>Ga0302196_10004145_pt1 | contig 13188 bp, 12 predicted proteins | sample II_Bog_N1_3_FD_198794 | JGI IMG/M metagenome (GOLD analysis project Ga0302196, IMG submission 198794) | Peat permafrost microbial communities from Stordalen Mire near Abisko, Sweden - II_Bog_N1_3 | ecosystem: Environmental > Terrestrial > Soil > Wetlands > Peat | place: Sweden: Abisko...
GGGAGGCCGGCCGGGTCCGCTACCGCTTCCCCCCGCTGGAGCGCCGCGGGGTGATCGCCGGCTGGCGGGGCGGCCAGGTGGGGACGGTGGCCGCCGGACTGGTGCTCGCCGTCCTGACGGTGCGCTCGGCCCCCTCGGTCCCGGGGGTGCTCGTGTCGGTGGTGGTCGTGGGTGGGTCGGTGGCCCTGGCGTTCTGGCCGGTGGCCGGACGGACCGGCGAACAGTGGCTGCCGGTGGTGGCCCGCTGGGGATGGGCGGGCGCCACGGGCCGCCGGCTCCAGTCCCACCCGGGACCCGCCGCCGGGCTCCGCCTCGAGGTGGCCGCCGACGGCACACCGGCCCGCATCGCCGCCGGCCCGGGATCCTCCCGACCGGGATCGGCCACCGTGTTCGCCGGCCTGCACCTCATCTCGTCGGCCGGCCCGGGTAGCGACGGGGACGGCATCGGCATGGTGGTGGACGACCGGGCCCGGACCGTCACCGCCGTGCTGGCCGTCCGCGGGCACAGCTTCGCCCTGTCCGGCCCGGGCGAGCAGGACGCCCGGGTGTCGGCCTGGGCCCGGGTGCTGGCCTCGTTGGCCCGGGAGGGCTCGGCGGTGCACCGGCTGCAGTGGGTGGAGACCTGCGTGCCCGACGACGGCCGGGCCGTGCGGGACCACCTCGCCGCCCACGGCGTGCTCGACGACGACGCCCCGGCCGCCCGGTCCTACCGCGACCTGCTCGACGAGGCCCGCCCGGTCACCCGGCGCCACCGGGTCCTGGTGGGGCTCACCGTCGACCGGGGCCGGTCCTCCCGGGCCGTGCGCACCGCCGGAGGGGGACTGGCCGGCGCCGGCGCCGTCCTGGCCCGGGAGGTGGCCGCCGTCGAGCGGTCGCTGGCCGGCGCCGACCTCGCCGTCGACGGCGTCCTCGGTCCGGACGCCCTGGCCGACGTACTGGCCGAGGCCCTGGTCACCCGTCCGGCCGTCGGCGGCCCGGCCGGGGAGGCCCGGGAGCCCTGGCCCATGGGCCTGGCGGCCCGGTGGGACGCGGTGCGTACCGACGGGGCGTGGCACGCCGTCTACTGGGTGAGCGAGTGGCCCCGGGTCGACGTGCTGCCCGACTTCCTGGGACCGGTGCTGTTCGCCCCGCTGCGTCGGACCCTGTCGGTGGTGATGGAGCCGGTCGACCCGGTCCGGGCGGCGCGCCAGGTGGCCCAGGCCCGCACCGCCGGCATGGCCGACGGCGAGCTCCGCCGGCGCAACGGGTTCCTCACCTCGGCCCGCCACTCCCGGGAGCGCCGGAGCGTGGACGAGCGGGACGTGGAGCTGGCCGACGGGCACGCCCAGTTCCGGTTCAGCGGCTACGTCGGGGTGACGGCCGACGGCCCGACGGAGCTGGCCGAGGCGTGTGCCGCCCTCGAGCAGGCCACCGCCCAGTCGCGTCTCGAGGTCCGCCGCCTCTTCGGCCAGCAGGACACCGCCCTCCTCTGCCTCCTCCCCCTCGGGCGGGGGCTGGCGTGATCCCCCGGCTCGGCCCCCACTTGGCGCCCGGTCTCCCGGCCCACGTGGCCACCACGCGCCACCTGTGCGCGGCCTACCCCCTGGTGGCCGAGGCGGGCCTGGGCCACCAGGGCGTGCTCATCGGACGGGACGTCCTGGGTGGCTCGTTCGTCTACGACCCGTTCGCCCTGTACCGCGCCGGGGTCGTCACCAATCCGAACATGGTCGTGCTGGGCCAGATCGGCCGGGGCAAGAGCAGCTTCGTCAAGTCCTACCTGTGGCGGCAGGCCACGTTCGGTCGCAGCGCCTGGGTCATCGACCCGAAGGGTGAGTACGGACCGCTGTGCGACGCCTGGGGCGTGTCCCCGGTGGCCCTCCGGCCCGGCGGGCCGGTTCGGCTCAACCCGCTGGACACCGGGAGGGCGGTCCCGGGCGGTGGCGGACCCGACGCCGTCGGGCCCGACGGTCCCGAAGTACGCCGCACCTCCCTCACCGGTTCGCTGGCCGTGTCCTGTCTCGGACGGGACCTGCTCCCCCGGGAGCGGGCGGCCATCGACGCCGCCCTGCTGGCCGCCGTGACGGCCAGTGGTGGCAACGGCGGGGCCGCCCCCACCCTGCCCCGGGTGGTGGACGCGCTGCTCGATCCCGAGCCGGAGGCCGCCGCCGCCCTGCGGACCACCCGCGCCGAGCTCGTCGAGGACGGGCGGGACGTCGCCCTCGAACTCCGTCGCCTGGTCCACGGGGACCTCCGCGGCATGTTCGACGGGCCGACCACCCCCGGACTGCGGCTGGACGGGCCCCTGGTCGTCCTCGACCTTTCCGCCGTGTACCACTCGCCGGCGCTCGGCATCCTCATGGCCTGCGCGGCGGCCTGGCTGCAGAGCGCGGTCGAGGTCCGCCACCGCAACCGGATCCTCCTGGTGGTCGACGAGGCGTGGGCCATCCTCGGGAACCTCGGTGTGGCGCGCTGGCTGCAGGCGTCCTGGAAGCTGTCGCGGGCCCGGGGGGTGGCCAACATCGCCGTCCTCCACCGGCTCTCCGACCTGGGCTCGGTGGGCGCCGCGGGGTCCGAGCAGGTGGGTCTGGCCGAGGGGCTCCTGGCCGACTCGGAGACCCGGGTCGTCTACGCCCAGTCACCGGGGGAGGTGGACCGGACCCGGGAGCTGCTGGGCCTGACCGACACCGAGGCCGAGCTGGCGTCGACCCTGCCCCGGGGGACCGCCCTGTGGAAGGTGGGGCGGCGCTCGTTCCTGGTCGAGCACCGGTTGGCCCGGGGGGAGCACCAGCTGGTCGACACCGACCGGGCCATGGCCGACCCTGCCCCGACCGACCCTGCCCCGACCGACCCGACCCGGACCGACCCGGTCCCTCCCGGCCGCGCCCCGGCCCATCTGCCGGAGGGGGTCACCCGGTGGTGACGCCGTCGCTGGCCGCGGCCCTGGCCGTGGGGGCGGCGGCGGTGGCCGTCGCCGGGTTCCCCCGGCCCGGAGGTCCCCGCCCTCCCCGCCGTCCCCGGCGGGTGCCGGGTCGCGGGTCGTACCCGGATCGGACCCACCGGGCCGCCCGGTGGGCCCGGCCGGCCGACCTGGGGGCGCTGGCCGTCCGGGGTCGGACGGGGGCGCCGCCGACCGGCCGACTGGTGGTCGGGACCGTGGGCCGGCGCCGGCTGGCCGCCGAGCGGGCCCAGTCGGTGCTGGTGTTCGGTCCGACCCAGTCCCACAAGACCAGCGGGTTCGCCGTCCCGGCCATCCTGGGTTGGGACGGCCCGGTGGTGGCGGCCAGCGTGAAGGGGGACCTCCTGGACGACACCGTCGGCCACCGGTCCACCCAGGGGGCCGTCCACTGCTTCGACCCGTCCGGCGTCACCGGCCGGCCGGCCTCGGCCTGGTCGCCCCTCCCGGCGTCGCGCACCTGGCCCGGGGCCCGGCGGGCGGCGGCCACCTTGGCCGAGGTGGGCCGGACCCACACCGGTCAGATGGCCGACGGGGACTTCTGGTACGCCACGGCGGCACGGATGCTGGCCCCGCTGCTGTTCGCGGCGGCCACGTCGGGGCGCGACATGGCCGACGTCGTCCACTGGGTGGAGACCGGGGAGGAGGTCGAGGTGGTGGCGCTGCTGCGGGCCGCCGGCGTGCCCGAGGCGGTCGATACGGCCACGTCGGCCTTCACCAAGGAGGAGCGGCAGCGCAGTTCGGTGGTGACGACGGTCGAGACCCTGCTCGAGCCGTTCGCCGGCGCCGCGCCCCGGGGTGCACCGGAACTCGATGCCGGAGCGCTGCTGGCCGGACGGGACACGCTCTACCTGTGTGCCCCGGCCCACGACCAGCGGCGCCTCACCCCCCTGTTCGTCGGTGTCCTGCGTGACGTCCTGGACCGCGCCTTCGACCGGGTGGCCCGCACCCGTCGCCCGCTCGACCCGCCCCTGCTGGTCGTGCTCGACGAGGCGGCCAACATCGCGCCGGTCCCCGACCTCGACGCCCTGGCGGCGACGGCGGCCGGCCACGGGGTCCAACTGGTCACCGTGTGGCACGACCTGGCCCAGATCACCGCCCGCTACGGACCACGGGCGACGACGGTGGTCAACAACCACCGGGCCAAGCTGTTCCTGTCGGGGATCTCGGACCCGTCGACGCTGGACTACGCCAGCCACCTGATCGGCGACGAGGAGCTGCACCTCGACGCCACCACCGCCGGTGGGCGCAACGGCCCGAGCACCACCCGCTCACCGACCATGCGGCGCCTGGCCCCCCCGGACGCCCTGCGCCGGGTGCCACCGGGGTCTGGCGTCCTGGTCTACCGCGACCTCCCGCCGGCCCGGATCACCCTGCGCCCCTGGTTCGACGACCCGTGGCTGTCGTCCCGGGCGGGCCCGGGTGGGACGGTCCCCCGGCGGTCGACCCCTGGCGATCGCCGGGGGTAGCCGGCCCCGGTCAGTCCTTCCGCAGCCAGTCGGTGGTCATGCCCACCACGGCCGACCCGTCGTGGTCGCTCAGCTTGGTGCCGCAGAAGGTGCGCGACCAGTCCGACGTCTGGTGGCGGAAGGCGGGGGAGTCGCTGACCATGGTGGTCAGGATGGCCTCGGCCACCTCGTCCCCGGTCTGGGCGGCCCCGGGGTCGGCGAACTCGGCCATGACGTGCTCGAAGTAGGCCTGCATGGCCGGCTCGTACTCGCCCGCCTCGGCGAAGGTCCGGGCCACGTCGACGCCCACGTTGGCGATGAACTCGGTGGTCACGGGACCGGGCTCGACCACGATCACCCGGACGCCGACGGTGGCGGCCACCGGGGCCAGGCTCTCCATGAAACCCTCCACGGCGAACTTGGCCGCGCAGTAGGCCTCGTTGAAGGGCTGGCCGACGACTCCGCCGACACTGGTGACGGTGATCACCCGTCCGCCGCTGGCCCGCAGGTGGGGCAGGGCCGCCTTGGTCGTGGTCACCACGCCGAAGAAGTTGACCTCCATCGAGCCCCGGATCTCGTCGGTCGACATCCGTTCGACGGTGCCGACGAAGCCCCGGCCGGCGTTGTTCACCAGGATGTCGAGCGCGCCGTGGTCGGCGACCACCCCGTCGATGCACGCGGTGACCGACGCCTCGTCGACCACGTCCAGCCGGCGGACGTCGAGCTCCACCCCGGCGGCCTCGGCCGCCGCCCGCAGGGCGGCGTCCTTGGTGGTGTCGCGCAGGGTGGCCACGGTGGTGAAGCCGTGCCGGGCGGCGGTCACCGCTGTGGACAGGCCGATGCCCGAGGAGGTTCCGGTGATGAGGACGACAGGGGGCATGGCGGGCCTTTCGGTCGGGTGCCGCCAGCCTAGGTAGGTGGGGGAGCGGGTGCCGCCCGGGCGGGCCGCCCCGGCCGGTCAGATCGAGGCCGCCCGCTCCAGGACCGGGGCGAGGGCGTCGAACTGGGCCCGGAGCGAGTCGGCATCCAGGGGGACCACCAGGGCGGCGACGGCGTCGGCACCGGCCTCGGCGTACCGGGCCGTGGTGTCGGCGTCCAGCGGCTCGAGGTACGGGCAGACGGTGATGGTGATGTCGGACCGGCTCCGACCGCTCCCAGCCAGCAGCTCGTCCAGCCGGGCCAGTGGCGCGGCCAGGTCCGCGGGGGCCCGGTTGAACGTATGCCATCCGTGGCCGGCCCGGGCCACGCGGGCCAGGGCTGCGTCGGACTCGCCGCCGATGTGGACGGGGACCGGGGACTGGACCGGCTTCGGGAACATCTGGCACGCCTCGAGGGAGTAGAACTCGCCGGCGAACTGCGAGGTCTCGTCGTTCCACAGGGTCGAGAGGACCTCCAGGTACTCGTCGGTGCGGCGCCCCCGCTGGGCCCAGGGGACGTCGAGGGCCCGGAATTCCTCCTCCAGCCAGCCGACCCCGACCCCGAGGTCCACCCGTCCCGACGACAACCAGTCCACGGTGGCCACCTCCTTGGCCGTGTAGACGGGGTTCCGCTGGGGCAGCAGGAGCATCGCCGTGCCCAGTCGGACCGTCGAGGTGTGGGCGGCCAGGAAGGTGAGGGTGGAGAGCGGCTCGAGCAGGCCGGTGCCCGACGGCACCGGGACCCGGCCGTCGGCGGCGTAGGGGTAACTCGAGGCGTACTCCTCGAACAGGACCACGTGCTCACCGACCCACAGGGTGGAGAAGCCCCGCGCCTCGGCCTCGGCGCCCAGCACGGCCAGCAGCTCGGGGGTGGCGAAGGGGGAGGCGGTGGGGATCCACAGGTCGACGCGCATGGGCCCGTTCTAGACGACGCCGGTCCCTCCCGGCGACCGCGTCCCGGCCCGACGCGGCCGGGCCCGGGTGCGGCCGGTGCCGGTCGCGTGCACGGTTTAGCGTGGGGGCATGACGACGAGCGACGACACCGGACCGGCACCGCAGGGGGTACCCGAGGTGGGGGGCCGCACCTCCCCCGAGCATCCCTTCACGCTGGCCGTGGACATCGGCGGGACCGGGCTCAAGGCCTCGGTCCTGGACGCCAACGGGGCCATGGTGGCCGACCGGGTGAAGGTGCCCACGCCCTACCCGCTCCCCCCGGACAAGCTGGTGGTCACCCTGGTCAAGCTGGTCGCCCCGCTGCCCGCGGCCGAGCGGGCCTCGGTCGGCTTCCCGGGCATGGTCCGGGACGGCCGGGTGCTGTCGGCTCCCCACTTCAGCACGGTGAGCGGCCCGGGCAGTGCCGTCGACCACCACCTCGAGCGCCACTGGCACCGGTTCGACCTGGCCGCCGCGCTGGGTGAGGCGTTCGCCCTGCCGACCAAGGTGGCCAACGACGCCGACATCCAGGGGGCGGCCGTGGTCTCGGGCCACGGACTGGAGCTGGTGGTCACCCTCGGGACCGGGTTCGGGACCGGCCTGTTCTACAACGGCGTGCTCCTGCCCCACCTGGAGATCGCCCACCAGCCCTTCCGCAAGGGTGAGGACTACGACGAGCAGCTGGGCGAGGCGACCCGCAAGGAGATCGGCGAGGAGCGTTGGAACAAGCGGGTGGCCAAGGCCATCGCCAACATGCGCACGCTCACCGCGTTCGACCACCTCTACATCGGCGGTGGCAACAGCCGCCGCGTCCTGCGCCACCACCTGCCCGACGACGTCACGGTGGTCGACAACACCGCCGGCATCCTCGGGGGGATCCGCCTGTGGGTGCCGCTGACCACGGACGCGGCCGCCGGTCCCGGGGCCGCCCCGTCCTGAGGACGGGGACCCGGCCGGCCGTCAGCCCTGCCAGCGGCGCCACCGCCGCTCGACGTCCTTCAGGTCGCGCTTCCATCCCTTGCGGGCCTCGGTGGCCGCCGCCCGCTGGACGGTGACCAGCCGCTGGGCGGCATCGGCCAGGTCGGGCTGCCCGGTGGCCAGCGACTCCAGCCAGCCGATGGAGAACACGGTGTCGTGGAGGTCGCCCAGCCTGCTCTGCATCCGCTCGGCCGCCCGGGCCGTCTTGCGGGCCGGGTCCCCCTCGACCAGGGCGAGGGTCTCGGCCCCGTAGCGGAGGTCCTTCAGGCGGATCCGGAGCTGGTGGAGGTGGACGTCGGTGGGATCCTTCCTGGCCTTGCGCGCCACTCCCCGCAGATCGTGCCAGGCGCGATGGAGCATGGGGGACAGCACCCCGGCGGCGGGACGGCCCGCCTTGGGCTTGAACGCGGGCCCGTCCCACAGGACCATCATCTGCGCGGTGAGGGCCGCCCGGCGGGGCCCGGCCCGGTCGACGTCGATCTCGCTGCCCACCTGGGTCCGGTGCCAGTCGACCACGGCCAGCAGCCGGGCGACCTCGTCGGGCTCGAGCACCTCGGGGCCGCGCCCGGCCACCACGCCGGCCAGCAGGTCGAGGTCGCGGGACCGGCCGAGCTCGTTGCCGTACCAGGCCAGCTCGGCCCGCAGCGCGGTCCCCCACCCGGGGTCGAGCAGCAGCCGGTAGGTGCGGAGGTTGGAACGCACCCGGCGCATGGCCACCCGGGACTGGTGGACCTGGTCCAGGGGGTCGGTCCGCCGCTCGCTGCCCCGCAACGACTCGTCCGCCGACTGGGCCCACAGGGGACGGGTGCCCAACGAGGCGGAGAGCGTCTGGGCGGAGTCGTCGGGGTGCCGCCCGTCGCCGGATCGGTCGGAGTCGTTGAGGAGGAAGGTCCGGGCCGCCAGGGCGAGGACCCGGTGCAGGACCATTCCCGCCGTGGGCTCGGCGATGCCCTCGTCGGTGCCTCCGTCGTCCGGGACGTCCCCGCCGCCGGGAGCGGGCGCGACCGGGCCACCGTGGTGGTCGTCGTGGTCCTCGAACGGTTCGGCGGTCATGGTCGTGCCCTCGCACCCAGACTACGAGTGCGTCACCCCCGGTGCTCCCCGCCGGTCCGGGGTGGACGGGCCCGGCGCCCCGGTACGCTTCGGCCATGCACGCCGTGACCATCGTCGACGGGGAGCTCCGGTGGCAGGAGCACCCCGATCCCACACCCGGACCGGGCGAGGCGGTGGTGTCGGTGGCCGCCGCCGGTGTCAACGGTGCCGACCTCCACCAGCGGCTGGGGCGCTACCCGGCGCCGCCCGGATGGCCGGCCGACATCCCCGGAATGGAGTTCTCCGGCACCGTCTCGGCCCTCGGAAAGGGTGCGGCACGGTTCCCCGTCGGCGCCCGGGTCATGGGCCTCTGCGGCGGCGGTGGCCAGGCCGAGCAGGTGGTGGTCCCCGAGTCGCACCTGCTCCCCGTGCCCGACGGCGTGGACCTGGTGGCGGCGGGTGGGTTCCCCGAGGTGTTCTCGACCGCCCAGGACGCGCTGTTCACCCAGGCCGACTGCAACGAGGCGGACACCGTCCTCATCTCGGGGGCGGCCGGCGGGGTGGGCACGGCCGCCGTCCAGCTGGCCGCCACGGCCGGGGCCCGGGTGGTGGCCACGGCGCGCAATCCCGACCACCACGACGCGCTGCGCGAGCTGGGGGCCGACGTGGTGACCACGCCCGACCGCATCGCCGATTTCGGTCCCTACCACGTGTCCCTCGAACTGGTCGGCGCCGCCGGGGTGGAAGCGGTCCTGCCCCACCTGGCCACCGGGGCCCGGGTGGTGGTCATCGGGGTCGGCGGCAGCGGGGCAAAGGCCGAGATCAACCTGTTGTCGCTCATGGGGGCGAGGGCCACCATCGGGGGGTCCACCCTGCGGGGCCGGAGCACCGAGGAGAAGGCCGGTGTGGCGTGGCTGGTCGAGGCCCGGTCGGTCCGCCTCCTGGGCGAGGGGGCCGTGCGGGTGCCGGTGGCCGCCACCTATCCCCTGGCCGAGGCCGCCGCCGGCTACGAGCGGTTCGAGGCCGGCGGCAAGCTCGGGAAGATCGTGCTGGTCAACGAGTAGGTCCGACCGGACCCGGTCGACCGTAGGATGCCGCCGTGCTCGAGTTCCTGCCCCTCCCCGACACGGGCCGCCGCTTCCACGCCGTCCGCCGGGTCCGGCTGGGCGACACCGACCCCCAGGGCCGCCTGCGGCCCGACGCCGTGGCCCGCTACCTGCAGGACGTGGCCACCGACGACTGGGACGACACCGGCCTCGACACCGACGACCTGTGGGTGGTGCGCCGCACCGCTCTCCGGCTCGCCCCGGGCGGGAGCTGGCCGACCCTCGGCACCACGGTGGCCGCCACCACCTGGTGCTCGGGCATCGGGGCGGCCTGGGCCGAGCGCCGCACCGACCTCGAGGTCGACGGGACGGTGCAGGTCGGGACCGAGTCCCTGTGGGTCCCGCTCGACGGCACCGGGCGGCCCCGCCGGATCGGCCCCGGGTTCCGGGACGTCTACGGGGAGGCGGCCGGGGGACGCAAGGTGTCCGGACGGATCGTGCCGGCCGAGGTGCCCGACGGCGCCGACCGGAGTCCCTGGCCCCTCCGACGGGTGGACCTCGACGTGGCCGGCCACGTCAACAACGCCGCCAGCTGGACGGCCCTGGTCGAGGCGGCTGCCGGGGCGCCGGTGGCGTCCGCCGTACTGACCCACCACGGCCCGGTCGAGTGGGGCGAGCCGGTGACCCTGGCCGCCGTCCCCGGGCGGCTGTGGCTGTGCGCCGGGGGATCGGTGCGGGTGTCGGCCGAGTACCGGCTGGCCTGATTCCCGGGGACTACCGGGAGACGATGACCGACGAACCGTGCCCGAACAGGCCCTGGTTGGCGGTGATGCCGACCCGGGCGCCGTCGACCTGGCGGCCGGTGGCCCGGCCCCGCAGCTGCCAGACCAGCTCGCACACCTGGGCGATGGCCTGGGCGGGGATGGCCTCGCCGAAGCAGGACAGCCCGCCGCTGGGGTTGACCGGGACCCGGCCGCCGAGCGTGGTGTCGCCGTCGCGCAGCAGCCGTTCCGCCTCCCCCTCCTTGCACAGGCCGATGTCCTCGTACCAGTCGAGCTCGAGGGCGGACGAGAGGTCGTAGACCTCGGCCAGGCTTACGTCCTCCGGCCCGATCCCGGCCTCCTCGTAGGCGGCCAGGGCCACCGACTGCTTGAAGGTGGGACCGACCGAGGCCGAGGTGGCCGACGAGTCGGTCGAGAAGTTGGGCATCTCGATGATGGCCTGGGGGAACCGGGGGGTGACCGTGGACACGGCGTCGATCGTCACCAGGTCGCCGGACGCACCGTGGCGTCGGGCGTACTCCATCGAGCACAGCACCAGCGCGGCGCCGCCGTCGGAGGTGGCGCAGATCTCCAGGAGGCGCAGTGGGTCGGCCACCATCGGCGAGGCGAGGACCTCGTCGGCGGTGACCTCCTTGCGGTACCGGGCGTACGGGTTCTCCAGGCCGTGGCGGGCGTTCTTCACCTTGACGGCGGCGAAGTCGGCCTCGGTGGCGCCGAACAGCTCCATGCGCCGTCGGGCGTAGAGGGCGAAGTAGGTCGGATTGGTGGCCCCCAGGAGGTGGAAGCGCAGCCAGTCCGGGTCGTCCTTGCGGTCGCCCCCCACCGGGGTGAAGAAGCCCTTCGGGGTGGTGTCGGCCCCCACGACCAGGGCCACGTCGCACAGCCCGGCGAGGATCTGGGCCCGGGCGTTGTTGATGGCCTGGGCCCCCGAGGCGCAGGCGGCGTAGGCCGACGAGACCCGGGCCCCGGTCCACCCCAGCGCCTGGGCGAAGGTGGCGCCGGCCACGAAGCCGGGGTAGCCGTTGCGGATGGTGTCGGCCCCGGCCACGTACTGGATGTCGGTCCACGGGAGGTCGGCCTCGCGCAGGGCGTCGCCGGCGGCGGCCAGGCCGTACTCCACGAAGTTGCGGCCCCACTTGCCCCACGGGTGCATCCCCGCACCCAGTACCGCCACACGCTTGTCATCGGGCATGTCAGGCCCCCCGTCCGGTCGGGGGGCCGGTCGGGCGCCACTTCCACACCACGTACTCGTGCTCGTCGTCCTCGTAGAGGGTGTCGAGCACGAGCTCCACCTCGGTGCCCACGCTCAGGTCGTCGACCCCGACGCCGGGGACCAGCTGGCCCATGACCACCATCTGCTCGGCGGCCAGCTCGACGGCGGCCAGGGCGAAGGGGACATAGGGATCGGCGGCCTCGTAGGGCTTGGGCGGCTGGTAGCAGGCGTCGGTGTAGGACCACACCGTGCCCGTCCGGCTCAGCGGTGTCTCGGCGAACTCACGGCCCTGGCACGCCGGGTTGCGGCAGAAGAACGTCTCCTTGGGGAAGGCGAAGTTCCCGCAGCTGGTGCACTTCGAGCCGAGCAGGGCGGGGGCCAGCTCGTCGAGCGTGAACCAGCCCTCGATGGCGGGCACCCGTGTCTTGGTGGTCATGGGACGAATCCTAACGGACCGTCAGAAACGGGGTCCGGGCGTGGGTGCCCGGTCGCCGTGGCCGGCGCTCAGCCACTCAACACGAAGTGCGCGGTCGCCGTCTGCCGGGTGGACGTCCCGGCCGGCGTCGGGATGGTGCCGGTCACCTTCCAGTGCCCGACGGTACCGGTGAAGGTGGCGGGATGGTCGGTGGTGGGCCCGGCCGGCGTCGGTATGGCGATCGTGGCCCGTACCCGGGAGGTCCCGTAGGTGCCCACCACTGCGATGCCGGTGCCGGCCATCATGGCAGGCGCGGCGGCCTCGCTGATCGGGAGCTTCGACGCCGGGAACCGGTAGTAGAGCGTGAGGTCGAAGGGCGAGCCGGCGAAGGTGCCGCGGTACCGGAAGGCCGGGACCGGCCCCGTCGGCAGCTGTCCGTCCGCGCCGATGAACGAGGACGGCGTGAGGACCGCCGTGGACGTGCCGGTCACCGCCAGGCCGTCGATGGTCCCGCTGAACGGCTGGGGCCGGGCGGTGCCCGTGGTGGTCGACACGTCCTGGGCCACCGGGGTCCAGCTGAAGGTGGCCGTGCCGGTGCCGTCGTGGATGCCGGAGGTGTCGGTCACCAGGATGACGGCGGTGGCCGCCAGGACGGCCAGGGCCACGGCGACCAGGAGGACCACGATCCAGGTCCGCGTGCGCCCGGGGGACCGCGGTCTGTCGGCCGGCACCGGTCCGGACCCCTCCTCCGGTGGTGGCCCGGACCCGTCGAGGGGTGGCTCGGTCGCGGTCATGCCCCATCATCGTCCCCGGGTGGGCCACCGGGGGTGACCGCCCCGGGCCGTTCCACGGTCAGGTCGGCGGCGACACCACGGTGACGGAGGGGAAGTACGTCGCGTAGCGGCTGACGTCCCGGGTCAGGAGGTCGAGACCGCCGACGGCTGCGTGCGCGCCGATGAAGAGGTCGGGAAGCGGTGACGTGCGCCGGCCACCGCTGCGTCGGTAGGTGGCGAACGCCTTGCCGGCCAGGAACGCCGCCTCCCACGGGAGCGGAGCCCGGGTGAACTCCCGGGGGGACAGGGCGTCGTCGAGATCCTCGATGCGGGTGAACCGGACCGAGACCTCGGCGTACACCAGGGGATTGATGACCAGCGGCCCGTGTTCGGCCGCCGTGGCCAGCGCGTCGACCGACCAGTCGGCCCACCGGTGGTCGGAGGTGAGGATGTCGAGGAGGACGTTGCTGTCGACCAGGGTCCCGACCGGCCCGGTCATCCCGGTCGGGTGAGCGCCATGATCTCGTCGGTACTCATCCCCACGTCGCCCCGCCCGCGCAGTCGCTCGGCCAGTACCCGGCCCCGGGACGGCGTGCCTTCGGCCTTGCGCAGCACGAGCGTGTCCCCGGCGGACTCGAACACCACCTCGGTGCCCTCGCGGATCCCCATCCGGTCCCGCAGCTCCTTGGGGATGGTGACCTGGCCCTTCTCGCCGACCC
>Ga0302196_10004149_pt1 | contig 13182 bp, 11 predicted proteins | sample II_Bog_N1_3_FD_198794 | JGI IMG/M metagenome (GOLD analysis project Ga0302196, IMG submission 198794) | Peat permafrost microbial communities from Stordalen Mire near Abisko, Sweden - II_Bog_N1_3 | ecosystem: Environmental > Terrestrial > Soil > Wetlands > Peat | place: Sweden: Abisko...
CTCGAAATAGTGGTCGTGGATGAAGCGCCGGAACGCTCCCCGCACCATCGAGTCCCGGAAGTGCCGGGGCCGGTACATGGTATCGATCCGCGACGTCAGGCGCTGGCGGACCCCGAAGTGAACGGCTTCCCAGGTCACTTCCTCGCCCGACTCGATCAGGCCGGACATCCGCCCAGCGACCGCCTTCTCACCGTGACGACTCTGGCTTTCAGCGTGCACGTCGATGCTCCGCGCGAGGTCGAACACCTGCTCGATCGGGGCCGAAATCTCAGTGGTGAGTTCAATGCGCGGCACCGCCCCTTACTGGGCCATTCCCCGCGCAAAGTCACGACCGGCGGCTACGCCGATCCACGCGGTCAGCGCGCCACCGGGGCGTGCCGGAGCGACCAGACCTGCTTCGCCTGCGCGATCGTCTCGGCCAGCACATCCGGGGTCAGCGCCTGCTTCGGGTCGTCGCCGATGCCCTGGCTCGGGCTGACGTGGGCCTCGATGCAGAGCCCGTCGGCGCCGTAGGCGACCGCCGCCAGCGAGCAGGCCGGCACGTAGGCCGCCTTGCCGACCGAGTGGGACGGGTCGATGACGACCGGCGCCCAGGTCTTCTCCTTCAGGAGCGGGGTGATGCTCTCGTCGGGGTGGTTGCGGTAGCCGTCCAGGGCCGGCGAGGTGCCGCGGGGGCAGAGGATGACGTTCGGGTTGCCGAAGGCGGCGATGTACTCCGCGGCCGAGATGAACTCGGAGAGCGTGCCCATGTGCAGGCTGCGCTTCAGGAGGACGATCGTGTCCCGCCTGGCGACCGCGCGCCCGATCGAGCGCAGGAGGGAGTAGTTGAGGGCGTTGCGGGCCCCGACCTGGAGCATATGGACCCCGGCCTCGAGGGCGATCTGCAGCTGCTCCTCGTCCATCACCTCGGCGTCGACCGGCAGGCCGGTCTGGCGCGAGGCCTCCATCAGGATCTCGATCGACTTGTTGTCGCCCTGGAAGGTGTAGGGGTTCGTACGGGGCTTCCAGACGCCGCCGCGGATCACGTGGGCGCCGGCCTCCTTGACCGCCGCCGCCGTCTCGAAGAAGAAGTTCGGGTTCTTGGGGTCGATGGTGCACTGGCCGGCGATCACCAAGAGCTCCTCGCCGAGCGTCACCCCGCCGATCCGGATCCGGTGGGTGGCCAGGTCCGACCGCCGGTCCATCAGCTTGAAGGGCGACTGGATCCGGTCGATCCGCTCGATGTAGGGCAGGCCCTCGAGCCGGTTGATCATCAGGTCGTCCCGCTCGTCGCCCACGATGGCGTAGATGGTGCGGACGGCGCCGACGATCGGCTGCACCGAGCAGCCGAACTGCCCGACGATCGCGGTGACTTCAATGACCTGTTCGGGCGTGAGGCGGTGGGACTTCGGGAGGATCATGGGGGTTTACCCGCCCAAGGCGGGTCGATGACCCTGCCAAAATCCGGGCCCACCGTCCATTCCGAACTCACGCAAACGCTTCGAACTCCGGGGGCAGCGGCGCCTCGGCCGCGAACTCCTGGATCTTCCCCCCCAGGCTGTATTCAAAGGTCACGCGGTGGGAGTGCAGGAACAGCCGCTTGGAACCGCCGGCTCTGGCGAAGGCCCGGTTGGCCGCGAAGTCGCCGTAGGTCTGGTCGCCGACGATCGGGAGGTCCCGCTTGGCCGCCTGGACCCGCAGCTGGTGGCTCCGGCCGGTCTGGGGCTCCAGGCGCAGGAGGGAGAGCCGCGGCGTCGCGGTGCCGGAACGAACCAAGGTCATCAGGCATTCGGCAGGCAACCGCCCGCCACCGGCCGAGGTGCGGATCCGCCCCCCCTTCTTCTTCACTTCCAAGAGATCCCTCCATGCCTCCGACGCCAGCCGGGGCTTGCCAAACACCAGCGCCTGGTAGGTCTTGCGGACCTGCCGGAGCTGGAACTGCGCCCGGACCTCCGCCGCCAACTTCCCGGTGGAGGTCGCCAGGATCAGGCCGGAGGTGGCCGAGTCCAGCCGATTGATGAGCCAGAGCCGGCGCTCGCCGGCGGGTGTCGACCAGACGAAGCACTCCTCATCGGTGTCGTAGGCCGCCTGCACGAGCGCGCGCGCCTGGTCGCGGGTCGAGTTCGGATGGGACAGGACCCCTTCCGGCTTGTTGAACGCCGCGAGGCCATTTCCATCGAGCGCCACCCGGGTGACGCCGGCCCCGAGCGGCACGTCGGCCCAGAAGCCTGAGCCCTTCCCGCTCACTGGTAATAGAACTGGAAGGTCATGTCCTGCGACTGGCCGAGGACCGCGATCATGTCGTCCGTCCAGTCGCCGTAGGGCGCCGTCATCGTGATGGCCGTCAGGCAGCTCTGCTTGCCCTGCTCGGTCGAGGTGCTCTCGACCTCGATGATGCTGGTCACCTTGCCGTGGAAATCCATGGTGAACTTGACCGTCACGGTCGTGCCGGAGGGCGGCTCGGTCCGGCTGTCGATCAGGATCCGGTCCCACTGCACCTGGATCGCCTCCATCATCTTGTGCAGGTAGGCGCCGTAGTTGCTCCACTTGGCGTCGACGGCCACCGGGCCGATGTTGCTCGTCCCAAACTGGTTGTCCTCAAAGATCGCCGGCCGGGTGTGGATCTGCTCGAGCACCGGGCGGGGGCGCGGGTGGTTGCGGTCGATCGTGGGCATCGCGGCCACGGTGCCGGTCGCCGACCCGTCCTTCACGCCCTCGACCTTGGTGTCGGACACCTTGGTCACGTTGGGGTTGGTGCCCACGTTGCTGCCGTAGCCGTCCTCGCCCGGTTTCATCTTGTCGAAGCCCGGCAGCGTGTCCTGGGCCAGGCGGGCCTGGGTTTGGGTCTTGGCCGCCGAGGCCTTGGAGACCGGCTCGGGCGGCGGGGTGTCGACCGGTTTCGCCAGCGAGCCGCTCACCGTCTGGTTGGACTGAAAGTTCTTCTTCCCGTCCAATTTCGGCTTGTCGTTGTGCTGGTCGAGCTGCGGCTTCTCCTGGGCCAGGACCTGGTTCTGGGAGCTGAAGTTGGTGGTGTGCTCCGGCACCTTGTCCGGGGCGTTCGGGTTCGCCTCGATGTACTTGTTCGGGGCCGGCGGCGGGGGCGGCTTGCGGAACTGGGCGAAGGTGTCCGGGGAGATCTCGATGTTGAACTGCCGGGGGGTCGCCGCCTTCCGGGCCACCAGGTGGGTCGTGTCCGTCCGCAGCAGGAAGGGCCCGAGGAGAAACAGGAGCGCGTGGACGACGATCACCGCGGCGACGCCGAAAAGGACGGAGCGGGACTCGGGGTCGGACCAGGCCTGCGTCACCAGCCGCCGGAGGGAGGCGGTGGGCGAGGGGGCGGTCAGGGCGTGGCTCATCGGGTGTTCGCGGAAGCGACGGACATTCAGCCCTGTAGGACGCCCGGGGTCAAAATTTGTTTCGTGAGTTCCATGGGCAGGCCCATGATGTTGGAGAACGAGCCCCGGTAGCCCGCGACGATCAGGTCGGTGTGGTCCTGGATCGAGTAGGCCCCCGCCTTGTCGAGGGTGTTGACGAGCGCCAGGTACCGCTCGATGACCGCGTCCCCGAAGGCCTTGAACTGCACCTGGCTCGCCTCCCCGGTGTCGCGTCGGTAGCCGGGGGCGGCCCGGCGGAGCGCGACCCCGGTGAAGACCGTGTGCTCCCGGCCCGAGAGCCGGCGCAGCATGGCGCGGGACTCGTCCAGGTCCCGCGGCTTGTTGATCGCCGCCCCGTCCAGGAAAACCGTCGTATCCGCGCCCAGGACAAGGGCCTCCGGGTGCCGGAGGGACACCCAGTCGGCCTTGAGGGCCGCGTTGTGGGCCACCATCACCCGGGGGTCGGTGGCAGGGTCCTCGTGCTCGGTGACGTCGGCCACCACCACCTCGAAGGGTAGGCCCAGCTGGGCCAGGAGTTCCCGCCGCCGCGGGGAGGCGGAGGCGAGGATCAGGCGCGGGGGGACGGGCAAATTCATGGCGGGTTGCCGATAAGGTTGAAACAAACCCCCGGTGCGTCCATGATAACCCGTTAACACCCATCACATGCGGCTCGGGCTAGCACAGATCAACACCACGGTCGGGGACCTGGCGGGCAACCGCCGGCTGATCCTCGATGCCTATGCGGCCCTCGTGGCCCAGGGGGCCGAATTGGTGGTCTTCCCGGAACTGGCCATTTGTGGCTATCCCCCGAGGGACCTGCTGTTTAAGCGCCACTTTGTCCCGGACGTGGAGTCGTCCCTCCAGATGGTCGCGGCCGCCATCGGGGAGGTCCCGGCCCTCATCGGGACGGTCGAGGCCAACCCCTCCGGGCTCGGCCGGCCCTTCTTCAATGCCGCCGCCTTCTGCCACCGGGGCGAGGTGACGGCCCGGGCCCACAAGTGCCTCCTGCCGACCTACGACGTCTTCGACGAGGACCGGTACTTCGAGCCGGCGGTCAAGACGACGGTGGTCGAGTTTGCCGGGAAGCGGATCGGCATCACGATCTGCGAGGACATCTGGACCCACCCGATGATCAGCACCCGGCGGCTCTACAACGGCCTCGACCCGGTCAAGCAGCTGGCGGCGCAGAAGTGCGACCTGATGGTGAACCTCTCGGCCAGCCCCTGGAACGCCGGCAAGTCGGACATCCGCCACACCCTGGTCACCGACTCGGCCAAGGCCCTCGGCTGCCCGGTCGCCTACGTGAACGCGGTCGGCGGCAACGACGAGCTGATCTTCGACGGGCGCTCGATCGTCAGCGACGCCGCCGGCCGCGTCCTGACCGGCATGGCGGCCTTCGCCGCGGAGCTGGCCGTGGCCGACACGGCGGCGACGGCCGCCACGCTCTCCCCCACCTTCGAGCAGGCCGAGATGGCCGACGTCCACGGGGCGCTGGTCCTCGGCGTCCGCGACTACGCCCACAAGGTGGGCTTCAAGACGGCGCTTGTCTCCCTCTCCGGCGGCCTCGACTCGGCGATCGTCGCCTCGATCGCGGCCGCGGCCCTCGGGAGCCAGAACGTGATCGGCGTCTCGCTCCCCTCCGTCATCTCCTCGCAGCACTCGCGCGACGACGCCCGCGCCCTGGCGGCCAACCTCGGCATCCGCTTCGAGACGATCGGCATCGCCCCGATCGTCGACGCCAATGAGGCGGCGCTCGCCGGGATGTTCGCCGGCCGGCCCCGCGACGTGGCGGAGGAGAACATCCAGGCCCGCGCCCGCGGCGTCATCATGATGGCGATCTCGAACAAGTTCGGCGCCCTGCTCTTGACGACCGGCAACAAGAGCGAGATGGCGGTCGGCTACTGCACGCTCTACGGCGACATGTGCGGCGGCCTGGCCGTCATCTCCGACGTCTTCAAGACCCAGCTCTATGCCCTCGCCAACTGGATGAACGCCGAGGCCCGGCGCGCCGGGCGCGTCCCCCCGATCCCGCAGTCGACGATCGACAAGCCGCCGAGCGCCGAGCTGCGGCCCGACCAGGTCGACCAGGACAGCCTGCCGCCCTATGACGTCCTGGACGCCGTCCTGAAGGGCTACGTCGAGGAGGGCCTGTCCCGCCGGGACCTGGTGCTCCAGGGCTTCGCCGAGGCGGTCGTCAACGACGTGGTCCGCAAGGTCGACCTGAACGAGTACAAGCGGAAGCAGGCCGCCCCCGGGCTCAAGACGACCCCGCTCGCCTTCGGCGTCGGCCGGCGGATCCCCATCGTCCAGAAGTACGTCAGCTGATGGACGTCTCCGCCGACCTCTTCGCCCGCGCGCTCCGGCTGATCCCGGGCGGCGTCAACTCGCCCGTCCGCGCCTTCCGCTCGGTCGGCGGGGCGCCCTTCTTCACGACCGCCGCCCAGGGCGCCACCCTGACGACCGCGGACGGCAGGGAGCTGATCGACTTCGTCGGCACCTGGGGCCCGGCGATCCACGGCCACAACCACCCGCGGATCAAGGCGGCGATCGCCGCCGCCCTCGAGAAGGGGACGAGCTTCGGCACCCCCAACCCGTACGAGGTGCGGATGGCGGAATTGATCCACGAGCTCGTGCCCTCGATCGCGAAGGTCCGCATGTGCAACAGCGGCACCGAGGCCACGATGTCGGCCGTCCGCCTCGCGCGCGGCTTCACCGGGCGCGACAAGATCATCAAGTTCTCCGGCTGCTACCACGGCCATTCCGACTCGCTCCTCATCAAGGCGGGCTCCGGCGCCCTGACCCACGGCCACCCCGACAGCGCCGGGATCCCGGCCGCCTTCGCCCGGGAGACGGTCGTGCTGCCCTTCAACGACCCCGCGGCCGTCGACGCCGCGTTCGCGGCCAACCCGGGCCAGATCGCCGCCGTCATCCTGGAGCCCTACCCCGCCAACGTGGGACTCATCCTCCCGCGGCCGGGCTTCCTCGCCCACCTGCGGCAGGCCTGCACCGCCGCCGGCGCCCTCCTGATCTTCGACGAGGTGATGACCGGCTTCCGCCTGGCGAAGGGCGGCGTGCAGGAATTGGAGCACATCGTGCCCGACCTGACGGCGCTCGGGAAGATCATCGGCGGCGGGCTCCCGGTCGGCGCCTTCGGCGGGCGCCCCGACGTGATGGACCAATTGGCGCCATTGGGGCCGGTGTACCAGGCCGGCACCCTGAGCGGCAACCCGCTCGCGATGGCGGCCGGGATCGCCGCCCTCGAGCTCCTGCAGGAGACCGACCCCTATGCCCGGCTGGACCGCCTCGGCAAGCAGGTCCAGTCGGCCCTCGCCGCCGCCTGCCGGAGGAAGGGCCTGGCCGCCCAAGTCCCGCAGACCGGCTCGATGTTCTGCCTCTTCTTCACCGCGGCCCCGGTGCACGACTACGCAGGCGCCCTGACGAGCGACGCCGCGCTCTTCGGCCGCTTCTTCCGCGGGTGCCTCGAGGCGGGGGTGTACCTGCCGCCGAGCGCCTACGAGACCGCCTTCCTCAGCACCGCGCACGAGGGGCCCGCGGTCGACCGGGCCTGCACGGTGATGGAATCCGTGATCGATCGGCTATGAGTCCTCGCAAAAGCGGCGGGGAGTGGTAGGTTCGGGAACCACCCGATGGGCCGAACGTTCCTGACCCTCTGCCTCCTGGCCTGCGCCGCCGGCAACCTCGCGGCCCAGCCGGTCTCGGCGGAGGCGATGCCGCTGGCCGACGTAAGGGCCGGCCAGCGCGGCGAGGTCTGGACGGTGTTCCAAGGCACGAAGCCCGAGCCCTTTACGGTCGAGGTGACCGGCATCATCCAGAACGCGCTCGGGCCGGGCAAGTCCATCATCCTCTGCCGGCTGACGGACCCGCGGGTCCAGGACATGGGCGCCGTCGCCGGCATGAGCGGGAGCCCCCTCTACATCGACGGGAAGTTCGTCGGGGCGCTCAGCTACCAGCTGCAGCACTTCGAGACCGTGCGTTATGCCGGATTCACCCCGGCGGCCGACATGGCCGAGGTCTCCGACCGGGTCGCCGCCGGCCCCGTGCCGTGGGGATCGGACAACGGCGGCGCGGCCGACGCGGGCGACCCGTCGTCCTTCCACGCCATGAAGCCCGTCTTCGCGCTCGGCGGGGTCTCGCCGCGGACGGCCGCCATCATGGCGCCGGAGTTTGAGTCCCTCGGCCTGAGCGTCGTGGCCCTGGGCGGCAGCAGCCAGGCGGCCGCCGGCGCGGGCCCGGACTTGGGGAGCGGCGCCACCCTGATCCCCGGCGACGCCGTGGCGGTGGCGCTCACGACCGGCGACATCACGCTCGCCGGCACCGGCACCGTCTCGCGCGTCGACGGCAACCGGGTGGTCGCCTTCGGGCACCCGATGCTCGGCCTCGGCGACGTGCAGCTGCCGATGTGCGCCGCGGACGTCGTCGCCATCCTGCCCTCGACCTCGGACTCGTACAAGGTGGCCAATGTCGGCGCCGTGATCGGCTGCATCAGCCAGGACCGCCTGTCCGCGGTCTCCGGCCTCCTCGGGGCCGGCCCGGAGATGACGGCCGTGACGGTGGTGGTCGGCAAGGCGGGCGCCCCCGCCCGGACGCTGCATTTCCAGGTCATCCGCGACCGCCACATCGCCCCCATGACCATGCTGACCGGCGTCGTCGAGGGGGTCTTCGGCTCGAACGCCAGCGAGGCCAGCGAGGGCTTCCGGATCGTGAGCACGGTCACCTTCTCGCCCACGCAACAGATCACCCGCGAGGCGGTCTATGCCGGGCAGCAGGGATTCCAGGCTGGGATCTTTGATTTCCTCATGGGCCTCACCGCCGAGCTGCAAAACCCCTTCGAGAAGGCGATTCCGCGCACGGTGGAGTTCCACATCGAGCCGCTGGAGGACAACCCCGCGGTGACGGTCGAGCAGTTCCAGGTGTCGCGCACCTCCGTCCACGCCGGCGAGACCTTCCAGGTGACGATCGGCTGGCGCAGCTTCCAGGGCGCCGAGGAGACGACGACCGTCGACGTGCCGGTCGACGCCGCCTGGACCGGCAAGGCGCTCGAGGTGATCGTGGCCCCCGGCCGGCTCCTCGACGAGCTGACCGGCCACGGCCGCACCTTCCACGCCGGGCAGCTCCGCAGCTTTGACGCGTACCTTGAGGCGATGCGGAGCAGCCGCCCCGAGGACGGCCTGTGCGTCGCCGTGGTGGAGCGGTCCGCCCTTTTCTTCGATCAGGCCGCCTCGACCCCGGACGTGCCCGCCTCGATCGAGCGGATCGCGGCCGATGCCGACGGGGCCCGGTACCAGCGCCGCGACGCCCTGATCCCGCTCTGGGAGACCCGCGTCCTGCAGGGCAAGGTCTCCTTCACCGAGTTCCACCGCACCGTCCGGGTGGTGGAATAGCCCCTTCCCTCCCCCGCCACCGATGCCCACGAATTCCTCCCGCCGGTGCCTGCTTTCCCTGGCGCTCCTCCTCGGGGCCGCCACCGGCCTCCGGGCGGACCCCCTCTCCAAGCGGACCGACATCGACTTCTACCGCGATGTCCTAAGCCGCGACCTGCACGGGCTCGCCGCCCGCTCGGACGGCCGGCTCGTCATCGGCCCCGTGCTCACCGACCTGAAGGGCGCGGCCCCGAGCGAGCTCCTGTGGTGCCTCGAGCCGGCGGCCGGCGGCAAGTGGCTGGTCGGGGCGGGCCCGGGCGGCCGCATCCTCGAGGTGACGGCCAACCTCGCGGCCGGCGCCTTCACGTCCCGGGAGGTCGCGAAGATCCCGGACGTCCAGGTCTATGCGCTCAAGCCGCTCGCGGACGGCTCGATCCTCGCCGGCACCTCGCCGGCCGGCGGCCTCTACCTCGTCAAGGGCGGCAAGGTCACGGCACGGACGGGCCTGCCCGCCGATTCCATCTTTGACGTCATCCTGGTCGACGGCGGCAAGGGAGCGCTCGTCGCCACCGGCAACCCGGGCCGCGTCTACAAGGTGGACCTCGCCAAGTTCGCGGCGGCCGGCATCTCGGCCGACCGGGTCTCCGACGCCAAGATGCTCGGCCTCCGCGGCGTCACCCTGTTCGGCGAGGCCGGCGACCGCAACCTGCGGCGCCTCGCCCAGCTCTCGGACGGCCGGATCGCGGCCGGCTCGGCCCCGAAGGGCAACATCTACCTCTATCCCGCGGCCGGCGGGGCGCCGTACATCGCGGAGGAGAACCGGGACGCCGAGGTGACCGACATCCTCCCCGACCCGACCGGTGGCTACTACGCGACGATCGTCTTCTCGGGCGGGGAGATCCACCCGGTCCTGACGCCGATCCAGCTGGGGAGCAGCGGCGACCTCTCCGGCGTCAACGGCACCCCGACCCCGAGCCCCGGCCCGGGCCAGAACCCGCTGCCGGCCAACCTCGGCGCCAAGCCGCGCGAGAGCACGATCGACATCTTGAACGCGGCGACGCCCGTCGAGCGCTTCCCCGGCCGCAGCACGCTGCGGTGGTTCGCGGCCGACGGCTTCCCGGAGACCTTGACCACCCGCTCCGGCGTCGCCTTCTACCGGATGGCCCGGATGGGCGATACCCTGGTGATCGCCGGCGGCGAGTTGGGCGAGATGAGCGGCTTCGACCTGAAGAACCGGCTCTCCCTCACCTACCCCGGCAGCGCGTCCGTGCAGGTCAACGCCCTGGCCCCCGTGCCGGGCGCCCCCGGCAAGTTCTTCGCCATCCGCAACAATGCCCCCGGCTTCGCCCTGGTTGACTTTGCGGCCGGCTCGCCCCGCACCGCCGAGACGAAGCGCATCGACCTCGGGGCCCCCGCCCGCCTCGGGGCCTTCCGCTTTGACCGGGTGCGGGACGCCGACCTCGCCCAGCTGGCCGTCTCCGTCCGGGTGACGAACAGTGCCGCCGAGACCGACGGCTGGAGCCCCTGGTTCCCGATGACGGAGGCGGACGGCTGGCGCGCCGCGGCCCCCACCGGCCGGTACGCGCAGTTCCGGATCACCGTGCCGGCCGCGGCCGCCGCGACCGCCGAGCTGGACCACGGCTCGCTCTACTTCCTGACCCAGGACCACCGCCCGCTGCTGCAGGACTACCGGATGCTGACGCCCAACTTCGCCATTGTCGTCCCGCCGGAGATGCCGCCGCCGGTCGTGACGACGGTCGGCCAGCTGATCCAGTCCGGGGACCACGACGACCACCGCCGGGGCTTCCTCGGCAGCCAGATCATCGCCTCGCCGGGCACCCGCGTCGCGTTCTGGACCGTGACCGACCCGGACAACGACAACCTCACCTACACCTACTCGATCCGCCCCGAGGGCGACCCGAAGTGGACGGACATCGCGGTCGACAGCACCGAGTCCTACGTGCAGTTCGACACCCTGCACCTGGCGGAGGGCACCTGGTTTACCCGCCTGGTGGTGAAGGAGGCCGCCCCCCGCCCCGAGGCCGACCGCCTCTCGGTCACCTTTGAGACCGACGACATGGTCGTCGACCACACCCCGCCGGTGATCGAGGAGGCCTCGGTCCGCCGGGACGGCGGCCAGGTCTACGTCACGATCAAGGGCAAGGACGCCCTCTCCCTCTTGGACAGCGCGGAGTTCACCTTCAACAACGGCGAGCACCAGATCGTCGAGCAGCCGGCCGACGGCATCCTGGACGGCAAGGAGGAGACCTTCACGCTCGAGCTGCCCGCGGCCAAGCTGGCCGGGGCCACCTCGGTCGAGGTGACGATCTACGACTCGGTCGGCAACGGGGCCACCCGGCGACTGGGTCTCTGAGCGCCGGCGGGCGATTCCGGATTTTGCAAAATGACGGGTTCGGCTTGCATATACCATTAACGGTATATACCTGTTTGATCATGAACCTATCCAAGCTCCAGGCTCTCCTGAGCCAGCACCCGGACGCCCACCCGCGCTTCGTGCTGCCCGGCGGCGAGTCCCTTCCCGTCCATGTCCACATCACCGAGGTGGGGCATGTCGCCAAGCGGTTCATTGATTGCGGAGGGACCGTCCGCGAGTCCGAGGGCTGCGTGCTGCAGGCTTGGGAATCCGATCGGGACCTCGCGCACCGGCTGACGGCCGGAAAACTCGCCTCGATCCTGCACCTGGGCGCCAAAGTCCTTCCCGCCCGGGACCTCGAAGTCGAGGTGGAGTACGAGGGCTGTTCGGTCTCCCAATACCCGCTGACCGGAGCTGAGCTCAGCGGCCCGGAGCTAATCCTCAGCCTCTCCGCCAAGCACACCGACTGCCTCGCCAAAGCGGCCTGCGGGATCGAGTGCGGCGCCGGCAACGGGGCCTGCTGCTAACGCCGTGAGTTTGATCCAAATCTACCACTGCCTGTGCGATCCGACCCGGCTGCGCATCCTCGCCCTCCTTCGGGAGGGGGAGCTCTGCGTGTGCCATTTCCAGGAGATCCTGGGCGCGACGCAGGTCAAGGTGTCGAAGCACCTCGCCTACCTGCGCACCCACGGGATGGTGGAGTCGCGCAAGGAGGCGAATTGGGTGATCTACCGTCTCCCCGGGCGTCCGTCCCGCCAGCTCGTGGCCAACCTGGCCTGTCTCCAGGATTGCACCCAGGACGACCCCGTCTTCCGGAAGGACCGCGAACGCCGCCGCCACCTGGAGTCCAAGTTTTCCGCCACTAGCCCGGTTTGCTGCCCGCCAAGGAGGCTGGCCACCCAAAAGTCCCCGCGAGCCCAATGAATCCTCCCGCCAAGAAAACACTCATTCTCTGCACCGGAAATTCAGCGCGTTCAATCATTGCGGAGTACCTGTTGAGGGCCAAGGGCAAGGGCCGCTTTGACACCTATAGCGCGGGCTCGCATCCCACGGGGCAGGTGAATCCGCTCGCCCTTTGGGTGCTGAAGGACCGCTACGGCATCGACGCGAGCGACGCCCGGAGCAAGTCCTGGGAGGAGTTCAAGGGGGTGAAGTTCGATTTCGTCATCACCGTCTGCGACAATGCCAAGGAATCCTGCCCGATATTTCCCGGCCACCCGGTTTCCGCCCACTTGGGTTCGCCCGATCCGGCCGGTCTTCAGGGGACGGAGGAGCAGAAGAAGTGGATCTTTGTGCAGGTGGCATCCCAGATCTCCCAGCGACTCGATCTCCTTTGCGCCCTGCCCGACGACCAGCTGGACGCCCTGCATGTGGACGCCATTGGCGATCGGTTCCAGATGGAAGATCCAAGCCGCCCGGCGCATTAGGCATGGCGTCCCGGGGGATTCATTTGCCGGCGTGGTTCATCGGGGAATTCCTGGGGACCTTCATCCTCGCGTTCTTTGGCTGCGGCAGCGTGGCCACGGCCGTGCTGACGGGCGCCCCGGTCGGGATCTTTCAGGTCGCGATCGTGTGGGGGATCGGGATTTCCACCGCCATCTACCTGACGGCCAGCCTGAGCGGCGCTCATCTCAACCCGGCGGTCACTTTCGCCTTCGCGCTTTGGGGCGGCTTTCCCTGGCGGCGGCTGCCCGGGTACGTCGCCGCCCAATTCCTCGGCGCCTTCGCGGCGAGCGCAGCCCTCTTTGCCCTTTTCCACGGCATCCTCGGGGCCTATGAGGGGACGAGCCACATCGCCCGGGGTTCGCCCGGCAGCGAGGCCACGGCGATGATCTTCGGCGAATTCTATCCCAATCCGGGCGGCCACCCGCTCACGCCGGCCCTGCGGGCGCTGGTGACGACACCCACCGCCTTTGCCACGGAGTGCCTCGGCACCGCGATCCTCGTCCTTGTGATCCTCGGTTCGGTCGATGAAAGAAACGGCGCGCGGCCCCGCACGCTGACCGCCGTCACCATCGGACTGACGGTCACGATCCTGATCTCGCTCCTCGGTCCCCTCACCATGGCGGACCTG
>Ga0302196_10004155_pt1 | contig 13174 bp, 12 predicted proteins | sample II_Bog_N1_3_FD_198794 | JGI IMG/M metagenome (GOLD analysis project Ga0302196, IMG submission 198794) | Peat permafrost microbial communities from Stordalen Mire near Abisko, Sweden - II_Bog_N1_3 | ecosystem: Environmental > Terrestrial > Soil > Wetlands > Peat | place: Sweden: Abisko...
GGAGCATGTGCGGTTGCCGCGCACGTACCGCGGCCGCGACGTGCTGTGGTGGATGGACGCGTCGGGCGTGTGGGACCAGCGGTACGACGAGATCGACGATCTCACCCGGGCCCGGCGGCTGCCTTCGCCCCAGCTCGTCGGGACTGCCGGGCGGACGGCGCTCGATCTCAACGCGCTCGCCTCGATGGGCGTCGAGCTGGTGGGCCGGTGGGCGGCGGTACGTGACGGCCAGGCGCTGTTGTCCGGTGGCCTGCGCAACGTGCTCTCGCTCGCGGATCTCAAGATGGAGCGCCTGCTGGACACGTTCGACGAGTGGGCCAAGGCGGAGGGGTACGAGGCTGAAGCCGGCCCGCCAGAGCGCTTCGCGCCGACCCGCGTGCCCGAGTCGACGCGGTTGCAGCTTGACCTCGGCCGCGGCGAGATCCGCGCGATCGTGTGGGCGACGGGCTTCCGGCCTGACTACAGCTGGCTCGACGTGCCCGTGGTCGACGCGAAGGGCCAGCTGCGCCACGCGGGCGGTGTGGTCGACAGCCCCGGGCTGTACGCGCTGGGGCTGCCGGTCCTGCGGCGGCGCAAGTCCACGTTCATCTACGGTACCGAGGACGACGCACGTGAAGTGATCGATCACCTCGCTCGGTACCTGGCCGTGCGCCGGTGAGTCGTCAACAGCGGCAAGTGAGCGCTGTCGGCCCGCGCGCCGACCCGCCCAGCCTCGACGGCGGCCCAGCCTCGACGGCGCGGTAGGGGCCGGTACCGAGCACCCGTATCGTGCCGCTCACATAAGGTCGAACGCTTCCCGGGCCGCGGCTGAGCGGGTGGCGGTCAGGCGGGAACCGCGATCACGGTGATGATCAGGCCGCCGTCGACCAGCCAGCGGCCCTCGAAACCGGTGAGTGCCGCTCCGTTCACTTCGGGCCCGTCGACGAGCAGCCGTGCAGTGAACGTGCCGGTCGCGGGGTCAATCGTGACAGATGCGTCCTCGAAACCGAGCCAGCGCCGGGTCAGCGGAAACCACGCCTTGTAGACGGACTCCTTGGCACTGAACAGCACCCGGTCCCAGGACACGCCGGGTGCGGCGATCGTGAGCGCGGCCAGCCGGGCCTGCTCGTCGCCGGACGCGACGGCCCCGAGCACCCCATCCGGCAGTGCGTCGTGCGGTTCGGCGTCCAGCCCGATGGTCCGCACGTCCCGGTCATGAGCCACGGCACAGGCCCGGTACCCGGCGCAATGCGTCATGCTCCCGACGACCCGGGCCGGCCATTGCGGGGCGCCCTGCAGTCCCGGCAGGATAGGGGCCGGCGGCAGCCCGAGCCTGGCCAGCGCGGCCCGGGCACACGCCCGGGTGGTCGTGAATTCACGGCGGCGTTTATCGGCGGCCTTGGCGATGACCGCTTCCTCTTCGGGGAAGAGCTTCACGTCGGGCGGGTCAGTGAACGCTTCGTCCGCGGCCACCCCGGGCGGGAGAATCAGCCCGATCACCGCCTGCCGCCCACAGCGGGTGGCACCGGGAATATCTGCCGGGGAATGCCGGGAGGGACCGGACGGCGTTGCCACTCCCGCGGATAGCCGATCGAGACCTCTTCGAACCGGACGCCGTCGTAGGCGGTCGTCCGCGGAATATGCAGGTGGCCGTAGACCACCGCCGACGCATTGAACCTGGTGTGCCAGTCGTGGGTACGCGTCGTCCCGCACCACTGGGCGAACTCCGGGTACCGCAGGACCCGGGTGGGCTCGCGGACCAGCGGAAAGTGGTTCACCAGGACCACCGGGAACCCGGGGTCGCGCTCGGCCAGGCGGCGCTCGGTCTCCTCCAGCCGGGCCCAGCACCAGGCCTCGCGGCTCTCATACGGATCGGGGTGCAGCATCACCTCGTCGCTGCACACGACGCCGGTCCGATGCGCGTAGGCCAGGCCCTGCTCCTTGGTCTGCGTGCCGTCCGGGAGGAACGAGTAGTCGTACAGCAGGAACAGCGGCGCGATCGTGGCCGGGCCGTCCGGGCCTTCCCACACCCGGTATGGGTCCTCCGGTGTCACCACGTCGAGGCGGCGGCACAGTTCGACCAGCCGCCGGTACCGTTCGTCGCCGCGCCAGGGGACGGAATCCCGGCTGTGGGTCCACAGCTCGTGATTGCCGGGGGTCCATATCACCGTGGCGAAATGCTCGCGCAAGGTGGTAAGCGCCCATTCGATGTCCGCGAAGAGTTCCCCGACATCACCCGCCACGATCAGCCAGTCCGCCCCCGACTCCGGGCGCAGATCCGCCACGATCCGGCGGTTCTCCGGGTAGGCCACATGCAGGTCACTGACAGCGAGCAGGCGGGGGAGCATGGCCGGGTTGGCAGGCATCAGGAAGAACATTACATACCGGGCCTTGCTTCGGGCTTCCCGGGCGGGCCCGCGGCGGGGCCAGCTGCGGCCCGGTCAGCCAGGCGATCCTGGCCGCGCGTCGCGGACCAGCAGGAACACGGTCAGGCCGAGGAAATGCCTGGTGAGGGCGAGCCGGTAGCGCGGCCGCAGCACCGCCGCCTGGTTCGCCGGGACGGCCAGGTAGGGGTCAATCAGGCGGCCGCTGCCGACGATCCAGATCCGGGGCTCATCGCCCAGGCACGCGGCAGGATTGCAGGCGACCGGCTTGATCTGGCTTGACGGCAGGGCCGCGCCGGCGACGAACAGATCCCGCGGCACCGGCACGCCACGCGGGATGTCCCGCCCCAGGTAGTACTGCAGACCTGGGCCGATCATCTGCCACCAGAGGTCGCCCTCCTGGTAGACGATGCCGTCCCCGGTCCTCGCGTCGCCCGCGATCATGCTGGCGGCGCCCGCGTAATCCATGTAGTAGCCGCCGTAGCCGAGCGGGTAGCCCGCCCACTCGTGCGCCCCCGGCTGCCTGATCACCTGCTGGTCGCCCGCACCCAAAACGGCGATGACCAGGACGGCCACCGCCGCCACCCGCACGTCAATCCGGCTGAGCCCGATCCCGGCCAAGATCGCCCACGCCACGATGGTGAACAGCAGGTACCGGCTGAAGAAGTACGAATGCGGGCCCTGCGACAGCAGCCACACCGCGCCCACCGGCAGCACGGCTATCGCGGTCATGAACGCCGCTGCCCGCCAGACCGACCAGGCCAGCACGGCCAGGACGATCACCGCTGCGGCCACCGACGTCGAATAGAACAGGTTCCGGGTAAAGGAGCCGAAGGTAAACAGGTCAAGGCCTGGCCGGGCTATCCAGAAGACCTGGGACCCGGCCTTGTTCAAGCTGAAAGCCACCAGCGGCACGCAGGCGGCCAGCCCGGCCGCCGCGGCCGCCGCGAACCCGAGCAGGACACCGGCGCCCCGGTCCTGCCGGACGTCCTTGTCCTGCCACCAGCGCAGAGCTGCCCCGGCCGCATGACCGAGGACCACTGACAGGGCGACGACGTCGATGTAACCGACCACCGCCAGGCATACGCTGTAGGCCGCCCACCGCCGCACGGACGGCGCATCAAGGGCCCGCAGCAGCAGCAGCGTGGCCAGCGCCACGGCCAGCACCTCGGGCGCGTAGAACCGGACCTCCTGAGCGAACCGGGACACGCTCGGCACCAGAGCGAACACCAGCCCCGCCAGCAGGCCCGCCCGCGCGCCGGCCAGCCTCCGCCCGGCCAGCGTCACGCAGGCCGCCGCCCCGGCCATGGCCAGCACCGACAGCAGCCGCATCGCCACGACCGAATCGCCGAACGCCGCCATCCAGTAATGCAGCGCCAGGTCATAAAGAAGCTCGGCCGGATTGGAATTGCTCGCGCTCACGACCAGTTGATGCACCGGATCGGCGGCGAACGACCAGCTCCACAGCTCATCCGCCCACATTTCCGGCCGGTTAAGCTGATAGCAGCCAAACAGCAGCATCAGCAGCGTCGGCCAGAGCCACGGCACCCGCATTGCCCAGCGGGCCACGCCATACAGTGGCGTGCCCCGAGCCCAGCTGTCCACCCCATCGGCCTGAGGGCGCGCAGCACCACTCCGGTCCTGCACATACCGGGAAACGGCCATGGCACCTCCAGGCAGGTGACCGAAAGCGGGCTTTTCATGACTTAATGACGGGCTTCATGATCTACCGGCCGAGATCCAGGGCCGGCGCGACACACCACAGTAGCCGCCACAAATGCCATAAGGCGGTCCTCGCTGTATTTCGTGCCTTCAATGGTGCGTACCGGGGATTCTGCCCGCCGAGCGGCAACGGCACCATAACGACAGCGGCACCCTCTCCCTGCGAGTGGTGGCAGTGGCGTCGGCTGCGGGCCCTCCCGAGGCAGTGTGACTGGGGTCTGCCGGGCTACCAGGCCAGCGGGCCGCTGGCGTCGAAGTACCCGCCGGTGGGACCTTCTGGGCCGATCTGGGCCATCCGGACGATGATCTCGGCGCCCTCCTCGACAGTCTGGATGCCGGTGCGGCCGTTGAGGTCCGTGGCGGTGTAGCCGGGGTCCACGGCGTTGATCCTGATGCCCGGGAACGCCTTGGCGTACTGCACCGTGACGGTGTTGACCGCGGTCTTGGAGGCCGGGTAGGCGACCCCTGGGTAGAAGTGCACCGGCCCGTCCGGGTTGGCCAGGTCGGCCGTCTTGGACAGGCCGCTGCTCAGGTTGACCACGACCGGGGCGGCGGAGCGCTGCAGCAGCGGAAGGAACGCATGCAGCATCCGCACCGTGCCGAACACGTTCGTGTCGAACAGCGCCTGCATGTGCTCGGCGGTCTCGTCCGCAGGGCCGATGACGCCGTTGTCCGGGGTACGGCCTTCGATGCCCGCGTTATTGACCAGGACGTCCAGTCCTCCGTCGGCCTCGATCGCCTTGGCCGCCGCCGCGACCGAGGCGTCGTCGGTCACGTCGAGGTGGACGAACCGTGCGCCCAGCCGCTCGGCGGCCCGGCGGCCGCCCTCGAGGTCGCGGGCCCCGGCGTAGACGGTGTGACCCGCGGCCAGCAGGTGCCGGGCGGTCTCGTAGCCCAGGCCCTTGTTGGCTCCGCTGATGAGCGTCACGGTCATGTCTTGTGCTCCCTCGTTCATTCCCTCGATCGGTTGCTGTGCATGCCATCCTTACCCATCCCATTGATGTGATCTGCCGCTGCCGGAGTGGCCGCGCTCAGGACAGGGCGAGGGTGATGGCGTGCAAGGCCAGCCCTACGGCCGCGCCCACCACGGTGCCGTTGATGCGGATGTACTGCAGGTCGCGCCCGAGGAGCAGTTCCAGCTGGCTTGACGTCTCGGCCGCATCCCACCGCTCGATAGTCCCGGTGACGAGCCCGGCGAGCTCGTCGTGGAACTGATCGGCGAGTGCCCTGGCCCCGGACTCGACCACCCGGGCGAGACTCTCCTGGAGGTCGTGGTCCGACCCCAGGCGCCGTCCCCCCGCGGCCAGTGCATCGGCCAGCCGGCGGCGCAGCTCAGACTCCGGGTCAGCGGCCTGGACCCGCAGCTCCTCCTTGGCCTTCTGCCACAGCGGCGAGGACCAGTCCCGCAGGCCTTCGCTACCCAGCACGTCGCGCTTGAGGCGCTCGCCGCGCTCACGCAGCTCCGGGGATGTCTCGAGGCGGCTGGGGAGCCCGGCGATCCACTTCCCGAACTGCTGCCGCCCCTGGTCGTCGGGATCGGCGGCCATCGCGGCCAGCCGCTGGCGCAGGCGGTTGTACAGGCGGTCGAAGAGCCGCCGGTTCACCGCGTCCGGCACCCAGCGGGGCGCCTCGGCTTCGAACAGCTCGCGAAGCTCCCGGTACTGGCCGACGATATAGCGGTCGGCGCCGGACAGGATGGCGTCGAAGAGCTCGGACTGGTGGCCGCCCGCAACGATGAGCCGCAGCGCCCGCCCGGCCAGGGGTGCCACCTCGACGGCATCTACGGCCCGGGTCAGTTCGGCGGTGAGCAGCCGCTGGACATCCTCATCGCGGAGCGTCTCGGCCATGGTGACGACCAGGTCCGCCGCACGACCGGCGAAGCGGGCGGCATTGGCCTCGTCGGCCAGCCAGGCAGCCAGGCGGGGAACCAGGCGCGCGGAGCGGATCCGCTCGGCCAGCACGTCGGCGGTGAGGAAATTCTCCTGGACAAACCGGCCGAGGGTGGCGGCGAACTGATCCTTGCGCTCGACGATCAGCGCGGTGTGCGGGATCGGCAGGCCCAGGGGACGGCGGAAGAGCGCCGTCACCGCGAACCAGTCGGCCGCGCCTCCGACCATGGAGGCCTCCGCGCCAGCCTGCACGTAGCCGAGCAGGACCCCATGGGCCCCGGCCGCGGTCACGACCGCGAACAGAACCGTCACCCCCGCCAGGAGAGCAGTGGCGCGCCGGCGCGCCGCGGCCAGCTCGCGGGCCCGCAGTGCCGCAGGCTCCCGCCCTGGCGCGGGTACCCGGGAAGCGGACGTCGGTGCAGCAGGTTCCATCGGGCAGCCCCCGGTCAATCCGCCGCCCACGGCGGAAACGACGATCAGACTCGCCCACGATATTGACCGGGCTCACGTCATGGCCGGCACGGGGGTAGCACCGAGGCGGGCGCGTCCGGTATCGACGTCCACGTCATTGCCCGCCGCGAGCTGCCCCGCATCGGCGCATCGGGGCGCACGCCTCCGCTGAGTGCGGCACCCCACCGGGTGGCGCAGCTCAGGAGCGGTCCCGACGGTGCGGACGACGGCTGAATTCCCGGGCTATTCACCCACCGCCCGGTGCCGCGGAGGCGCCGGGCGGTCCAGTACCTGGCCGGGGAAGCGGGAATCCGGCAGTTCCTCGACATCGGGACCGGGCTTCCGGCGCCCGAGAACACTCACGAGGTCGCGCAGCGCGCTTAGCCGACGAGGGTCTTGTGCACCGACGCCTGGTAGATCTGGGCGATCGACGCTTCCAGCTGGGCGTTGAACTGCTCGTTGGTCTGCTCGTCGGACAGGCCCTCGAGCAGCGCGCGGGAGAAGCTCGCGATCATGCTCGGCTCGCGGGCGAGCAGATCGCACGCCTCGTCGCGGCTGTAACCGCCGGAAAGGGCGAGGACCTGCAGCACACGAGGGTCGGCGGCGAGGCCGGCGTACAGGCCGGGCTGCGTCGGGATCGTCAGCTTCAGCATGATGCTCGCCCCGTCCGGCAGGGCGTCGACGTGCGCCTCCAGGGCGTCCCGCAGCAGCAGCTCCGCTTCATCTTTGTGCGGGCTGTCGATGCTGACCTCGGGTTCGAGGATCGGGACGAGACCCGCCGCCCAGATCGTGCCGCCGACCTCGAACTGCTGATCGACGATGGCGTTCACCCCGCCTTTGTCGGCGTCCTTGATCACCGATCTCATCTTGGTGCCGAACATGCGGTGCCGGTTCGCCCGCTCGAGCAAGTCGTCGAGCGCGTCGATCGGCTTCATGAGCTGGACACCGGACTGCTCCGGGGCGAGCCCCTTGTCGACCTTCAGGAAGGGCACGACCTGTTTCGCGTCCCACAGATACTGGGCCGTCGGGACCCCCTGCACGTCTCGCTCCATCGTCTGCTCGAACAGGATCGCGCCCATTATGCGCGAGCCGTCGAAGGCCGGGCTGGTGACGACGCGCGTCCGCATGGCGTGGATGAGGCCGAACATCTCATCCTCGGAGTGGTAGCGGCTTTCGGCGATGCCGTAATGAGCGAGCGCCTTCGGTGTGCTGCCGCCGCTCTGATCAAGGGCAGCGAAAAAGCCCTGGCCGGAGCGGATCTTCTCAAGCTGTATTTCGTCCATCCTGCCATCCTGCCAGCCCGTCCTGCGCAGCGGCAGGACCGCAAGTCACCGGCGGCAGGACCGCAAGTCATACGTTCCTGCCACAGCCATCCAAGATCATGTGCAGGCTGCACGCCCCGCACAGCGCCCCCGGGACCGCGCGCCGGAATGGATGTACCGCGCCGGATGCTGTCTCTTATGTACCCCTTCGGGTATCACCGCAGGAAGTCCCCTTATGTACCCGTTCGGGTACCACCGCAGGAAGTCGCGGAGGCATCCCATGCACAGCAGGAACTCCAGCCACGAGGACACCGGCGACCGGATCCGTTTCCGGACCGCGTGCGGCCGCGCGATCCAGGTTGGCCAGCTCACCCTCGGCGGGGCCAGTCCGCCGGCCCGGCGGGTCAGCTTCGCCATCAGCGCCTCCGGCTACGGGGAAGACGGGACCTGGGCCGGGCTGACCGCCGGAGAGGCCCGCCGGCTCGCGGCGGCGCTGCTCACCTGCGCCGACGCCTGCGAGGACACCGGCGCTCGCTGACCCGGCCGGCAGCCTTGGTCCAGCTCGGCGTCGCGGCCGCACCGGGCGGCGCGCTGACCGCCGCGATCCCCGGCCAGGTCCGCCGCCCGCTCCGCGCCTCACCGGCTGGACCAGGGACTTCTTCGCTGTACTGAGGCAGCAGCCGGCTGGGGCAGCTGCCGTTCCGGGGTAGTAAGGGGGCGTGGCGGCATGGATTCTGCACATGGACCTCGACCAGTTCATCGCGGCGGTCGAGGTGCTGCGCCATCCTGAGCTGGGCGGCCAGCCAGTGATCGTCGGCGGGGAAGGCGATCCGGCCCAGCGCGGCGTGGTCAGCACGGCCTCCTACGAGGCCCGCGCCTACGGGGTGCACTCCGGTCAGCCGCTGCGGACGGCGGCGCGGCTCTGTCCCGGGGCGACCTTCCTGCCGGTGGACCGCGAGGCCTACGAGGCGGTCTCCGCCGAGGTGATGGCGGTGCTGCGGGCGTCCGGCGCGGTCGTGGAGGTGCTGGGCTGGGATGAGGCGTTCCTGGGTATCGACGACGCTGACCCGGAAGGCTTCGCCCGCAGGCTGCAGCAGCGGGTGCGGGCGGCCACGCAGTTGGACAGCACGGTCGGGATCGGCCAGAACCGGTTGCAGGCCAAGCTGGCCACCGGGTTCGGCAAGCCCGCCGGGGTCTTCCGGCTGACCGGCGAGAACTGGTTCGAGGTGCTCGGCGACCGGCCCACCGACGCGCTATGGGGCATCGGGGCCAAGACCGCCCGGCGGCTGCGGGATCTCGGCCTGCACACGGTGCGCGAGCTGGCCGCGGCCGACCCGGGCGCGCTGGCCCAGCAGTTCGGCCCGGCCACCGGGCCGTGGCTCGTGCTGACCGCGCAGGGCCGCGGCGGGCGCGAGGTCGACGCTGGGCCCTACGTGGCCCGGTCACACGGCCGCGAGGTCACCTTCCAGGAGGACATCGGGGACTGGGCGCGGGTCACGCAGGAGGTGGCGCGGCTAGCCGGCGTGGTGGCGCACGAGCTGGCCACGGAGCAGCGGCCCGCTGTCCGGGTCGTTGTCAAAGTCCGGTACGCGCCGTTCATCACCCAGACACACGGCCAGCCGCTGGCCGCCGCCACCGTGGACGCGGAGCCGATCCGGGTGGCGGCGCTGGCCGCACTGGAGAAGTTCACCGGCCGCCGCCCCGTGCGCCTGCTCGGCGTACGGGCCGAGTTCAGCCCGCCGGCCTGAGCGTCAGCCGGGCGGCGCGAGGCCGCCGGCCCGGCGGAGCTGGATGAGCAGGCCCAGGCCGGCCAGCAGGGCCACGGCACCGAGACCGAACATCCACGCCTGCTGCACGCCGGCGGTGCCTCCGCCCCCGGTCTGCGGGGCGCCCTGGGGCATCTTGGTCACCGACACCCCCAGCTCGGACGCGGCCTCCTCGGCCAGCTTGAGGTGCATATTCAGCATCGGCATGGCCGCGCTGGCGTAGTCCTTCATCTTCCAGTTGCTGCCGTCGGCCACTTCCTGCTGGAACAGCGCGATGGCCTGCTCGTGGGCGATGATGCTGGCCTGGGCGAACGCGACGGCGAGGTTGGTCCCGGACTGCGACTCGATCTGGGACGCCTCCGCCAGCTGCTGGGAACTAGGGCTGGCCGGGATCGGGACATTAAGTATGGCGGACAGCTGCCGCAGCTCAGCCAGCGCCTTGGTGTGGTCGCTGACGTAACGGGCGGCCACTCCGTCCAGCGGCTCCTCCACTCTCAGCTCGACGCTCCTGCTGATGGACAGCTCGGCGATGTTGGCCTGGGCCGCCGCGGCCATGAAGGCGCGGTCCTGGTTCGACACCGTTAAGGTAGCGGGCCGCGCGGTCGTGCCCAGCGCCGGGCCGGCCAGCGCGGCAGCGGAGAAAAGCCCCGCCGAAACGGCGAAACAGGCCACGGCCAGGCTGCGGGCGAGACGGGCGCCGGCTTTCCGGTGGAGCTTCATGATGCCTCCATTGAACTCGCGTGGACCGGTATGCGTACATAGAGGCAGAAGCCACAGCCGTCTTACCGCTCTATGAAGGGAAACGGCGCCCGGCGGAAACCGGTTCGGCTATCCGGCAATGCATTTGCCGAATGGCCGGGGCCGGGCCAGCTGGCCCAGCGAGAATCGGAGCTTCGATGGCCCGCACGCAGGACAATTCTGGCCGGTTCGCTGCGTTTCGCCGAGCCCGGAGAAGCTGGAAGGGCGCTTTTATTGCGGCCGCCGTCCTGATTGCCGGTGGCGGCACCGCCATCGGCGTGGCCCTCGGCAGCCAGCACTACGCCCCGCAGCCGGGCCAGACCGTCGCCGGCAGCACGGGCCCGGCCACACCGGGGGCCACCGGCGCGAAGGCCCTGGCCTCGTCGCTGCCGCTGCCCTGGTCGGGTGAGACCGCTCAGCAACTAGAGACGGCCGAGGGGCCCGCGCTGCCCCGCTCGGTGCCAGAAACCCTGACCGTCGCCGCCGTCGGCATCAGCTCCAAGCTGCTGCATCTCGGGCTGGCCAGCGACGGCACAATGCAGGTCCCGCCGCTGTTCGGCCAGCCCAGTGAGGCCGGCTGGTATGAGTACTCCCCCACCCCCGGGCAGATCGGGCCGTCCATCATCATCGGCCACATCGACACCGACAAGGGGCCGTCGGTGTTCTACCGGCTCGGCGCGATCCGGCCCGGGGACGAGGTGGACGTCGGGCTGGCCGACGGGACCACGGCGGTGTTCCGCGTGACCGGCGTGCGCCAGTACAGCAAGGCCAGTTTCCCGTCCGGAACTATCTACGGCCCGACCAGCAATGCGGCCCTGCGGCTCATCACATGCGGCGGCGAATTCGATAACGCCACCGGCCACTACCTGAGCAGCACGGTGGTGTTCGCCTCGCTGGTGTCCAGCCGTTCCTAGCCCAAATCAGTTGCCCGATGTCAATACCTCAGTGCCGCACTCAGCTCGCAGCTACGACTTCATCCTCGGCGGCAAGGACAATTTCGAAGCCGACCGCCGGGCCGCGGCCAAGGCCATGGAGGCCAACCTTCACCTGGTCACCGCGATGCGGGAAAACCACGCGCCGATGCGCCGGGTGCTGGCCTACCTGGCCGGTGAGGTGGGCGTCCGCCAGTTCCTCGACCTGGATTTGTCCCAGCCCGTCGCGCTGACCCTGTTCGGCGTGCTGCACTTGATCCCGGACGAGGATGCCCCTAGAGCACGGGGCGGGCCGTCCTGGTCATCCCGGGCGAAGCCTGGTCACAATGCCCTGAAGCCGGGTCACAGTTCCAGGAAAATCGTGACGGGCCCGTCGTTGACCAGGCTGACCTTCATGTCGGCGCCGAATATGCCGGTCTCGACGCGGGCCCCGAGATCGCGCAGGGCGGAGACCACGGCGCCGACGAGCGGTTCGGCGACCGGGCCGGGCGCGGCCGCCAGCCAGGAGGGGCGGCGGCCCTTGCGGGTGTCGGCATACAGCGTGAACTGGCTGATGACGAGCAGCGGCGCGGCGATGTCGGAGCACGATTTCTCCCCGTCGAGGATGCGCAGGTGCCACAGCTTGGCCGCCAGCTTCGTGGCCTTTTCCGGCGTGTCATCGTGAGTGACCCCCACCAGGACGAGCAGGCCTGGCTCGCCGATGGCCCCCACCACCTGCCCGTCGACGGCCACGCTGGCCTGGCTGACCCGCTGCGCCACCGCCCGCACCGTGCGCTCCTCTCGCCGGCCCGCCTCTCCGCCCCGCCAAGAGCAGGATAGCTAGTGCACCTACTCGGCCCGGCCCGGCCCGGCCCATTCATGATCGGCGTCCATTTTCCGCAGGCGGCGCCTGGTGGCGGTCATTGGGATCTTGCTCATTGGCGATCATGAGGAACTGCCCGCAGACGGCCAGCCGGATCACCGGATGTGACTGCGCGTGGAGCTAGGGTCGCTCCTGATCCGCGGAGATGGCGCAGGTCCCCTGCGACCAGAGTGACTGATTGCGAGGTGCTGACCCGGGTGATCTGCGCCTATCCGCATGCTGTGCCGACGCTCGATTGCGCCAGTTGAGACGCCCGTCTCGGCCGGCGCGGGCAGGCGCCCCCACGTCGGCGTACAGCTTGTCGGTGTGCACCTCCTGCTGGTAGCCCGTACCGAGCACGGACGTCTCCTGCATCCCGGTGATGGCCAGCACCGGCATGTGGTCCATCTCCGAGTACAACCTGGTCGTCGACAACCCCGCGCAGCTGCCGGGGGTGGTCGACATCGCGATCCGCACCGCGCTGGCCCGCCGCGGCGTCGCGCACCTGAGCTTCCCCAACGACCTGCAGGTGGCCGACGCGAACGAGGACCCCGTACCAGCACGTGGCGCCGGGCCGCCCGCCGGCGACCGCGCCGATCAGGGCCGGAACTTCTCCTATCTCGGCACCCACCTCAAGCGGCTGGGCAGCCCGGACTTCGCGCACCTGCCGATCAACGCTCGCGTGGCGGGCTGAGCGGGGCGGCTTCCCCAGATCGCTGCGGGAAAGCCGCCCCGGGTCATCTCGGGCCAGGCATCGTACGCTGGCGGAGGCGCCGTGCTGACGGAGGCAGGGCGCGCGGAGGAGGCGGCCGTGGCCGAGCTGGCGTGGAGTCCGCGAGCGATGTGGACGCTGTTCGAGCCGGTCCATGCGGTGACGTACTTCGCGCCTGAGGCGCGGTCAGCCTTCGAGGCGGCCGGCCTGCGCGGATTCTGGCGGGGGTACTTCGCGGGGCGGGCCGCGCCACTGGGGCCCGCCGGCCCGGAGGTCGTGACCGCGTCGTTCTACAACTTCGCTCCGGCCATGGTCGAGCGCGCGATCCCCGCGGTCTGGCAGCTTGCCCCGCCGGCCACGGCGCTGCAGGCTCGCCAGGACGGCGCGATCGCGGCGCTGCGCCGGCTGCTGGCCGGGCTGGAAAAGCAGACCGTGCTGGCCGCGGAGCGGCTGGGCCAGATCACAGCCGGCCTGGACTGCGCGGGGCGGGTGCTGGCGG
>Ga0302196_10004157_pt1 | contig 13165 bp, 11 predicted proteins | sample II_Bog_N1_3_FD_198794 | JGI IMG/M metagenome (GOLD analysis project Ga0302196, IMG submission 198794) | Peat permafrost microbial communities from Stordalen Mire near Abisko, Sweden - II_Bog_N1_3 | ecosystem: Environmental > Terrestrial > Soil > Wetlands > Peat | place: Sweden: Abisko...
CTTCTATTGGGTCTGGGGTGGCGTGGCGGCGGCGGCGGCGATGGTCGCCGCGGTCGTGAGCTAAAGGGTCGGCGGATGGGCATTCTCGGCATCGTCTGGCGGAATTTCGGTCGCAGCGCGCGCACGCGCCGCCCCGACGACATGCCCGCGACCCCGGCGCCATTCCGCGGCTTGATTGAGCAGGACGCGAGCTTGTGCACGGGCTGTAGGGCGTGCGCCACTGTCTGCTCTCCCAAGGCGATCTCGTTCGACGACGAGCAGCCGACCGGAATTACCTGGAAATTCTTCGCCGGCCAATGCTCGTTCTGTGGGTTGTGCGTGCAATTTTGCCCGACCCACGCGATTGCCAACCACGGCAAGTTGCCGCCCGTCACCGGCGATCAGGCGCAGCTCAGGGTCGCCCATGAGATCCGCTATCAGCCTTGCACCGGCTGTGGTCGCCCGATCATTCCGATACCCGAAGCGGCTCTGGCGCAGATCTACGGCGCGCCGCTCACCGGCTCGGAAAGCGAACAACGAGGGCTGTGCCCGGATTGTCGTCGCAAGGCGGCCAGCCAGAATATTCACGACGCGTTTTTGAGGCCGAGTGGCGCACATGAAAGAGCATGAAGGCGATATGCAACGTGCTGACCTCATCGCCAGACTGGCGGCGATTCCCGGCTCTGCGCCGGTCGAAGACCGCGGCGACGGTCTATGGGTATCGGCGCCCGCGCTCGATGTCGAAGCGATGGCGCGCGAAATGAAGGCGCTCGGCTGCCGTCTGGTCACAATGACCGGATTGGCGCGGGACCACGGCGAGACCGCCATCATCTACCACTACGTGCGCGGACACGAGACCATCAATTTCAAGACCGCCACCCGCGACGGCGCGATTCCTTCGCTCGCCCTGATCACGCATCCAGCGTCATGGATCGAGCGCGAAATCCACGATTTCTTCGCCGTCGACTTCATCGGCCATCCGAACCTCGCCCCGCTGCTGCGTCCGCCGGAGTTGAAAGAAGGATTCTTTCGCGAGCCGGCGCCCGGTTCAACCCCGTCAACGAAGTAGGTGAGGCGCCCATGCCCTTTACGATCCCGGTCGGCCCCTACCATCCCGCGCTCGAGGAGCCGTTCAAAGTCAGCGTCCGCTGCGTCGCCGAAACCGTCGAGCAGGTCAGCGTCGAAGTCGGGTTCAGCTTCCGCGCCATCGAACTGTTGGCGCAGCGCAGCGAATGGGTTCCTGACGTCACCTTGATCGAGCGCGTCTGCGGCATCTGCTCCAACGTGCACGCCATGACCTTCTGTCGCGCCGCGGAGCGGATCGCCGGGATCGACGTGCCGAAGCGCGCCCTCTACATCAGAACGATCATCGCCGAGCTCGAGCGCGTGCACTCCCACCTTCTGTGGGCCGGACTCGCGGCCGAATACATGGGTTTCCAGACGTTGTTCATGGAAATCTTCACGCTGCGTGAGCAGGTAATGGATCTGCTGGAGACCATTTCCGGCAATCGGGTGAACTACGGCATGAACCGCATCGGCGGGGTCAACCGCGACATCGCCGACCCCAAGGCGGCGATCGCCACTGTCCAGGCTATGGCCAAGGTCATCGAGAGCGACGTCGTTCCCGCCTTCATGACCAGCACCACCGCGAAGGCGCGAATGACGGGCGTTGGCCCGTTGAGCAAGGAGGACGCGATCGCGTGGGGCGTCGTCGGGCCGGTCGCGCGCGCCTCCGGCCTCGACATCGATGTCCGCAACGACCATCCCCACCTCGCCTATCAGGAACTCGGGTTCAAGAGCGTCACCCAGCCGGAAGGCGACGTCCGCGCCCGCGTGGTTGTGCGCGCCCTGGAGCTGCTCGAAAGCATCCGCCTCATCACCGAAGCGTTACGCAATCTTCCGCCCGGACCCTTGCGCGCTTTCGAGGGAATGCCGAGCATCCCGCCGGGCGAAGCGATTGCGCTCACCGAGGCGCCGCGCGGCGAGGTCTTCTACTACGTCGCCTCCGACGGCGGCAGAACGCCGGCGCGCGTCAAGATTCGTACGCCGTCATTCGTCAACATTCCTGCGCTCGAGGCGATGACCGCCGGACAGCAGCTTGGCGACATCTCGTTGATCCAGGCGTCGCTCGATCCGTGCCTCTCGTGCACGGACCGATAGCGGGCGGCGACAATGGCGGCGGCGCCCATGCAGATGCGGTATGCGCGTCAGACCGTGCTGAAGGAGATCGGCGAGTCCGGACAGCGGATGATCGGCGCTTCGACGGTCGTCGTGATCGGTTTAGGCGCGCTCGGCTCCAATAGCGCGAACCTATTGGCGCGCGCCGGCGTCGGCGCGTTGCGGCTTGTCGACAGAGACGTCGTCGACTGGACCAACTTGCAGCGCCAATCGCTGTTTGACGAGGAAGACGCCGCCCATTCGTTGCCGAAGTCAGAAGCGGCGGCGCGGCGCCTGAAACAGGTCAACTCGTCGATAAGCTACGAAGCCGTCACTGACGACATCAACGCCGGGAACGTCGAGCGGATCGTCGCGGGGGCGACCGTCGTCATCGATGGGTTGGACAATTTCTACACGCGGGCGCTCGTCAACCAGGCGTGCGTCAAGCACGCAATCCCCTGGATCTACGGCGCGTGCCTGGGGACCTTTGGCAACGCCGCCACGGTCATTCCTGGGGTTTCCGCCTGTCTCAACTGTTTGCTGCCCGAAGTCGCACAGGCGACCACGCCGCCGCTCAGTTGCGAAACGGTCGGCGTGCTCGGCCCGATCGCGGCATGGATTGCGGCGTGGCAGAGCGCCGAAGCCATCAAGATCATTGTTGGCAAGACGGATGCGGCGTCGACTTGCCTCGTCCACTTCGATCTGTGGAACAACGACTTTTCCGCCTTGCCGATGGCGCGCGATGCCGAATGCGCCGTGTGTGGCCAGCGCAAGTTCGATCTTCTCGGACACGCGAATCGTCTGGCGACAGCTTCGCTTTGCGGGCGCAATGCGGTTCAGGTGGTGCCGCCCGCGTCGTTCAGCATGGATTTCGACTTGCTTCGCGAGACCCTCGGCCGCATCTTCCCTCTCGAGGAGAACCCCTTTCTCATCAAATTCCGCGCCGACGGCCATGACGTCGTGGTGTTTCACGATGGCCGCGCGATGGTCTTCGGCGTCTCGGACCCCAAGGCGGCGCTCAGCCTCTACGGCAAATATATCGGGGGCTGACGCGGGTGAGCAGAAACGCGGTCTATCTCGACAACGCGGCGACCAGTTGGCCGAAGCCCGAAGAGGTATATCGCGCCGTCGACCAAGCGATGCGCGAACACGGCGCCAATCCGGGTCGCGGGGCGTATCGGATGTCGGTCGACGCGCAGCGCCTGGTCGACGAGGCCCGGCAGGAGGTCTGCCGGCTGTTCAACGCGCCGGCGCCGGAACGCGTCATTTTCACGCTCAACTGCACGGACGCGCTTTGCCTGGCGCTCAAGGGCTTGATCAAGCGGGGGGACCGGGTGGTCACAGGCCCATACGAGCACAATTCCGTCATGCGCCCGCTGCATTCGCTGCGCCGCGACGGGGCGCAGGTGGCGTGCGTGAAACCGGTAGCGAGGTTCGGCGTCGACCTTGATCACTTGCGTGAACTCTGCCGAGATCGCGTCGACTATGTCGTCATTTCGCATGTCTCCAACGTCACTGGCTGCGTGGCGCCGATCAAGGAAATCGCCGCCCTCGCCCACGAGCGAGGGGGGCTGCTCATTCTCGACGCGGCGCAGAGCGCCGGAGACCTCGATATCGACATGCAGGCCCTCGGCGTCGACGTTCTGGCCGCGCCCGGACACAAGGGGCTCTACGGACCCATGGGGACCGGCGTGCTCGTTTTCGCCGCGCCCTTGGCGGTGAGACCGTTCCGCGAGGGCGGCACCGGCTTCCAGTCAGAGAATCTCGAACAGCCTCAGGAGTACCCCTGGCGGCTCGAAGCGGGCACAATCAACTTGCCGGGCGTCGCCGGATTGGCCGCGGGGATCCGCTTCATCGGATCGGGCGAGGCGCGCGCCGTGGCGGCGAGCCCACCGAGGCTCGCGCAAGCGCTGGCGGACGAACTGCGGAAAATCGACGGCATCCGCGTCTTCTGCGATCCCAAGCCGTGCACAGGCGTTGTGTCGTTTCGGCTCGACGCGCCAAGCGTCGCTCTAGCCGGAATGATTCTCGACGAGTCGTTCGGGATTTACGTGCGTGCGGGGCTCCATTGCGCTCCGGCGGCGCATCAGGCCATCGGGACCTTCCCGGAAGGGACGGTTCGGGCCAGTTTCAGCAGATTCAACAGCCACAACGATGTGGACGCGCTCGTCGAAGCTGTGCGACAAATCAGAGCCGTTTCTTAGCGCGCCTGGCCCCGTTCGGGCTTGGGCGCGCCGGCCGGATTTCGGGCTTCGTCAATGACGTTGCAAGCATCGTTCGCCGAGCGGTTGTCGCTCGCCGACGCTTGGGCGTGGCTCGACGCCTATCGGGATGCGCCGGCGTCGGAACCGCTTCCTCTCCCTGAGGCTTTAGGCCGCGTTTTGTCGGCGCCGCTCGCCTTTCCTGAGGATCGGCCGGATCGCGAACTGGCCCTGATCGACGGATACGCGTTGCAGGCTGAATTCACGCTGGGCGCAGACAGCTACAATCCGCTCTCTCTCACCCTTGTTCCCAAAGGCGCGCCGGTGACGGCGGGAAGCGCAATCGTCTGCTGTGCCGGCGAAGCCGTACCGCCTGGCGCTGACGCCGTGGCGCCGCTGGACGTCGGCCAGGCAACCGGCGCCGTCGTCGATTTCTGCGCGGTCGTCGCACGGGGGGCCGGTCTCGCGCACAAAGGCGACGCGGCGCGCCGCGGCGACATCGCGATTGCGGCGGGCCGGCGATTGGCGGCGGCGCAGATCGCGCTCGCCGCCTCGCTCGGCGCGGCGCAACTGAACGTCCGGCGCCGTCCCGATGTCGTGCTCGTCCTCGCTGGCGCCAAGCCGCCGGCGACCGAGGCGCTCGACGTGGCGCTCTGCGCGCTCATCGAGCGGGACGGCGGCCTTGCGCATTGCGCACATCGTTGCGGCGATATGGCGCGAACGCTCGCCGGCGTCGCCGCGGCCGACCTCGTTCTCACAGTCGGGCGCAGCGGCTGGGGCGAGGACGACGACGCCGCGCGAGCCGTCGTCGCGGCGGGCGGGCGGATCGATCATCACGGCTTGGCCCTCGCCCCAGGCGGTTCGGCCGGCCTGGGCTGGCTCGGCGGCGCCCCTCTCCTACTGCTACCGGGAGATCCGCTGTCCGCGTTGGCGACTTACGAACTCCTCGTCGGGCGGCTGCTGCGCCGCCTTGCCGGCCGCGCGTCGGAGTGGCCGTACCCGCTTCGGCGGTTCGCGCTGTCGCGCAAGATCGCTTCGCCAATTGGGTTGAGCGAATGGACGCCTGTCGTTTGCCGCGGGCCGAGCGCGGACCCGCTAGCGCTGTCGCCCGCCGACGGCCTCGCCGGATACGCTCGGGCCGACGGGTTTCTGGTTGTCCCCGCGAGCCTCGAGGGTTACGCCCCTGGCGAGGAGGTCGACGTCGTCGTGATGTCGGAACCCGCGGCTACGCAGGAGAGGCCATGACTTCGCCAGACGCGGAATCGGTCGCGCCCGCCGCCGCCGACTTCATTCGACGATCGGCGCGGCAGGAGCAGTTTCTCTCCGTCGCCAGCCGCGACGAAGCGGAAGCCCGGTTTCGCAGCCATCTCGTTCTCGCGCCGCTCGGCGAGGAAACCCTGCCGCTCGCACAATGCCGGGGCCGCGTCCTGGCGCGCGATGTCACGGCCGCGGTGGACGTTCCGGGCTTCGATCGCTCCAATGTCGACGGCTTCGCTGTGCGCGCCGCCGATCTCGAAGGCGCCCGGCCCGACGCGCCGCGGCGGCTGAAGCTCAATCGGGAAGTGCTGACGCCGGGCCGGACGCCGCAGGAGGCTGTCGGCCCTGGCTTGGCGACGATCATCGCCACGGGCGGCATGATTCCGCGCGGCGCCGACGCGGTGGTGATGGTCGAGCGAACGGAGTTCGTCGACGCCGCCGATCCGGCCGTGGACGTCAGTCAGCCCGTGGCGTCGGGCGCCGCCATTTCCGCCGCCGGCTCGGACATCGGCGCCGGGGAAACCGTGCTGCGCGCCGGCGCGGTCCTCGGTTCGCGCGAAATCGCGGTGCTGGCGGCGATCGGCGTCGGGGACGTTCCGATCTTCCGGCGGCCGCGCGTCGCTGTTCTCTCGACCGGCGACGAGTTGGCGCCGCCGGGCGCCGCCATCCTTCCTGGCCAAGTCTACGACAGCAACGGGCCGATGCTCACGGCGGCGGTCGAGGAACTGGGCTGCGTCGCCGTGCCGTTTGGCATCGCGCCCGACGATCCGGCAAGCATGGAAGCAGCGGTGGACAAGGCGATCGCCGCGGCCGACGCGGTGCTACTATCGGGGGGCACCTCCAAGGGGGCCGGCGACATCGCCTACCGCACGGTCGCCCGCTTCGCTGATCCCGGCATCGTCGTACACGGCGTCGCCTTGAAGCCGGGCAAGCCGCTGTGCCTGGCGGTCACGCAGGGCAAGCCGGTCGTGATCCTGCCCGGGTTCCCGACCTCGGCGACGTTCACCTTCCACGAATTCGTCGCTCCGATTCTGCGCATTTTGTCAGGCCTGCCGGCGCTCCGTCGCGAGACCCGGAGGGCGACTTTGCCGGTGAAGATGGTCTCCGAACTCGGTCGGACCGAATATGTCCTGGTCTCGCTGGCGGAACGGCCGGAAGGCGGACTCGCGGCCTATCCCATCGGCAAGGGATCCGGGGCGGTGACAGCTTTTTCGCTGGCAGACGGCTTCTTCGCCATTCCGGCGCAGAGCGAACTGGCGCCGGCCGGCTCGGAGGTCTCCGTGACGCTGATCGGCGCGGCGGCCGAGCCGGCGGACCTCATGGTCATTGGCAGTCATTGCGTCGGCCTCGACTTTCTCATCGGAATGCTGGCGCGCGAGGGCGTAACGGCGAAAGTGCTGGCGGTCGGCAGCACGGCTGGCCTGATGGCCGCCAAACGTGGAGAATGCGATATCGCCGGCATCCATTTGATGGACCCGGTCACCGGCGTTTACAATCGCGCCTATGTCGACGACACGTTGCGGCTGGTTCGCGGCTACGGCCGCTTGCAAGGGGTCGTCTTTCGTCGCGACGATGCGCGCTTCATCGGGCTCGATGCGGCCGGCGCAATCGCCAAGGCGAGCCTCGACCCCGCCTGCCTGATGGTCAATCGCAACGCCGGCAGCGGCACGCGCCTGCTCATTGATCGCCTGCTCGGCGACGCCCGACCCGCCGGCTATAGCCATCAGACCCGCTCCCACAACGCCGTGGCGGCCGCCATCGTGCAGCGCCGCGCCGACTGGGGCGTGGCGATCGAGACGGTGGCGCAGCGCTACGGCCTCGGTTTCCTGCCGCTGCAAGCGGAAGAATACGACTTCGTTATTCCCGTCAGACGGTTCGATCGCTCGGCGGTGCGTCGCTTCGTGGCGCTGCTTGATGACGCCGCCATACGAGCGCAATTGGCGCGGATGGGCTTCAAGAGCGTGTGACGGCGCGGCCGACAAGTGTCGGCGCGACGGTGGACGTTCCATAGTCGGGGTTTCGCAAGGTTTGCGAATACGGGAGGCAGGGCATGGTGCGCAGAACGACGTTCGTAACTGCCATCGCGCTGCTATGCGGCACCGTCAGCGCCGCCGCCCCGGCGTTGGCGCAAACGCCGGCCACGTTGACGATCTTCGGGGCGGGGACGCTGGCTGCGCCGTTCAAGCAGATCGACGAAGCGTTCCAGAAGCAGAACCCGGGCGTCATCGTCCAGGCCCAGTTCGGCGGCAGCGTCATGATGGCCAGAAAGATCGCCGATCTGCATCAGAACGCTGACGTCATCGCCGTCGCGGATTACAGCGTGATTCCGAAATATCTGTTCGGCGGCGAAGGAAAGGCCGCTCACGCCGACTGGTACGCCGGCTTCGCCCAGAACGCGATCACCTTCGTCTACACGGACAAGAGCAAGTTCTCGAACGAGATATCGCCCCAGAATTGGTACGAGCAGCTGACCAAGCCGGACGTGCAAATCGGCCGTTCCAATCCCGACACTGATCCCTCGGGATACCAGACCCTGCAGATGCTGGCCCTGGCGGAAACGCACTATCGGTCGCCGGGTCTTGCGGCCAAAGTGCTGGCGAACGCTCCGCTCGCGAACATACGGGATACCGAGACCGAGCTCATCGCCGCGCTGCAACTGGGACAAATCGACTATCTCGCGATCTATCGGTCGGACGCGCTACAGCACCACCTGAGCTATCTCGACCTTCCCGCTGAGATCAACCTCAGCGATCCCGCCGACGCCGCAAGTTACGCGAAGGCCGTGGCGCACACCAAGAACGGCGACGTCGCCGGCAAACCCATCGTCTACGCCGTCACCATTCCCGACGACGCCGACCATCCCGATTGGGCGCAGAAATACGTCGCCTTTCTTTTGAGCCCGGCAGGCCAGGAGATCATGGCGAGCAACGGCTTCGGCGTCGTCAACCCGCCTTACGCCGTTGGTGTCGACGCCATGCCCGACAGCCTGCGCGCCCTCGTCAAGCCCTGGCCACGCCAATGAGGAAAGCACCAGCGCGACCGAACGGCGTCGTCTTGGCGTTCTGGCTCGTCGGCAGCCTGCTGCTGGCGTTCATCTTGGCGCCGTTGATTGGGCTCGCGACGGTGCAATCCCCGGCCAGTCTCGCTCGGGTGGCCGCCATGCCGGATGTCCGCGTTGCGATTGGGCTCAGTCTTCTGGCGGCCTTCCTGACGACAGCCTGGGCCGCGTTGCTCGGCGTGCCGCTGGCCTATGTCCTCGCGCGCACGGAATTTCGTGGCAAGGAAATCGTCGCCGCCATCGTCGATCTGCCGCTCGCCGTTCCCCATACGGTGGCCGGCATCGCGCTGCTGATCGTGTTCGGGCGGCAGGGATGGATCGGCGGACCGGCCGGCGAAGTCCTCGGCCTGCGGTTCTGGGGGACACTGGCGGGGGTTGTGGTCGGCATGCTGTTCGTCTCCGCTCCCTATGCCGTCAACGCGGCTCGAATCGGTTTCGAAGCGGTCGACCCGCGCCTCGAGAAAGTGGCCCGCACGCTCGGCATGGGGCCGTGGCGCGTTCTCGCCGAGATCACCCTGCCGCTGGCCTGGCGCAGCATTATGACCGGGCTCACCCTGACCTATGCGCGCGCAATCAGCGAATTCGCCGCCGTGGCGATCCTCGCCTATTATCCCATGACGGCCCCGGTGAAGATTTACGAGCTGTTCCTGCAATCCGGCCTCGACGAAGCGTCGGGCATGGCGTTGCTGCTGCTTGTCGTGTCGCTGGCGCTCTTCATTCTATTCCGCCACATCGCGCGGCGCGGCGCGGACTTCGCGAGCGTCGGGCGATGACGGGCGCCGTGTTCGCGATCGAAGGCGCCTGCTTGACGCTCGGTCGGTTCTCGTTGCGCGCCATCGACCTCGAACTCGACGCAGGCGAGATCATGGTGTTGCTCGGCCCGAACGGCGCCGGCAAGTCGGTCTGTCTGGAAATGATCGCGGGGTTTCACCGCCCGACGAGCGGACGCATCCTCATTCACGGCCGCGAAGTGACGAGCCTCCCGCCCGAGCGACGGCGAGTCGGGTTGGTGTTCCAGAACTTCGGCCTGTTTCCCCACTTCACGGTCGCCGGCAATGTTTCCCTAGGGCTTCATGCGCGCCGCCGCGTCGGACGTGCACAGGCTACGCGCGGCGTCGGCGAACTGCTAGCTCAGTTCGGCATCGCGCATCTGTCCGATCGCTATCCGCAGGATCTCAGTCCCGGCGAAAAACAGCGAGTGGCCCTGGCGCGCGGCCTGGCGGCGCAACCCGACCTTTTCCTGTTCGACGAGCCGTTCTCGGCGCTCGATGCGCGCACGCGCGATGCGCTGCGCGACGAACTGAAGACGTTCCTGCGCCAATCGGGCGCGCCCGCAATTTTCGTGAGCCATGATCAGACGGACGCCGCCCTCTTGGCGGATCGCGTGGCGGTCATGAATCGCGGCGAAATCCTGCAGATCGGCGCCGTGCCGGAAGTATTCCGCAAGCCCGTCAACGCCTTCGTCGCGGAGTTCACCGGCATGGAAAACATCCTCGCGGGGCGCGTGCTGGGCCAAAGCGGCGATCTCTGGCGTGTTCAGGTTGCAGATACGGTTCTCTACGCACAGGGCGACGACTTGGCCGGCAATGACGCGTCGTTGTGCATTCGCGCCGAAGAGGTCGGCCTCAGCGTGACAGATCGTGAGGGCTCGCTCGGCTTGCATGGCGCCACGAACAGGCTAGCGGGAACCGTGACGGACACCACCAGCCTGGGCGTAATTTCCAGGGTGACGGTGGATTGTGGCTTTGCGCTCGTCGCCTACCTCACCGATCGAAATGTACGAGAACTCGGCCTTTCGTCTGGCCGGGAGGTCGTCGCCGAGATCGAGGTCGGTTCCATTCATCTGCTGAGGCGGGACGCCAAGGACTGCGTCGCCTTGTCGCAAGAGCGCCAAGGCGCCGGGGCGGTCTTGATCCCTCAGCCTTGGCGGTCGGCGGCCAAAGGCCGCGCATAGGCAATGCTTGCCGAAAGCGCTCGCGCGCCGGACCGCTCCGCTCGGCCACACGATCAGGTCAGCTGTCGATAGTCGATGAAGGGCACAGCGTCCCCCGGCTCGATACGCGTCAGATCCTCGCCGAGTTCGATCAGTCCATCTGTGCGTGTCAGCGAGGTGATGACGCCGGCGCCGTCGACCGGATACTTCATGGCGACGGTATCTCTCCCGCGCCGCTCGAGCGACACGCGGACATATTCGCGTCGACCCGCCTTCTTGCGATAGCTGAAGCCCGAAATCACGGTCGAGGCGACGAGGGGTTTCGGAACGGCGCCAAGGATCGCGGAAATCAGCGGCCGGACGACATAGGCGAAAGTGACGAAGACAGCGACCGGGTTGCCGGGGAGCCCCACCAGCGGCGTCCCATCGATGACGCCCATCGCCACCGGCCGGCCCGGCTTGATGGCGAGACGCCAGAACACCATCGAGCCGCGCCCGGCGATCGCGGCGCGCACGTGGTCTTCCTCGCCGGTCGACACGCCGCCGGAGGTGAGGATCAGATCATGGTTCTTGGAGGCAGCTAACAGATTGGCTTGGATCGCGTTGCGATCGTCCCGGAGGATGCCGAGATCGGTCACTTCGCAACCGGAGCGGCGAAGCAGCGCTGTCAGCGCGTAACGGTTCGAATCATAGATTGCGGCGGGGGCAAGCGGCCGCTCTGGGTCGCAGATCTCGTCGCCGGTTGAAAACACAGCGACCCGCGGCCGGCGTCGCACCTCCAGACTCCCCAGCCCGAGCGCCGCGACCAGCGCGATGTCCCGCGGCTCCAGGTGACGGCCCTCGGCCAGCGCTTCCTCGCCACGGGCGATATCTTCGCCCATGGCGCGGCGATTCGCCCCGTGCGCTAGACCGAAGGGGAGTTCCACCCGTCCGTCGTCGAGCAAACGGACGTCTTCCTGCATGAACACTGTGTCCGCCCCGGCCGGCATGGGCGCTCCGGTGAAGATACGCACTGAGGTCCCGCGCACGCTTTGGCCTTCCGCCGTCTGCCCCGCACTGATCCGGCCCGCTACAGGCAAGATCGTGGAGCCGTCCCGGGCGAGGTCCGCATGAGCGACAGCGTAGCCGTCGACCGCCGAATTATCGAAAATCGGCAGATCGATCGGAGCGACGAGGGGCCTTGCGAGAACACGCCCGTCGGCGTCGGCGATCGCCACGCGCTCAGTTTCGGCGATCAGCGGTACGCGAGCCGTCACGAGGGCAAGCGCGTCCTCGATCCGCATCAATTCTCCGCCAAAGGCGAAGGCATCCGCACTCAATTGCGCCATCGGTTTCTTACCATCCCGATTGCTTCACGCGCCGATCGGCGAACTCAGATGTAGCAAGAAAATCAATCGTCATATGGTCGAGGCGACAGAGATTTTGCAACCGAACTCTTGGATACAGGTCGATGCACTTCTCGAGGCCACTCAGGTCGATTGCTTCAATGGCCTACTGCGTCGAAGGTCTCGGGACCCCAGGCCGACCAAGACGTTACCGACGCTCTAGCGGGATCGCGCCTGGCGTCGGCGACTGACCGCCTTCTCGACCAATCTCGCCTTCTTTCCCCGCAACACGTGGGCGAAAGCGTGGTCGCTCCCCTTTCTGTGCGACGCCGGCAAGCGACGTCGCCGACTTCAATATGGGTGCCCAGCTCGGCTCGAAGCCATCAAGCGAACCTTCAGTGCGGATCGAGCGAATGAAAAGACGCCGCGCGCGCACCGTTACTCAGGACAACCCAGCGCGTGCTCGGCCTGGAGGATCGTCGTGGCGTTGCCCAGTTCGATCGCGCTGAGCCCCAGCGCGTTGACGTTGCTGCTCCTGCAACCCGCATTGCCGAATGTCGCCCTCGCGCGCGCCGTCTGGAAGCAATAGCCGTGCTGCGCGTAAATTTGGTTGCGCATCACATACAGAAATTCGCAGTTCGGTCCCGACATCAAGTCGCTCAGGCGAAATCGGTCGCGATCGGTGCATCCGAATGTGTCGTAGCAGTCGGCCGCCGCGCCGCCACATGATCCTATGATCACGATAACGCCGATTCCGGCGCACAATAACTTCCGCATGGCTAGCGCCTCGCTCATTGGATTTGATCGGCATTCTCCAGATAGCCGCCAGTTCAAGCCCACCCTGCGGGGCTTTGGAGCTTAGCCGTCTACGTTACCTTCCACTTGGAATCCCGCCACTCTGTAGTGTATTCCCGTAGCACCTTCGCAGCGTCGGCATAGGCTTCGCCTTTCGTCGCATACGATACTTCGGCTCGCTCTCGGGGTTGTCCTGATTCAAAGAGCGTCCAGCGGAAATGACCTTCGCGCAAGAGGTCCGGTTCAACCTTTATCGCGAAGTGATGCTGTTCGACCATCATGCGATTATGACGCGATCGGCGAAGGCTTTCCAGCGCGCGATTCGTTTGGGTGACGTTGGATTGGCCGGCCTAGTGCACCGAGCCAGACGTAAGATTCACAAACTCGGTCTGACGTGCGAGTCTGGCGTATGGCCCAGACCGTTTGCGTCCTCCCGAGCGCCGTCGACATCGAACGCCTC
>Ga0302196_10004176_pt1 | contig 13143 bp, 17 predicted proteins | sample II_Bog_N1_3_FD_198794 | JGI IMG/M metagenome (GOLD analysis project Ga0302196, IMG submission 198794) | Peat permafrost microbial communities from Stordalen Mire near Abisko, Sweden - II_Bog_N1_3 | ecosystem: Environmental > Terrestrial > Soil > Wetlands > Peat | place: Sweden: Abisko...
GGAAGGACCTCATGGGGCCTTCTCCGTGCCGGGGCCGTCCAGGGGGGTGATGAGCTCGATCCGGCCCGGGCAGACGCCGAGCAGGAGCTTCCGGCCCTCGTAGGAGGCGACGACCAGGAACTGGCGGCTGCCGAGGGACTTCGTCTCGTCGATGACGAGCTTCTTCACCGTGCGGCTCGGCAGCTGGAGCTTCCGGCCCTTGAGGAGCAGGTAGCCGCCGGCGCCGGCCAGGAGGAGGATCCCGAGGAGCGTCGTCACGCCCATGCCGCCGCCGGCGGCGGCGGCGGGCGCCGCCTGGGTGCCGAAGGGCCCGAGGGCCCGGTCGTCGGCGCGGGCCGACGCGGTCAACGCGAGGGCCACGCCGGCGAGGAGGATGAACCCCCCGCGCCTCATGGCTTCACGCTGCCGACCAACTCGGTGATCTTGATCCCGAAGTTGTCCTCGACCACGACGACCTCGCCGTAGGCGACCAGCTTGTCGTTGACGAACAGGCCGACGGGGTCGCTGGCGTGCTGGGTCAGCTGCACGATCGAGCCCGGGCAGAGCTCGAGGACGTCGCGCATGGGCAGCTGGACCGAGCCCAGCTGGACGGTGACCTTCACGCGGACGTCGAGAACGATATCAAGTGTTTTTTCTTCCATCGGATTTGCCTGGGTTAAATTCGTCGTTGGGGAGCTTGCGGGTGAGCTGGACGGCGACCTTGTCGGTGTCCAGTCCCACGGTGCCCACGAACTTGGGCGTGCCGTTGAGGAGGATCCGGGTGTCGTTGAAGATGGCGTGCGGCATCTCGATCACGTCGCCGACCCGCAGGCTCGCGACCTCGCGGAGGCTGAGCTCGAGCGTCTGCCACTCGGCCCGGACCGGGACCGCGATCCGGCCGTAGGCGGCGGACCAGGCGGGGGACTTGGCCTCGGGGGTGGCGGCGGAGTCCTTCTGGCGGCGGGACTGCATCTTCTTCACCACCGGCTCGATGGTGTAGTAGGGGACGCCGATCTGGATCTGCTCGGAGCAGTCGCCGAAGGTGGCCTCGAGCGTCAGGGCCAGCATGATGGCGTCCTTCGGCGAGGTCTGGAGGAAGCGGCCGTTGTTCTCCTGGCCGATGATCAGCGGGCGCAGCTCCTGCTCGCCCTTCCACTGGCCGCACCACTCCTCGAGGATGATCAGGATCACGTCCTCGATCAGGGCGACCTCGATCTCGGTCAGGTAGCGGTCCGACTTGATCGAGTGGCCCTTGCCGCCCAGCAGGCGGTCGGAGATGGTGAGCGCGAGGCGCGGGTTGATGTCCAGGATGCCGACGCCGATCAGCGGCTCGACCTTGAACATCGAGAGGTGGGTCGGGTTCGGCAGGTTCTCGGTGAACTTGGAGTAGGTGACGGTGGTCAGCTTCGCCATCTTGAGCCCGAACTCCATCCGCAGGTAGAGGGAGAGGCGGGCGCTCAGGTAGCGGATGTAGTCCTCGTGGAGGAGCCGCAGGCGCCGGAGCTCGACCTCGGAGAGGAAGGCCGGGTTGCGGAAGTCGTAGGGCTCGACCTTCAGCGTGCCCTGCGTGCCGACCTGGCCGTCCGAGCGGATCAGCTGCTGCTTCGGCGCGGCGACCTCGGCGGTCTGCGCGAGCAGCTTGTCGATCTCGGACTGGTCGAGGTAGTCCGGGGCGGGCGCGGCGGGTGAGGGGTCTTCGGCCATCGCTCGGGTCGCCCTACTGGATGACGAAGTCGGAGAAGTAGACCTGGTCGGCGACCCGCTTGCCGAGCGCCTGGTTGTAGGCGCCGACCAGCCGCTCGCGGATCACGTTCTTGGAGCCGGGCTCCTCGAGGTCGGCCAGGGTGAGGGACGAGAGCACGTTGAGCGTCACGTCGGTCAGGCGGGGCTTCGCGCCCTCGAAGGTGGCCTTGATGCTGGGGTCGGTCCCGGTGACGAGGAAGGTCGTCTTCAGGTAGCGCGTGCCCATCGTGCCGGAGAGGTTCACGACCACGTTGTCGAACTCGTAGCCGGGCGGGCCGTCCTTGCCGTCGCCCTTCTTGGCCTCCCCACCCTCCTTGCCGCCCTCGGCGGCGGTCTCGGGGGCCGGTGCCGCCGCGGCCGGCGGCGGGGCGGAGAGCTTCTTCATCATCCGCGGGAGGACGAGGTACTCGACGGTCACGAAGGTGGCGGCGGGCGCCAGCAGCACGGCGGCGATCACCGGCAGCCAGGAGGAGAGGCCGCCCTTGCCGGCCGACGCCGCGGCGACCGCGACGGCGGCCGTCGCGGCGGCATCGGGGGCCTCGCCCTTGGCGGGCGCGGGAGGAGCTTCGGTCTTGGCGGCCATGGCGGGTCCCTTAGTGGGTCTTCAGGTTGACGATGTCCTCGAGGATGGTGTCGGACACCGTGATCAGGCGGGAGCCGGCCTCGAAGCTGCGCTGGGTCGTGATCAGGTTCGCGAACTCGTTCGTCAGGTCGACGTTCGAGAGCTCGAGCGTGCCGCCCTGGATGGAGCCGAGGCCGTTGGTGCCGGCGGTGTTGGAGCCGGCCGAGAGGGTGAGCGAGCCGCTCACCGGGGTGGCGGCCTGGAGGTTCGTGTAGTTGTTGTCGCCCGCGTTCTGCAGCGCGTCCGGGTTCTGGAAGTTCTGCATCAGGACCTGGTTCGTGACCGCGGTGCTGCCGTCCGAGTAGGACTCGATCAGGTTGCCGGAGGTATCGAAGCTGTAGGACTCGAGCGAGGTGCCGGTCGGCGGCGTGCCGAGCTTGATGTCGCCCACCGTGCTGGGGGTGGTCCCGGCGGAGCCGCCGGTCAGGCCCTGCACCCGGTCGCCCTCGGCGTCCACCAGGTAGCCGCTGGAGTCGATCGAGAAGTTGCCGGCGCGGGTCGCGAAGGTGCTGCCGTCGGTCGGGTTCTTGACGATGAAGAAGCCGTTGCCGGAGATGCCGAGGTTGGCCGGGACGCCGGTCTGGGAGAGCGAGCCCTGGCTGAAGTCGGTGCCGGTGGCCTGGACGCTGACGCCCGTGCCGAGCTCGATCGTCTGGGTGTCGGCCGAGGCGCCGGTGGCGGGCGAGGAGACCTGGAGGATGTTGCTGAAGCTGTCGGCGTAGTCGGTCGTGCCGGCCTTGAAGCCCGTGGTGTTAACGTTGGCGATGTTGTTGCCGATCACCTGGAGGCCCTTTTCGAAGGTCTCCATGGCGGTGACGCCGCTGGTCATTGTTCCGATGAGTGACATGGTAGGGTGGGTTGTCTAGTTGGTGCGTTTCGAATTAGTTGCCGGTCGGCGTCGTGGACGAGCCGGTGGCCGCCGTGGCGGCGGCCGGGGGGGCGATGGCGGTGATGTCGGAGGTCGGGTACTCGGCCCCGTTGATGAAGACCTGCGGGGTCGTCCCGGTCGTGTCGACCGAGGTGACCTGGCCGGTCACGATCGAGCCGGTCAGCGGGTTGTCCACCGAGACCGTCTTGCCGATGTAGGAGCTGGCCGCCATCTGCGAGACCTGCGAGGTGAGGGTCGTCGCCTGCTGGAGCGCCGTGAACTGGGCGGTCTGGGCGATGAAGGCGGTGTCGTCCATCGGCTGCAGCGGGTCCTGCTCCTGGAACTGGGTGGCCAGGAGCTTCATGAAATCGTTGATCCCGAGCGTCTGGGAGCCGGTGGCGGTGGCCGAGCTCGTGTTGACCGCCGAGTTGCTCGCGGCCGTGGCCGCGGTGGAGGCCGTGTTCGTGAGGGGGTTCGTCAGGGGGGAGACGGTCATGGGAGGATCCTTCAGGCGAAGGTTTGGAGGTGCAGGGCGCTGGCGAGGGAAACGGGCACCCGCGGCGTCATGTCGTCGTCGGCGGCGGCCGGGGAAACGGATGACGAGACGGACCCGTAAGGGGTGGCGGCCTCGGCGGAGGCGTCCCGGCGGTGCTGCTGCGGGGCGCTGTCGCCCGAGCCGAGGGAGCGGCCGGAGGTCGCGGAGGTGAAGGTCGGCTGGGCCAGGTTGAGGCTGCCGTGGGCGGCGCTGGTGGAGCTGGTCTGCCACTCGTTCGCCAGGTCGCTCCGCAGCTGGGCGGAGTCGGTGGCGAAGGTCGCGTGGACCCGGCCGTTGACGAGCTCGACGCGGAGGTTCAGGTCCGCGTTGCCCAGCGAGAACTGCAGGTTGACGGCCTTGCCGGGCGCGGAGCTGGAGACCAGCTCGGCGGCGGTCAGGGCCGCCTGCACGGCGCTCTGCGCGGTGCTGGCGGTCTCGGTCGGGGCGGAAGAAGGTGTCAGGCTGGGACCGGATGACGACGAGCCCACGGACGCGACCTCGGGGACCGAGGGGACGCTCGCGTGGCGCTCTGTGGCGGCGGTGGCAGGCATGACAGCCGGGACTTTAGCAACAGCAGTGCCAAGCGGCGCAGGGCTGCTGGTAACCGCATTGCTGTCAGCATTTTGAATTTTTTTGGCCACCGCCTTGGAGATCGCGGCGCCTGAGGAGGAATCCTTAGCCGCCGGAACGGCAATTTTTGCCCCCTGGGCCGCGGAGGCGGCCGTGACGGCCGCGGCGGAGACGGTCGGAGCGGCCGCTGCCGGCGGGGTCGCGGGCGCGGCCTCCGTGACCGGCTGCTGGGCGGCCTTCGCCTGGATGGCGGCGACGGCGGTCTCGAAGGCGGTCGGGCCCGCGGGCTGATGGGCGGCCGGGGTCGGGAGCGCGGCCGGCTTGGCGGCCAGGGCAGCCGCCTGGCCGTCGGTGAGGGAGGTCGCCGTCTTCGCCGGGACGCCGGCCGCGGGGGCGGCGATCGCCGGGGCGGCCTTCGGGAGCGCGACCGCCGGGGCGGGCGGGGGGTTCGGGAGGAGGTTCCAGCCGGCCATGACCGCCGCGGCGGCCTCCTGCTCCGCGGTCGTCGGGGTGCCGCCCCCCTTGGGGGCCTTGGGCGGCGCCGGGGCCACGGAAGGGAGCAGCTGGGCGAAGGTGGCCTCGGCCTTGCCGATCGAGCCGGGGCCGGCGGACAGGGGGCCGGCGGCGAGGGCGACCGTCGCGGCGTGGGCGCCGACGGTCGCGGGGGAGGGGGACGGAGTGGAGACGGAGAGTTGCATGGGAAGGGGCACCCTCCATGGCGCCGGGGACCGCGCCGTCCTTGGCGCGGGGTGGAAGGGGGACGGGCTAGGGCGTGCCGGGCGCCCTGCTGGACTTCATCAGGCGGAGGCGCTCGGAGAGGGCGGCGGCGCGGCGGGCGAGCGGCACGTCGCCGTCCGTCCCCTTGCTCATCTCCTCGAAGATCGGCCCGACCACGTCGGGCTTCATCTGGGAGAGGATCTTCACGCAGGTGACGTCGTCCATCTCCTTGAAGATGGCGACGACGGCCCTGGGCGAGAGGCTGGTGTAGGTCTGGGCGAGGGTGCGGACGTTCTTCACCTCGTCGGCCGTGACCTCGGTCACCTTGTCGGCGATCTCCTTGCGCAGGGCCTCGATGTTCGCGCGGACGCGGTCGAGCTCCTTCTCCTCGGCGGCGATCCGGGCCTCGCGCTGGTCAAGGACGTCGGACTGCTTGCGGAGCTTGGCGCGCTCGTCCTTCAGGTCGCTTGAGAGGTTGTCCATCTCGACCGTCCAGAAGTCGAAGCCGTCCTTCTCCTTCGGCGGGGCCGCGACCACGCGGGCCTTGGCCAGGGTGACGAGGAGCGGCGCGGCCGCCTGCACGCAGAGGAAGACGCCCAGCGCGACGCTGAGGATGAGGCTCAGCGCCGTGGCGGCCAGGGGACTCTTGAGTTTCGCCATCATGTTCCGGTCAGGGCGCTCCGGCTGACCACGTAGCGGCGGTCGTCGAATTCTGCCTGCTCCTCCCGGTTGGCGGCGCGGCGGTGCGCGGCGCGGCCCTTCTCCTCCAGCTTGGTCATGGCCTCCATCTTGCGGTGGGCGTCCAGGTACTCGACCCGGCGCTTCTCCATCTCGGAGCGGGCGGCGATCACCGCCGCCTCGGCCGGGATCTCGGCCGCGCACTCGCGGCGGTAGCCGGCGAGGCAGATGGCGTGCTCGGACGCCTCAAAGCGCTCGCGGCGGCTGGCGAAGATGGTGGCGCCGAACTCGGCGACCCGCTTGCGGACGCCGGCCAGGTCCTCCTCGGCCCGGACGTAGACGCGGACGGAGGCGGCGAAGACTTCGCGGGCGCAGCTCTCGCGGTGCGCCCGGACCACGGACACCGGCCGGAGGCTGAAGCGGAATTTTTTCATGGGAGGATCTGCTTGAGTTTGCTGAAGGTGGCGGCGCGGGGCGTGTGCTCGGTGACGGGCTGGCGCAGGAAGGCCCGGAGGGGCTCGTGCTTGAGGATCGCCTCGTCGAGCGCGGGGTTCGTCCCGCGCTGGTAGGCGCCGACCGAGATCAGGTCCTCGTTCTTGCGGTAGAGGGCCAGGGCCTCGCGGGCCCGGCCGGCCAGCGCCACCTCGTCGGGGGTGCAGACGTCGCGGGTCAGGCGGCTGACGCTCTCCAGGATGTCGATCGCCGGGTAGTGGTTGAAGTGGGCCAGGGCGCGGGAGAGGACGATGTGCCCGTCCAGGATGCCGCGGACGGCGTCGGCCACCGGCTCGTTCATGTCGTCGCCCTCGACCAGGACGGTGTAGAGGGCGGTGATGGCGCCCGACTCGCCGGCGCCGGCCCGCTCGAGGAGCCGGGGCAGGAGGGCGAAGACCGAGGGGGTGTAGCCGCGGGTGGCCGGCGGCTCCCCGATCGCCAGCCCGATCTCGCGCTGCGCCATCGCGAAGCGGGTGACCGAGTCCATGATGAAGAGGACGTTCTTGCCGGCGTCGCGCCACATCTCGGCGATCGAGGTGGCGGTGAAGGCGGCGCGCAGGCGCAGCGGGGCGGGGGTGTCGGAGGTGGCGACGACGACCACCGCGCGCTTCATCCCCTCGGGGCCCAGGTCCTTCTCGATGAACTCGCGGACCTCGCGGCCGCGCTCGCCGACGAGCGCCACGACGACGACGTCGGCCTCGGAGCCGCGGGTCACCATGCCCATCAGGGTCGACTTGCCGACGCCGGAGCCGGCGAAGAGCCCGAGGCGCTGGCCGCGGCCGAAGGGGATCAGGGCGTCGATCGCCCGGACGCCGGTCACGAAGGTCTGCTTGATCCGCTGGCGGCGCAGCGGGTGCGGCGGGAGGCCGTCCGCGGCGGAGCGGCGCTCGACCGGCAGGAGGCCGAGGCCGTCGTAGGGGCGGCCGAGGGCGTCGAGGACGCGGCCGAGCATCTCCGGGCCCACCTTGGGCAGCGGCGGGGTCTGGCAGGCGGCGACCTCGCAGCCAACGTGGAGGCCGTTCATGTCGCCGAGCGGCATGAGCAGGAGGCGGTGCTCCCGGAAGCCCACCACCTCGGCCCGGACGCTGAAGTCGGAGCGGGAGCTCCGGACGAGGCAGAGTTCGCCCAGGCCCACGTTCGGGCCGTCGGACTCGATCACGAGGCCCGTGACGGCCGTCACGGTGCCGACCCGCTGGACGGGGGGCAGGTGGCGGACCTGGGAGCGCAGGGCCTCGACCAAGGGGGCGACGGCGGAGGTCATGCGGGGGCGAGGCTGCCCTCGAGGGCGGAGAGCTTGGTGGCGACGCGGCCGTCGATGAGGCCGAAGCGGCTGCGGACCTGGCAGTCGCCGGGGACGAGGCCCGGCTGGCTCGTGATCCGCAGGCCGGGGTAGCGCTGGGCCCAGGCGGGGTCCAGGCCGGCCAGGATCTCGGCGTCGCGGGGGCTGACGACGAGCTCCAGGTTCTCCCGCTCGGGGAAGAGCTCCTCCAGCGCCTCGTGGCAGAGCTTGGCCACCACCTCGGGGGCCGGCTCGTAGCCGGCCAGGAGGCGGCGGGCGATCTCCATCCCGAGGCCCGGGAGCGCGGCGGCCAGCTGGGCCATGAGCGTCCCCTCGAGGCCGGCGATCTTCTTCAGCACGCCCTCGGAGAGGGCGCTGACGTCGGCCCGGAACTCGACCATCTGCTGGTCGGCGAGCGCCCGGGCGGAGTCGACCCCGCGGCGGAAGGCGTCCTGGGAGCGGGCGGCGAGCTCGCTCTCGGAGAGGAAGCGGGAGCCCTGCCCGGGCAGCACGGCCCCGGCGAGGGCGCGGTCGAAGGCGATGAGGACGGTCTCGGGCATGGCTAGGCGACCAGGCTTGCCTGGTCGGACTCGATCGAGATCTGGCCCTCCTCCTCCAGGCGGCGGACCACCTGGATGATGGAGTCCTGGGCGACCTCGACGTCCTTCAGGCGGACGGCGCCCAGGAGCTCGAGCTCCTCCTTCAGGCTCTCGGCGGCGCGCTTGGAGATGGAGCCGTAGATGCGGTCGCGCAGGCCCTCGCTGGCGGACTTCATCGAGATGGCGAGGCTGGACGAGTCGACCTCGCGCAGGATGCGCTGCAGGTCCGCCGGCTGCAGGCGGTTCAGGTCCTCGAAGCTGAAGAGCTTCTTGCGCACCGCGGCGGAGAGCGTCGCGTTGCGCTCCTCCAGCCGGCCGAGGAGGCCCTTGCTCATCTCCTTGTCCAGCTGGTTCAGGAGGTCGGCGACGGCGCGGACGCCGCCGCTGTTGTGGAAGGAGGGCCGGCTCTTGGTGTCGAAGCGCTTGCCGAGGCTGTGGGCGATCTTGGAGACGAGGTCCAGCGAGGTGGACTCGATCGTCCCCAGGCGCTCCAGCACCTCGTCCCGGGTCTCGGGCCCGAAGAGCTGGAAGACCTCGGAGGACTTGGTGCCCTCCAGGTAGGAGAGGACGAAGGCGATGGTCTGCGGCTGCTCGTTCTTGATCAGGTTGTAGATCTGGCGGCCGTCCATCTCGCTGATGTCCTTGATGACGTCGGAGGCGTTGCCGGCCGGCCCGACCCGGCCGATGATCGACTGGGCCTTGTAGTCGCCCTTGGCGAGGCCCAGGGCGCGCTGGGCGTAGGCCAGGCCGCCGAGGGTCGAGGTGGCGCCCTGGGCCAGGACGCCCGACATCTCCTCCAGCACCTGCTTCTGCACCGCGAAGGGGATGACGGCCAGGGTCGACATCTCCCGGCACAGCAGCTCGATCTCGGCGTCGTCGAACTGCCGCAGCACGTCGGCGGCGGCCTCGGGGCCGATGACGATCAGGAAGACCGCGAGCTTCTGCTGGCGGGTGAGCTTGGTGTAGTCGAAGTCGGCCATGGCGGGTTCAGTTCTTGCCGGCGGGCACGGCCACCCAGTCGCGGAGGGCCACGCCGACGTTGGCGGGTTTCTGGCGGATGAGCTCGTTCAGGAGCTCCGGCGTCACGGAGTTGGAGTTGGGCAGCGAGCGGGAGGCCGCCTCCGGCGTCATGGAGAGGACCTCGACCGGCACGGGCTCCAGCTTCTGCTTGGAGAGCGTGCGGTAAAAGAGGAGGAGGACGAGGGCGGCGGCGGCGACCGCCGACCAGCGGCGGGCGACGTCGATCCAGCCCTGCAGGCGGCCGTCGCTCTGCAGCGCCTCGACCTGGGCCGGGACCGCCTCGGCGGCCTGGAAGGGCATCTCCTGCACCGAGACCAGGTCGTCCAGCGACTGGCCGGCGGCGGGCTTCAAGCCCAGGGCGTTGATCACCACCTGGCGGATCGCGGCCAGCTCCTCCGGGGTCCGCTTCTGCTCGACCGGGGCGGGGGCCGGGCCCTTGGCGCCGGGCGCCAGCGGGGCCGCCACCATCCGGGGGGCGATGAAGACCGCGGCGGTCAGGTTCTTCACCGTGCCGGGGTTGCGGACGATGTTGGTCGTCGTCCGGTTGATCTCGTAGGTGGTGGTGTGGTTCTTGTTCGAGTGCTCGGAGGTGTTCATCGGCTTCGGGGTCGCGGGCGTGGCCCCCGGGGCGCCGGCCTTCTCGGGCAGGTTGGCGGAGACCCCGACCGGGCCCCCGGAGCTCTTCGACTCCGTCGTGTTGTTGGTGTCCTCGGTGACCGTCTGGGTCCGGACCACCTGGCCCTCCGGGTCGTACTTCTCCTCGGTCAGCGTGGTGGCCTCGGAGTCGATCTCGGCCGAGACGCGGACGACGGCGTTGCCGGGCCCGATGACGGCGGAGAGCATGGACTCGACCTTCTTCGCGAAGTAGTCCTCCACCTGCTGGCGGTAGCGCATCTGGCTCGACGCCGTCCCGAGGGACGGGTCCTGCTGCAGGTCGGCGGAGAGGACGCGGCCGTGGTTGTCCACCACGCTCACCTGGTTGGGATCCAGGCCCTGGACCGCGTTCGCGACCAGGTGCCGGATCGAGTCCACCTGGTCCGCGTCGAACCGGCTGCTGCCGATGTCGACGAAGACCGAGGCGGTGGGCTTCACGCCCTGCTCGGTCAGAAGGAGGCGGTTCTCGGGCTGCACGATCATGACGCGCGCCGAGCGGACTCCCTGCAGCTGCACGATCGTTCGCGCGAGCTCCCCCTGGAGGGCGCGCATGTAGTTCGTCCGCTGCACAAAGTCGGAAAGGCCGAACTGGCCCTTGTCGAAGATCTCGAAGCCCACCCCGTCGCCGCTCGGGATCCCCTTGGTGGAGAGGTCCATCCGCAGCTTGTAGACCTGGTTGGCCGGGACGAGGACGGCCGAGCCGCCCGCCGTCACATCGTGGGGGATGTTCTGCTGCTCCAGGTAGCTGATGACCGAGGCCGCGTCCTTCTCGCCCAGGCGGCCGAAGAGGAGCTGGTAGTCCGGGCGCTGGGACCAGAGGACGACGCCGACCAGCCCGCCGGTGACGGCGAGGGCGGCGACCACCAGCGACACGCGCTGGTTGAGTCCGAGCTGCTTCCAGAGGTCGAGGAGGGACTGGGCGAAATTTTTCATCGGGCGTTGGGAAGGGGGAGGGAGGGGAAGACGGGTTGCGGCGGGCTCACACCTGCATGCGCATCAGCTCCTGGTAGGATTCCACGAGCTTGTTGCGCACCTCGACCATGAGGCCAAAGGCGACGGAGGACTCCTGCATGGCGATGACGCTCGAGTGGAGCTGGCTCGAGTTGCCCATCAGGACCTGGTTGGTCGCGGCGACCGCGGCCTGCTGCTTGGCGGCCACGCCGCCCACCAGGTTGTCGAGGAGGGCGCTGAAGGAGTCGGTCGGGACGGCGCCGGTGCCGGCCGCCGGCTGCGCGCCGCCCGGCAGCGCGCCGCCCGGCAGCTCGAGCGGCGAGACCTGGTCCAGGCGGCCGAGGGGCGAGGCGGAGAGGGGGGTGACGGAGCCGATGGGGTTCATGGGCCTACTTGCCGATCTCCAGGGCCTTCTCGGCCATCTGCTTGCCGTTCTTCACCACGGAGAGGTTGGCCTCGTAGGCCCGGGAGGCGGTGATCAGGTCGACCATCTCGAAGGCCAGGTTGACGTTCGGCATCGTGACCATGCCGTCGGCACCCGCGTCCGGGTGCTGCGGGTTGTAGACCCGCTGGCCCGGGGTCGGGTCGGCGCTGATCCCGGCCACCTTCACGGTCTCGAGGGGGCGGCCGCCGTCGTCGCCGCCCCCCTGCTGCTTCACGAGCTCGGTCTCGAAGGACACGACCTGGCGCTGGTAGGGGCCGCCCTCGGGGGTGCGGGTCGTCTCGGCGTTGGCGATGTTCTGCGCCACGATGTCCAGGCGCAGCTTCTGGGCGTTCAAGGCGCTGGCGGTGACGTCGACTCCGGAGATGAGGTTCATGGGGGGATCAGGTCACGTTGCCGGTGATGGCCATCTTCAGCTGCTTCAGGTTGCCGGAGATGACCTGGGTGAGGTAGTCGTACTCGACCGCGTTGCGGTTCATGGCGAGGAGCTCGCCCTCGATCTCCACGTTGTTGCCGTCGGGCTTCGTGCTCGTGGCCGTCGAGTCCTCCACCAGCGACGGGGCGGCGGTCGGGGCCGTCCCGATCGTGCCGGCCGTCATGTGGGCCTTCAGCTCCGACTCGAACGACGGCGCGATGTCCAGGCGCCGGTACCCCGGGGTCTCCGCGTTCGCCACGTTGGAGGCAATCGCCTCCTGCCGGAGGGCCGACGCATCCAGTAGCTTCCGCGCCAACTGGTAAGTGTCGGATTGGAAGATGGGCTGGATCATACGTCGCCCGGTTAAGCACTGGCGGTGCCAGCCGCGCGCAAGGCCGCGCAAGTCATTTGGCCAGATTGGAATAAACCTGCCGCGAAAGTTTTCGGGCTGGGGTTTACCCCCCACCCCTTTCGCCGGCGGCAATATTTTCCCGGTTCGGTGCGGGCCGGAAAAACGCCGCTCCCCGCGGACGGGGCTAAACTGGGCCCGAAATCATCCGATCAGAGAACTCTTCCTCCTCATGAGAGACAGCGAGTTCGAGTTCATCCGTCACCTGGTCTACGAGCGCAGCCGAATCAACCTTGGCCCCGAAAAGCGCGAGCTGGTCACGGCGCGCCTCGGCAAGAGGCTGCGGGCCACCAAGTTGGCCGACATGGGGGCCTACTGCCGCCTGCTGCAGTCCCCGGACGCCGGCCAGGAGCTGGATGACCTGATCGACGTCATCTCGACCAACCACACCTTCTTCTTCCGCGAGGCCGCCCACTTCGACTTCCTGCGCCAGGTGGTGGTGCCGGAGATGAAGGCGCGGATGCGCCAGGAGGCCTGGAGCCGGCTCAACGTCTGGAGCGCGGCCTGCGCCTCCGGCGAGGAGCCCTACTCGATCGCGATCACGCTGGCCGAGCAGCTGGCGGACCGGCCCTGGCACGTGCTGGCGACCGACATCTCCTACAACGCCCTGGAGAAGGCGAAGCAGGCCATCTACGCGGAGGACGCGGTCAAGATGCTCCCGCCCCTCACCGTCCAGACCCACTTCCAGCGCGGCTTCGGGCCCGAGGAGGGCAACGTCCGGCTCCGGCCCGCCATCCGCGAGCACGTCAGCTTCCAGCAGATCAACCTGCTCTCCCGCGACCCGGACACGGCCGAGCCGATCCAGCTGATCTTCTGCCGCAACGTCATGATCTACTTCGACCGGACGACCCAGGAGGAGCTGATCGAGCGGCTGACCCGGATGCTCGTCCCCGGCGGCTACCTCTTCGTCGGCCACGCCGAGAGCCTCACCAACATCACCCACACCCTCAAAGCCGTGCAGCCCGCCGTCTACCGGCGGGCCGCCTGACCCATCCCCTTATGTCCACTCCTCCCATCCGCGTCCTGGTGATCGATGACTCCGCAATGGTCCGCAAGATCCTGACCGACGCCCTCAAGGCCGATCCCGGCATCGAGGTCGTCGGCACCGCCGCCGACCCCTTCGCGGCCCGCGACCGCATCATGGAGCTGCGCCCGGACGTCCTGACCCTG
>Ga0302196_10004177_pt1 | contig 13142 bp, 13 predicted proteins | sample II_Bog_N1_3_FD_198794 | JGI IMG/M metagenome (GOLD analysis project Ga0302196, IMG submission 198794) | Peat permafrost microbial communities from Stordalen Mire near Abisko, Sweden - II_Bog_N1_3 | ecosystem: Environmental > Terrestrial > Soil > Wetlands > Peat | place: Sweden: Abisko...
ATGTGGACAGGAGCTTCTTCATGAAGCGCACCGAGATCACCTGTGCCCGCTGCGGCGGCCACCTCGGCCATGTGTTCCCGGACGGACCGGCACCTACGGGCCAGCGCTACTGCGTCAACTCGCTGTCCATCGAGTACGAGCCGGATCAGCCCTGACCGGGCGGTCCGGCGGCGCCGGGGGCGTACATGGTGGCGGCCTGCGCTCGAGGCCCGGTCAACCGGTCCTCGAGCAGTTCGAACAGATCGGCGAGGGCGCGGGCCTGGTCGATGCCGCCCGCCGCCACCAGTACGGGATCGGCGTCGGCCAGGGCCTGGCAGGCTGCGAACACCTCCTGCTTGGTGAGATGCACACGGAGGAGGAGCGAGGCCGGGACCGGACCGGCACCGTCGATCTGCTGGCTGACCGGTGCGTTCGCCACCGACCCGGACACCTCGGTGACGGTCACGCCGGGCTGCCCAGGGCGTCGTCTGCCGCCTCGGGCCCGCCGAAGCCGTCGTCCGATTCGGACTGGGGCCGGAGCACCCGGTGCACGTCCACGGTGGCGAAGCGGAGACTGGCCCCGACCTCGTCGGCCACGATCTCGACCTTGAAGCGCCGGTCACCGTCGTCGGTCTCCCAACTCCGCTGCTCCAGGCGCCCGGTGACCACCACCCGCATCCCCCGGGTGAGGCTGAGGGCGACATTCTCAGCCAGATCCCGCCAGGTCACCACGTCGAAGAACGAGGTCGACTCCTCCCACTCGGTGGTCTCCCGGTTCTGCCAACGCCGGTTGACGGCCACGCCCAGCGTGGTGGTGGCCTGGCCGTCGCGGGTGTAGCGGATCTCGGGATCCCTGGTCAGGTTTCCCGTGATGGTGGTGGTGGTTGCCGTGGTCATGGTGGATCCCTTCGTGTCGTCGTGGTGCGGCTCCGGTCGAGGACGATGCACTGTCCTACCGGGTCACCGGGGTTGGGTGACATGGCCATGATGGATGGGCGTCCTTGCCCCGGAGCCGACCGGGAAGCTGGCTCGGGACCTTGCCCGCCCGACCGACGGGCGGGGTGTCCGGGGATCCGGGGCAGGGAGCCGCGACCTACACTGTCGGCGCGGGTGACAGGTAGCCGTTCCGGCCGGGGCGAGACCCCGGGTGTCATGGCCCGACCGGGTAGGACCAGGCGGGACACGGCCACAGGGCACAGCAGCACGAACAGGGCAGTCGGGCGACGACGGTCGGCGCCCGGACGGAACGAAGGGAACGGGCACCCGATGAGCTGGACGGGAGTGGAACCCTACGGGGCCGACCTCTACACCGAGCCCGACGGCGACCCCGACACGCTGTCGAACCTCGGACCCCTGACCCCACTCGCCGGCGTGTGGGAGGGCACTTCCGGGGCCGATGCCCATCCCGACGTGGACGGCACCGAGCGCAATGACTTCGTCGAGCACTACGAGCTGCAGCCCATCGACCGCCAGACCAATGGTCCCCAGCTGTTCTACGGCCTCCGCTACCACACCCACATCGTGAAGCCCGGCGAGGACGAGACCTTCCACGACCAGGTGGGCTACTGGCTGTGGGAACCGGCCACCCACACCGTGACCCTCACCCTCGGCATCCCCCGGGGCCAGGTCCTCCTGGCCGGGGGGACGGCCGAGCCCGACGCCACCGAGTTCGAGGTCCGGGCCGCCGTGGGATCCGAGGTCTACGGCATCCTGTCCAATCCCTATCTGGACCAGGCGTTCCGAACGCTCAGCTACCGGATGACGGTCACCGTCAATCCCGATGGCACCTGGTCCTACGATGAAGAGGGTGTACTGGCTATCCCCAACCGAGACGAGCCCTTCTCCCACACCGACCACAACACCTTGACCCGCATCGGGCCTCCCACTCCCAACCCCCTCGCCCAGGCGACGCCGGCGAACACCGACGGCACCCTGGGACTCGGCAACCTACGGAATGAAAGCAGGACGTTCCCATGAACCACCTGATTCGAGAGCTGGCCCCGATCACCGACGAGGCCTGGACGCAGATCGACGACGAGGCCACTCGGTCGCTGAAGCACTTTCTGGCGGCGCGACGGCTGGTCGACTTCACCGGGCCGTTGGGCTGGGACTACTCGGCCGTCGACGTCGGGCGCATCGACGCCATCGACGGTGGCGCCCTGGGGGGCGTCGAAGTGGCCCGTCGGAGGGTGCTCCCCCTCGTCGAGCTGCGCTCGTCGTTCACCCTCGACCGGGCCGAACTGGCGGCGGCCGACCGGGGGGCCACGGACCTCGACCTCGGGACCGTCATCGCCGCCGGGCGGGCGGCGGCGCATGCCGAGGACCACCTCGTGTTCCACGGCTACGAGGCCGGCGGGGTGGCCGGGATGATCACCGTCTCACCCCACCAGCCCGTGGCCATCAGCGACGACTACGGCCGCTACCCCGAACACGTGGCCCAGGCCGTGGCGGCGCTGCGGGCGGCCGACGTGGCCGGGCCCTACGCCATCGCCCTCGGCGCACGGTGCTTCACCGGTGTCACCGAGACCACCGAGCACGGCGGCTACCCCGTGTTCGAACACCTCCGCCAGATCCTCGACGGCCCCGTGGTGTGGGCGCCGGCCGTGGACGGAGCGGTGGTGCTCAGCCAGCGGGGCGGCGACTTCGAGCTGACCGTGGGCGAGGACTTCTCCGTCGGCTACCGCACCAGCGACGCCTCCTCGGTCGAGCTCTACATCGAGGAGAGCCTCACCTTTCGCATCAACACCCCCGAAGCCTCGGTGCACCTGGCCTACTTCTAGGCCTTGCCCGCGCACGAATCCCCACCCCCGATGGCGAGACAGGGGCGGGCACCGGTCCCCGGCTCGGGGCGTCGAGGAAGGAAGCGATGACGGCAAGCACCACGGGACCGCTCGACGGCGTCCGGGTCGTCGATCTCACCTCGATCGTGATGGGCCCCCTGGCCACGCAGATCTTCGGTGACCTGGGTGCCGATGTGATCACCGTCGAGGACCCGCGGGGCACGCTGAGCCGGGTCATGACGGCCGGCCCCCACCCCCAGCTCTCGGGTGTGGCCCTCAACCTCCTGCGCAACAAGCGCAACGTCGTGCTCGATCTCAAGACCCCGGCCGGTCGGGATGCGCTGTTGGAGGTCGTGGCCACGGCCGACGTCCTGGTCACCAACCTGAGGCCCGGGACCCTGGCCCGCCTCCGTCTCACCTACGAGGACGTGGTGCCGGTATGCCCGGACATCGTCTACTGCCAGGCCCAGGGCTATCCCGGCGACTCGGCGGCGGCGGACGCCCCGGCCTATGACGACGTGGTCCAGGCGGCCACGGGCCTGCCCGACGCCTTCCGGCTGTCCGGTGGTGAGCCCCTCTTCGCTCCGACGCTCATGGCCGACAAGGTGAGCGGTCTGACCATCGCCTACGCCGTCATGGCCGCGCTCTTCCACCGGCAGCGCACCGGGGAGGGCCAGCGGGTGGAGGTGCCGATGATCGATGTCATGACGGCCTTCATGCTGGTCGAGCACGCCGGCGCGGCCACGGCCCGCCCTCCGCAGGGTGGGCCCGGCTACCAACGGATCCTCAACCCCGAACGCCGTCCCCAGCGGACCAGGGACGGCTGGATCAGCGTGCTTCCCTACACCCGGACGAACTTCGAGGACATCTTCCGGGCGGGAGGCCGGGAAGACCTGGCTGACGACGAGCGCATCCGGTCCACCCGGGCGCGCCTCGACCACGCCGACGATCTCTACCGCGAGGTCGCCACCATCATCGCCCAGCGCACGACGGCCGAGTGGCTCGAGTTCTGTCTGGCCTCCGACGTCCCCGCCTCGCCCGTTCCCACCCTCGAGGAGTTGGTCGACGCCCTGCCCGAGGACGTCCATCCGGTGGCGGGGCGGTACAAGGTGATCCCCCAACCGGTCCGCTTCTCCCGCATGCCGGGCCCGACGGTGCGGCGCCCGGCCGCCTTGAGCGGGCAGCACACCGATGAGGTGATGACCGAGGTCCGCAGCGTCAGGGCGGCGGGCGGGTCCGGCCCGATCGACGGAGTCGATGAAGAACCGGGGGGCGGGCGGTGACCGCAAGGTCGTTCGGTGACGTCACCGTGGCCGTCGATGCCGCCCTGGTGGCCGAGGTCGAGATGCACCGGCCGCCGGCCAACTACTTCGATGCCGAGCTCCTGGCCGGCGTGGTCGAGGCCATCGCCTGGGCCGACGGGCAGGGCGCCCGTGCCGTCGTACTGTGCTCGGAGGGCCGCCACTTCTGCGCCGGCCTCGACTTCGGCCGGACGGCCACACCCGAGTCCGAGGCGCTGCGGACCCTGTACGGACGGGCGCTCGAGCTCGTCGACGGGCCCCTCCCCGTGGTGGTGGCGGTGCAGGGGGCGGCCATCGGGGGTGGCCTCGGCCTGGCCCTGGCCGGTGACTTCCGTGTCGGCGCGCCCGACAGCCGGTTCGCCGCCAACTTCGCCCGGCTCGGATTCCACCAGGGATTCGGACTGTCGGTCACCCTCCCCCGTGCCGTAGGAGCCCAGAAGGCGCTCGAGCTCCTGACCACCGGTCGTCGCATCGATGGGACCGAGGCTCTACGGATCGGGCTGTGCGACCGGCTCGACCCAGACCCGCGGGCCGGCTCCCATGTCCTGGCCACGGAGATCGCCGGATCGGCGCCCCTGGCCGTGCGCTCGATACGGGCCACGCTCCGACAGGACCTGGTGGACCGGTTCGCCGTCGCCGTGGACCGCGAACGCACCGCACAGGTAGCGCTCACGGACACCGACGATTTCCGCGAGGGCGTGGCCGCCTCTCTCGAGCGACGGCCGCCCCGCTTCACGGGCCGCTGAGCGCCTCGCCACCCTGGCCCGGGCCACCGGCGGCCGCGAAAAGGACGGTGGTGAGACTCAGTCGCCGCCCAGGTCGGCGCTGAGTTCGGCTCGTGTGGCGTCGCTGAGGAGCGTGCCCGGCCGGCCGTCGGGGTACTCGGGGTGGTTGACGACCAGCCGTACCGGCCCGAGGGCGAAGGCCTCGACATCCGCAGGGGTCAAGAGGAACCGGACGTAGTGCACGGCCGAGGTGGTCTCGGCACGGCTCAGGTTCGACTCGTGCTCCTCCTCCGGCGTGGACACGATGACCCGGGCCGGGTCATCGGAGCCGATGTGCAGCTCGCACGAGCGCTGCACCCCGACGAGGAGGGGCAGCCAGGTGCGGAGCTCCTCCTCGGTGGTGAGCTCGATGAAGAGCGTGGCCGACAGCTCACCGGGGGACGGCAGCAGGCGGTTGTAGACGTCCAGCTCGTGCTGGATCTGCTCATCGGAGAACATCTTCTCGGCCCGGGCCATCTCCTGCACCTGGAACCGCATGGTCAGCCGGCTCTCGAAGGTCAGGGTGATCACCGGCCCGACGCTGATCCGGCGCAGCTTCTTCTTGGCGATCACCTGGGCCCGGAACCCGTCTCGCTCCCGCTCGTAGGCGCGTTGGTCGGCGATGTCCTCGAGGGTGAGTGGTCGGACAGCGGTCATGGCGGTTCCTTGCAGTTCGGATCAACAGTTCGGATCAACAGTTCGGATCAACAGTTCGGATCAACACGGCGGATCAATCACTTCGGATCATCAGGCACCGGGTCCCCGGGACGGGGCCAGTGCTGTCGATCGGGCGACCCATCGCTCGATCGGTGGTTCGCCCGGGGACGGACCGGCCCCGGGGGTCGCCCGGGGCCGGATCCCATTACGACTCGGGGCGCGGCTTGCGCCCTGTTCGTCAGGTGAGGGAGGCCAGTCCCTCGCTGAACCGTCCGGCGTGGCTCTTCTCGGCCCGGGCCAGGGTCTCGAGCCACTCGGCGATCTCGTCGAAGCCTTCGTCGCGGGCCGTCTTGGCGAACCCGGGGTACATCTCCGAGTACTCGTAGGTCTCACCCTCGATGGCCGACTTGAGGTTGTCGGCGGTAGGTCCGACAGGGACGCCGGTCACCGGGTCGCCGACCAGACGGAGGAAGTCGAAGTGGCCGAACGCGTGGCCGGTCTCCCCCTCGGCGACCGAGCGGAAGAGGGCGGCGACGTCGGGGTAGCCCTCCACGTCTGCCTTCTGGGCGAAGTACAGGTACCGGCGGTTGGCCTGGCTCTCACCGGCGAAGGCCTCCTTCAGGTTGGCCTCGGTCTTGCTGTCTTTCAGTTCCGTCACGGTGTTCCTTTCATGGCTGTGAAACCCACGGAGGCTTCCGCGGGTGGGTTGCTGGTGCTGACATCGGATGCGACAGGGTCCCGGCCGTTCACGATCCCACCGGTGAGCGGGACCGCGGGGCGGAGGCTGGGGCACGGCACTCGGGGCAGAGTCCCCGGAACACGATCTCGGCCGAGCCCACCTCGAAGCCCAGATCCGCCCCTTTGGGCACGGACAGCTCGGGGAAGGTGGCCACCAGGTCCCGTACGCTGCCACACCCGCGGCAGACCAGGTGATGGTGGGGATCGTCCACGTTGGGATCGAACCTCGTCATCCCGGTGCCCACGTCGAGGGTGGCGATCTCGCCCAGCTCGGCCAGATCGTAGAGGGTCTGGTAGACGGTCTTGAGGGAGATCGTCTCCATCTCGAGGCTGGCCAGGGCGTGCACGGATTCGGCCGACGGATGGGTCACGTCACCCTGCAGGACCCGGAAGATGCACTGGCGCTGGGCGGTGACCTTCCGCCCGGTGGAGCGGAATCGCTCGGTGAGTTCGTCAGGCGTGCGCACTGCCGGCCACCGTATCACCAAAGGTTGTCTTTCAACAATCGTTGTAGAAATCCCGCCGCCGACGACGGCCCCCGACCCGAACGTCGCCGTGCCGGGTAACCGGGGGCGGGCACCCCGGGGACCGGGACGGGGCACGCGGACCCGATCGGGGCTGGCCCCCACCTGTGGCAGGCTTTGACCATGCCCCGCCCAGCCCGTGCCGACGGCTCCCGCCCCGGCCGGTTCCAGCGGGACGAGGCCCTGGCCACCCTGGCCACCGACACCTTCGACGTCCTGGTCATCGGCGGGGGCATCACCGGGGCCGGCGTGGCCCTGGACGCCGCCAGTCGGGGGCTCCGAGTGGCCCTGGTGGAGAAGGACGACTTCGCCTCGGGCACGTCCTCCAAGTCGTCGAAGCTCATCCACGGCGGTCTCCGCTATCTGCAACAGCACGAGTACCGGCTGGTCTACGAGAATCTGGCCGAGCGGCAGCGGTTACTGGAGAACGCCCCGCACCTCGTCTCGCCCCTCCCGTTCCTCATCCCCCTGTTCGGACGGGACGGGATCGTCAACCGCAGTGTGGCCCGGGTCTACCTGGCCGCCCTGTGGCTCTACGACCTGACCGGGGGCATACGCATCGGTCGGCGCCACGAGAAGGTCACCCGAGAGCAGGCGCTGGCCCACCTGCCCACCCTCGTCGCCGACCGGCTCGTGGCCGGCTTCCTCTACTGGGACGCCCGGGCCGACGATGCCCGGCTCACCCTGGCGGTGCTGCGGACCGCGGTGCTCGACCACGGAGCGGTGGCGGTGAACCACACGGCCGTGACCACACTGGTCAGCGGGGACGACGGGAGGGTGCGCGGGGCCCGTGTGGCCCCCGAGGGTTCGGAGCCGTTCGAAATCCGTGCCTCGGTGGTGGTCAACGCCGCCGGGGTCTGGTCCGACGAGGTGCGCACATTGGACGAGCACCACGATCCCCACTCCATACGCCCGGCCAAGGGAATCCACATCACCGTCCCCAACGAGGCGTTCCCCTGCGACATCGCCGCCGTCATCCCGGTGAAGGAGGACCACCGCTCCATCTTCGTGGTGTCGTGGGGCGACCAGGTCTACCTCGGCACCACCGATACCGAGTACGACGGGCCCCTCGACGACCCGAGCTGCCTGCCCGAGGACATCGACTACATCCTCGGAGCGGCCAACGCCGTAACCACGCGACCGATCGGAAGGGCGGACATCACCGGCCTGTGGACCGGCCTGCGTCCTTTGCTGGCCCCGGTCGAGGGACGGCACGCCCCGAGTGAGCGCACGGCCGACCTGTCCCGTCGCCACACGGTGCGCACCTCCGCCGGCGGGGTGGTCACGGTGACCGGGGGGAAGCTGACCACCTACCGGAAGATGGCCGAGGACACCGTGGACGCCGTGACGGCAGCGCTCGGTCGACGGTCACTCCCCTGTGTGACGAAGGACCTGCGACTGCGTGGCGCCGGTCACACGGCCCGGATACCGGCCCGACGGGTCGACGTCGGGGCGGCGGCGCCGGCCGAGCCCGATGACGCCGCCGCGTCCGCTGCCCACCTGGCCGGACGCTACGGGTCGGAGACCCCCGACGTGCTGGCGCTGGCCGACGGTCGACCCGAGCTCCTCGATCCACTGGTCGAGGGGCTCCACTACCTCGAGGTCGAGGCCCTCTACGCCGTGCGCCACGAGATGGCCGGCTCGGTGGCCGACGTGCTCGACCGGCGCACCCGGGCCTCGCTCCGGGACGCCCGCGGGGCCGCCGCCGCGGCCCGGCGGGTGGCCGGGCTCATCGGTCCCGAACTCGGATGGGACGCACAACGCATCGAGGCCGAGGCCGAGGCCTATGCCGAAGCCCGCCGCCTCGAGCTGACCCGGGCCGGCTTGGATCCCGCCCCGCTGCCGAGGCCGGCCACCACCGCGGCAGCCGTCGCCACCGCCGCCGACGCCCCGGGCGGCAGGGGGTCCGGGTGACCGGGCCCACTCCGGTGACGGCCGTCGACGCCGAGCCGGCCGACGTCGCCGATCATCTCGGCGGTCGGCGGGTGCCGGTGGACGACGCCCTCCGTGAACGGCTGTCCGCCGTGTGCGCCGAGGTGTCCGACCTCGACGGGGACCGGACCGAGGCCGGACGGGACTGGTGGCCCCTGGCCATCGGTTGGGCCGTGTCCGGCGAGGTCCCGGCCCGGCCGGCGGTTGTGGCCCGTCCTACCGACACCGAGCAGGTGGCCGCGGTCCTGGCCCTGTGCCACCAGGCCCGGGTGCCGGTCACGCCGGCCGGGGGAAGGAGCGGGGTGTGCGGCGCCTCGGTCCCGCTGTTCGGCGGGGTGACCCTCGACTTGTGCGGCCTGGCCGGCATCGGCGCGGTGGACACCGAATCGTTGGTCGCCGACCTGCGGGCCGGGACCTTCGGGCCCGACGTGGAGTCGGGACTGCGCGACGGCCACGGCGTGACCCTCGGCCACTGGCCCCAGTCCATGGACCTCTCCACCGTCGGTGGCTGGCTGGCCTGCCGCGGTGCCGGCCAGTACTCCAACCGCTACGGCAAGATCGAGGACATGGTGCTCGGCCTCGAGGTGGTGCTGGCCGACGGGCGGGTGGTCCGGACCGGTGGTCGGGCCCCCCGCTCGGCCACGGGCCCCGACCTCACCCAGCTCTTCGTGGGCAGCGAGGGCACCCTCGGGGTCATCACCGAGGGGAGGTTCCGGGTGCACCCCGTGCCCGAGGGCGAGGGTCGCCGGGCCTTCGGCTTCGCCTCCTTCGCCGAGGGCCTGGACGCCTGCCGTCGGATCCTGCGCCGGGGTGCCACCCCCGCCGTGCTCCGCCTCTATGACGCCACCGAGTCGGCCCGCTCCTTCGACCGGCCCGACACCAACGTGCTCATCGTGCTTGACGAGGCCGACCCCGGTCTGGTCGAGGCCACCCTGGCTGTCGTGGACCGGGAGTGCGACGGCGCCGACCCGCTGGACGTGGGCCTGGTGGAGCGGTGGCTCGGACACCGCAACGACGTCTCGGCCCTGGCCCCGTTGTGGCGTGGCGGGATCGTGGTGGACACCGTCGAAGTGGCGGCGCGGTGGAGCGCACTGCCCGGCCTCTACCGGTCCGTCCTCGACGCGCTGGCCGGCGTGGAGGGCACCCTGGTGGCGTCGTCGCACCAGTCGCACGCCTACACCGACGGCGCCTGCCTCTACTTCACCTTCGCCGGTCGCCCCCCCGATGGCGTGGCGGACGCCGGGTCCGACGGAGACGGGAACGGCCTCGGTCAGTGGGTGGACCGGTACTACCGCCAGGCCTGGGACGAGGTCACCCGGGCCACCCTCGACGCCGGTGGGGCCATCAGCCACCACCACGGGATCGGCCTCAACCGGGCCCGCTTCCTCCCCGGCGCCCTCGGATCGGCCTTCGCCGTCCTGACCGCCGTCAAAGACGCCCTCGATCCGCACGGGATCCTCAATCCGGGCAAGCTCGGCCTGACCGGTCCCTTCGGCCCGGTGCCCTGGCCATGAGCGTGCTCGTGGTCGATGTCGGCACCTCCGGGGTGCGGAGCGCGGTGGTCCACCCCGACGGTGAGGTGGCCCACGTCCATCACCTCCCGGTGCTGCCGGACACACCGTTCCCCGGGCTCGTGGAGTTCGACGCCACCGCCATGGCCACGGCGGTCATCGAGGTGGCCACGGCGAGCCTGGCTGCCGGCGGTCCGGTCGAGGCGGTGGGCATCGCCAACCAGCGGGCCTCCACCATCGTGTGGGACCGGGCCACCGGACTGCCCGTCGGCCCGGGACTGGGATGGCAGGACCTCCGCACCGTGGGAACCTGCCTCGAACTCCAGGCCCGGGGCATCCGCGTGGCCCCCAACGCCTCGGCCACCAAGGTGGCGGCCCTGCTCGACCAGGCCGACCCCGACCGATCGCGGTCCGAGCGGGGCGATCTGGCGTTCGGGACCGTCGACACCTGGGTGGCCTGGACCCTCTCGGGCGGCCGCCTCCACGTCACCGATGCCTCCAATGCCGGCGTGACCGGCCTCATGAGCGCCAACGGCTCGGGCTGGAGCGCCGAGGTGCTGGAGGCCCTCGCCATCCCCGAGGCCCTGCTCCCCACCATCGTCGACTCGACGGGTGCGGTCGGGGCGGCCGAGATCCTGCCCGGACGGCCGGTCATCGCCGGCATCGCCGGCGACCAGCAGGCCTCGCTCATCGGCCAGGGCTGCACCCGTCCGGGCCTGGCCAAAGCCACCTTCGGGACCGGCGGCATGCTCGACCAGTGCACCGGTCCGGAGCGGCCCCTACGGGCCGACCGGGGCCCGGCGGGCACCATCCCCATCATCGCCTGGCGCAGCCAGGGCCGGATCACCTGGGGCGTGGAGGCCATCATGCTGTCCGCCGGCACCTGTGTGGAGTGGCTCCGGGACGACCTGGCGATCATCGACTCGGCCGAGCACTCCGCCGAGGTGGCGGGCCGCTGCGAGGAAACCGGCGACGTCTGGTTCGTCCCGGCACTGCTCGGGCTGGGCACCCCGGTGTGGGACTTCGGGGCCCGGGGCACCTTCGTCGGCCTGACCCGGGGCAGCGGCCGCCCGGAACTGGTCCGGGCCGTGCTGGAAGGGGTGGCCCACCGCGGAGCCGACCTGGCCGAGGCGGCGGAGGCCGATTCGGGGCTGTCCATCGGACCGCTGCGCGTCGACGGCGGCATGTCCGACAACCCGGTGTTCATCCAGGCGCTGGCCGACGCCTGCGGGCGACCCATCGAGATCTCGCCGGTGCTCGAGGCCACGACCCTCGGCGCCGCCTATCTGGCCGGGATGGCCACCGGCATGTGGGCGGACGAGGACGACGTGGCCGCCGCCTGGGAGCCCCGTAGCGTTGTCGACCCCCGGGGAAGCGATGAGGAACGCGCCCTCCGGCGGGTCCGGTGGCTGGACGCCCGGAGCCGGTCCGAGGGCACCATCCCCGAGCTCTCGGCCCTTGACTTCTGACGCCGCCACCGACTCGGGACCTTCGACCCGAGGTCCGAACGACCAGGTCCTGGGGCCGGTGCATTGATCATGGCCCCAGGAAACGCCTAGGGTGGGTAGGTCACCACGCTCGGAGATTTGATCGACGGGACGCGCGGATGCCGGGGAAGCAGGGGATCGTATGAGCACGGGCATCGAGGCAGTGGGAGCCGAGGCGATGGTGACCGTCCCTGGGCCTGAGGCCTCCATCGACGAGGCCGTCATCACCGCCCGGGCCCTGCACCAGGCCCTCTCCCAGGTCCTGCTGGGCACCCCGCGGGCGGTGACCATCGCCGTGGTGGCGGCGATGTCGGGCAACCACCTCCTCATCGAGGACGTGCCCGGCGTGGGCAAGACCGTCCTGGCCCGGGCCCTGGCCGCGGCCCTCGGCGTGCAGCTGTCCCGGGTCCAGGGTCACCCGGACCTCCTCCCCTCCGACGTCACCGGTGTCACCGTGTTCTCCCCGGACACCCAGACCTGGGACTTCCGGCCCGGTCCCGTCTTCGGGCACGTGGTCCTCCTCGACGAGCTCAACCGGACCCCGCCGCGCACCCAGTCGGCGCTCCTCGAGGCCATGGAGGAGCAGCAGGTGTCGGTGGACGGCGAGTCGTGGCCCCTGCCCCGCCCCCACCTGGTCATCGGGACCCAGAACCCCGTGGGCCAGTTGGGCACCTACCCGCTGGTGGAGAGCCAGCTCGACCGGTTCGGGCTCTCCACCACCATCGGCTACCCCGATGCCGAGGTCGAGACCAGGCTGGTGCTGCACAGTGGCGGAAGGTACGCCCTCGACACCCTGACCCCGGTGTCCGACCCCACCCGCTGGGAGCGGGCCATCGCCGCCACGGCGACCGTGCACGTGGTCACCGCGGTGGCCGAGTACGCCGTGTCCCTCGTCCGCGCCACCCGGACCGCCGGAACCGTGCGCCTCGGGGCCAGCCCCCGGGCGGCCATCTCGCTGATCCGCTCGGCCCAGGCCTACGCCGTGCTGACGGGCAGGGCCTACGTCACGCCCCAGGACGTCCAGGCGGTGGCGGTGGCCTGTCTGGCCCACCGTCTGATCGCCGAGGGGAGCGGAGGGGACGGTCCCGGGCTGGTGGGACGCATCCTGGCCGAGGCGCCCGTTCCCCCCACGTGACCGTGCCCGGCCCCGCACCCCGGACGCCGGGCTGGCGCGGGGTCACCACCGCCACGACGGGGATCGTGGCCGGCGTGGCCGGCGTGGTCGTCGTGCGCACCCTCTTCGGGCCCCACCTCGTGCTGGCCGGGGCCCTGGTGGGACTGGTGGCGCTGACGGCCGGCGTGGCCATCTCGTGGTCGGCCTCGGGACACCGCGGCCGTCGGCAGGACACGGTCCGTCTGCCCGGGGGCCGACGGCTCCGCCGCCGCGTCCACCCCGTGGCCTGGCTGGCTCCGGTGGTGGGCAGCGTGGTGACGGTGCTGGCCTGGGCCGGCGTGGCCCACTCCAGCGG
>Ga0302196_10004192_pt1 | contig 13120 bp, 12 predicted proteins | sample II_Bog_N1_3_FD_198794 | JGI IMG/M metagenome (GOLD analysis project Ga0302196, IMG submission 198794) | Peat permafrost microbial communities from Stordalen Mire near Abisko, Sweden - II_Bog_N1_3 | ecosystem: Environmental > Terrestrial > Soil > Wetlands > Peat | place: Sweden: Abisko...
GATGTTCATCCGGTCTCTGTTGTCGGGTGCAGCCTTGGACAGCCGCACTCCGCCACGACCGGGACCGGATGAACACTTCTAGGTCACCGCACTTGTGAACAACCTATCGAGACACCACAGCTAGCGCGCGGTGTTCGCGAGCGGCGCAGGCTGGCCGCTCGCATGCGGGATCCCCAGCCATGCATCGCGGCGGGCCATGATCGGCTGCTCGACGAGAAGGTAGAGCGCGAGCGCGAAGAGCAGAATCAGCGCGAGCTGCAGCGGCGCGAGCAGCAGCTCGGTCGGTTGGTGGAGCAGGCCGACCGCGAGCCGCTCGCCCGCGCCCAGCGCGCCCAGGTGCGTGAGATAAATTGCATAGGAGAGCTGCGCGAGCCGCGCCGCGCCGGGGAGCTTCACCCGCGCGAGCAGCGACCCGGGGCAGAGCGCGCTCGCCAGCACCAGCGCGAACGCGAGCGGAAAGAGCGAGAGCCCGAGCGTGCAGCCGAGGAAGCTGCGCTCGTGGAAGGTGAGCGCCATCGCGGCCAGCGTGCCGAGCGCGCCGGCGGCGAGCAGCGCGTCGGGCCGCTTGGTGAGCCGCGTCCAGAGCGCCGGCCGCAGCCTGTGCAGCGCCGCGAGCGACACGCCCCAGGTCAGCCCGTCGAGGCGCAGGTGGGTCGGGTAGTAGATGAACTCGTAGTAGGCGTGCACATCGAGACCGGGCCGCACCGCGTGCCAGGCGTGCGCGCGCAGGAGCGGCTCGGCGACCAGGAGCGCCGCGGCGAAGAGCGCGCCGGGCCGCAAGCTCTCGCGGCGCATCAGCCAGAGCGCGACCAGCGGGAAGAGCAGATAGAAATGCTCCTCCACGCAGAGCGACCAGGAGATGACGAACGACATCGCCGGGAAGCTGTAGTTCTGCAGGAAGAGGAAGTAGCGCCACGGCGCGCTCCAGCTCTCGCCGAGAAAGCGCGTGCCCACCCCGTAGGTGATCGCGAGCACCACGAAGTAGTTGGGAAGCGTGCGCAAGAAGCGCCGCGCGTAGAAGCGGCCGAGCGGGCTGCGCGGATCGCGCGCGAGCGTCTGGAACTGCTGGCTCGCGATGAGGTAGCCGCTGAGCACGAAGAAGAGATCGACGCCGGCCCAGCCGAAGTGGCCGAGCACGCCGACCGCGCGCGCGCCGGCCACCTCGCGCGGGGTGAGCACGTTGGCGTGGTACGCGACGATCGCGAGGATGGCCGCGCAGCGAAGCAGGTCGAGGCCGCCGTACCAGGCCTTGGCCGTCTCGGGGGGCTTCGCGCCCGGCGCGTCCAGGGCCTGCGCGCCGCTCATCGCGTCTCGACCTGCACGCGGATCCCTTCGCGCTCGAGCGCGGCCGGCTGCAGGAGCGCCTTGGCCCGCGCGTCGCCGTTGAGCTCGGCGTCCCAGAACGCGAGGCTCGCCTCTTCGATCACGCGCTCCATCGCCGGGCTCACCTTCTTGAACGGCCTGCCTCCCGAGAAGGTCAGGTGCTCGGCGCCCGCGATCACAACCAGCCACTTGTCGGCCGGCGGGAGATCGCGAAACGGCCGCGTGCGCAGCTCGTAGTTGCCGCCGGCGAGCGGGTGGTCCTCGGTGCCGGTCATCGCCAGGAACGGCCGCGCGATGGAGGCCCAGGAGCCGTCCGACTGGCCGCGCTCGCCGTAGACCGTGGGCGACATCGCAAGGAACGCGCGCGGGCGCGGGTCGGCGAGCGGACGCGCCGCGCTCTCGCCGGGGAAGATGATTCGCGCGCCCGCGACGGCCGCGCAGGTCCACGCGCCAAACGAGTGGCCGCCCACGCCGACGCGCGCGAGATCGAGCTTGCCTTCGAGCGCCGCAAGGCCGCGCCGGGCCTGCGCGAGCGCGTCGAGCACGCACGAGACATCGCGCGGCCGGTCCTCCCAGTTCTTCGTGTCGGCGAGCGCCGCGCGCATCACCGCGGTGGGCGAGCGCAGCTTCTGGAAGATCGCGCCGTCGCTGCCCGCGTGCGTCGGCAGCGCGACCGCGTAGCCGTGCGAGGCCCACGACTGCGCGAGCTGCGGATAGCCCGCGCGGGAGCTGCCGAGCCCGTGCGAGAAGACGATGAGCGGAAAGGGGCCCGCGCCCTCGGGCAGATAGACGCGCAGCGGAATGTCGCGCGCGCGCGCCTCGTCGCGCAGCGTCTCCTCGAGCACCGAGACGCGCAGCGGGCCGGCCAGCGCGGGCGCCGGCAGCGGACCCGCCGGCATCGCCGAAGCGGCCGCGATCGACTGCAGCTGGCTCTCGTCTTCGTTCATGCGCGCTGTGTCGGCCAATCGCGCAAAGCCGCCACCCGCACGGCCGCGCGCGATCTGCCGCTACTTGCCGGGCCGCGGCGTCAGGTGCGAAAGCGGGCCGGTGAGCGAGACCCAGTAGCCGTCGCCTTGCTTGGGACCGAGCAGCCCCATGCTGCCCTTCACCAACGGATTCGCGTCGAGCCAGCTCTCCTTCGGGCGCACGTGCACTTTCAGATCGGCTTGAGAGACACCGAGCAGCGGCTTGAGCCGGATGGTCCCCTCGACCTCCGCCTCGACGTCGCCGCCGTGCAGCGCCACCTTGTCCAGCTTGGCGAGCCCCTTCTCGATGTTCAGGCTGCCGGTGAGATCGCCGAGGATCACCTTGGGGAGCGGGAAGCCCATCACCGCGCCCTTGAGCAGCGCGCCGCCCTTGAGCGAGAGGCCGACCGTGCCGCCCGAGCCCTCGAGCGCTTGCAGCGAGGTCACGTCGGCCTGCAGCCCGAGCTGGCCGATCAGCTCCATGCCGTCGATGAACTGCGGCAGCGACTTGAGATCGAACGAGGTCGCGTTGACCTGCAGCGCGGAGAGGCCGGGCGCCTTCGGATCGCTGGAGACGCGCACGGTGCCGCTGGCGCTGCCGCCGTAGGCGTCGACGTTGAACGCGACCGCGGTGCGCCGCATCAGCAGGCCGAGCACCTCGGGCTTGAGCGTCAGCTTGTCGAGCTTGATCTCCAGCGGTCCGCCCGCGGCGTCGGGGCTGATCGGCTTGATGCGCACGTCGCTCGCGGTGAGGCCGAACACGCCCGCGTGGCCGAGCGAGCCGATGGAGAGATCGTAGCCCGCGGCGTGCGCCTCGCTGACCAGCCGCTGCGAGATGGCGTCGTAGGGGAACGTCGCGAAGAGGAAGACGATCAGCGCGACGATGAACAGCACCGGCGTGAGCAGCCGGCGCAGCCGCGGGTTGATCGCGAGAAACGGGGCGAGGGTCTCGGCCATTTATGCGCCCCAGGTGGAGATGCGCAGGGTCACGTCGAGCGTCTCCTTGTTGTCGCTCGACTTGCGCACGCGCAAGCGGCGCACGCGCACCACGCCCGGGCTCTTGTCGATCGCCTCGAGCAGCCGCGTCAGCTTCTCCTGCGGCACCTTGCCAAGGTTCACTTCCACCGAGTTCTCGCGCGGCTTGCCGTCCTTGCCGCCGCCGACCACGCCGTTGTCGCTCATGCTGCCGATCTCGATGCCCTCGCCCTTGGCGATGCCGTCGACGAAGCTCATCAGCGCCGGCGGGCTCTGCCGCAACTTTGCTTCGAGCATCTGCCGCTCTTGCTCGCGCACGCTGTAGTCGGCGGCGAGGCGGCGCACCTTCTCGAACGCGGCCTGCTTCTCCTCGAGCGCGTCCTGCTTCTTCTGGATGGCCGACGCGAAAGACGCGAAGGTGATGAAGAGGAGCGTCGCGATCACCGCGCCCGCGCCCAGCGCGACCATCCGCTTCTCGCGCGGCGAAGCGGCGGCGAAGTATTCGGCGGCGTCGCTGAGCAGCTTCTTGAGCTTGTCCACTACGCGCCTCCCGTCGTCTCGCCCGAGCAGGTGTAGGCGAAGTCGAGGGCGAACCCGATCTTCTGGCTGTCCTTCTGCTTCTCGATGCGCGACTGCTTGATCTCGCCCAGACACTTGTCTGTCTTGAGGCCGGCGACGATCTGATCGACCGCGGCGAAGCCCTCGGCGACGCCCTTGAGGCGCACGCTGGTGGTGGTCACCTCGATGTCTTCGATGAACGGGACGGCCGCTTCGGGGAAGTGGGCGAGCACCTCGGCGAGCACCTCGCTGCCGGAGACGCGCGGCACGCCCGCGGCCTTCGAGCTGCCGCCCGACATCTGCGAGACGGCGACGCGGTAGTCGGTGAGGCAGTTGCCCAGCACCTTCTTGGTCGCGGCGCAGAGCGCCTCGTCGTACGCCGAGGCCTGGTGCGAGAGAGACGAAAGCCTGGCGATGGTGCTGCCGAGCGCGAGCGCGAGGACCACGCCCGCCGCGATGGCGACCCGCACCAGCTGCCCGCGCTGCTGCGAGAGGTCCTTGGTGAAGGCCAGCTCGCCCTTGCGGAAGTTGATGTGGCCGCGCGGGTGCTGCGCGCGCAGCGCGAGCGAGAGGGCGAGCGCGATCTCTGGCGGCGGCAGCGCGTCGGTGGGCAGCTGCGCGGCGGCGTCGAGCGAGAGCGCCTCGCAGGGGAAGGGCAAGAGCTCCGAGAGCCGCGCGACTCCGCCGGGCAAGAGCGCGAGCGGGCCGACCAGCAGCGCGCGCGCAGGCGCCTTCGGGCCGGTGAGCGCGCGCGAGCGCAGCGCCAGCTTGAGGTCGCGCGCGAGCGGCGCGAGCAGCCGCTCGACCGCGTCGGCGTCGCCCGACTGCGCAGCGTTCCAGAGCGCGATGGGCGCGGCCGAGAGCGATCGGGCGAGCTCGATGGCGCCGCGATAGAGCAGCGTCACGCTGGCGCGCTCGGGCCCTCCCTCGAGCAGCAGCACCGAGCCCTGCGGCGCCGAGGCCACCGCCTCGCTGCTCGCTGCCGAGAGCGCGAGCAGCTTCTTCTCCTCGAGCGCGGCGAGCGCCATCGGCGCGCAGGTCACCGTGCGCGGCTCGACGCCGACCGCGTGCAGATCGTCGAGCGCCTTCTTGAGCACGCTCTTCTGCACGACGGCCACCAGCACCTGGCTCTTGCCGTTCTCCTGCGAGAGCACGCAGTGGTCCCAGACCACCTCTTCGATCTCGAACGGGATCGCGCCTTCCACCTCGGCGGGCAGCACCTGCTCGATGCGCCGCGGATCGGTGAAGGGCAGGGTGAACTGGTGGCTGGCGACGTGCGACGCGGGCAGCGCGATGGCCACCGCGTCGTCCGGCGAGAGGCCGAGCTCCTCGAGCGCGCGCTTGAGGTTGTCGCCCTGCAGCGCGTCCGCGCCCATCGCGACGCTCTTGGCGTCGAGCACGCGGAAGCCGCGAAAGCCGCTCTCGAGAGCGACCAGCCGCACCGCTTCCGGCGAGACATCGAGTCCGACGATCCGACGCATCAATCTTCCTTCCAGTAGAGCAGCTTGCCGAGCAGGTCGTCGTAATGGACGACCGCCGTGATCTTCTTCTCCACGCGGCCCCAGCGGCCGGTGGCGGTGATGCGGAACGTGTCGCTCTGCGAGCCGAGGAAGTTGAGCGGGCTGTTCGCCTGCAAGAGCTCGGGCCGCACCTGCACTCCGTTGGCGACCAGCACGCTCACGAAGTCGGTCGAGGAGAGGCCGAAGAACGAGAACATCTTCCGCATCTGGATCTCCTGCAGGATCGTCTTGAGCAGCAGCGGATCTTGCAGTCGCGCATCGTTCGGGTTGGCCGCGGCGATGAGGATGTTGGTCATCATCTGCTGCGGGTCCGAGGTGTTGATGTTCAGCTTCGAGTTGATGTCCGGCCAGACGGTGAGGCGATCGCCGAACGCGGCCATGAAGCGGTCGTTCACGCCGCGCACCATGTAGAGCTCGTCGAGGCTGTCGAAGCGCGCGTTCTTCGCCTTGTAGCGGGGCGTGTAGCGATCGTACGAGCCGTTCTCGTCGGAGAAGGCGCTGACGAACGGGCTGCGCAGGTTGGTCGGGTCGATGCCGCTGCCGATCTCGTCAGCGTCGATCCAGTCCTTCATCGCGATGATCACGTCGTCGCGCTGCACGCGGTCGCGGTTGGCGTCGTCCTCGTTGAAGATGAAGTCGTACTTGGGCGGCGCCATCATCGCGCGCAGCTCGGTGAGCGTGGCCATCGGCTGGCCGCCCAGGCCGTCGAGGCCGATCACGTTGATGCGGCTGTTCTCGTCGATCACCTTGGCGGTGTAGCTGCCGTCGAAGGTGCCGAACGCGTGCAGCGGCTTGTCCAGCGCAGGCGCGCCGGGCGGACGCTTCTGGTTCGCCTCGTCCATGCGCCGCCGGGCGAGGTCGGCCGCGTCTCGGTCAGCCCCGAGCACCGAGGGGTCGATGTTCTCGGGCAGCCCGCCGGCGAGCAGCATGCCGAACGCGTTGGAGTCGATCGGGATCAGCTCCCAGAGTCGGATGCCCAGGCTGGGCGCGCTCGCGCTGGCCGCGGTGCCGGTGGCGCCCGTCGCCGCCGTGGTCGACGCGCTGGTGGTCCCGCCCAGCGCTCCGCCGAGCGCGCCGCCCAGCATCGACTGGAACGACGACAACGCCGCGCCGCCGACCGCGTCGATCTGCTTCTGGAAGTGCAGCAGCATGCGGGTCAGGTTGATCGCCGAGCGGGCCATGTAATAGGCGCGCAGCTCGTCGCGCAGGTTCTCCGCCAGCTTCAAGTTCACGCGCGTCGAGTAGCTGAAGTCGACGCCGAGCGAAGTGAGGATGGCGAGCGTGGTGAGCACCAGGATGAGCGCGACGCCGCGCCGGCCGCGGTTGCCGCGCACCGCTCGCCGGCCCGCGGGAGGTCCGCCGAACCCGCCGCCGCGCGCGCCGCGCGAGCGCCGGGCCTTGCCTGGCGCGGTCTCGCGGAGTTCGTTGGGGTTCAAAGCATCCATGGGCATCCTAGAAAGCGAGCGGTTGATCGAGGAAGATCTTCGCCTGCGTGGTGAGCGTCTTTTCCTTGCCCGATTCGTCCTTGAAGGTGAGCGCGAGCTTCACCCGCGGCGGCAGCAGCACGTTGCCGGTCTGCTCGGTGGAGTTGGAGTCCCACTCGTCGCGCCACTCGCGCTCCTTCGGGTCCCACGCCTGGATGGAGAGCGACACGACGTTCTCCGCGAGCACCTGCTTGCTGCCGTCGCGCTCGATGTCCTCGTCGATGACCGGCTTCACCCGGCGCATCAGGTTGGTGTTGCCGCTGCCGTCGTCGGCGGAGCCGAGCGAATATTCGAACGCGCCCTCGTCTGACTCCTTCACGTCGGTGTGCAGCCGCTCGTTGGCGAACGCGGTGAAGAGCAGATCGGCTTCGCGGCTGCCGTCCTTGAGCCGGAACACGGTCGGGCGCGTGCGGTAGCGCTTGGTGTCGTAGTGGTTCGAGAGGTAGGCCTGCTCGATCTCGCGGGCCATGCGCGAGAGCGCCGAGCGCATCATCTGGTCGCGGTCCTCGGCCTTCTCGATGCGCTGCTTGAGATCGTTGGCGCCGTCGAAGGCCTTGTAGGTGATGCCGCCGATCAGGCCGAGCACCGCCACGGCGATGAGCACCTCGAGCAACGTGAAGCCTCGCGCGCGCGCAAACCCGCTCTGGTGGCGGCCGCGCGCGATCGTGCGAGTCCGCGCGCTCATCGGCTGTCTCCGCTTCCCGACACCGTGGTGGCGCTGACAGAGCCGCCGCCCGCGGCCTGCGCAGCCATCTGCGCGGGCGTCAGCTGCTGCGTCTGGCCCGCGAGGCCCACCGACTCGGGCAGCACCACGATGATCTGCGAGGCGCTGATGTCGCGGTCGACGTTGCCGTCCTTCCACTTCACCGTCAGGCGGATCTCGCGCACGCTCGACTTGATCGTCTCGACGAACGCCTTGGCTTGCCCTTGGATGATGCCGGCGAACGGGCCCGCGCTGGCGAGCGCAGAGGCGCCGCCCGGGCTGCCCGAGGTGATGCCGCTCGAGCTCGAGCCGCTGCCGGAGCTCGAGCTGCCGCCGCCCATCAGCGAGCCGAGCAGGCTGCCGATTCCGCCGCCGAGCCCGCCCGACGACGACCCCGAAGACGACGATCCCGATCCGTTCGCGTCGCCGCCGCCGCCGAACATGGTCATCAGCTGCGAGGCGTCGAGCTTGATGTCCGGCTTGAGGATCTCCGCCGTCCACGTGTAGTCGGGCGCGTGCTCGGCGTCGAAGTCGCCGTGCTTCTCGTCGTCGTAGTCGGAGAAGCCGTCCTTGTGCAGCAGCTCCTCGATGTCGAGCATCTTCGCGCGCAAGAGCAGCGAGGCCTCGCTGGCGCGGCGCGCGTAGGCGTGCATCTGCACCGCGCCCGCGTTGAGGTCGCCGATGGCGACCAGGCCGATGGCGAGGATGGCGAGCGAGATCATCACCTCGAGCAGCGTGAAGCCCGCGGCGCCGCGCTGGCTCTTGCGCGCGCACCAGGCCGCGCCAGTGGCGGTCGGGAGCGCGCTCATTTCTTCTGCCCCGGCGCATCGTGCGCGCCGTTCATCACCTGCACCCGGCCGGTGAGCGGCGAGACGATGAGGCTCATCACGTCGTCCTCGCCCTGGGCGAGCTGCACGCTCGCGCCCTCGGAGACGCCGGTCGGCCAGAAGTAGATGAACGCCTTGCCCGCCGTGTACGCCTCGGGCTGGTGCTCCACCCAGATCGACGAGAAGCGGACCTCCTTGCCCAGCATCGTCTTCGGCACGTCGTTGGTCGAGGAGAACGCGCTCTTCTGCAAGAGCTCCAGCTTCGCCTTGTCCTGATCGGAGAGGCCCTGCTGGTTTTTCTCCTCGAGCAGCTCCTCGTCCTTGCTCTTCTCGCGCTTGCCGTTCTGCGACTTCTCGCCCTCGGCGCTGAGGCGCACGGTGCTCTTGGCGCACTCGGATTCGTAGCTGCCTTCGTCGAGATCGAACACCAGCCGGCACGTCGCCGAGCGCAGCGCGGACGCGCCGTAGAGCGAGCGCAGGCCGCCGGCGAGCTGGCCGCTCTTCTGCCGCAGCTGCGCGCGGGTGATGTTCGAGACCGCGGGAATCGCGATGGCCATCAGCCCGGCGGCGATGCCGATGGCGATGCAGATTTCAATGAGCGTCATCCCGCGGGCGGGGCTCCGCGCCTCGAACCGGTTGGAGGGAACCTCAGCGGTTCCCCTCCGCGAGCCAAGCTCGCCGAGCCTCCCGGAGTTGGAGGGAACCTCAGCGGTTCCCCTCCGCGAGCCAAGCTCGCCGAGCCTCCCGGAGTTGGAGGGAACCTCAGCGGTTCCCCTCCGCGAGCCAAGCTCGCCGAGCCTCCCCTCCCTTTTGCGAAGAGGGCGTCTTGCGCATTCGATCATCGCAGCGCGGTGCATGAGCCCTCCGTCGGGAAAGAGGTGGAGTTGGACGAGTGGAACGCGGTGAGACGCCGAGCCCGCGTCGTCGAGTGCTAGTGCGCGGCCGCGCCGGCGCCTTCGCCGCCGTGGACGGTGATGTCGTCGCCGCCGCCCTGCGCCTTGTCCTTGCCGTAGGAGTAGACGTCGTAGCCGTCGCCGTTGCGGACGTAGACGTAGTCCGAGCCCCACGGGTCCTTGCGCAGCTCCTTGACGAACTTGGGGACCAGCTGCGTGAGCGAGTCGGGCCACTGGCCGGTTTCGACGTGGTAGAGGTCCACGCCGTTCGAGATCGAGTTCAGGTCGAGCGTCGCGGTCTTCTTCTGCGCCTCGCCGAGCTGGTTGAAGACGTTGTAGCCAATCGCGCTCGCGATGAGGCCGAGGATCACCAGCACGACCATGATCTCGATCAGCGTCATGCCGCGCGCGGCGCGGCGCTTCTTCTTCAGTTCATTCACTGCGGTGTCGATGGTGTTCATGGCTGTTGCCTTTCGGTGCAATGCAGATCAGGGATGGCGAGGCGCGGGCCGCGCGCCATGGATGTCGATGAAGCCGCGCCGGTCATCGCGCGCCTACTGCGGGACGAACGTGTTGAGCTGCATGATCGGCATCAGGATCGAGAAGACGATGAACGCGACGCCGCCGCCCATCAGCACGATCATCAGCGGCTCGAGCAGGCTGGTGAAGGCCGCGATGCGCACGTCGACCTGCGCGTCGTAGGCGCGCGAGACGTTCTCCAGCATCGCCTCCAGCTGGCCCGATCTCTCGCCGATGGCGATCATGTGGAACACCAGCGGCGGGAACTGGCCCGAGCGCTTGAGCGGCGCGGCGATGCTCTCGCCCTCGCGGATGGCGTCGCGCGCGTCCTCGATGACCTTGGAGAGCACCTGGTTCTTGACGATGTTCTTGACGATGTCGAGCGCGGTCAGCAGCGCGACGCCCGAGGAGAGCAGGGTGGCGAGCGTCTTGGCGAAGCGGCCGATGGCGATCATGCGGACCAGGTCGCCGACGACGGGGATCTTCAGCTGCGTGCGATCGAACCAGAGGCTGCCGCGCGGCGAGTTGAGCCAGCGGCGGATGCCGTAGAGCAGCACCGGCACGCCGACGATGATCACGTACCAGTCGTCGCGCACGAAGTCGGAGATGGCGATGAGCGAGCGCGTCGTCCACGGCAGCGTGACGTTCATGTCGTCGAAGATCTTGGTGACCTTCGGGATGACGACCGCGAAGAGGATGGTGACGATGGCGAGGCCGACCAGCACCATGATGGCCGGGTAGACCATCGCGCCGATCAGCTTGCTGCGCAGCGCCGCCGAGCTCTCGGTGAAGTCGGCGAGGCGGGTGAGCACCACGTCGAGCGCGCCCGAGCTTTCGCCGGCGCGGATCATGTTGATGTAGAGCGTGCTGAAGGCCTTCGGATGCTCGGCGAGCGCGTCGGCGAGCGAGCCGCCCTCGTTCACCCGCTGCTTCACCGCGCCGAGGATCCGCTTGAGCTGCTTGTGCTCGACCTGCTCGACCAGCGCGGAGAGCGAGTCGACCAGCGGGATGCCTGCGCCGATCAGCGTCGCCAGCTGACGGGTCGCGACGGCGAGATCCTGCGTCGAGATGCGGACGCCGAAGATCTTGCTCAAGTCGACTTCGCGCGACAGCCCGCTGCCCTTGTTGCCCGCGCTCGCGTCCGCGCCCGCTTCCGCCGCGCGCGACTCGGTGAGGTAGATGCCGTCCTTGCGCAGCACGGCCCGGAGCACTTTCGCGCTCTCGGCGTCCTTCAGCCCGCGGACGCTCTTTCCGGCTTCGGTGAGCCCGCTGTATTCGAAGACAGGCATGGACGGTTGGCCTTGGCGCGCGCGCTACGCGACGTCCTCTTGGATGACGGACAACACTTCGGCGACGCTGGTCCATCCGCGCATGATCTTGCGCGCGCCGTCCTCGAGCAGCGTGCTCATGCCCTTGGCGACCGCGGCCCGCTTGATGCTGCCGCTGTCGGCCTTCTTCAGCGTGAGCTGGCGGATCTCGTCGTCGAGCACCATCAGCTCGTAGATGCCCTTGCGGCCGCGGTATCCGGTGTTGTTGCAGTGGTCGCAGCCGGCCGGCTTGTAGAGCATGCCGCCGGTCTCCGCGCGGACCATCTCCATCGTCAGGCCGACCTCCTTGAGCTCCTCGGGCGTCGGCAGGTACGGCTCGCGGCACTCCTTGCAGAGCATGCGCACCAGGCGCTGCGCCATCGAGCCCATCAGCGAGCTGGCGACGAGGAACGGCTCGACGCCCATGTCGACGAGACGGGTGATCGCGCCGGCCGCGTCGTTGGTGTGCACCGTGGAGAAGACGAGGTGACCGGTGAGCGAGGCCTGGATGGCGATCTCGGCGGTCTCCACGTCGCGGATTTCGCCGACCATGATCACGTCGGGGTCCTGGCGGAGGAAGCTGCGCAGCCCGTTCGCAAAGGTCAGCTCGATCTTCGGATTCACCGGCGTCTGCGAGATCCCCTTGAGCTGGTACTCGACCGGGTCCTCGATGGTCATGATGTTGAGATCGATGGTGTTGATCTTCGAGAGCGCGGCGTAGAGCGTGGTGGTCTTGCCGGAGCCGGTGGGGCCGGTGACCAGCACGATGCCGTGCGAGCGGTGGATCAGGCTGTCGATGATCTTCAGCTGGTTCGGATCGAGCCCGATGTCGGCGAGGTCGAGGAGCACGCTGCTCTTGTCGAGCAGACGCATGACGATGCGCTCGCCGTAGACGGTGGGCGTGGTGCTCAAGCGGATGTCGATGTCGCGGCCGGCGAGCTTGACGCGGATGCGGCCGTCCTGCGGCAGGCGCTTCTCCGCGATGTTCAGGCCGCCCATGATCTTCACGCGCGAGATGATCGAGTTCTGGAACCGCTTGGGCGGGCGGATCACTTCCTGGAGCACGCCGTCGACGCGGAAGCGCACGCAGATGTCGCGCTCCTGCGGCTCGATGTGGATGTCGCTCGCGCGCTCCTTGGCGGCGCGGAAGAGCAGCGAGTTGACCAGGCGGATGATGGGCGCTTCGTCGCTCGAGTCGAGCAGGTCCTGCGGCTCTTCCAGCTCGTGCGCGACGGTGTCGAGGTCGGCCTCTTCGAGGTCGTCGACCAGCTGCTCCGCTTCGTTCTTCGCGCGATCGTAGACCGCGTTGATGCAGTCGAGAATTGCTTGTGAGGGAACAATGATCGGCGAGACCGGCGCGCCGGTGAGCAGCCGCGCGTGATCGAGGCCGCTCAGGTCGAGCGGGTCGGCCATCGCCACGATCGCCATCGAGTCGGGCAGCGGCGAGCCGTTCTCGCCGGCGGGCTCGTAGCGCAGCGGGAGCAGCTTCGCCTGCTTGGCGAAGTTGATCGGCACCCGCTTGATCATCTCCGCGGAGATCTCGTCGTTGGCGATGCGGACCTGGTAGGGCAGCTCGAGCTGCGTCGCGAGCGCCTTGAGGATCTGCTCCTCCATGCACGCCTTGATCTGCACCAGCAGCTCGCCGACGCGGCCGCCTTTCTCCGCCTGCAGCTTGAGCGCCTCCTCCAGCTTGGCCGGCGTGATCGCTTCGTTGGCGAGGAGGATCTCGCCGATGGGGCGCCCGGCGAGCGAGCGAGCGCGCGCGCGGGGCGCGGCCGCGACGACGGTCGCCACCGGCAGCTCGGTCTCGGTCGTGTCGGGCGCCAGCTCGGTCACTTCTGCATCTCCTGCGGCTGGGGCGCGCCCAGCGGAACGGTCGGGTCGTCGATGCCGCGGTCCGGGGGCGCGCTCTCCGGCGGCGTCTGGTCTGGCGGCGCCTGGTCCGGCGTCGCGGGGTGCGCGATGGCGGTGTCGTGCTGCTCCACGTCGGGCGCCGGGCGCGTCTCTGCCGGCTGGACGCCCGAGGAGGGCGGGCTGCTCGGCGTG
>Ga0302196_10004196_pt1 | contig 13115 bp, 14 predicted proteins | sample II_Bog_N1_3_FD_198794 | JGI IMG/M metagenome (GOLD analysis project Ga0302196, IMG submission 198794) | Peat permafrost microbial communities from Stordalen Mire near Abisko, Sweden - II_Bog_N1_3 | ecosystem: Environmental > Terrestrial > Soil > Wetlands > Peat | place: Sweden: Abisko...
CTGGTGTGAAAGCTGTGCCCCTTGAAGCTCTCGATGCCGGGAATGCCGGGCAGCTTGGGCCGGTTCAGCGGCCCATTGGACATGACCACGAACCGGGCTTTCATCCGGTCGTCGCGATTGGTGGTGATCAGCCACTTGTTCTCGTCCTCCAGCCAGGTCAGCGCCGAGATCTGGGTCTGGAAACAGGCCTGCCGATAAAGGTCGAAGGTCTCGCCGATCCGGCGCGCATGAGCGCGGATCTCGGCGGCGAAGCTGTACTTCTCCTTGGGGATGTAGCCGGTCTCTTCGAGCAGCGGCAGATAGATGTAGGATTCGATGTCGCACTGGGCGCCCGGATAGCGGTTCCAGTACCAGGTGCCGCCAAAGTCGCCGCCCTTTTCGATGATGCGGATATCCTTGACGCCCGCCTGACGCAGATGCGCCGCGGCCATCAGCCCGCCGAAACCGCCACCGATCACCAGCACCTCGACCTCGTCGGTCAGCGGCGCGCGCGTGAAGCCCGGCTCGACATACGGGTCGTCGACATAGTGGCTGAAGTCGCCCTTGGTCTCGACATATTGCGCGTTGGCGTCGGACCGCAGCCGGCGGTCGCGTTCATGGCGATACTTGTCGCGCAAGGCGTCGGGGTCGAAATCGATCTTCGGCGAGGCGCCGTCCGATGGTTCCAGGGTGTCGAGGCTCATCCGGATTCTCCGCTGGCAGATCGTGGCAGCCCTTAAGGCCTTACAAGTGACCCGCGATAACCAAAGCGGTCAAGGCTAGGATCAGCTCGATACTCCGTGCGAGCATGGCCGGCGACGCGGGACCAGGAGGGATCCGATGGACGCTATCGCTGCGATACACGGCAGACGCTCGATACGCGCCTATCAAGCGCGCTCCGTGGAGCGCGATCTCGTCGAAGCCATCATCTGGGACGCGGCCCAGGCGCCCTCGACCCCGGTCAGCGGCGCCCAGCCCTGGGCCTTCAACATCATCCAGGGCGCGGAACGCATCGCGGACTATAGCGCGCGCGCCAAGCGGTTCGCCAAGGAACATCGGCCGGACGAGGCCGGCTACGGCTGGGCCGACAAGCCGGACTTCACGGTTTTCTTCAACGCGCCCACGGTCATCGTCATCTCGGGCCGCGCCGACAATTCCCAAGCGACGGCCGAGTGCTGCCGCGCCGGCCAGAACCTGATGATCTCAGCCCACGCCCGGGGACTGGGCACCTGCTGGGTCGGCTCGCCGATGCTCTGGATGCGGGACGAGGCCGTAAAATCGGAATTGGGCATTCCCAGCGGATTCGAGCCGTTCGCAGTCTTCACCCTGGGCTATCCCGCGACTGTTCCCGCCTCACAGCCGCGCGAACGACCGACGATCATCTGGAGCACGCCGCTCTCGCGAAAATAAGGGTTCGCCTAATGGATCCGCTCGCGGATGGCCCGCAGACTCAGCACCTTGGAGGTGAGGTCAGCATGCGCGCGCCGAGCGATCTCTCGAACGCCGACGTCATAGGCTTCACCGCCGGCGGCCACCTGGTCGGCCAGCGCCGCCGCGTCCACGAGCGCCTGCACAAAGGCGTTGGTATGCTCGATCGCCACGGCGCTCGCGTCCGAGCGCAGGCGCTCCATTCGCTCGGCGAGTGAGCCGGCGGCGGGCGCTTGGGAAGAGGATTGAAGACGATAAACCGACATGTGTGGCCTCTTGTTCGAAACCGGGTCCGCATCCCGAAACGGGATCGTCGTCGGAGAATCTGCCAGGACCATGCCATACGATCGCGTCGACGCTGGCCGCTGGCGGCTTGGCGAAACAGGCGGCTCCCCCTAGGTTGCAGGGGGATGGTTTCCGGGGAGGCTGGCTTTGAAATCCTTGCGTCTGTTGGCCTTGGCCCTGTTCGCCCTACTGAGCGCCTGTTCGCCGGCCAAACCGCCGGCGACCGACGCGAACGGCCTGACCCCGATCAAGTTCGCCACCGACTGGCACGCCCAGGCCGAGCATGGCGGCTTCTACGAGGCCCTGGCCACCGGCGAATACAAGAAGCGCGGCCTGGACGTGACCATCATCCAAGGCGGCCCGGCGGTGAACGTGCCCCAGCTGTTGACCACCGGCGCGATCGACATGGGCATGGGTTCCAACAGCTTCATCGTGATGAACCTGGCCGCCGAAAAAGCCCCGGTGAAGGCGGTGATGGCCACCATGCAGAGCGATCCCCAGGTGCTGATCGCGCATCCGGGCCAGGGCATCCGCTGGATCGCCGACATGAAGGGCCGGCCGATCCTGCTGTCCGACGCCTCGGTCACCGCCTTCTGGGTCTGGCTGAAGGCCAAGTACGGCTTCACCGACGATCAGGTGCGCAAATACACCCACTCCTCGGCCCAGTTCCTGTCCGACCCGCGCGTGATCCAGGAAGGCTATCTGACCAGCGAGCCCTATACGATCGAGAAAGCCAGCGGCGTCAAACCCATCGTCTTCCTGTTGGCCGACGAAGGCTATCCCGGCTATGCGGGCATGGTCCTGGCGCCGGACAAGCTGATCGCCTCCAACCCCAAGGCGGTGAAGGCGTTTGTCGACGCCACGGCGGCGGGCTGGAAATCCTACCTGTACGGCGATCCAAAGCCGGGCGATGCGCTGATCCTGAAGGACAATCCGGAAATGACCCAGGAGCTGCTCGACCAGGCCCGCGCCAAGATGCGCGAGCGGGGCATCGTGCTGTCCGGCACGGCCGAGCACCAGGGCATCGGCGCCATGGCCGACGGCCGCTGGGACGACTTCTTCCGCATGGCCTCCAGCCAGGGGATCTATCCCAAGGACCTGGACTACAAACGCGCCTACACCCTCCAGTTCCTGCCCACGGGCGTGAAATAGGTGGCGCTACACGGCCCAGCGGCAGCCGATTCCTTCTCCCCTTGCGGGAGAAGGAGGGGCCCATGGCCACGCCATGGGAGGATGAGGGGTCTCACCGGCCCATCCGATTCGTTTCGCGCGGCGAGGGCGCGAGCGCGGAAACGATGCGGCGCAGGTCCGTGCGACCCCTCATCCTCCCACTTCGCTTCGCTACGCGGGCCCCTCCTTCTCCCGCAAGGGGAGAAGGGTTGGCTCGCTTGACCGCGCCGATCGCCAGACTGCGGGCCGTCGAGGTCGACTATCCGCGCGGACCGGCGCTGGGGCCGTTCGATTTCGAGCTGGCGCCGGGCGAGATCACCGCCCTGGTCGGCCCCTCCGGCTGCGGCAAGTCGACGGCGCTGCGGCTGCTGGCCGGGCTGGAACAACCGACCCGCGGCGTGGTCGAACGCGCGTCCGGGCGGGGCGAGACGGCCGTGGTGTTCCAGGCCCCCACCCTGATGCCCTGGGCCGGCGCGCTGGACAATGTCGCCCTGCCGCTGGAACTGGCCGGAACGCCCAAGGCCGCCGCCCGCGCGCGCGCCGCCGCCGCCCTGGCCCGGGTCAAGCTGGTGGGAGTCGAGACGGCCAAGCCGGCGCAGCTGTCGGGCGGCATGGCCATGCGGGTTTCCCTGGCCCGCGCCCTGGTCACCGATCCGCGCCTGCTGCTGCTGGACGAGCCGTTCGCCGCGCTGGACGAGATCACCCGCCGCGCCCTGGCCGAGGACGTGCATCAGCTGTGGGTCCAGTCCAAGCCGGCCATCGTCTTCGTCACCCACAATGTCGAGGAGGCGGTCTATATGGCCTCGCGCGTCGTGGTGATGACCTCCGGACCCGGCCGCGCCGCCGGCGGGACGGTCGTTGAGGCGCCGCTGCCGCGCCCGCCTGGCTTTCGCACCACGGACCCGTTCCGCCGGGCCGCCGAAAAGATTTCGTCCGACCTGGCCGCCGCCATGAGCCCCGACGTAGTGGAGGCGTCATGAACCGCGCCTTGTCACTGCTCGCGCCCTTCATTCTGATCGCCGTTTTGCTGGCGATCTGGGAGGTCGCCTGCCGCGCCCTGGCCGTTCCGGAATTCCTGTTGCCGCCGCCATCGGCCATCGGCGAGGCCGCCGTCCAGAACGCGCCGCTGCTCTTGTCCTCGGCCTGGAACACCCTGTCGATGGCGGTCCTGGCCTGGATCGCCGCCAGCCTGTTCGCCTGCGGTCTCGCGTTTCTGGTCGGAACCCACTCGCTGATCGAGGACGCGGTGCGGCCGCTGGCGGTGGTGATCCAGGTGACGCCGATCGTAGCCATCGCGCCGCTGGTCAATATCTGGGCCGGGCTCGACCATCCCCAGCGCGGCGTGGTTGGCCTGGCCGCCGTGGTGGCCTTCTTCCCGATCTTCTCCGGCGCCCTGACCGGGCTCAAGGGCGCCGACCCGGACCTGGAGCGCCTGTTCGACCTCTATGGCGCGACCCGGCTGCAGCGCCTGTTCCGCCTGCACCTGCCGGCCGCCGTGCCGTTCGTTCTGGAGGGTCACAAGGTCGCGGCGGGGCTGGCGGTGGTCGGGGCGGTGGTGGCGGAGTTCGTCGCCGGCTCCGGCGGCGCCCAGGGCCTGGCCTGGCGGATTCTGGAGGCCTCCAACCGGCTGCAGACCGCCAAGATGTTCGCCGCCCTGCTGGTGCTGGCCCTGATGGGCGTGTCGCTCTACGCCCTGCTGCAGATGGCCGAACGGATCATTCTGCGCCGCTGGCGGGGGCGTTAGGCGTGGGTTAAGGCGCGCCGGGTTAGGTATGATTCCGAAGCCCGCCTGCCTGGCTTCCCATCGCCTTTTGGCCGGAGCCGTCATGCCACGCGCCGCGACCCTCGCCGTTTTGACCGCGCTCGCCGCGCCGGTCGTCGGCGTGTGGACGAATTCCGCGATGGCCGAGGATCGCTACGGGCCGCCGCCGGCGGACACCGTGTCACCAGCCGCCCAGCCCGCCGCGGGATGGCTGACCTGGTCGACCAAGACCCCCGCTCCGACGGGGGAACCCGCCCAGACGGTCGAACCGGCGCCGCGCCCGGAGCGGATCGCCAGCGCCGCCGCCCTGCCGACCAGTCTCTATTCGTCCTATCCCTCGCTGACCCCGCGCCAGGCCGCCGAACCACCCCGTCCCCAGCCCTGGACGCCGCCGAATGGCGAAACCCGTCCAGCGCCGATCGCGACCGCCTCGGCGTCATCCAACCAGCCGCCGCGCTTCTATTCGGTGCATCGTGAGTTCGGCCTGACCCCCGACCCGATCCCCCTGCCCGCGCAATTCTTCGCCGATGGCCAAGCCGCCGACATGGCCGCGCCGCCGCCGCCGTTGCCGCCCCGCGCGGTCGCCGGAAGCCAGGCCGCGACCTCGGCCGCCAACACCCCCGCCAACCGCGCCCGGGCGGCGGATATTGAAACCGCAGATAGCGCCGCAAACTAGATCATGATCCAGACCAAGCTGACCGACCTCATCGAATTGGCCAAGGAGCCGTCCAGCGAACGCCGGCGCGAACTGCTGCGCCAGGTCACCGACCTGTTCTTCGCCGGCGCCGAGTCGCATCCGACCGGCGAAATGGGCTTGTTCGACGACGTATTGACCCAACTCTCCACCGAGATGGAAGAAGCCGTCCGCGTTGAACTGGCCGAGCGTCTGGCCGACGCCGCCGCCCCGCCGCGCCGCCTGCTGCGCCGTTTGGCCTCCGATACGGTCGCTGTCGCCGAACCAGTGCTGACCCGCTCCACCGCGTTGAACGAAGACGACCTGTTGCATGTGGCCCAGACCCGCGGCCAAGATCACCTGCGCGCCATCTCCCGGCGCATCACGGTGCCGGAAAAGGTGTCGGACGCGATCGTCGAGCGCGGCGACGACGCCACCCTCGGCGTCCTCTTACGCAACGACGGCGCGGCCTTGTCGCGGACCGCGCACGAGGCGGCGGTCGATCGCGCCGTGGTCAATCCCGATCTGCATGAAGCGGTGGTCAGCCGCCAGGCGCTGCCGGCCGATCTGCTGAACGAGATGTATTTCGTCGTCGAGGCCCAGCTACGCAACCGCATCCTGGAAAAGAACGCCACCCTCGATCCGGCCCAGCTCGACGCCGCCCTGGCGCGGGGCCGCAAAAGCGTGGCCAGCCGCGACGGCGCCCTGCCGGCCGACTACGCCCAGGCCGAGGCCGCCGTGCGCGCGATGAAGGCGGCGGGCGGCGTCAGTCCGTCCAGCCTGGCCGCTTTCCTGCGCAATGGCGAAATCACCAAGTTCCTGGTCGCCCTGTCCGAGCTGGCCGATGTGGATTTCCACACCGCGCGGCGCATCCTGGACCGGCGTGAGCTGGACGCCCTGGCGATCATCTGCAAGGCGGCGAACTTCGATCGCTCGCTGTTCCTGACCTTCGCCGTGCTGGTGCTGGGCCGCGACGACAACGCCATGGGACGCGCGCGCGAATACGGCCAACTCTATGCCGAACTGCCACGCGATTCAGCCGCGCGGACCATGCGGTTCTGGCGCATGCGCCGCCAGACCGGCGACGTCGCCGCCGCCTGATCCGGCTCAGCTCGGCACAAGGCCGGCTATTCGTCGGCCTTGAAGACGAACGGGATATTGTTCACCAGCACGCCGGCGGCGGGCCGGTTCGGGTCCGCCTTGACCTTGGCGTTGGCCGCCGAAGCCAGGGCCGCTTCGCCGAAGCCCTTTCCCGGCGGATCTTCTTCCACCACCTTGCAGGATTGCAGCGCGCCGTCCGGCATCACCATGCACTGCAGCTTGGCCGAGCCGCTTTCGAGCACCTTGCAGCCGTGCCTGGCGTCATAGATCGGCGATCCGCAGGCCGGGGCCGGAGGCGCGGCGGCCGCCGCGGGCTCCGCCGCCGCGGCGCCGGTGGTCACAAGGGCGGAAGCGAGCAATTGGGCGATAAGAGACACAGCCATGCGGGGACCTTTTTCTAAAGAACCGTCATCCAGCACGTCGCAACCGGATTGGCAACACCGCCCATGCCCTGGTTGCCCATGCCCAGGTTGGTGCGGCTAGCCGCCGCGAATCCGCAGCCGCGAGGAAATCATGCGAAGCCGTTCGAGGCCCGCCGCCGCCGTATCGGCCAATTGCCGCTGGCCGTGTTCGCCGAACACCTCCAGCGCCGCCGTCAGCGCCTGGGCGGCCGCGGCGTGTTCGGCCCGGTCGAAGCCGGCGATATGGGCGCGGGCCTCGTACAGCCGCGCGAAGCTCAGCTGGCGCACGCCCCAGGCGACCGGATCGCGGGCCGGGTTCGAGGTGGCCAGATCGACGCGCAGCGCCACTTCGGCCCGGGCTAACCCCGCCAGGTCGCCGCGCAGCTCGGCGCGCCGGATCATGCATAGGGCGCGGCTGTGCATCGCGACGCCGCCTTCGGCCAGGGCCGGTTGCCGGGCGAACACCGTCAGCGCCCGCTCGTAGCAGCCGGTCGCCTGATCCAGCGCCCGATCGCATTCGGTCGCCTCGCCCAGGATCCGCAAAACGCCGGCCAGCGCCTGTTGCGCGCGCGCCCAGTCGAGCGGGCTGTGGTCCCTGGTGATATGGCCCAGCACTTCGACCAGGTCGTTCACCGCCGCGGCCACCTCGGTCAGTTCGCCTTCCAGTTCCGCCAGGGCCGCCCGCGCCGTACCGCGCAAGGTCGCCAGCCGGACCCAGGTCACCGGCTCATAGGCCGGGTCCATCGACGACAGCGCCGCGGCCAGGCCGTCCAGCGCCATGCGCAGCAGCATCGGATCGCAAAGCCGCGTCCCGCCCTCCGCCAACAGGTCGGCGCGATCGGCGCTCGCGCTCGCGGCCAAGAGCCGGCCGGCCGCGTGGCGTCGGCCATGGTTTCGCAGCGCCGCGATCGGCCCGTCGAACCCCCGCGCCGCGGCGATCACCGCGTCGCGGTCGCCCTCGCCCAAAACCTTGCGCGCCTCGACCAGGGCGAGCGCCGCCCCGGCCATCGCCGCCGCCGGCGAATGCCCGGCCGCGCCCCGCGCCTCTTTTAAGGCGACCTCGGCCGCCGCGTTCAGACCCGGATCGCCGTACAGCGCCGCTCCCAGCAGGGCCGCGCGCGCCTGTTCGCACCGCGCCCGCGCCCAGCCCGCCGGCCGCGCGTCGCGGTCAAACCCTTTGGCGGAGGCCTCGGCGGCGGCGGCGGCCTTGCGCACGGCCACGACGTCGCCGGTGCGCCGGGCGATCTCGCGCCAGATGACGGCGGCTTCGAACTGACGTTCTGGACGGTTGGTTGCGCTGACCCGGCCGGCGGCGATGTCGGCGGCGCGCGCCTCGGCCTGCAGCAGGCTCAACTCCAAGAGCTCCAGCAGCGAAGCGTCGCCGCCGGTCAGGCCGTCGCGGGGCGCGCCAGGCTGGAACAGACGTTTCAGTTCGCGACCGAACTCGAACATGAACAAACTCCGACCGCCAGCGTGCCAAGCCGGGACGTCCGGCGGGGCTTCGGAGCTTATTCAGCAAGGTCGAAGCCGAGTTTGTAAACAAAAATTAACCAGTCCTGGTTCCCGAAGAGGGCACTAGAATAACCCCCGTTCTCTTCGGAGCGCCCCTCGCGGCGGGCGTCTCTATGGCCGGGCGCGCCTTTGCGTTAGATGACGCCGTCGAAGCCGCGCACCCGCGCGGGCGGCGTAGCGAGGCTTCATGATCCGTTGGGTCCAACTGGGTGTGGCGAGGGTGCCTGGGGACGGCGGCGAGCTGCGTCTGATGCAGCGGGGCGCGGAATTCTCGATCATGGCGGGATCGATCGAGTTGATGGGCAGCCGGCTCAGTGGGTCCGAAGAGGCCCTCGCCACGCTGACCTGCGCCAGGGTGCGGGAGAGGCCCCGGCCTCACATCCTGATCGGCGGGCTGGGCATGGGCTTCACCCTTCGCGCCGCCCTCGCGGGACTTGGCCCCGATGCGGCCATCACCGTCGCCGAGCTTGTCCCGGAGGTGGTGGCCTGGGCGCGCGGCCCGCTCGCGGCCGTGCACGGCGAGAGCCTGTCGGACCCGCGCGTCACGGTGTTCGAAGGCGACGTCGCCGACCTGATCGTCGGCGCCCAATCCCGCTATGACGCGATCCTGCTGGACGTCGATAACGGTCCGGAGGGTCTGATGCGCAAGTCGAACGACGATCTCTATGACGCCTACGGTCTGCGCCAGGCGCATGCGGCGCTGCGGCCCGGCGGCGTTCTGGCTGTCTGGTCGTCGGCGCCGCATCCGGCGTTCACGCAAAGACTTCGCGCGGTCGGCTACGATGTGGAAGACAGGCGCGTGTGGGCGAAAGGGCGGCCCGGCGGCGCCCGCCACGTCATCTGGCTGGCGACCAAGCCTTAGCCCGGCCCGCCTCAACATAAACCAACCGCCCCCAACTATCCTGTCTCACCCAAGGGCGTACTCCACTAGCAAGGCTGGCTTGCGACGCTCCGCCACCGCCAACATACTGTGCGTTCGGCCGAACCAGGAGAGCGAGCCTCACGTCATGGCGAAACAGGCGCCGGATTCGATACCTCTGCAAATCCGCTACCACGGAACAGGCCCGCTTATATGGAGCGGAGGCCCGGGCGACTTCGGGTTGCAGGACAAGGCGGAGGTCTTGCACCTCGGGCGCGCGGGTCCAGATGACGCTGTCATCTTCGATCTGTCGCTTCAGGTAAAACCAGACGGCGCGAGCGCGCCGGTGTTCCTCGGCCCCTTCGCCCACGGCCGCCCGGATGGCCGCTTCCTCTATCTGAGCTGGCGCAACGCCGAGGGCAACTACGCCCAGCGACTGAAGCTTCCGCTCGACTCGATCACCTGGAGCGACATCCGCCGCGCATTGAGCGCGGACAAGCCGCTGGTGGGAGAACTGATCGACCGGAACCCGCGGGTCACCACGACCGGCGCCAATATCGGCGGTTCACGGCCCCTCGTTTGGAAAGCGCCCTAATCCCCCAGCGAAGATTGTCCCAGATTACCAATCGCTAAGTAGCGCGTCCGCGCCCAAGGCCCTTAAATCCTCGTTTTCCGGGGAGGGGGATGGGGCTGATGTCCAGATCGGGTCTGGCCGCGTTTGGCGGTGTGGGGTTCTATATCCTGGCTTGGTGCGCCTCGGCCGCCGCGCTGTTCGCGGCGGGCTCAAGTGACGCCGTGGCCGCGCCCATCATCCTCGCCGTCACCGGCGCCGGCTTCTCATTCTTCGCCTGGCTCTTCACGCGCGGCGCCGAGGCGCCGGCCATTCGCGTACGCCACCCTGGCCTTGAGCTTGGCGCCGTGCTGGTCTTTCTCGCCCTCTACGCGGCCTTGTTCACCGGCTATGGCCTCAACGCCTTTCATGCAGCGTTCGCGCCCGGCCGGCTGGAGGCCTTGCTGCTGCTGGCCCTAAAGCTGGTTGTCCATGTCGCTCTGCCGGTGCTCGTCCTGCTGGCTGTGGGCGCGCAACCGGGCGCGCTTTTCACGGCCCGCGTGGGGTCTCGCGGCTTCTGGCCGATCCTTGGGGTTCTCGGCGCGATCGCGCTCGCCTTCATGTGTGTTGTCAGCCCCAGCCTGAAGCACATCGCCGCCTTGAAACTCTCCCCGTCCGTGCTGGCCGCGGCCACAGTGGGAGCCTTCGCCTGGCTGTCGGTGGAGGCCGCACTCTGCGAGGAGTTCCTTTTTCGCGCCGTCTTGCAGACGCGCCTTGCCGCGGTGATGCGCAGCGAGGTCGGGGCCGCCTGCGTCGCGGCGCTGCTGTTCGCACTGGCCCACGTTCCCGGGCTCTACATGCGCGCGGGGGCGGATGTGTCGGGCCACTCGGCTAGTTTGTTGCAGGTGATCGCCTATGCGGTCGCGGTCCTGTCGCCGATCGGGCTGGGCCTTGGCGTGGTCTGGGTGCGAACCCGCAGTCTGCTGCTGGTGGTCCTGCTGCACACGCTTGTAGACCTGCTGCCGGGTATCTCCGATTTCGCCCACACCTGGATCAGCGCCGCGTAGGCCCCGGCTCCCAGCCCCTTAGGAACCGCCCTTCCGGTCAAAGGCGGCTTCCACGCAGGGCATCACCAGCCAGCCGATATCCTCCTCCACCGCATGCAATTCCTTAGCGGTGCTGGACGAGACATGCAGGAACGGCGCCTCGCAAATGAAGTGCACCATCAGAATTGCGGGATCTATGCGTTCGGCCACGCCGTGAAGGTTGAATTCCTCATTGAAATCGCTCGCCTCGCGCAACCCCCGCACAATATGCGTCGCCTGGATGGACCGGGCGTATTTGATCAGGCTCTGATTGGAATACTCGCCGATCACCAGGCGTCCGCCAAACAGCGTCAGCGCTGTCTGCCCTCCCTGCTGGCCTGCATCCAACGCCTCCGGCCACTTTTCTTGAACCGAGCCCGAAATCAAAGCCACGCTGTCGGCGACCGAGAACGCCCGCTGCTTTCGAATGTTCGTGCCGATCGCGACATGGACATGGTCGAATGTCATCAGGGCCTTGCTGACAATATCCAGATGCCCCCGCGTGATCGGGTCGAATGATCCGGCGTAGAGGGCTCGCGTGGATGTCGGCGTGAGCATGGGCGCTCCTTGTTGGCGGTCCACGCCTCGTTATCAAACCTTCGACATCATCGCAGCTTCGAACTGTCTGGCGACGGGGCCAAGCTCCGCGAAGGATCGATTGTCTTGAAAACCCCGCTTGAGGCCGGGACGATCTTGCTTGAGCCGAAAGGTCGGCCGTGGGCGCGCGACAAGCGTCAGAGTCTATCCACCAGGCGTTGCTCCCAGCCTTATCCGTGACTGAATATGACATGGATTTAACATGAACCGGCCGTGGCGCGGCGTTATAGGTAAACGCAGCCATCGGGACCATCATGAAATCTTCAATTATTCTGATCTTTTCGGCGATTATTACGTCATCGCCCGTGCTCGCCAATGCAGCGACCGTGGATTTGAGAAACGTTTACGCAAACGTGGAAATCATCCCCGAGGATCGCCAGGACGTGGCCGTCGATGTGCGCGCCTCGGACGGAAAACTGCCGCTGCCCAGGATCACCCGCTCGGGCGCCGACCTCCTGGTTGATGGCGGACTGAAGCGCATGAACACTTGCAGCGGCATCCGCCCCGGCCGCTCGATCGATATTCCGGGCTTCGGGTGGATGGCCGCCAGTTCCGCCGTCAACATCACCGTCCATACGCCGCGCGACGCGCACGTCACCACCAGCGGCGCCATCATCGGCAACGTGCGGGCGGCGCAGAGCGTGGACCTGCGAACCGATGGCTGCAGCCAGTGGAGCATTTCCGATGTCAGCGGGACTCTGTCGATCCGGCAGGAGGGGGTCTCCAAGATGCTGATCGGCTCGGCCGGCAAGGCGGTCTTGGACCTGTCCGGGCTCTCGCATGTGGAGCTTGCCGACGTACACGACTTCAGCGTCGACATGAGCGGCATGGGCAAGGTTTATCTGAAGTCCATTTCAGGCCCGGTCGACGCGAGCCTATCCGGCATGGGCAGCGTCAACATCGCCGCCGGACGCGCCGAGCGGGTCAAGGCCGATGTGAGCGGCATGGGCGGCTTCAACCTGCACGGATCGGCCTCGGAGCTTGACGCCTCGATCTCCGGCATCGGCGGCGTGCATGTCGACCACGTCACGGGCTCGGTCAAAAAGAGCGTCAGCGGCATCGGCCGCGTGAGCGTCGGGGCCTGACCTCCCGCTACCTCGCCGGCCAATCCACCGCCATCCGCTCGAAGGCGCCGCGCCAGTCCCCAGCCGCGGGTTGCCGATAGAGTCTCAGGCCTGGATACCAGGGGCTATCCTCGCGGTCGTACAGCCAACGCCATTCCGACCGCGCATTCAGGGCCAGCCAGGCCGGCCGGCCCAAGGCGCCCGCCAAATGGGCCACGGCGGTGTCGCAGCTGACCACCAGGTCCAGGTTCATGATCACCGCCGCCGTATCGGCGAAATCGCCCGCGTCGAAATCCGCGCCCAGGACCGTCATGCGCGGAATTTGTGGCTGGTCATCAAGCTGGTCCAGGCCAAACCCCTTTTGCAGGCTGATGAGCGGCGCGCCCACGACCCTCGCCAAGGGTTCGAAATCTCGCAGGGGGATCGAGCGCCCGCGGTCGACCTTGGCGGTGACATTGCCGCTCCAGACCACGCCAACGCGCGGGCCAGGGCGCGGCGCCGCCGTGTCGAGCCGCGCCTTCCAAAGCGCGACCAGGGCCGGGTCGGCGGTCAGATAGGGCGTCGGCCCTGGCAAGGCGTCCAGCGTCACGTCCAGCAGGTGTGGCAGGCTGAACAGCGGCGCGCGAAAATCCGCCTCGGGCTCGGGCGC
>Ga0302196_10004204_pt1 | contig 13089 bp, 8 predicted proteins | sample II_Bog_N1_3_FD_198794 | JGI IMG/M metagenome (GOLD analysis project Ga0302196, IMG submission 198794) | Peat permafrost microbial communities from Stordalen Mire near Abisko, Sweden - II_Bog_N1_3 | ecosystem: Environmental > Terrestrial > Soil > Wetlands > Peat | place: Sweden: Abisko, Stordalen...
GCCGGGATGACTCACCCACAGCAAGAGCCGGGCCGAATCCGCATTTTCGTGGACCACCCGGTCGCAGCGCGGGGCCGGTGCATGAATTCGGCCGATTCCAGGGAGGTGCAAACAACAGTGCTAAAAATTCCCATGAATATATATAAACTATTATGGACCAATAGGTTGAGAAATAACAATGGCGGCGGGTGTTGCGGGTGCCAAAAAGGCTGCGACGACCCCTTCCGGTCTCCGCGGTGAACGGGGCTGATCAGAGCGCCCCCGCCAGAATGGCAAGTCCCACCCTTGCCACCTCCACATCATCCTCGGAACGGCCACCGCTGAACGCGGCGAGCAGCAACCCTGTCCTGCCCCTTGCGGCGACCCCGCCCTGCCAGCCGAATTCCCCGGTTTTTGGGGGACGCACCCCGCTGCCGCTGTCCCTCCTGGTCTCGGCCATTTCGGATGCCTTCGAATAGGCGATGGCCAGAAAATTATTTCCCTTGTCCTTCGCGCCGGGCTGGCTCGCCACCGACCCGACGACGATCATCTTTGAGGTCCAGGAATTGACGGTGTCGCCGGGTGCATAGGCGACCAGGGCCACGCCCTTGATCCCGATCTTTTCGGCCCTGGCCTTCATTGAGACAAGCGCCTTGTCCGCCAGCTGTTCGAATCCGGCGGGGGCATCGGGGAGGGCGCATTTCGAACAGGTTGCCGCCGGGCTGGCGGGCGCCGCGTCCGCCGCCAGCGCCGGTGCGCCAAGAACCGTGGCGAGCACAAGGGCAAGGGCGGGGCGGCCGGGAAGGCTGAGGGGCGGGGTCATGGCCCGACGCTGGCAGCCCGCAGCCGATAATCAACCCGTTTGGGCTGGAAGCGGAGAGGAGGGGCTGGAACGCTGCGATCCATGCGTTCCCGGCCCGCCTGGATTTTCCTGGCCCCAATCCTGTTTTCCTGCGCCCGTGCCCAGGTTGCGTCCCTACCGCCCGTCACGGTGACCGCGGCGAGGTATCCCCAGCCGGATTCGGAGATTCCATTCAACGTGGACGCCATCTCCGGCGACAGCCTGGCCGAGAGCCCTTCGCCGACAATCGACGATGCCCTCCGCGATTCGCCCGACTTCAGCCTCTTTCGCCGCGACGACAGCACGACGGCAAACCCCACCTCGCAGGGCGTCTCGCTTCGCGGGCTCGGCCCGAGCGGCGCCAGCCGCACCCTCGTGCTGCTCGACGGAATGCCTCTGAACGATCCCTTCGGGGGGTGGGTGCCCTGGAGCCTGGTTCCGCGCACGGCCCTGGCCGGCGCGGAATTGTCGCCCGGCGGAGGGGCGACCGCCTGGGGCAACTCGGCGCTGGCCGGGGTGGTCCAGATTCTCACGGCTCCCCCCGCTGCAGGGACCGGCAGCGCGGACCTCCTGGCCGGCGACCGCGGCACGCGAAGCGGCGAGTTCGCCGCGGCGGCCGCCGCGGCGGGTGGCGCGCTGGATCTGCGAGGCGACGAATTCACAGGAGGCGGATTCGTCCTTGTCGCTCCCGGACAAAGGGGCCCGATCGACGTCGCGGCGGCGAGCCGCCATGAGTGGGCTTCGGCGGGCTGGAACGGCCCGATGGGACAGGGGCTGGAGGCGTCGTTCAACGTACGCGAATTCCAGGAGTGGAGGGACAACGGCACTCCCTACCAGCAGAACGAGTCGCGCCAGGATTTCGCGTCGGCAAGGCTCAGCGGCCAAGTCGCGGCGGACGTGGCCTGGACGGCGGCGGCCTACGTCCAGAACCAGGGGTACTCGCAGACCTTCAGTTCGGTCAACGCGTCCAGGACCGCCGAGACCCCCGCCAGCGACCAGTTCGCCGTGCCGACGACTGCGGTCGGATTGGCCGCGACGGCCACGGAAAGCTTTGCGGGAGGAGCGACTGCGATCGCCGGATTCGACGCCCGCGACGTCCGCGGCGAGACACGGGAGGACACCCTTTTTTCCGGTGGGGCCTTTACCAGACTGCGGACGGCCGGGGGGCGGCAGAGTCTTGGCGGCGTGTTTGCGGAGGGAACCCAGCCGCTTGGCTCCGGGCTCGAGGCGACCGCCGGGCTTCGTGCCGACCGGTGGGAGGAGAGCGGAGGGCACCTCCGGCTGGGAAGCCTCGCCACCGGGCTCCCTGTCATCGATGAAAACTTTCCGGATCGGACTGGAACGGAGTGGAGCCCGGGAGCGGGCCTTGTCTGGACGCCCGCCCGGGCCTGGCGGATCCGCGCCGCCGTCCAGAGGTCCTACCGGTTGCCCACGCTGAACGAGTTGTACAGGCCGTTCCAGCAGGGGCTCACTGTCACGGAAGCCAACCCGTCGCTCGCCACCGAGCATGCGTCCACGGCCGAGATGGGCGCCACCTGGAGCGGGGGGGCCTGGCGGATCGAGCTGCAGGGATTTGCCACCCGGCTGGATGAGGCCGTATCCAATGTCGTCGTCGCCCAGGGGCCCGGGGTCTTTCCCTATTTCGGAAGCCTGCCCGCCGGCGGCATCGGCCAGGAAAGGCTGAATCTTGACAGGATACGTTCGGACGGAGTCCAGATCGGGGGAAGCTGGCGGCCTTCGGAGGCTTGGGGCGTCGACTTTGCCCTGCTGGAGGAGGATGCCGTCGTCACCGCCGCCCGGGTGGCGCCCACGCTGGTGGGGAAGAGGCTTCCCGAAGTCCCCAGGTACACCGGGTCGGCCGGACTTTCCCTGCGCCCTGTCCGCCGCCTGCGGCTGGAGGGACGGTTGCGCTGGACAGGGTTCGAATTCGACGACGGCCAGAACCAGCTCTCCCTGGCCCCGGCCGCGGTTGCGGATGCCTCGGCGGCCGTTGCGCTCACAAGTCGCGTCGAGGTCTACGCGGCGGTGGACAACCTAGCCGACGCCCGGATTGAGACGGCCCATGCCTCGAACGGTGTTTTCAACCTTGCCGCGCCCCGGACGGTCAGGGCCGGCGCCCGCCTTTCATGGTAGAGGACGGGGGCCAATACGCGCGATTGACCGGAGGGCCCGCGCGGGGGATTCTGGCGCCCCTGCACCATGGATGACGAACGCTTGAACACCCTTGAGGCGCGCTTTGCGTGGCTCGACCGCCATGTGGCCGAGCAGGACAGGGCGATGGCGGAACTTGGCGAGGAGATGCGCCGAGTCCGCCGGGAGACCGAGGCCCTACGCGAACGCCTGCGGACCCTCGATGGCGCAGGCGGGCAGGGGGAGGCGGGCGAGCGCCCTCCCCACTATTGAGGCGTAGGAGATCACTGCGATGAAGACCGTCGACGCCATTCTGTCCCCGGCTGAGTTTGCGGCGCTCGGAGGACGCGATCTGGGCATGACGCTGTGCGTTGTGTTCGATGTCCTGAGGGCGACCAGCAGCATGGTGACCGCGCTCGGCAACGGCGCGGCCGGCATCGTCCCGGTGGACGACATCGCCCCCGCGCTTGCCTTCCGCCGCTCGCACCCGGAGGCGCTCCTCGCGGGTGAGCGCGACGGCCTCCGGATACCCGCGGCCCTCGCCGGCGGCATGGAATTCGACCTGGGAAATTCGCCGAGGGAATTCACCCGCGGTGCGGTGGCCGGCAGGACCATCGTCATGACCACGACAAACGGCACCCGGGCCCTTCGGGCGTGCGCGTCGGCCGGAAGGGTGCTCGTCGGTTCCTTCCTGAATCTGGGAGCGACCGTCGACAGCCTCTTCGGGGCCGTGCCCGACCATGTCCTCCTCGTGTGCAGTGGCACGTTTGAGGAGGCGGCGTTCGAGGACGTGCTGTGTGCCGGGGCGGTGTGCGACCTGCTCTCCAAGGGCTCCGGGGAACCCAGAGTCTCGGATTCGGCCCTGATGGCCCGCAAGCTGTTCCTGCAGGCGCATGGCGATCTTCCGTCGGCCCTGGGGCAGTCGCGCAATGGGCGGCGGCTGCTTGCAAACACCGAACTCAGGGATGACGTGGCGTTTTGCGCCCGGCTCGACGCAACGCCCATCGCGGTCCGGATGGACGGCGACGGGCGTGTGAGCCTGTCCGGGTGACTCAGCGGGCCGAGAACCTGAAGACAGTCGAGGTTTCGTATTTTCCGCCCGGCCGGAGTATCGTGCCGGGGAAGGCCGGATGGTTCGGGGAATCCGGGAAATGCTGGGTCTCCATGCACAGTCCGCCGCGGAACGGATAGGGGTGCCCGCCCTTCCCCACGTTGGTGCCGTCGAGAAAATTGCCGCTGTAGAACTGCACGCCCGGCTCGTCCGTCCATACCTCCAAGAGGCGGCCTGTCGTCGGCTCGCACACGGTCGCCGCCAGCACGGGTCCCGGACCTCCGCGGTCGAGGACCCAGTTGTGGTCGTAGCCGTTCCCGATGCCGAGCTGCCGGTCGGGGGCGCCGATGCGTTCCCCCACGGCGTGCTCGGTCCTGAAGTCGAAGGGGGTTCCCGCGACGGAAGCCAGCTCCCCGGTGGGGATCAAACCGGCGTCCACCGGCGTGTACCGCGAAGCGTTGATCGTGACCCTGTGGCCGAGGATGTCACCTCCGCCTCCGCCCTTGAGGTTGAAGTACGAGTGCTGGGTCAGGTTGACCGGAGTCGCCTTGTCGGTTGCGGCCTCGTAAACAACCCTGAGCTCGTTCCCATGGGTGAGCCAGTAGTGGACCGTCACCTCCAGCCTGCCGGGGTAACCCTCCTCGCCATCGGCGCTCACATAATGGAGCCTGAGCCCCGCAGCATCTCCGACAAGGAGCGGGGTGGCGTCCCAGAGGACCTTGTTGAAGCCGACTGACCCGCCGTGGAGCGCGCAGGGGATCCCGTTGGGCTTGTTGTTCGTGGCAAGCGTGAAGGTCGCGCCGTCCAAGGTGAAAGTGCCCCGGGCGATCCGGTTTCCGAAGCGGCCCACCAGGGCCCCGAAATACTGTGAATCCCCGAGGTACGCTTCGAGTGAGTCGTAGCCGAGCACGACATCGTCCAGGCGGCCCGACCTGTCGCGGCAGAGGAGCCTGACGATGAGGGCGCCGTAATTGGTGATATCGACCCTCATGCCGCCGGCGTTGACCAGCGTGAACAGCATGGCCTCCCGTCCGTCCCGGGTCGTGCCGAACGGCACGCCGGTGATGGAGGGAGCTTTGGCTCCGGGCGGCGGGGCGGGCACGATCACGGCGCCAACGCAGACCAATGTGACGAGTGCGGACGGTTCATGGTGTGGGCATGGCCATACAAGGCCCGGGGAATCCGGAGCACAAACATGAAAGCGGATGCAACTTTGGAGGGACGTCCGTGTTCTCGGGGGAACACATCGCACCCACCATGAAAAACAACTCTCTCCTTTCCGCCTCATTCCTCGTGGTTTCCGCCGCCTTTGGCGTCGCCGGCCTCGAGGGTGCGGCTGTGGCCTCCATCACCGCCGGCCTCGTGCTCATCTTCCTGGCCGACTATGGGACCCGGCCCGCGCCCTCCCTTACCCAGGCCCCGGCGGACTCGCGACTCCCGGTCGGTCCGGAGGCCGGCGCGACGAGGCCCGCAAGGGTCCCCGGCTACGGCGCCTGGGCGGGACCCAGGCCCCTCCAGCGCAGGCTCGTCGACGGCCCCGTCTACTGAACCTTCAGGTCAGGCGCCTTCCAAACACCTCGGTGAGAGCGACCAGGAGCTTCTCCCCGGTGAAGGGCTTGCTCAGGAAGACCGGCACGGACCAGGGGGCATCCTTGTTGACCTCCTCCTTTCCCCCTGAGCCGCTCATGCCGATGATGAGCACATTGGGGTCGATCCTCCGCAGGGACTGGACCAGCGTGGGCCCGTCCATCCCCGGCATCATCATGTCCGTGATGACGGCTGCTATGGAGTTGCGCTGCTGTATGAAGATCCCGGTGGCTTCTCCGCCCTCCGCCGCCGTGGCGACCCTGTAGCCATATTTCTCGAGCATCCTCCTCAGCACGTCCCTGACGGCCAGCTCGTCGTCGACCACGAGGATCAGCTCGCCGCGGCCCTTGGGCATGTTTCTTTCGCCATCGCGGCCCGCGACGATGCTCGCCGCCGGCGCTGCCGGGAAGTTGAGCTCGAAGCTCGAGCCCTTCCCTTCCTCGCTGGTCACGCGGACGAAGCCCCCGTGGCTGCGCAGGATGCCGAGCACGGTCGAAAGTCCGAGTCCGGTGCCCTTTCCCGGAGCCTTGGTGGTGAAGAAGGGATCGAAGATCTTGTCCAGCAGGTCATGGGCGATGCCGGTGCCGGTGTCGGCGACGCTAAGGCGGACATGCGGGCCGGCCTTTGCGCCCGGCGTCACCAGGACAAAGCTCTCGTCCAAGGTGACATTCTCGGCCCTCAGGCTGAGCGTGCCTCCGGCCGGCATGGCGTCGCGGGCGTTGACGCAGAGGTTCATCAGCGCCTGCTGCAGCTGGGTGGCGTCGCCGATGATGGGCCAGAGGTCCCGGGCGATGTCGTTCCCGACCCTGATGTTCTTGGGAAAGGTGTTTGCCGCGATGTCCGACACGTCCTTGATGAAATGCCTCGGCTGAAGCGTGAGGCGCTCGCCCTCGACACCCCTGGCGAAGGTCAGCACCTGCTTGACGATGCTGGCCCCGCGCACCGCGCTGGTCTCGATGGTGCCGAGCATCTGGCGCCCCTCCTCAGTCTTGACGGACTCCTGGAGAAGCTGCGCGCTGATGATGATCGGCGTGAGCACGTTGTTCAGGTCGTGGGCGATGCCGCTCGCGAGGGAACCCAGGCTCTCCTGCCTCTGCGCCCGAAGGAATTGCGCCTCGAGGAGCTTCTTCTCGGTCACGTCGGCGTTGATCGCCAGGATTGTCCGGGGCTCGCCGTGGCCGTCGCGCACGAGCGTCAGACGGCTCAGAACGGTGATCACGCGCCCCGACTTCGTTATCTGGCGCCTTTCGCCCATCCAGCTGCCGGTCCTGAGCAGGGTCTCCTGGTTCCGGTCCGCCGATTCGAGATCCTGGGTGAAGAGCGCGGTTGTCGTGCGGTTGACGGCCTCCTCCCGGGTCCAGCCGTAGAGGCGCTCGGCCCCCTGGTTCCAATAGAGGATGACGCGGTCGAGGCTCCGCACGTAGATGGCGTCGTTGGCCTTGTCGAGCAGGGCCGCCTGCTCCATCACCTTCTGGTCGGCCAGTTTCCGTTCGGTGATGTCCCGGATGTTGAACTGGATCACCTTGCGGTGGTTCACCAGATAGACATTCCCCACAAATTCCACATCGATGCGCCGGTCGTCGGTCCTCGTGAGGACCATGTCGTCGTATCGGGTGTACTCCCGCTGCTGGAGCCTGTCGAAGTCGGCCCGGCTCGACAGGATTTCCCTGAAGAACTTCAGCTCCCAGACCCGCTTGCCCAGGAAGTCCTCATGGGAGCATCCGAGAATGTCCGTCAGGTAGGGGTTCACATCGACGACGGTGCCGGTGTCGGCATCGAGGATCAGGATCCCGTCCTTGGCCGACTCGAACAATCGGCGGTACCTTGTCTCGGAGGCGATGAGCGTCTCCTCCCCTTGGAGGCGGGCGATGACTGCGTTGTTGAGCTCGCGCGTCCTTGCCGCGACAACGCGTTCCAGCTTGGCCTTTTCGCGCCGTTCAAGGAAGGAGGCCAGCCAGCCGGCGATCACGATGATGGCGATGGCCGCGATTCCGTAGGCCGCGTAGGCCGATCTCGTGCGGTACCAGGGGGCCAGGATCGTGAAGGCGAGGGTGGCCTCTCCGCCCGTCTCCCCGCCAACCCGGGGCCGCACGTGGAACACGTACCGCCCGTCGCCGAGCCGGTTATAGGCCGCGGAGCCGGAAACGCCGCTCGAAGCCCACCTTCCCCCCGAACCCTCAAGCCCGACGTCGAATGTCACCGATTCCCCGATCGGGCTTCCCGGGGCGAGGAAATGGACGACGAGGCTGTTGTCCGAGGCGGGGATCGGCGCTAGCTCCGAACCAACGTTGAAGAGCGTCCGCCCGCTTGCATCCAGGCGCACGTTGGTGATCAGCGCGCGCAGGGGCGCGGGAGCCGGGGAGGGGACCGACGGGTCAAACCGGACGAGCCGCGCATTCTCGTGCATCCACATCACACCGTCGGCCTGGGGAGCGAAGGAGATGGGAATGAAGCCCGCGGGCATTTTTTCAAGGGATGCAGCCGGGCCGCCCGCGGAGGGGGATACAACCTGCACGGTTCCCAGGTTGGTGATCCAGAGCCTTCCCCGGGAATCGAGCGTGGGCCGCCCGATCGCCCCGTCCAGCAAGGGGATCCTGCGGACGATTTCGAAATCGCGGACAAAGCGGCCTGAGTCCGCGTCGAAACGCATGATCTGCTCGGCGACATTGAGCCTGACAACGCCCCCGATGACAAAGATCTGCGGCCAGCCGGGCGCGATTCCGTCGGCCGGGCCGTAGAGGTGCACCGTGGGGCGGGGCAGCGTCGCTTCGATGCGTCCCACCTTGGCGGGCCCGAGCTCGAGCCAGAGATCTCCGGCCTTGTCGGCTGCGCAGACATGGGGGTGGCCCAGCTCCGGCGCCGGGAAGCGCTCGACGGAAAACCGCCCGTCCCGGAACTCCAGCCATCCAACCTCGTTGTCGGCGGCGTAGAGCCAGCGACCGGGCGACACTGGTTCGCTCCTCACGCGGGCGTCCGCCGGGCCCGGCACGCTCCGGGTCCACCCGCCGCCGTCGATGTGGCTGTAGAAGCCGTCGCTCGTGCCGGCGAGGAGGGCGCCCTGCAGCTCCTGCATGCTGGCCAGGTGGTGTGAAGGGGAGTCGACGTCAAAGCGTGTCAACCGATTGTCCGAATCGTAGATGGCCCTCTGGGCGCGGCCGTCAGAGACCAGCCAAAGCCTGCCGTGGAATCGGTAGGGCTGGGCGAAAGCCAGGCCCGTGGGCACGTAGGGGTCGAAATTCGAGATGGCGGACGGAAAGGCCACCCTCGCAATGCCGTCGTTCAGCAGGGCGAGGATCGAGCCTCCCTGGATGCGCACGAGCCGGTTAACCCTGGAAAACCGGTGGTCGACCGAGCGGTCCAGCACCTGGACGATGCGCCCGTTGCGGTCGAAGAACACGATCCCGAAGTTGTCAAGCGCCGCGGCGAAGCAGCCTCCGTCGGTGGCGCACAGATCGTTGATGCGCGCGCCGCCTGAGAGGAGCCCCCGCGCCACAAACCGGCTCGTCACGCCGTCGACCTCGAGCCTGATACCGTCGTTGATGGTGCCCACGAGGATCCGGCCATCGCCAAGCGGCACGGAGGAGGTGATGCCCTGGTCGACCTGGGCGCCCGGCGGAAGCTCGGCGCCGTGCACAGCCCCGGACTGCAGCCGCAACACGCGCCCCGCCGCCTGATCCTCCAGATAGAGGGAATCGCCGAAGATGAAGACGGGGGCGGCCGGCTGACCCACGACCCTGGCGGGAACACCCGGGTGCCATGCGACCACCGAGCCGCCGCCCCACCACCAGAACCACTCTCCGCCCAGCGTGGCGACGCCAAGCGGAGTCGCGCTGCCCGTGCCCGAAAGCGGGGGAAGATCGGCGACCGGCTCGAGTCTCCAGGTTCCGTCGACGCCGAACGAGACCCTTCCGAACCCTCCAGGAATCCCGGCGTAGATCAGGCCGTTCTTGTCGACCGCAACCCGTTCGGTATGGATCCTGATCTGGTCGTCCGACTGGCGGAAGACCTGCCACCGCTGGGAGCCGTCGCCGAACGCGAGCTCATGGATTCCGAGCGCAAGAAGGCGCCCGTCGGGCATTTGCCGGATATCCACCGGGGCGGATGACATCCCGAGGGCTTCCGGTCCCAGAATGACAAACGGCGGGACTCCGGCTTCGCTCAGATCGGAATCCGCGGGATCGATCAGGGGCACCTGGCCGCGGGCCGACACTGCCAGCACGAGGGCCAGGACCAACCCGAAAGCAAAAGCGCGTTGCGCCATCGAACGACCGCGGGGCAGCCGGAAACTGGGGAATTCTGGCCGGGGTGGATTCATCAGGAAGGGCCGCCGTTTGGCGGCCAAACCATCGCGATGGCCGACTCATTGGCATAAAACCGGGCGCCATGCAAGGAGGCGCCTGATGTGGAACATCTTAACAGGCTGATAGGGCGCGCGGTCAGGGAATCCTGACGGTCACCGCTGCGCCTGAGTAATGGACGGTCTGCGAAGGGACGGGAGCGGGTGAAAAACCCGCCGGTTTCGCCGGCTCGACAAGCACGACGTTGAACGTTCGCCCAAGGGGCATCCCGGGAAACCCACCCTGGCGATCTCCGATCACAAGTTTACGCGAGGCATCGTCCCACGTGATCCCTATCCGGGAGAAGGCGCCGTGCTCGTATCCGTAGGTGAGGCCATCATCTTCGTAGAGGCTGAAGGCGCCGTCGGCGCCCGCGTAGACCCAGAGCGTGATGGGGTCGGCCTGCTTCTCGCCGACATACTGTCGTTCCGGACCGAAAGGCACGATCGAACCGGCCCGCACATGGAGCGGAATGGCGTCGAAGGGAGCGGGTGCCTCGATCGTCCGGCCGCCGGGAACGGCGGCGCCCGTCCAGAAATCATACCAACCCCCGACCGTCGCAGGGAGGAACACTTCCCTGCTGCGCGCCCCGTAGCTGGTGACCGGACTCACCAGCAGGGCCGGGCCGAACATGTATTCGTCGGTGACCTCCCTGGCGCGGGCGTCGCCGCGGAAGTCCATGACGAGCGCCCGCATGAACGTACCCCCCTCCTGGGTCACATTGCCGGCAAGGGAATAAATGTAGGGGAGCAGCCTGTAGCGCAGCCTGTCGAACTTCAGCTGCGCCGCGTAGGCGGGGGAGTCGCCACCCCCGAATTCCCACATCTCGCGGAAGGGGAACTCCCCGTGGACGCGAAGCAGCGGGACAAAGGTGCCGAATTCGAACCAGCGCGTGTTCAGCTCCCTCCATTCAGCAGCGTCGGAGGGGGTCGGATGCCTTGCCGAGAACCTCGCCGGGACCGCGAATCCGCCTGTGTCCATGGTCCAGTAGGGCAAGCCCGAGAGGGAGAAATCGAGTCCGGCCTGGATCTGCTTGCGCATGGCCGTCCAGGTCGAAGTGATGTCCCCCGACCATACCGCGGCGGCGTAGCGTTGCTGGCCGGCGAATCCGGACCGCGTGAGGATGAAGACCCGCTGGTCGGGGGCCGCAGCCCGCTGTCCCTCGTAGACGGCGCTGCTGTTCAGAAGCGGGTAGGCGTTCATGACCCTGGCCTCGGAGCCGTTGGCCGGTGAAACCAGATGGGTTCGCAGGGCGTCGAGCGTCGGCGTCCCGAGAAGGTCCGGCTCGGAGGCGTCGAGCCACCAGGCGTCCAGATGTTTGCTGAACAGGCCCTGATTCACCTGGTCCCAGAAAAGCTGCCTGGCCGCCGGAATAAACGGATCGTAAAAGGTGTCGGGAAGCCCGACCCAGTCCTTGAGTCCCTCGTCGAGGTTCGGCTGGAACAGGAATCCCCGCGAATGCATGGCCTCGAAATTGTCGGTGCCCGAGTAGAACTTGGGCCATACCGAGATCATGACATGGGCGTTCAGTTCGTGGATCGAGCGCACCCATCCCTCGGGGTCGGGAAACCTGGCGGGGTCGAACTTGTGCGATCCCCAACCCGTGCGCGGCCAGTAGAACCAGTCCTGGACGATGTTGTCGAACGGGATGCTCCGCTCGCGGAATTCCTTCACGACATCGATGCTCTGTTGGGCGGTCTCATAGCGCTGGCGGGACTGCCAGAGGCCGAACGCCCATTGCGGCATGAGCGGCGCGGCGCCGGTGAGGTGGCGATAGCCCCGAACGACATCGTCAAGCTCGGGACCGTAGACGAAGTAGTAGTCGATGCCGTCGCCGGCCTCGGACCAGATCGTCGTGTCCTTGGTTGGCGAAGGAGTCTTCCACCTGAGTTGGATTGTCGCCGGATTCTGGTCCTTGACCCACTCCACCCTGAGCCTGACGGGTCGGCCGGCCTCCAGATTCACGCGGGCCTCATCCTTCCAGGGGAGCCAACCCTGCCGCCAATGGTCCATGATCAGCCTGTCGTCCGCCCACACCCTGATGCCGCCGTCGGAGTAGGCGAAGAACGTGTGGACGCCCCCCTGCCTTGGATGGATGACGCCCTCCCAGCGAACGCTGAGGTTGCCGGGCGGCAGCCCCGGGAAGATCGCCTCGTTGGACCCCCGCATTCCCCTGTCTCCGGGCCGGACGTCGATTGCCGGCTCGACCCTCGTGGCCACGCGCCGTGTGAAGTCCGTCCCCGCGTAATAGGTGGCCAGAAAGCCGCCCGGGTTTCCGTCGGCGTCCGTCAGCTGGTCCGCCGGGATGTTTTCGGGCTCGCGCAGGTCGCCAAAACGCGTGAAGCTATTGTTGTCCCAAAGTATTCCGTAACCCCGGCTCGACATGAGGAAGGGGATCGCGGCCGAGCCGTTGTGTTGCCAGAGGTCCAGGTCGTAGCCCTTGATGTCCACGAGGCCAAGGTGATGCTCGCCGAAACCGTAGAGAGACTCGTCCGACGAGGCCTGCCACGACTGCCCGACATGGCTCGTCGCGCCGCCGCCCACCCGGGCCGGCTCGAATAGGCGGCCGCCTGCGGATTCCGCGAGGATGGGTTTGCCCGCGTAGTCAAGGAAGGAGACTGTGCCGGCCGGGAGGTCGACGCGCACCTGGACCTTGGCTGTCCTGACCGTCGCGTGGTCGGGGGCGCCTTCGAGCGTCCAGAGGCCGGCGTCATGCAGGCCCGGGGCGAGCATGAGGCTCTGATGGCTGAAAAAGGCGGGATCCTTCGCCCATGCGACCCGGATGATGGTCTCGGTGCAGACCTGGATGCGGAGCACGCCGCCCTCCGTGGTCACCACCGCACCGTCAGGCCGCCACTCGACCGACGGGGGCGGGCCGGCCCTCAGCACGGCGGCGGCGCACGCCGCAAGGAGCAGGAAGGCAGGAAGGCGCGGGAGGGGACGGGATCGTTTCATCATGATTTGCGGGATTCAAACGTCGCAGATGCGGACACCCTGCCTGAGGGAGGCGAGTGGGTCGGGGCGCCCGGGGATGAATTCCTGGGCCACGAATCCCCTGAACCCGGTGTCGACAACCGCCCGCATGATCGCAGGGTAATAGAGCTCCTGGGATTCGTCGATCTCATGGCGCCCGGGCACGCCTCCCGTGTGGTAGTGCGCGATGT
>Ga0302196_10004205_pt1 | contig 13088 bp, 11 predicted proteins | sample II_Bog_N1_3_FD_198794 | JGI IMG/M metagenome (GOLD analysis project Ga0302196, IMG submission 198794) | Peat permafrost microbial communities from Stordalen Mire near Abisko, Sweden - II_Bog_N1_3 | ecosystem: Environmental > Terrestrial > Soil > Wetlands > Peat | place: Sweden: Abisko...
ACCGAGGCGTACCTCATCGAGGACGGGAAGATCACCGAGCCGCTGCGCGACGCCAACCTGATCGGCAACGGCCCGGAGATCCTCAAGCGGGTGGACGCGGTGGCCAAGGACTTCGCCATGACGCCGGGGACCTGCGGCAAGGACGGCCAGAGCGTGCCGGTGGGCTGCGGCCAGGCCACGCTCCGGATCACCGGGGTCACCATCGGGGGGACGGCCGAGTGAGTACCGCCACGGCGGAGAAGTCGGGCGCCCCGACGGAGGATCCCGGTGAGCTGATGGCGTTGGCCGAGCGGGTGGCCGGCTGGGCCCGTGAGGGCGAGGACGTCGAGGTCTACGTGGCCCGGGGCGACGAGACGGAGATCCGCGCCTACGACGGGGAGGTCGAGTCCCTGACGTCGGCCACCTCGGCGGGCATCGGGGTGCGGGTGGTGGTCGATCACCGGCTGGGCTTCGCCTGGGCCGGCTCGCTCGACGGGTCGGTGCTGGCCGAGACGCTGGAGGAGGCCCGCGACAACGCCGCCTTCGCCACCCGGGACGAGCACGTCCGGCTGGCGGTGCCCGACGGGGTGGCGGCCGTCCCGGTGGACCTGTGGGACGAGGGGCTGGCCGCGGTGCCGACCTCGGCCAAGGTGGAGGCGGCCCTGGCCCTCGAGGCCCAGGCCCGGGGGGCGGACCCGCGCATCCGCCAGGTGTCGTCGGCCGACTACGGCGACGGCTCGGTGGAGGTGGCACTGGTCTCGACGACCGGGATCCGCTCCGCCTACCGGAAGACCTCGGGCTTCCTGTCGGTCGGGGTGATCGCCGGGGAGGGCGACGCCAGCCAGACCGGGGGCGGGTTCAGCGTGGGGCGCGGCTTCGAGGGTCTCGACCCCGACCGGGCCACCGCCGACGCGGTGGAGCGGGCGGTGCGGATGCTGGGGGCCACCAAGGGCCCGTCGGGCCGGAACACCGTGGTGTTCGACCGCCGGGTGGCCACCACGCTGCTGTCGGTCATCTCGTCGGCGCTGTCGGGGGAGGCGGTGGCCAAGGGCCGCTCGTTCTTCGCCGGCCGCATCGGGGAGCAGGTCGGGGGGAGCGTGGTCACCCTGGTGGACGACCCCACCGACCCCCGGGCCTACGGGGCCGCCTCCTACGACGCCGAGGGACTGGCCTGCCGGCGCAACGAGCTCATTGCCGGCGGGGTGCTGCAGGGCTTCCTCTACGACACCATCGCCGGCTCACGGGCCGGGGTGGCCTCCACCGGCTCGGCGGTCCGGGGCGGGTTCTCGGGGACCCCCGGGGTGGGGTGCCGGGCGCTGACCCTGGCGCCCGGGCCCGAGGGCTACGACGAGGACGGCGTGCTCCGGGCGGTGGGTGACGGGCTGTTCGTCCAGTCGATGACCGGCGTGCACTCGGGGGTGAACCCCATCAGCGGCGACTTCTCGGTGGGCGCCGAGGGGCTGCTGATCCGGGACGGCCGGCTGGCCGAGCCGGTCCGGGAGATCACCGTGGCCTCCACCCTGCAGCGGATGCTCCACTCGCTGGTGGCGGTGGGCGCCGACGTCGAGTGGCTCCCGGGCATCGCCGCCGCCCAGACCCTGGCCATCGGCGACATGCAGGTCAGCGGGGTCTGAGGGGCGCGTCCCCGCCACGTAGGCGGTGAAGGTGTGATCACAGTGATGGGGATCCGACGGCAGCCGCCGCGACCCCGAGCGGTCCGACTACTTGGTTGCCTCGGTGCAGGCGGCCAGGGCGCTCGGCGTCGTCGTGTAGTAGATGGATCCCACGATGGACAACGAGTATGGCCCGTTGGTCCCGGGGGTGGCGACGCCCCCGACCCACAGCGGTGAGCCGCCGGACGACGGCGCCGCTGCCGTCGTCGAGGCGGTGGTGGTGCTGGCGCCACCGAGCGACAGCGTGAAGCTCTGGATCACGAAGAGGCGGGGGAACGAGTCGAGTCCACTGACGAACGCCGTCATCTGGCCGAAGTTCCCGGTAATGGTCATCGTGACCCCCACCGGCACCACCCCGCTCGCACTCGAGCTGGACGACGAGCTGGAGGCACTCGACGAACTGGATGCAGCGGTGCCCGTGAAGGCGAAGGTCGGGATCCCCGTCCCCGACGTGCCCACCAGGGTGGTCAGCTGGTCGTAGAAGGAGGCCTGCTCGGCGGCCAGGTCACTGGGGGACTGCACGCTCGGGATCTGTGTGGAGATCTTCTGGAGGTCGGCGCAGTTGGCGGGCAGTTTCTGCTTCTCCGTCTGGAGCGCGTCGAGCTGTCCCTGGAGCTGTTGCTGCTGGGCCGTGAGCGTCGCCTCCTGGGCCTTGAGGTTCGTGAGTTTCGAGCTCTGGGGGGAGATCACCAGGGTGTAGAGGAGGATCGCCACCACCAGGCCGACCACGCCGATCAGGATCGGGTTCCGGTATTCCTGAATCGTGCTCATTGCAGGCTCGCATTCTTCGCCAGGCTGGCGAACGCCGTGACCGAGATCGTCGAGGGGAAGGACACTGTTCCGTCGGAATTCGTGACCACCGAGGTAGGTACCGGGTTGGCGTACATCTTCTGCGGGTCATTGGCGATGGCGGACGTCCACAGCGACGGACTGGTGAGACCCGGGCCGGGCCCGTTGAGGCTGGTGGCCACCGAGCCGATGGCCGCCGTGGTGGTGGCCGAGCCCCCGGCGGGGGTGGTGGTGGCGGGTGCTGAGGATGCCGACGACGAGGAGCCAGCGGCCGGTGCATTGCCCGTGGTGCCCACGTAGCTGAGCACCTTGATGTTGGCCGGCGTGATGGCGATGAGATTGCCGAGCGCCTGGGGCCAGTCGACCGACGAGGCCAGCACGGCGTCACGCCGTGCCTTTCCGGCGGTGTAGGCCTTGTTGGCGGCCACCACCAGGTTGTACTTGGGGATCTCGTTGTTGAGGGTGGTGATGCTGGCGTTCAGGGTGTTGACGTTGTTTTGGGCGCTCCGCACCTGGAAGAACTTCCACACGCCGAAGGCTGCCAACAGCACCACGATGACGGCGGTGACGAGGAGCACCCGCTCCTGCAGCTTCTTGAGCCGGGCTCGCTTGGCGACCTCCGGGGGGAGCAGGTTGAACTTCTTGACCGAGGGATTCGACTCAGGGAGGGCGAGTCCGATTGGGGTCGAGAGAACGGCGCTGACCTGGGCGGCCTGCTCCGCGGTCATCGCCACCTTGGAGATGTCGAGTCGGGCGAGAGGGGAGACCGGTTGCACCGGTAGGCGGATCTGTGCCTCCATCATGGGGATGAGTCCGAAGAGGTAGGAACCCCCACCGGTAATCAGCACTCTCGAAACCGGGAGTCTGCCGGGCAACGAGGCGAAGTACTGGATGGAGTTGCGGATCTCACCCACCAGCTCGTTCATGCTCGGCTGAGCAGAGCGCTCCGCGGCCTGGACCTGCGGCGTCGGCTCGCCGAGGCGCCGCTTCAGGGCTTCGGCGTCCGTCAAGGGGAGGTCGAGCGAGGCTGCGATGGCTGCCGTCGTGGCGTTGCCGCCGGAGCCGATGGTGCGGACGAACTGCGGACGGCCCTGCTGATGGATGACCACCACGGTGAGTCCGGCGCCGATGGAGACGATCGCCTCCGGCTGTTCGCCGGCCGAGTTGTCCGAGATGGCCCGCACCAGAGCCGACGAGACGAGGTCGACACCCACCACGGTGAGGCCGGCCTGCTCCACCACCGCGATCATCCCGTCGACCAGGTCGATGTGGGCCGCCGCCACCAACACCCGCCGCATCTTGTCGCCCTCGGGCGTCGAGTAGTCGGTGAGGATCTGCGACGACAGGATCGTCTTGTCGGGTGGGAAGGGGATGACCTCCTCCGACTGGAAGCGCACCGCGCTGTCGACCTCGTTGTCGGGCACGTAGGGGAGGTCGATCTCCCGGGTGATGGCGCGAAGTCCGGCGATGCCGACGATCACCGAGCTGTTGGAGAACTGTCCGTTCTTCCAGAGCCGGGCGATCGCCTCGGCGACCGCTGCCCGGTCGTGGATCTCACCGTCGACGATGGAACCCGGAGGGAGCCCAACCTGTCCATAGGTGAGGAGCGTCGTCTTCGATCCACTGACGTCGAGTTCGGCAGCGCGTACCGCGCTGGTGCCGATGTCGAGTCCGACGATCACCTGTGCCATTCAAACGCTCCCCTCACAGCACCCTTCGCTGCGCTCCCCGAACCGCACGTCACGGTGCTTTGCCCCCTGGTCCCCGAGCCCCTTGGGTCGGGAACCGCATCACCATAGCGCGTGGTCAACTCGGATCACCGGATTTCTTTGTGCGTCTCGAAACCTGATTCGGACGTGTCGAATGCGACCGCCTCGGCTGGTCGGACTGCCGGATGACTATCGGAACGAACGCCGGTCACCTTGAGCACGCGTGGTGGTTCGGTCAGGTTCTCGAGCCGTCGTGCGCCAAGGTGTCGATCGACAATGGGTGCGCGGGGATCGGTGAATCGGGATCAGCCGTAGTGGGCGGAGGCGAACTGTCCGGTCTGGATGATGCCACGGCGCTCGAGCATCACCTTGAGGTCATGGGGATTGGTGGCGGCCGTCATCGCCTCGCGGAGGTCGACGGTGCCCGATGCGACCAGGTCCGACAGCGACTGGTCGAAGGTCCGCATCCCGTAGTACTCGCCGTCGGCCACGATCCCCTCGATGTCACCGGTCTGGAGCGGATCGAGGATGGCCTGTTGGATGCGCCCGTTGATGACCAGGAGCTCGAGGACCGGCACACGAGCCTTGCCGTCGGCGGTCGGGATGAGTCGCTGACAGACGATCCCCTTGAGGGAGCCGGCCAGGCTCACCCGGGTCTGGCTCTGCTGGTGCGGGGGGAAGAAGTCGACGATGCGGTTGATCGTCTCGGTGGCGTTGATGGTGTGGAGCGTCGAGAGGACGAGGTGGCCCGTTTCGGCGGCGGTGAGGGCTGCAGAGACGGTCTCGAGGTCGCGCATCTCCCCGACCAGGATGACGTCGGGGTCCTGACGGAGGACCACCCGCATCGCCGAGCCGAAGCTCTCGGTGTCGAAGCCGACCTCGCGCTGGTCGATGGCGGCCAGGTCGTCCCGGTGGAGGTACTCGACCGGGTCCTCGATGGTCACCACATGGCATGCACGGGTGTGGTTGATGTGATCGACCATGGCGGCCAGGGTGGTGGTCTTCCCTGAGCCGGTCGGGCCGGTCACCAGCACGAGACCGCGTTGCTCCTCGGCCAGCTTGGTCACGGCCGGGGGCAGGCCGAGCTCGCTGACGGTCGCCGCGCTGGTACGGACCAGGCGCATGGCCAGCGCCACCGACGACCGCTGGTAGAAGGCGTTGACACGGAAGCGTCCGGTGCCCGGGACGCTGTAGGCGAAGTCGACCTCGTGGTGCTTGTGGAAGTTCTCGAGCACGGAGGGCGCCATGATCGACTCGGCGAGCTCGGCGGTCTCCTCGGCGGTGAAGCGGGGCTCGTCCGGCAGCAGGCGGAGCGAGCCCGCCACCCGCATCCGCGGGGGTGCGCCGGCCTTCACGTGGAGGTCGGACCCGTCCAGCTCCGCGAGGAGGATAAGGAGGCGATCGAGGTCACTGCTGTCCATGATCGCAGCATACGGCTGAAATGGGCTGAAATGCGAGGAAAATATCGACCTGCATTGTCGGCAACCGACCCCCGCCTATTTGGGAACGTCTGGTCCGACGACCTACCTCAGGTGGCTTTGGCCTTGTCCGATGGCTTGGAGGTCGACGGCGGGGTGGTGCCGGAGCTCTCCTTCTTCGTGTCCGAACTCGTTCCGGATTCGGTGGAGGATTTGGATCCGCTGTCACCCGACGAGGACTTGTCGGCCCCGTCGATCAACGTTGACGGGGAGGAAGCATCGCGTGCCTTCGAGGAACTCCCGGACCGGCTGTCGGTCTTGTAGAAGCCGCTGCCCTTGAAGACGATGCCGACGTTGCCGAAGACCTTCCGGACCGGGCTTCCGCAGGTGGGGCACTCGGTGAGGGGGTCGTCGTGGAACGACTGGACGACGTCGAAGGTGCGGTCGCACTCGTCACAGCGGTATTCGTAGGTTGGCACCCTTGCTCCGTCCTCCCATTGTTCAGGCCTTTGGTTGGCAGTCTACTGCAGAGAGTGCCAGACCTGACCGGTGACGTACCGTCACCTACACTGTGCCGGTGATGGACCGGAACACCGTATGAGTGCTGATCGCAGTCTGAGCCGACTCGACCCGCTCGGCGGCGCCCGAATGGTCGACGTCTCCCCCAAGGAGCCGACCCACCGTCGGGCCCTGGCCCGCTGCCGGGTGGCCATGAAGCCCGAAACCACCTCGAAGGTGGCCAACAACGCCATCACCAAGGGTGACGTCCTGGCCGCCGCCCGGGTAGCGGGCATCCAGGCGGCCAAGCGGACGTCCGACCTGGTCCCGATGTGTCACCCGCTGCTGGTGGGAACGGTGCACGTCGACTTCACCATCGGGGACGACTACGTCGAGGTCGAGGCCAAGGTGGAGACGGTTGACCGGACCGGTGTGGAGATGGAGGCGATGACCGCCTGCGCCATCGCCGCCCTCACCGTCTACGACATGTGCAAGTCGGCAGATCGCACCATGAGCATCGGTCAGCTGATGCTGTGGGAGAAGACCGGCGGTAGTTCCGGCGTCTGGAAGCGCGAGCCTTCGCTCTGAGCCTCGTCCTCGATCCGCCGGACCAGGGACGTGGGATCCCCGGCTAGCGGCGGAACGGCATCTTCTTCTTCGGCTTGGCAGTGAAGAAGTCCGGCGTGATCGGGAGGTCCGTCTTCTCCTCGGCCACCTCCCCGGTCTCTGGATCGATCGCCGGCGCGTCCGCAGCGGGGTCGACCTCAGTTTCAGAGGGGGTGGCGGCGAGGATGTCGCTGACCATCGCCGCCGCCGAGGCGAACGATTGGGGTGCGGCCGTAAAGAAGTCATTGGTCACCGGCGCTGCCGGCTCCTCCACGACAGGCTCCGGAGGCGGCGGCGGGGGTGGCGGAGGTGGCGGAGGTGGCGGGGGTGGCGGAGGTGGCGCTTCCGCGATCACCGGTGGCGAGGCAACGACTGCCTGGGGCGGCGGGGGTGGTGGGGGTGGTGCCGCCGCCTCGATGACCGGCGCGGAGGCAACGGCCGCTTGCGGCGGAGGTGGTGGTGGTGCCATGGAGGGAGCCACCGTTGCGGTGTCGCCAACCTTGGCGAATTCGTTGCCGAGCAGAGCGTCGAGCGAAGAACTGTTCGGTTCAGCCGCAGGAGGGGCGCCGACCGGAGGGACTTCCGGGACGTCATCGAGCAGGGGTGGCACGTAGAACAGCGGCTCGGGCACTCGGGATGCTTCGGAGTCGAAGGCCGACGTGGCGTTCGGCGTCCCGGTGGGGCCGGCAGCCACGGAGTTCGGAGCCGTGGTCGTCGGCGGAAGGGCCACGGCCGGTGCGGGGGCGGGGGCGGGGTTACCGAAGTCCTCGCCCAACAGGACATCGAGCGAACTCGTCGGGGCCGCCGTGGCGGTGACTGCGACAGGTGCCACCGGCGCGAACCCCGGTGGTGGTGGTGGCGGGCCGGCGGAGGCGAATCCGGACGGAGGCGGAGGCGGCGGTGGCCCTGGTGGCGAGGCGACGCCCTGGAATCCTGGCGGTGGAGGTGGAGGTGCAGCAACGCCTTGGTACCCCGGCAGAGGCGCCGCGGGCGGTGCGGCAACTCCCTGGAACCCCGGGGGCGGGGGAGGCGGCGCCGAGTCAACGCCCTGGAACCCTGGGGGCGGGGGAGGCGGCGCCGAGTCAACGCCCTGGAACCCCGGCGGGGGAGGGGGGGCGCCGTTGGGCTGTGCGGAGTTCAGCGAATCGATCAGATCTGACAGATGCTCGACGGTGTGGGCCAGCTCGGCCTGAGAGGTCCGTACCGCCTGGAGCTGCTCGTACAACGCGTCCGTCGACGGCCTCCCCCCCGGGGTGGCCGAACCATCGTTGAATGAGGTGGGTCCTCCGGTCGTCATCGACATCATCCCCCGTCGCCCCGATGTGGATCCCATGCGTCCCCACGTCGGTCCCATGCCAGTACCTGACTGGACGCGTCAGTGTACCCGAGCAGGTGCCGCGAATGGGAGGGGGAATTTGCGATTCGGCCGGTGTCCGTCAACGGGCCCGGGCCCGGGCGCTCAACCCAGCGCGACGGCCTTCAATTCGTCCAGCGAAAGCTCCGAGGTCGCCTCACCGCCACACTGGGCGCAATGCTCCACATGTCGCCAGCTCCGCAGCAGCCTGGTCCCCTCCGGATTGAGCAGCACTACGAAGGACTCCGAGGTCGGGTCGATCTCCAGCCCGAAGCACGGCCTCCAGTTCGTGGAGGCCTGGGCGCTACCGGCATCGAAGCCCTTCAGGATCCGTTTGAACCGTGACTGCTCGAGGTCGACCACCCAGGTGCTGTGGCATGACTCGATGATCACGGGGTCCATGGGCTGATTGTGCCACCCCCGTGTGGGGGCCAAACCGCGGAATGGTTGCGGTCATGTGACAGTTGGGCGCCCTCGGCGTCTCGTCGGTGACGTTCGGGACGAATGCCCTGGTGGCAGGCTCTACCGAATGCTCAGGACGGAGTCGGGGACCCAGACGTCCACGGTGGTGCCGTCTCCGGGCGCCGAGTGGATCACGAAGGTGCCGCCGATGAGATTTGCTCGCTCCGCCATGCCCGGGAGTCCGAGCGAGCCCCTCCGTGCCTCCTCGTCGGCAGTGTCGGGGTTGATGCCGATCCCGTCGTCCCGGACCAGCAGGCGCAGGCCGTTGGTCTCGAAGTCGAGTCCGACCGCCACCCGGGTCGCCCGGGCATGGCGCTCGACGTTCGACAACGCCTCCTGGGAGACCCGGAAGAGGGCCAGCTCGACCGTCGGTGGCAGCCGACGCTCCTTGCCCGTCACCCCGATCGAGGTCTCGAACTCGTTGCGCTTCTCCGCGTCCGCCAGCAGCTGGCTGATCGAGGCCACCAATCCGAGGTCGTCCAGGATCGACGGGCGGAGCCCTTTGGCGATCCCCCGAAGCTCGGCGACCGTTCCCTCCACGATGGTCCGCAGCTCGGAGACCGTCTGACGGTCGGGGTCATCTCCGAGGTCGGGTTCGACAGGCAGACCCTCGCCGAAGGTGTCGATCTGGCGGCAGAGGTGGATGAGCGTCTGGACAGGACCGTCGTGGAGCTCCTGGGCGATATGGCGGCGCTCCTCCTCCTGAGCCAGCACCACCCGGCCGGCGAACGCCTCCATCCGGTCGTGACGGCGTGTCTCGGCGGTGACGTCCTCGAACACCACCTGCATGCCGTGGATGCCATCTCCTCCCTCGAGGGTGGTGGCGGTGGGGCGGAACAGCACCGGTTCACCGTCGACGTCGAACGAGACGGGCCGGACCCGTTCGCCCGGTGACGTAGGTCCCTCCGTGTCACCCTCCGGCGATCTGACCGACACCAGGTGGGTCAGCACCTGACTGGCGGCCTCGGGACCGATGACGTCGAGCAGCCGGGGCCGGGACCCACCGATGGCGCCGCCCGACGCGTCGATGTCGGCGGTACCGGGGAAGATCCGAAGGGCGGAGGAGTTGGCCTCGACCACGCGCCCTTCGCCATCGGTGATCAGGATCGGCGCCTGGTTGGAGTCGAAGAGGTTGCGGTAGAGGGCTTCGGCCCGGAGGTGGGCCTGCTCGGCCGCCTCGGCTTCTCGTCGGGCGGTGCGTTCGGAGGTCACCCGGGCCCCCACCAGGATGGCGATGACGTTCAGCACCGTCACCTGCATCACCTCGGTCCAGGCACCGAGGGCTTCCTGGTCGTCGAGATAGCTGACGAAGCGGGGAATGGCCAGCACCGTGACCCACAGCGAGGTGACGAGTGCGCCGGCGAGCCCGTAGTTCAGGGCCGCGTAGACGACGGGGATCAGGAAGACCACCACCGTGGTGAACTCCACCGCTGGGGAAGACGGGTCGAGGTGCAGGGACACGCTGGCGGCCAACCTGACCAGGTAGAGCGCCAGGACGACGATCTGGAGGAGCCAGAAGCGCGAGTCGGTCCACGGCCCCTCGGGATCGTTGGTCCGGACCCAGGGCCGTGGCGCCCCCGCCTCGGGGGCAGGGGCGGAGATCTTGGTCTCCGGGCCGATCAGGCGATTGCGATCACCAGCTTGCGTCACCGGTGAGTCGCCGGTCATGGCAGGGCGTCGCCGAGGGTGGCGTCGTCGTCGACCAACAGCCCGTTGGTGAGCGCGTAGTGCACCAGCTCGGTCCGCGAGGTGGTCCCCAGCTTCTCGAACACGTGGTTGAGGTGGCCTTCCACCGTCCGGGGGCTGATGCCCAACCGCTGACCGATGGTCTTGTTGGCCAGTCCCCGGGCGGCGAGTTTGACCACCTCGCGCTCGCGGACGGTAAGTGGGGAACTCCGGGCCACCTGGCCCTGGCTTCCCGTGCCGAGGAGGCGGGCCGATACCGCCTTGTCGAGCACGGTGGTGCCGCCGCAGGCACTGGAGATGGCCCGCACCAGGTCCTGGCTCGGGGTCGTCTTGAGGAGGAACCCGGAGACGCCGGCGGCCAGCGCGGCCCGGACGTAGTCCTCGTCGTCGTAGGCGCTGAGGATCAGCACCGTCATGTGCGGGTGTGCCGCCACGATCCTCCTGGCCACCTCGATGCCGTTGATGGAGGGGAGGCGGATGTCCACGAGGACCACATCGGGGTCGAGCTGGTCGACGACCGTGATGGCGGCCTCGCCGTCGTCGGCTTCGCCGACCACGGAATACCCCTCTGCCTCCTCCAGGATCCGGCGCGTGCCCGCCCGGAGAAGCTCGTGGTCGTCCACGATCACCACCCGACGCTCGACACCCCGAGGCCCGGGGTCGCCGGCACCGTCGGGTCCGGGATCCTCGGAGGTGGTCATCGCCTCATCGTACGTTGGTCACGCGTAGGCCAGGAGGCCAACCGCAACCCCGACGACGACGGCCGGCAACAGAGGACGTTGCGCCGACCGTCGGAGGGCCGATACGACCGGATTCCCCATGGCGGCGCCGTCACCGGTCCCGAGTGGCCGGCGGAGAGCCAGGAGCAAGGCACCGAACACGACGACACCGGCACCCAGGCCGATGACGGTGGCCCACGGGACCAGCCCCCCGAGCCAGCAGCCCGTGGGGAGGAGGGCGCTCCGGCCGATCCCCTCCGGACGGAGGCACTCGGGGTCGAGGCGTCGGAGGACGGCGAAGCCGGCAGCTCCCACCAGGATGCCCACCTGGGCACCGATCAGGATCGACCAGTGGTGCGTCCACCCGGATGCGGCGATGAGGGCCAGGTCCGCCACCGCCGTCCCCACGGCCGCCAGCGCCAGTGGCGCCCGGAGCGACCCGAGGTCGATGAGGACGATGGTGAGGAGGGTGGAGACCAGGAGGCAGTAGGCGACGGCGGTGGCCGTGCCGTGCCAGGCGGCGGCGACGAGTCCGAACGCCAGGGCATTGGCCGCCTCCACCAGGGGGTATCGGACCGAGATGGGCTCCCTGCAGACGTGGCAGCGACCCCGGAGGGCGACCCAGGACACCAGCGGGACGTTCTCCCACCAGGCAAGTTGCCGTTTGCAGGTCGGACAGAACGACCGGGGCTTGGAGACCGAGAGGTGGCGGGGAAGCCGGTAGACCACGACGTTGAGGAAGCTGCCCACCACCAGGCCGACCAGCACCGCCACGACCACCACGGCCCAGGTGGGAACGGCGTCGATGGTGGATGGTGCGGAGATCATGGGCGTGGGAGGTGCTCGTCACCCGATCCGACCCTGCAGGCAGACCCTTGAGCCGAGGGTGGAGAAGTGGCAGAGTAGAGCGCGACCTGCGGCGGAGCGGCTCGCGAACGGTAGCACCGGCAACGATTGCCAACGTCAGGGGCAGCGGTGGGATGCACAAGGCACGGGGATGCTCGCGCCGGTCACGAGCGGGCCAATCACAAAGGGGAGGCGCGAACTCAATGTCGACGCCAAGTGTGCCGATGAGGTCGATATGAGCGACGTCGACGCCATTCGCTACCTCGCGAGCGAACACGACCTCGAATTCGTGGACCTCGACACGTACTCGGTCGACCCCTCCGCCGCCGAGGTCCTTCCGGAGGCCGTCGCCCGTCGCCATCACGTGGTCGCGGTGAAGCGGAAGTTCGGCACCCCGGTCATCGCCATCGCCAACCCGGACGATGTGTTCGCCCTCGACACCCTGCGGGCCTCGGTCGGGAGGGACTTCATCTCGGTGGTGGCCTCGCGCGAGCAGATCGGCGAAGTCCTCGACCGGTTCTACGGCGCCTCCGAGCCGGAGGTCGGTGCCCGCCCCCCGGCCACCAACGGGGCCGTCCCCGCGCCGGCGGCGACCGAGGAGGACCTCGAACCGGCCCTGGCCGACGAGACACTGGGCCTCTCCCTGTACGGGTCCGCCTTCGTGGCGACCGAGGCACCGGCCGATGAGGCCCTCGCCGCCGAAAGCGTGGCGGGCACGTTGCCCGACACCTCAACCTTCGAGCCAGCGATCGAGGAGCCCGCCACCAACGGCAACGGAACGCACGCCGCCGACGACGTCGCCGTGCCCGAGACGCTCGATGAGGTGCCTGTCGAGGTGGATGAGGTGCCTGTCGAGGTGGAGGAATCACCGGTCGAGTTGCTCGCCGATGACGAGCCGGAGGTCGAGGCCACTGACGACTCGAATTGGCAAGACCTCATGGCCGACCCCATCGCCACCTCGGAGGAGATTGGGGCCGCGAACGCCGACTCCGAACTGACCGAGCTGGTCGGCTCCCTCGAGGCCCCGGCCGACGAATCGCCGATCGGTGGGTTCGACTTCACGTCGCTGCCCGAGATGGATCACGGCTCCGATCCGTTGGCCGCCAGTGCCGACGAGCTGGCCGAGTTCGCCCGTGCCGTCCAGATCCCCACCTTCGACGAGGGGGTCGACTCGGTGTCGGCCACCGCCGACCTGGTGGAGGAGGCGGTGGCCTCCTACGAGGAGCAGCACGGCGAGGGCGACTTCGACGCCGGCAAGGCATCGTCCATGCCGCCCCTGGCCAAGGCCCTCGTGGAGGGCGGGCGGGTCTCCCTGGCCGACATGGAGGCGATCGTCGAGGAGCACGACC
>Ga0302196_10004227_pt1 | contig 13053 bp, 10 predicted proteins | sample II_Bog_N1_3_FD_198794 | JGI IMG/M metagenome (GOLD analysis project Ga0302196, IMG submission 198794) | Peat permafrost microbial communities from Stordalen Mire near Abisko, Sweden - II_Bog_N1_3 | ecosystem: Environmental > Terrestrial > Soil > Wetlands > Peat | place: Sweden: Abisko...
GCGGGCGTCGGCGGAACTGCCCACGGCCAGGCGTTCGAGGCGCGCCTGCCACACCGGGGCGCGCGCCGGGTCCGCGTTGAGCGCCAGCGCCGCGCTGTCCAGGAAGGGCTCGGCGGGCGTGCCGGGCGGCTCGGCGTCGGCGGCGTTTGCGAGCTGGCGCAGCACCTCCGGATCGACCGGGCGCAGCCAGCGGAGGGCGTAGGCGGCCCGCTGCCGGGCGACGACATCGCGGGCGGAGAGCAATCCGGCCAGCCGGCCGAGCGCGCCGGGCTCGCCCGCGAGCTGCAGCACCCAGAGGGGCAGGGAGGCGTCGGACGGCGGCGCCTCCGCCGCGAGCCGCCGCGTGGTCGCGAGCGCCGCGCCGGAGAGGCGGACGCGGAGCTTGCCCAGGCTCTCGAGCGAGCGCAGCCGATCGGGGTCGCCGGGGCGGACGGCGAGCGCCGCGATCTTCGCCACCCAGCGGGCCCGGTCGGCCGGCGTGGGCGCGGTGACGGCCAGGACCCGCCAGATGCCGACGCGGTAGGGCGAAGTGTCGGCGGCCGGCGCCTCGAGGGCGAAGATCCTCCGCATCGCCCCCGCCTCGCCATAGGCGATCAGCACCTCGGCGGCGTGCACCTTCACGAAGCTGTGGTCGGTCGCGACGACCTGGTGCAGGACCGCCCGCGCCCGGGCGGAGAGCGCGTCGTCCGGCTGGGCGCGCGCCGTGGCGGCCAGCAGGCAGGCGGCGATCGCGATCTTCCGGCGTAGCATCGGGGAAAGCGAGACGCGCCGGGCGCGGTGACGCAATTAAGAAAGAAGCGCGTCCGAAAGTAGCGCAGGCGTCCCGCCTGCAATCTCCACGACGGCAGGCGGGACGCCGGCGCCACCCTCCGATGTGCACTTGCGTTTCGGGAGTCGCGTCGCATTTTTGGAACCGCTCATTTCGCGCGTCCCATGAACAAAAATGCCATGATTGCCGAGGTGATCGAGATCGTCCGCGGCGTGAACGCGGACCAGCCGGCGCCGGTCGGCCCGCAAACGCGGATCCTGTCGGAGCTCGACCTCGATTCGCTCAAGATGATCGAGCTGATGGATGTCCTGAAGGCGAGGTACGGCGTGGATTTTTCCGCCGCGCCCCAGTCCCTCGACGACCTGCGGTCGCCGGAGACGATTGCCGCCGCCCTCATTCGCGCCCGCGATGGCTGACGCCACCCACGACCGCCTCGAGGAGCAACTGCGCTTTGTCGGCAGCCGGAGCCCGTTTTATCGGGAGCGCGGCGTCGACCCCCGCGAGCTCCGCACCTTTCCGATCCTCTCGAAGCTCATGGTGCGGAACCATCTCCGGGAGCTGCTGACCACTCCCGGCGAAGCCGACCGGGAGGCGCTGGCCGGGGAACTGCTGCGGGCCAACCTGCCCGGCGGCCAGGATCGCGCCGGGGAGCTGAACTTCACCGGCGGGATCGTGATCGACCAGACCACGGGAACGTCGGGCATCCCGGCGCGATTCCCCAAGACGAACGCGGAGCGGACGGAGCTGGCGCTGGCCGGGTTCATCCAGCGGCGGGCTTTCGATCCGGACCTCAGGGTCGGCCAATTCATCCCCCTGCTCCACCACCGCTGGGACCAGCGGTTCGACTTCGACATCTGGAGCCGGTCGATCGAGGACGTGAAGCGCCTGTACCGCTGGCTGGCGGAGAAGCAGGCGCGCTGGATCCACATTCCGACAATCCTGATCGCGCGGCATGCCGCGGCCCTGGAGGCGGCGGGAGTCGCCGATCCGATCCCCTCCCTGCGGTTCGTGGAGGCCACCGGCTCCCGGCTTTCCCCGGAGGCCGTGGCGGCGGCGCGGCGGGTGTTTCACGCGGAGACCGTCAATCAGTATGGCACGATTGAAATGTGGGCGATCGGCTACGCCCTGGGCACCGGCCCCTTCGGCATCAACGAGGCCGCGGTCCGCGTCGAACTGGTGGACGACGGTGAGAATCGGATCGAGGCCTGCGGGGTGGAGGGCGATGTCGTGGTGACGAGCCTGGTCTTGCGGCTGCTGCCGCTCGTCCGCTACCGGACGGGCGATCGCGGGACCTGGGTCGACGCCGGCGACGGCCGCCGGCTGGCCCTGGCCGCGGAGCGCGACGTGAACCAGCTGTACATCGATGGCCGCCGGATCTCGGGCGCCGAGGCTTTTCGCCCGATTCTCCGGCGGGTCTACAGCCGGGTGGGGTACTCCGGCGTGACGGCGGTCCAGATCGCCCAGATCGGGGCCGAGCAGCTCCGCCTGACGATCAACCGGTCGGACCGGGCGGAGGAGATCTGCCGGGTTTTCCTCGACGAATGCCAGAAGCTGCGGCCCGGCCTCGCGGTCGAGTTCGACCTCCGCGCCGACGACGATCCCACCTTCCCCGATCGGAAGGGGAACCTGTTCGTCAACCGCTGGGGCTTTCCCCCCGTCGCATGAATCCCGCCGCGCAGCTGGCCCCCTACTGGCACCTCGCCCGGGCCCGGATCTACCGGGCCGGACTCTCGGCCCGGATTCCGTCGGTCCAGCTGCCGTTCAACGCGACCCCGGTGGTCGCCACCTATCTCCACACCGGCTTCTTCTTCGGGATGCTGTCCCGCGAGATCCCGTGCGACGGCCTGCTGAATACCTACATCCAGCTGAGCGCGCCCCGGCGCCGCACGGACCGGGTCAACATTCTGCCCCTGCGGTTCCTGCCCACCATCCCGCCGGTCGAGCTGGGATTGCTGGAACAGCGAGAATGGCCGCGCGACGAACTGGCCCGGCTGACGAAGTCCGGTCTGGCGGCGGCGATGGCCGGCGGCCTGGCGGCGGGGATGTACCTTTACGCGAACCTCAACTATTTCTACCTGCCGGAGACCGACTTTTACCGGCGGCGCCACTTCCGGCAGTCGGCCCTCGTCATCGGATTCGATTCCGCCGCCGGCGAATTTCGGGTGGCCTGCTACCTCCGGAAGGGGAACTTCGGCGTGACCCGCGTCGCCGCCGCGCTGCTGGCCGATGCGTTCCATTCCCCGCTGGGGCGGATCCACTGCGCCGAGGCGTCGAAGACCGACCGGCTGTGCGGCATGAAGCCTTCCCCGACCGCCTTTTCCGCCCCCCTGGACCTGGACGCGATCAAGTGGCAGCTCCGGGACTACGTGCAGGGCACCAACGCCGCGCCCTGGAAAATGGGCAATCAGCTCATCCGGCGGTGGAGCGACCGCTTCGACTCGTCGACCGCCGCGGACACCTATTATGGCGTCGACATTTACGAGGGTCTGGCCGAGTTGATGCAGGCGTCCGATTTCCATGCCTTGAAAAAAGTCGATTTCCGCATCACCCGTCTCCTCTGGGAGCACAAAAAGCTCATGACCATCCGCCTCCGGCGGTTGCTCGCGCTCGGAATTGGGGCCGATCCGGCCCTGACCGAGCGGTGGCAGGAGGTCGAGCATATGGCGTGGACGCTCCATTTCACCGGGTACCGCGCCGTCGTCAAAGGCGACAAGGTCGATCCGGCGGCCGTGGCCCGGACGCTCCGGGAAATGGCGGCGCGGGAGCGCGACCTCCTGGGCGCCCTGGCGGAGGCCATCCCATGAAGCCCTGGCACTCGCTCGAGGGGAAAAATATTTGGGTCGTCGGCGGAGCCGGCCACCTCGGGGCTCCGATCACGGAGGCGCTGGACGGCCTTTGCCGGCAGACGCTGTGCCTGGACCTGCCGGACCGCGCCGATGCCCTGGTCCGGAGGAAAAATCTGGAGCGCACCCGGCCCGAGACGCTCGACGTCATGGCGATCGGGGCGCTGCCCGCGCGGCTGGAGGCTCTGGTCGCGCAATACGGCGTCCCGGACGGCGTCGTGCATCTCGCGACCGCCTCATCCGTCGGCAAGGGGCTGGAGGAACTCACCGCGGATGAGTTTCAGGGCACGTTTGACCGCGCCCTCACCCCCACGTTCGTGCTGTGCCGCACGCTGGCCGCGCACATGAAACCCCGCGGTTCGGGCAGCATCGTCCTGTTTGCCAGCATGTACGGGGTGGTCTCGCCCGATCCGCGGATCTACCACCGTCCGCGGGTGCCCGTTCCGATCGATTACGGGGCCGCCAAGGCGTCGATCATCCAGATGACCCGCTACCTGGCGGTGCACTACGGCCCGGCGGGCCTCCGGTTCAACTGCGTCACGCCCGGGCCGTTTCCGAATCCGGGCGTGCAAAAGGAGGATCCGGCGTTCATCGGCGACCTGGACCGCAAGGTGCCGCTCGGCCGCATCGGGCGGAATGACGAGATCGTCGGGCCGACGCTCTTCCTGCTCACCGACGGCGCCTCCTACGTCACGGGCCACAGCCTGGCGGTGGACGGCGGCTGGACGGTCTGGTGACTCAGGTCAGCAGGGTCAGGACCGTGGCGGCGCAGCCCACGCCAAGGTAGGCCCCGGCGACGATGTCCCCGACGAAGTGATAGTCCGTGCCGAAGAGCGCGAGGGCGACGAGCACGACGGCCGAGCCCCAGACCCACCGCAGGGCGCGCACCCGCTGCCAGAGCACGCCGGCGGCCGCGGTCACCGCGGCCGTGTGCCCCGAGGGGAAGGAGGCCCACGCCGCACCGCCGTGAAAGGGGTGAAACCCGTAGGCGCCGGTCCCGATCCAGGAGGGGCTGCCGGTTTCCCCGCTCTCCGGAAACGTCCGGCCAAAGACATATTTCAGCTGGTCCTTGAGAACGAGCGCGACCACAGTCGCGAGGCAGCACGCGATCAGCGTCTTCTTCCAGGGCCGCAGGTGATGGCTGACCGCCGTGATGACGCCGATCGCCACCAGTCCGACGGTCGCCAACGGCAGCATGGGGTCGAGCAGCACGGCCGGCACCGGAAATACGGAGTGGCCGTGGCGCACCGCGTGCGACCACGTGGAGGCCGGGCGGTCGACGAAGGCGACGGACAGTCCGACCAGGATGATGCCCGTGATGGCCATCCCATAGAAGGAACGGTGCTTTTCATAGACCGCGGCGGAGGCGATCCGGGCGGGACGGAGGACGGTCTCCCCGAGGGCTAGCAAGGACATCCGGCTGGTGTTTGGCTCCGTTTTCATGCAAGTCGCGGTGGACTTGTATCTTCGCCTGACCCAAAGTTCCCCGGCCGGGGCACATTTCCCGCGAAAGCTTCATGAAATTCACCCAGGTTCGCACCGTCCTTGGCAGCGCGCCCCGTCGCAACGGTTTATGACGCCGGCGGCCCGCCCCCCCCTGCGCGCCTGGCTGGTCGTCGCGCTGCTTTGGTTCGTGGCGGCCTTCAACTATCTGGACCGCGTGATGGTGGCGACCATGCACCGGTCGCTGGTCGACGCGATCCCCATGACCGAGGCGCAGTTCGGCCTGCTCACCTCCCTTTTCCTCTGGGTCTACGGCCTGATGGGCCCGCTCGGCGGATATCTGGCGGACCGTTTCAGCCGCAGCGGCATGATCATCGGCAGCATGCTCGCCTGGTCGGGCATCACCTGGCTCACCGCGCATGCCACCACCTTCAACGAGTTGCTGGCCACCCGCGCGCTGATGGGCATCGCGGAGGCAGCTTACCTGCCCGCGGCGCTGGCGCTGATCGCCGACTACCACCGCGGCCCGACCCGCTCGTTTGCGACCGGCGTGCACATGACGGGAATCCTCGCGGGTTCCGCCCTGGGCGGCCTGGGGGGGTGGCTGGCCGAGGGGCATGGCTGGAGCCATCCCTTCCGGCTCTTCGGGATCATCGGCGTCGTCTACGGCGGCGTGCTGGCGTGCGCGCTGCGCGATGCCACGGGCGAGGCGCCGCGGACGGGCGCCGCGGCGCGGGTGGAATTTGGCGCGGCGATCGCCAGCCTGTTCAGCCGCGGATCGTTTGTGGTCCTGTTTGTCTTCTGGGGCATGCTCGCGATCGCCGGCTGGTCGGTGACGGGCTGGATGCCGACCTACCTGATGGAGCATTTTCACCTGCGGCAGGGCGTGGCCGGCCTGACCGCGACCGCGTACGCCAATGCGGCGGGATTTTGCGGCGTGCTGGCCGGGGGCCTCTGGGCCGACCGCTGGAGCCGCACCCACGCCCGGGCGCGGATCTTCGTCCCGGTGATCGGAATCTGCGTGGCGGTCCCCGGCATCCTGCTGGCCGCCGGCACGAGCGTCCTGGCCGGTGCGATCCTGGGGCTGGTGGTCTTCGGGCTGGCCCGGGCGTTCACCGACAGCAACCTGATGCCGATCCTGTGCATGATCTCCGACCCGCGCTACCGCGCGACTGGCTACGGCGTGCTCAACCTGGTCGCCAACGTCGTGGGCGGGCTGGCGATCTTCGCCGGCGGCATGCTGCGCGACCGGCACGTCGAGGTCAGTCGGATCTTCCAGTTCGGCGCGGCCGGCATGGTGGTGTGCGCGGGGCTCTTGCTCTTCGTGAGCCGAAGGACCCCAACGTAGACGTCGCTTCTCGCTACGTCCCTCATGGAAGAGCGGTCCCGCTTGGCGGGACTGCTCCCGCATCCAAGCCCCGGCCCGCCGGGCGGCCCGCTCCACCTTCAGACCGCCAGCTCGCCCAGCACCTCGGCGACTTCGACGCGGCGGCCGCCGCCGGCCCGGCTGCGGACGCCGGCGATGATCACCGCCATGATCTCGAGCGTCTCGGCGAAGGGATACGGATCGACCCCGCCGGCGCGCACGAAGTCGATGAACGCCACGAGCTGGCGCCGAAAGGCCGTGTAGGTGTCGGAGAGCTGCAGCGCCACCTGCCCGCCGGTCCCCGCCAGATGCACCGCGCCGAAGGTCGCGAAGCCGTCGGCGATCACGGGCAGGGTGACCTGGACCCCGGTGCGATGGAGGAGGTGGGCGGTCTCGAAGCCGGGCTGGCTCTCCAGCCGCACCGAGACGAAACCGGGCCCGAGCAGCCGGAAGACCGGCTCGAGGGCGTGGACGCCGTAGTTCTCCCAATCCTTGCACATCAGGCTGGAAATCCACCGCAGCTCGCCCAGCCGGGAGCGGTCGGCCAGCAGGGGATCGAGGGCGGGGGCATAGCGCATGCCGCTCGAGGACAGGATGCGCGCGCCGCGCTTCCGCCAGTCGACGAAGGTCTGGAGGCCCTCAACCGTCAGCGCCATCGGCTTGTCGACGAACACCGGCAGGCCGGCCTCGACGAAGGGCCGCGCCCGGCGCACGTGGTCGAAGCCGTCGCCCGAGGCGACGAAAACCGCGTCGACCTCGCCGATCACGTCCTCGGCGCGCGCGACGACCCGGCCGATCAGGGAGGCCCGGGCGACGGGCGGCGCCTCCGCGGGGTTGTCGGTCCAGAGGTGGGTGACCCGGGCGCCGGGCACGCGCACCTCGGCGAGGGGTTGCGCGTTGAGGTACCCGGGAATGGCGGCGTAGGGGCAGGCGGCCATCGCGGCGGGGTCGTAGCCGTTGATGATCGCCGACCACGAATAGGGGTGGCCGTTGCCCGGGGTCATCCCGAGCATGGCGAAGCGCAGTTCCTTTTGATGGTCCATGAAAGTTTACGGCCGCGCCAGGGCCTCGTATTCCGCCCTGGCCTTTTCCCACTCCGTCGGCGACACCACGGACTCGGGCAGGTTGGGATCAAACGCGGCGATTGCGGCCAAAATCTCGGGCGGCAGCGGCCCGCGGGCGAAAAGGGCCACATTCTCCCGGGCCTGGGCGACGGTCTCCATGCCGACCACGAGGGAAGTGACGTCGGGCCGGCTGAGCATCGCGCGCAGCGCGAGCTCGCCGAGGGACAGGCCGAATCGGCTGGCCAGCTCCCGGAGTTGCTGGCGGGCGGGGATCACGCCGCGCAGATGGGGCGGGGTCGCGGCGTCATCCATCAGCAGGAGCCCCTGCAGGTAGACGCTGCGCACCGCGACCGCGATCCCGGCCGCCCGCGCCGCGGCAGCCAGACCGGAATGGGTGAAGCGGCGGTCGAACAGGTTGGAGGGGATCTGCCAGAACGCCAGCTCGGGGATCCTCAGGGCCGTCGCGGCCCCCCCGGGACTGACCAGCGAGACACCCGCCGTCCCGACCAGTCCGCGGGCGCGCAGCGCCAGCAGCTCGTCGGCGTATGCGAGATTGGCTTCCCGGTGAAACAGGCAGAAGGGGATCTGCTCCAAACCCAGCCGCCGGAGGGAGTCGATGACGCTGCCCTCGATCAGCCGGGCGGCCTCGGGCCGGGAGAGATCCGGCGGGAGCGGAGCGATCTTCGTCGCGACCCGCACGCGCTCGCCCAGGCCGAGCTCCCGGAGGGCCCGTCCGATCCACTCCTCGCTGCCCCCGTAGGCGGGCGCGGTGTCGAGGACGTCGGCGCCGCCCGCGCAGGCCTCGCGAATGATTTCACGGACGACCGGATACGGGGGCCGGCCGGTGCGGTTGGCCACGCCGTAGTCCATGCCGAATTGGACGGTCCCCAGGACCAGGCGGGAGGGCGGCCGCGGCGGGACTGAGGGGCTCGCGACCACTCAAGGGCCCGCGGGGGCGAGCGCCGGCTCGGGCAGTTTCTCGATCCGGACCGCCGTCACCTTGTACTCCGGCGTCTTGGTGTAGCGGTCGCGGTGCGAGGTCGTGATCTGGTTGAGGAAGACACGCGCGTTGTGGAACGTGGTGTAGACCTCGCCGGGCTTCACGTGGTCGCTGATTTGCACCGGCAGGTGGGCGGCGCCCTGCTTGCTGCTCAGCCGCACGGCGTCGCCCTCGGCCAGCCCCAGGCCCGCGGCATCCACCGGGGAGACCTGCAGGTAATCGGTGGCATGCAGCCGGTTGCTCGGCGTGCGCGAGGTCTGGGTCGCGGCGTTGTACTGGTAGAGGTTGCGACCGGTCGTGAGGATGAACGGAAACTCCGCGCTGACCAGCTCCGGCGGCGGCACGAATTCGATGCGGCGCAGCGCGGTCGTCTTGCCGTGGGTGAAGTGATCGACGTGCAGGATGGGAGTGCCGGGGTCGTTCTCGTCGAAGCAGGGCCATTGCAGGCCGCCGAGCTGGTCGAGTCGGGCGTAGCTGATGCCGGCGCCCTCGGGCCAGAGCGAGCGGACCTCATTCCAGATTTCCTCCGCCGATTGGTAGGACAGCTCGGCGCCCCGGCCCATGGCCCGGGCGACGTCGCAGAGCGGCTCCCAGTCGTTGCGGGCGTGGCCCCGCGGCGCGGCCGCGCCGCGCACGCGCTGGATGCGGCGCTCCCCGTTCATGAACGTGCCGTCCTTCTCGAAGGAGGAGGCGGCGGGCAGGAAGATGTCGCCGAATTCCCGCGCGGTGGCGTTGAGGAAGAGGTCCTGCACGATCACGAGGTCGAGCTGCTCCATGGCGCGCCGGGTCTCGTGGGTGTTGGGATTGGTCATGACGATGTCGTAGCCGATCGCCCAGAGGATCTTCAGCTTCCCCGCGAGCGAGGCCTCCAGCATCTCGATCATGTTGAGGCCGGGCCGGGTGGGGACGGGCCCGTGCCACGCGGCCTCGAATTGGGCCCGCACCTTCTCGATCGGCACGTAGCCGGCCATGAGCTTGGGCTCGCAGCCCATGTGGGGCGCGCCCTGCACGTTGTTCTGGCCGCGGAGGGGATTGATGCCGGTGCCCGGCTTGCCGAGGTTGCCGGTGAGCAGCGCGAGGTTGACCAGCGCCATGATCCCCTCGGTGCCCTGGATGTGCTCGGTCATGCCCAGGCCGTGGACGCTGAGCGCCGGCTTGGCGGTCGCGTAGAGGCGCGCCGCCGCGCGGATCTGGGCGGCGGGCACGCCGCAGAGGCCCGCGACCTTCTCCGGCGCGAACGCGCGGATGAAATCGCGATATTCCGCGTACTCGGTGACGCGGGTGCGGAGGAATTCCTCGTCGACCAGGCCCTCCTCGACGATCGTCGCCCCGATGGCGTTGAAGAGGATGACGTTGGTGCCGGCATTGAGCTGGAGGTGCAGGGTGGCGTACTCGCACAGCTCGATCCGGCGCGGGTCGATCACGATGAGGTTGGCGCCGTGCAGGGCGGCCTGCTTGATCCGCGCGCCGGTGACCGGATGGCCCTCGGTCGGGTTCGCGCCGCAGACCATGATGGTGCGGGCGAGCGCGATCTCGTCGAGGGAGTTGGTGGCGGCGCCCGTGCCCAGGGTCATTTTCATCGCGGCGGCGGTGGGGGAGTGGCACACCCGCGCGCAGCAATCGATATTGTTGGTGCCGAGGACCACCCGGGCGAACTTCTGGGCGACGTAATTTTCCTCGTTGGTGCCGCGGGCGGAGCTGAGCAGGCCGACGCTGTCGGGGCCGTGCCGCGCCACCGCCTCGCCCAGCCGCGCGGCGATGGTGGCGATCGCCTCGTCCCAGGTCACGTCCCGCCACTCGCCGTCGCGGCGGATCATCGGCGAGGTGATGCGCTCCTCGGCATAGACATAGTCGAAGGCGTAGCGGCCCTTGACGCAGGTGTGGCCGTGGTTGCTGGGCCCTCCGGGCGAGGGGCGGATCGTGGTGATGGCCCCGGCGCGGGTGCCGACCTCGACCTCGCAGCCGGTGCCGCAGTAGGAGCAGATGGTCTTGGTCCATTCGGTCGGCACGCCGCGGGCGAGGACGGTGAGGTCCTCGAGCGCGCCGGACGGGCAGGTGTCGACGCACGCCCCGCAGCTGACGCAGCCGCCCTCGAGCAGGGTTTCGCCCCGGACGGGCCGGATGCGCGTCTCGCCGCCGCGGTTCCAGGCCTTCCAGACGAACTGGCCCTGCACCTCCTCGCAGATGCGCACGCAGCGGTAGCAGGTGACGCACTGCGACATGTCGATATTGATGTAGGGGTGCGTGGCGTCCTGCATGAACGGCACCGCCGGCGGCGGCGCGGCGCGCGCACCGCCCGCCGCGACGTCGTACTGGCGGAGGTAGCGGTGGAATTCCTTCTCGGGAAACGCCGCGACGGCCTCCGCGGGATAGTTGGCGGCGAGCAGCCCGAGCAGGGTGCGGCGCACGCCCGTGACCGCGGGCGAATCGGTCAGGATCTCCATCCCGTCGCGGATCTGGGTGTTGCAGGCCGTGGCGAGCGCGCCCATCCCCTTGACCTCGACGGTGCAGAGGCGGCACGAGCCATAGGGCTGCAGGCGGTCGTCGTGGCACAGGGTGGGAACCTCGAGGCCGATCAGGCGCAGGGCCCGGTTGATGGTCAGGCCCTCGGGGAACCGGTGCGCCGTGCCGTTGATCGTTACTTGAAACATGAGGCAATCTCCGTCGGATAGTAGTTGAGGATCGATTCGGCGAAGCGCGCCAGGCCGGTGCCATGGCCGCACAGGCTGGCGAGCTTGAGCGCGGTGACAAGGTCGCGGCACTCCCGGAGGTCGGCCTGGGTCCCCGTCCCGGCGACGGCGCGGTCGAAAAGGGTCTCCACCCGCCCGCTGCCGCTGCGGCAGGGCGTGCACTTGCCGCAGGACTCGTAGGCGCCGAAGGAGAAGACGTGCTGCACGAGGTCGGGGATCGAGGTGTGCTCGTCGAAGGCCACCACGCCGCCGTGGCCGACGCCGGCGCCAATCGCGGCCAGTTCGTCAAAGCCCAGCGGCGTGTCGAGGAGATGCGGCGGGATCATGCCGATGATCGGACCCCCGATCAGCACGCCCTTGAGCCGGCCGCCGCCGCGCAGGCCGCCGCCGAGTTCCTCGACGATGTGCCGGACGGTGACGCCAAACTCGACCTCGTAGAGGCCGGGGCGGACAAAGAGCGAATTGAGCGACAGCGCCTTCGTGCCGCGGCTCTTCGAGAAGCCGAGGGCGGCGTAGGCCTCGCCGCCGTGGGTGACGATCCAGGGGATGTTGACGAGCGTCTCGACGTTGTTGAGCAGCGTCGGGCGGTCGAACACGCCGCGCTCCGTCGGGTAGGGCGGGCGGGCCATGACCTCGGGGCGCTTGCCCTCGATCGAGCGCAGGAGCGAGGTCTCCTCGCCACAGACGTAGCTGCCGTGGCCAACGGTGATCTCCAGGTCGAAGGCGAAGTTCGTCCCGCCGATGCCCGGCCCGAGCCAGCCGGCCGCGCGGGCGTCGGCCAGGGCGGCGCGCAGGACGGTCCCGGCCAGCGGATATTCGGTGCGGACGTAAATGTAGCCCCGCGCGGCGCCGACGGCGTAGCCGGCGAGGATCATCCCCTCGATCAGCCGGTGCGGATCGTCCTCCATCAGGTAGCGGTCGATGTAGGCGCCGGCGTCGCCCTCGTCGGCATTGGCGACCACATACTTGACCCCGGGCGGCTGCTGGGCGACGGCGCGCCACTTGCGGCCGGTGGGGAAGCCCGCGCCGCCGCGGCCGCGCAGCCCGGACTGCTCGACCGCGGCGAGCACCTGCTCGGGCGACCCCGAGAGCGCCGCGGCCACGGCGGCGTAGCCGCCCTGGCGCACATAATCGGCCAGGGTGCGGGCGCCGCCCGCCGCAATGCGACCGAGCACGATGCCGTGCGGCGCGCACACGCGCACCGGCGGCCGCGGCTGGGTCTGGCCCTTGGCGGGCGCGGCGAAGCATTCCCCGAGGCAATAGACGCGGGGATCATTGCCCATCGCCTCGGCCCAGCGGGCCGGGTCGAGGTGGCGGGCGGCGAAGCAGGCCGTGCCCTGGCAGGCCTTGCCCGCATATTCCCCGTGCCGCAGATGGTAGAACGAGGCGACGTCGTCGGGGAGAGCGTGGTCGCCCGCGGCGACGTGGGACTGGGTAAGTTCCTGGGTGGGGGTCATTGTCAGGGTGGCGCCCGGGTCGGGGGTCGCGGAGACAGTGCGGTAAAGCTGGGCCGCCGGGCGGACGAATTCAATGCAATCTTGGTGCCGTGCCGTTTAATCGGAGGGGCTCCCTTCGCGGCTGGAGTTAGCCAATGCCCGATCTGACGCCAATCCGGTCCCGCCGAGCGGGACCCAGAGGCGGCATGAGGCTAACCACAGCCGCTGCGGGAGCCTCTCCGATCAAACGGCACCAGTGGGGAGTAGGGCCCCCTGCTGGGGGAAGTGGAGCGGGTTGCCCCAACCCGCTGGATCGACGTGGCACGGGCTTCCAGCCCGTGTAGGGGATGACATGGGCTGGAAGCCCATGCTGCGGCTGAGGAGCGGGTTGGGGACAACCCGCTCCGCTCTGCGTGGCCGGTTACTGGCTCCCAAACGTCAC
>Ga0302196_10004232_pt1 | contig 13049 bp, 5 predicted proteins | sample II_Bog_N1_3_FD_198794 | JGI IMG/M metagenome (GOLD analysis project Ga0302196, IMG submission 198794) | Peat permafrost microbial communities from Stordalen Mire near Abisko, Sweden - II_Bog_N1_3 | ecosystem: Environmental > Terrestrial > Soil > Wetlands > Peat | place: Sweden: Abisko, Stordalen...
GGTACCGGCCGAGGTGGGCGATCCGGTGACCTCACCGGTCGTGGGGTCGAGGCTGAGCCCGGCCGGCAGTGAGCCGCCGGTGACCGACCAGGTGTAGGGAGCCGTGCCACCGCTGGCTGACGGCGTGGTGTCGTAGGCGACGCCCACCTCGCCACCGGGCAGGCCCGTCGACGTGATGGTCGGGACGCCCAGGACGGTGACCGACTCGGGCTGCGTGGCCACCACGCCGTCGGCATCGGTCACCACCAGCGTGAAGGTGGAGGTGCCGGCCGAGGTGGGCGACCCGGTGACCTCACCCGTAGAGGGGTCGAGGCTCAGGCCGGGCGGCAGCGTGCCGGTGACCGACCAGGTGAAGGGGCCGGTGCCGTCGGAGACGACCGGGACGGTGTCGTAGGAGACGCCCACCTCGCCACCGGGCAGGCCCGCCGAGGTGACGGCCGGCACGGCGGCCACATCGACCGATTCGGCCTGGGTGGCGGTGGCACCCAGCGCGTCGGTGGCCACCAGCGTGAAGGTGGACGTGCCCGCCGAGGTGGGCGACCCGGTGACCTCACCAGTGGACGTGTTCAGGCTGAGGCCGGCGGGAAGCGAACCGCCGGTGACCGACCACGCATAGGGGCCGGTGCCGTCGGCGACAGACGGGAGGATGTCATAGGCGACGCCGACCTCGCCGGCGGGGAGCACGGAAGACGAAATGGTCGGCACGGCGGCCACGTCCACCGATTCGGGCTGCGTGGCGCTGGCACCCAGCGAGTCGGTGACGACCAGGGTGAAGGTGGACGTGCCCGGCGAGGTGGGCGTGCCGGTGACGGCGCCGGTGGAGGCGCTGACGCTGAGGCCGGCCGGCAGCGTGCCGATCACCGACCAGGTGTAGGGAGCGGTCCCGTGGATCACCGTCGGTGTGGCCGCGTAGAGGACACCGACCTCACCGCCGGGCAGCACCGCAGAGGTGACGGTGGGGGCGGAGACAATGTGCACCGACTCGGACTGTGTGGCGGTGGCTCCCAGCGAGTCGGTGACGGACAGCGTGAAGGCGGACGTACCGTGCGTGGTCGGGGTTCCGGTGACGGCACCGGTCGAGGTGTTGAGGGTGAGGCCGGCCGGCAGCGAGCCGCCGGTGACCGACCAGGTGTAAGGAGCGGTGCCGCCGCTGACGGCCGGAGTCGCTGCATAGGCCACCCCCACCTCGCCGCCGGACAGGGCGGTCGACGTGACGGTCGGGGCCGGTGTGACGACCACCGACTCCGACTGGGTGGCGACGCCGCCGACGGAGTCGGTGGCCACCAGGGTGAAGGCGGACGTGCCGTTCGCGGTCGGGGTGCCGGTGACGGCACCGGTCGAGGCGTTGAGGGTGAGGCCGGCCGGCAGCGAGCCGCCGGTGACCGACCAGGTGTAGGGAGCGGTGCAGCCCGAGGCGGTCGGAGTCGCCGTATAGGCCACCCCGACCTCACCGCCGGCCAGGGTGGCCGAGGTGACGGTGGGGATGCCCCGCACCGTGACCGACTCCGACTGGGTGGCGGTGCCGCCGACGGCGTCGGTGGCGGTGAGGGTGAACGTGGACGCGCCCGCCGTCGTCGGGGTACCGGTGACGACACCGGTCGAGGTGTTGAGGGTGAGGCCGGCCGGGAGCGAGCCGCCGGTGACCGACCAGGTGTAGGGACCCGTGCCCCCACTGACGGCCGGGGTCGCCCTGTAGGCCACCCCGACTTCACCGCCGGCGAGGGCGGGCGAGGTGATTCCGGGCCCGGTGGGCGTGACCGGGCTCGACGGCGCGCTGGCCGGGCTGGTGCCGTTGGAGTTCACGGCATAGACCTCGAAGGTGTAGGCCGTGCCGTTGGTGAGGCCGGTGACGGTGGCCGAGGTGGCGGTCGAGGTGGGGGTGGTGAACTCGGTGTACGCGCCTCCCGACGAGTACCAGATCGTGTAGTTGGTGATCGAGCTGCCGCCGGTGCTGCCCGGCGTCCACGACAGCGCCACCCGGCCGTCGCCGGGGGTGCCGGTGACGGCGGACACCGCACCCGGATCGATCGACGGGGTCACGGCCACGCGTGGGCTCGAGCGACCGCTCCAGCCCACGGCATTTTCGGACTGGATGGAGACGTAGTACGTCGTGCCGTTGGTCAGACCGGTCAATGTGCAGGATGCGGTGGCCCCCACCGTGAGATTGCTGGTGGTGGTGCACGTACTGATCTGAGTGCCCCCGGTGAGCGAGCTGAACGCCGTGGCCTGGGCCTGGGTGATGGCCGAGCCACCGTTGCCCGGGTCGGTCCAGCTCACCACGGTCTGACCGCTCTCGGCGTTGGCCACGATCGTGGAGCTGGTGACCGGGTTGGGGTAGGTGGCAGGCGTGCCGGTCTCGGTGTTGGTCGAGATGGCGCCCGGTCCGGCGGCACTGACCGCACGCAGGGAGACGGTGTAGCTGGTGCCGTCGACCAGGCCGCTGATGATCAACGGCGAGCTGGTACCGCTGGCGGTGCTCCAGGTGGTGCCACCGTCGAAGGAGTACTGGTACGAGGTGATGGGATCCCCGCCGGGGCTGCCGGCGGTGAAGGAGACCGAGAGGTACGAATCACCCGAGGAGATGCCGGTCAGCGTGGGGGCTGCAGGGCGGGCGATGGGTGTCACGGCCTGCAACGGGTTCGACACGATGCTCGACCCCTGGGCGTTGGTGGCGACCACGCCGATGTAGTAGGTCGTGCCGTTGGTCAGCCCGGTGACCGAGCAGGCCAGCGTGGTGGTGGTGCACGCCGTCCCGGCTCGGGTGGTCCCGGCCGCAGAGGTGTACGCAGTGGCGGTGTAGCCGATGATCGCCGATCCACCTTTGGAGGCCGGTGCCGTCCAGGTGACGTCGGCCGAGGCCGAGTCGCTGGCCGCCGCCACGTTGGTGGGCGGTCCGGGAACGGTGGCGGGCGTGGCGCTGGCCGGCACCGAGGGACTTCCGTTCCCGATGGCGTTGTCGGCCCTGACCTCTACGGTGTAGCTCGTCCCGTTGGTCAGGCCCGGAATGGTGAAGGAGGTGCTGATCGTACCGGTGGTCACGAACGGCCCACCGTTGAGGGAGTAGTCGATCTCGGTGATCGGGGAGCCACCGTTGTTGGCGATGGATGCCGCCACACCGATGGTCCCGTCACCGGGCGTCAGCGTGACCACCGGAGCGCCGGGAACGGTCGCCGGGGCCACTTCGACCGGCAGCGAGGCCAGCGAGTCCCCGACGGCGTTCACCGCCCGGATCTCCACCGGATAGTCGGTGCCGTTGGATACCGGGCTGGTGCCGTTGGTCGACAGGGTCGTGATGACGATGGTGCCCGCACTGGCCGTGGTGGCGGACCAGGTCGTTCCGGCGTCGGTGGAGTAGAGGTAGGACAGGATCGGGCTCCCACCCGTCGAGGGAACAGAGAACGACACCGAGATGGTCCCGTTGCCGCGGGACGTCGAGGTCACGGCCGGCTGGCCCGGAACCGTGGCGGGGGTTCCCGACACCGGAGTGGAGGGATTGGAGGAGCCGTCGCCGTTGACGGCCTCCACCTCGACCGAGTAACTCGTCCCGTTGGTGAGGCCCGCCACGGTGAAGCTGGGCGACAGGGAGCCCGTCGAGGTCCAGGCTCCGCCGTTGAGGGAGTACTGGTACGACGTGATCGCCGACCCGCCGTTGCTTCCCGGGGTGAAGGTGACGGCGAGGGTGCCGTTCCCCCCGGTGACCGACGACACGGTCGGCGCGGCCGGGACGGTGACGGGGATTCCGGATGCCACCGCCGATCCGGGACCGCTGCCTGCGGCGTTCACCGCCCGGATCTCGATGGAGTAGGTGGAGCCGTTGGTCAGCGGGGTCACACCGTCGGAGGAGAGCGCCGCGATGGTCATGGTGGTGGCGGTGGCGGCCTGTCCGTCGGTGCGGGCGTGCCAGGTGGCCCCGGCGTCGGTGGAGTACTGGTAGGCGGTGACGGCGGTGCCACCGGTGCTGGCCGGTGCGTTGAACGAGACGGTCAAGGTCTGATTGGCCGGGATCATGCCGCTGGAGCCGGTGGTGATCGTGGGTGCCCCCGGTGTCGTGTAGGGGGTTCCCGACTGGGAGGTCGACGCCGTCCCGTCCCCCACAGCGTTGACGGCCCGCATCTCGATCGGGTACGTCGTCCCGTTGGCCAGGGACGTCGAGCCGTTGGTCGAGAGGGCGGCGATCTCGCAGGTCACCGAGGTGGCACCGGAGCTCTGGCACGGGGAGCCGTACGAGCTCTCCGAGTACCAGGTGGATCCTCCGTCCGTCGACCACTGGTAGTCGGTGATCGGCGAGCCTCCACTGGCCGGCGTGGTGAGCGTGACCTGGAGCGCCTGGTTCTGCGACGTGATCGATGAGATGACCGGGGCCGACGGGGTCGTGGGGGTGGTGAAGGATGTGGAGGTGGGGGCGCCGTCACCGGTGCCGTTGATCGCCTCGAGCTCGAAGCTGTAGGTCGTCCCGTTCGCCAGCCCGGTGATGGACAGTGGGCTCGTGGTCGACGTGGACGTCCACGTGCTCCCCCCGTTGGTGCTGTAGCGGTACCCGGTGATCGGGCTCCCGCCGTTGCTGCCCGGGGTGAAGGCGACCGAGGCTGACCCCGCGCCCACCGTCACCGACGTGATGGTGGGCGCCCCGGGGAGCGCGGCCGGGGTCCCGTTCATGGAGTTGGAGGCAGCACCGGTACCGATGCTGTTGGTGGCCTCGATCTCGACGGAGTAGGTCGTCCCGTCGGTGAGTCCCGAGATGGTGAGCGGGCTGGAGGTGGTCGCACTGGCCAGCCACGGGCCCGTTCCGTTCAGCTGGTAGAGGTACCCGGTAATGGGGGCGGTGCTGGCGGGAGCGGTGAAATTGAGCTGGAGTGCCCCGTCCTCCGGTGTGATCGAGGTGAGGGTGGGGGCACCCGGTGGCCCCGATGGGGTCACCGTGCCCGACGGGAGGGAGACCGGGCCGTCCCCTACCGAGTTCACGGCTTCCACCTCGAAGATGTACCCGGTGCCGTTGGTGAGTCCCGTGACGGTGGTCGATGTCGAGGTCGAGCCGGTGTCGTCGGTGGTCCAGGACGACCCCCCGTTACTGGAGTACTGCACGATGTAGTCGCTGATGGGTTGGGCACCGGCAGCGCTGGGGGCGGTCCACTGGAGCGTCGCCGTGGTGTTGCCGGCGGTTCCGGTCACCGCGGTCGGCGCACTCGGTACCCCGGTCGAGTAGGTGATCACGACGGAGCCGTCGAAGGCCGCACCCGGGTCGGCGAACGTGTCGGTCCCCGTCGGCCTTCCCGTGTTGGTGTCGGAGTAGTACGCGTACTCCGTGCTCAATCCGGAGAGGCCGCCGGTGGAATTCTCCCCCGGGCTGCCACCCTGGCCATACCATTCGTCGGAGCTTCCCGATCCGAACTGGTCGTTCCCGGCAGCACCGCCGGCGGCACCGCCACCGCCACCGGCTCCACCGCCACCATCGCAGCCGGCCTCGTTGTTGGGGGCCCCGGTGTTGAAGAACTGGTCCGCATTGCTTCCGGTGGTGTCACCGCCGCACATGGTGAACACGGCGATGCCGGGCTGCCCCTGGGTGGGCTGGGCCGGCAGGGCCGACGGACTCTCGATGGTGTTGGTCGACGTGCAGTTGGTCGTGCAGCCGGCCGGGATGCCGTAGGTGATGGGGGTCGGCGTCGTCGGGGCCACATAGTTGGCCAGGCCGATCTGTCCCCGGACGAGCGCGTACTGGCCCGAACCGCCGTCACCGCCACCACCACCGGCCACGATGGTCCCGACGCTGGTGGGCGAGCTCGAGGAGGTCCCGACCTCCACTGCGGTGGCCGCACCGCCGGCTCCTCCGTATCCGGAGCACCCGTTGTAGCCGGGGGCACCACCCATTCCGCCGTCGTACTGGGTCAGGGGACTCACACCGGCGGCCGCGTCGTACGGATCGGCGGGTGACGTCTCGTCTCTGCCCCCGGTGCAGGCGGTGTCGTCGGGCTCATCGGCGCCGGCACCGACGCCGATGGTCAGGTAGTCGCCCGGAGTGACCGAGATGGTCCCTGACACCTCACCCTGGTACCCACCGGCGGGAGGGTTGCCCGAGGAGTCGGCGCCGCCCCAGCCACCCTGTCCGCCCAGCGCGGTGATGGTGAGGGACGTGACGTTGGCCGGCACGGTGAAGTTCTGCAGGGTGTCGTTGTCGAAGCCGAAGGTCGTCGTGACCGTGGTGGGCGTGCTGGCACCGGCCACGCCGTCGACGGCTCCGAGCGCCGGCGCCACCAGGGCGGTGGCCACGACGGCCGTCACCGCCAGCACCGTGACCACGCTGCGCAGGCGGCTCCTCGAGCCCGAACCCGCGTGCGCGCTCTCCACCTGTGACCCGTTCCCCGTCGCCATAGGCGTGATGGATCGACAAGTTGGGTTGCCCCCTTTAGAAGAACTGTCAGATCCGCTGCCAGCGAGCGGGCGGGCGGGCGGGCGGGAAACGGACGATCTCCCGGCGGGTCACAGGCTCAGGGCCGGCCTGTCGCCACCAGCCGGACACGCTCAGATGGGCCCTGGCCGGAAGGTAGGCCTGTCCGTCCTCGGTCGCGCTCCCCCTCCGGACGTGGTGGCCCGGTCGACGCGACGAATGACAACCCATCGGTCGACGCCACCGTGTGTGCGCACATGACGTCGGCGGTGGGGACAGCGACAGGCGGGGCCACAGGTCCGGAACGTCTCGGGCGGCGTGCGGTAGCTTCCCTGCGATGATCGATACCGACGTGGACATCGCGACGCCGGACGGCGCCATGAACACCTTCATCACCCATCCCGAGGAGGGTGGGCCCCACCCGGTGGTGCTGTTCTTGATGGATGCCCCGGGGAAGCGTGAGGAGCTCCATGACATGGCGCGCCGGTTGGGCACCGCCGGCTACTACGTCATGCTGCCCAACCTGTACTACCGGTCGACCCGCGAGTTCAATGTCTTCTCGGGGGACCCGGCCCACTCCGCAGAGGCGATGTGGGAGCTGATGGCATCACTCACCGACGAGCTCGTCGTCGGGGACGCCGGGGTGTTGCTGGCCCATGCCGACGGCGATCCGGCGGCCGACGGGGGTCGGACCGGATGCGTGGGCTACTGCATGAGCGGGCCCTTCTCGTTCGCCGTGGCCAACACCTATCCGGAGCGGATCAGGGCCGCGGCCTCGATCTACGGGGTTCGCCTGTTCGGGCCGGGCTCGCCGGCGGACGGGGCGTCGCGAGCTCGGGGCGAGCTGTACTTCGCGTGCGCCGAATTCGACGAGTACGCGCCGTCCGACATGGTCGACGGCCTGGAACAGCACCTCCGCGCCGTGGGCGCCAACGCCCGGGTCGAGCGGTACCCCGGCGTCCATCACGGGTTCGCGTTCCCCCAGCGCGGCTCGCTCTATGACAAGGCCGCGGCGGAGCGGCACTGGGAGCGGCTCCACGCGCTCTTCGCCCGCAACCTGCTGCGGTCGGCTTCTTCGGCATCAGCCTGATCACCCGTGCGGGGGCTGACCATGCGGTCGGGCCGGCCCCACCTCCGCAGAGGGGTGATCTCCCCGACATCGGCGATCGGCGACACGTCCAGCGCCGGTGGTGGCCAGGTGGATGTGGTAGGCAGGGTCACCCGAGAGTAGAGGACCCGAGAGCTGATGGTCGATCAGAACGTGGACAGTGTTCGGGGCAAGAACGTGGTGGTCGTGATCTCCCATCGCGACGCCTTCATCTTCGCCACTGACGCAGCACCCGGCTCACGACCCGAGCGGGTGATCGCTCCCGATCCGCAGGGGCGGCTCCACAAGATCCACCACAAGGCCGGGAACCCGTCGGGAACCTACGAAGAGGACAGTCCCGCCTATTGGACGGCCATCGCCGACGAGGTCGCACCGGCCGGAGCGATCCTGGTCCTGGGGCACGGAGGCGGTAAGGCCAACGCGTCACACCATTGGGTCAGCTATGTCGAGAAGCATCGCCACGACGTGGCGGCAAAGCTCGTGGCCGATGTGCGTGTCGACATCGACCACATCGACGACGAGCAGGTCCTGCGAATCGCCCAGGCGTATTTCGGCGATCCACCACGGCGCGACTCCGGGGACAACCGTCGGGGTGTGTCGGACGATGGAGGCGGCTGACCGCGGCTGAGGTGAGTCCTGGTCGTCCAGGGCAGAGGTCAGCGTCACCGATGATGCGGGGCCCCTGCCCGTGCCGGCAATCCTCCATCCCCGTCGGCCCGAGCCGGTGTCGTGCGGTACGCAGAGGTGCGTTGACTTAGGTAGCGTCACGAGGTCCCTGCTGCCGAGCCGACCGCTGACGGCTGCCGCCGTCCTGTCCCCATGGAGTGCCCGTGCCTCACCCACTTGACGAGTTTCCGATCCACCAGGTGCCTCTGTCGATGGCCGAGGTGGCCACGTCAGACGCAAACGCCTACGACCGCTGGTACTTCAACGCCCACGGACGCACCGGCGATCCCATGGCACTGTTCGGATTCGGCCTGTACCCGAACCTCGGTGTCATCGACGCCTTTCTGACCGTCCGCACCGGCGACCGCCAGATCACAGTCCGGGCCTCGGACGCGCTCGGTGACCACGTGGATCGGATGAAGCCATCGGTGGGCCCCTTCCGTGTCGAGGTCATCGAGCCACTCGAGCGCCTGCGGTTCGTCTGCGAGGGCGACGACCACGGGGCCGGGTGTGACCTGACGTGGACAGCATCGTTCCCAGCGGTCGACGAGGTGCACCACCTGTGGCAGCCCGGGTCCAAGGTGGTGCTCGACGCCCAGCGCTTCGCCCAGGTAGGTAGTTGGGAGGGCGAGCTGCGCTTCGATGGCACCACCGTGGTGGCCGATCCGGCGGTCTGGATGGGCACCCGTGACCGCTCGTGGGGCATCCGGCCGGTCGGTGAGCCAGCCCCCCCGGGTCGGGATGCCGCTGAGCCCATCGAGGGCTTCTGGTGGAACTACGTTCCTCTCCGGTTCGACGACTACATGATCGTCGTGATCGTCCAGGAGGATCCCGACGGCCACCGGGTACTGAACGATGCCACCCGGGTGTGGCCGGCTGCGACCGGCCGGCGACCCGAGCAACTCGGGTGGCCCCGCATCACGGTGCACTACCGATCGGGGACGCGGCTTCCCGAGGGAGCCACCATCCATCTGACGGAGCCCGACGGCAGCCCCCTCACCATCGAGATCGACACACGGGGCTTCGTGGCACTCAATGCCGGCACCGGGTACGGCGGAACGTGGGTCCACGGTCAGTGGAAGGGACGCGACTGGGTGGAAGGCGTGGACATCGACCTGACCGACCCCGAGGTGGCAGCCATGATCCCCTTCGGCCTCATCGACCATGTCGGCCACGCCACCATCGGCGACCAGGAGGGTTGGGGACTGTTCGAGCTGGGCACGTTCGGGCGCCACGATCCGTCGGGCTTCGCCGACTACGGCTCCGTGGCCCCCTGAACGACGCCGCCCGTTGCGTCCGTCTCGCAGCGCCGGTGGTGCCTCCCGATCGACGGTACCCATGGGAGGTACCGACGGCGACACCCGGGACATCCGAATGACCGTCATGCGTGGGCGCTACCGGACTCGAACCGATGACCTGCTGGTTGTAAGCCAGCTGCTCTACCAACTGAGCTAAACGCCCGTGCCCGACCGGCTGGAAGCCTCCCGTAGGGTACCGGCCCCGGAGGGTACCGGCCCGTGGTGACCCCCGTCGGGGCGGGGGGGTGGGCGCTACGCCGGTCCCGCGCCGACCACGGGTCCGGCCAGCCGGAGCCCGGCGATCGACGGCAGCGGTCTGGCGTCCCCGAAGGCGGAGGTGGTCCCGTCTGAGGTGGTCAGCCAGTAGCCGTGACCGTCGGGGGTCCCACCCACGCTGACGACCGGCGCCGGCGGGGAGATGCCGAGGCCGGGAGTCGATCCGAGGTAGCCGGCATCCCCGAAGGCGAAGACACCACCGTCAGCCGCCGTCAGCCAGTACCCCCTGCCGTCGGGTGTGGTGGCGATACCGGTGACGGGCCTGCGGAGGCGGAGGGCCCCCGTGGAGCCGACGTAGCGGGCGTCACCGAAGGCGAAGACCCCCCCGTCGGCGGCCACCTCCCAGTAGCCGCCGCCGTCCGGCGTGGCGGCCAGGCCGACCACCGGCTGATCGAGATGGCGACCCCCCATCGATCCGAAGTAGCGGGCGTCACCGAAGGCGAAGACGCCCCCGTCGGCGGCCACCTCCCAGTAGCCGCCGCCGTCCGGGGTGGCCGCCAGGCCGACCATGGGCTGATCGAGATGGCGACCCCCCATCGATCCGAGGTAGCGGGCGTCACCGAAGGCGAAGACGCCCCCGTCGGCGGCCACCTCCCAATAGCCGCCGCCGTCCGGCGTGGCCGCCAGGCCGACCATGGGCCGGTTGAGGCGGCGACCGCCCATCGATCCGTGGAACGAGGCGTCGCCGAGGGCGAACACACCGCCGTCGGCCGCGACCAGGAACAGGCCCTGCTCGCTCGAGGGCAGAGGCATCTGCTCGATGAGGGAGTGCAGTCCGTCCTGCACGATGCTCGCCACCGAGCCGGCGGCCCAGCACCCGGCTCCGGGCAGACAGCTCAGGGCGGCGAGGAACGCCGGTGTGGCCACCTCAGGCGTGGCGTCGATCGACCACGATCCCGAGTGCAGCGACTCGACGAAGGGGGCAGGCCTGAACCCGGAGCCTCCCCCGCCGCCGTAGGGACCGGCCGTGCCCACCGCCCAGCACTGTCCGGCACCCACACAGGACACCGCGTCGAGGATGCTGCCGGTGCCGAAGGTGGGGTCGGCGCTCGCCACCGTGGACCACGCCTGTCCGTCCCAGTGCTGCATCAGCGTGCCGTCCGCCGTGCCGGCAGCACCCGTGGTCGAGCCCGAGGCCCAGCAGTCCGCCGAGCCGGTGCAGGCCACACCGGTCAGGTACGAACCCTCCGGAGCCGCCTCCACCGTGCTGGGCACGATCGACCACCCGCTCCCGTCCCAGTGCTCGATCAGACCCTGGTCGGCGACGGCGGCGGGGAAGATGGGGAGGAAGTTGGGGTTCTGCTGCACCGGGCCGGTGTCCCCGACCGCCCAGCAGTCCGAAGCCGAGATGCAGGTGACCCCGTCGAGTTGTCCGTAGGCCTGACCGGTCGCCGGCCCGGGCGCGATCGACCAGGCCCGGCCGTCCCAGTGCTCCGCCAGTGTGGACACGGCCGCCCCGGTCTCATCGGTCGAGAAGCCCACCGCCCAGCAGTCCGAGGCCGATGCACAGCTCACTCCCTCCAGGAACCCACCCACCGCACCCGCAGGGTCGGGACTCGGGACCTCGGCCCACGACGTCCCGTTCCACCGCTCGACGAGGACCCCGGTCGACGAGCCTCCCCCGGCCCCGGTCGTCCCCCCGACGGCCCAGCACTCGGAGACCCCCGTACAGGTCACGGCGAAGAAGGCCGCACCGCCGGCCCCGGCGGGCACCGCAGTGGGGACGAGAGACCAGTGGAAGCCGTTCCACTCCTCCATCAGGGGAGTGGGTGGGCCGCTGTTCGTGAGGGTCCCTCCCACCGACCAGCATTCGAAGGCATCCGCACATCCCGTCCCGAGGAGCACGTCGTTGACGCCGGTTCCCGAGCTCGGCGTGTCGACGACGGTCCACCCGGGCGCGGGGGCGGTGGCGGCACCGGCCGGCGGCGGCGGGAGGACGGTGACGGTGCCGGCGGCCACGACCGGGACCGCCACGATCAGGACCACCAGGGTCAAGAGGGTGGAGACGGGCACCCGTGACGATGTCCCCCTCCGCGGCGAACCCGTTCCGAACATCCCGGGAGTGTCGCGCCTGGGCGTCGGACACCGGTGGATGGCTCAGGCGGACCGGACCGCTGCGGTGAGCTGGTCGAGCAGTTCAGGGGTGGCCGCCGCCACCGGCGTGCGCCGGTCGCTGTGGACCAGGGTGACCAGGTCACGGCCCTCCGACTCGGAGAGCTCCGCCCCGGCCTCGGTGCAGATGAGCAGGCCGCCCAGGTAGTCCCAGCTGCCCAGACGGGAGCCCCCGACCACGGCATAGCCGTCCAGGACACCCTCGGCCACCGCACACAGGTCGAGGGCGGCGGCGCCGAGGCTCCGGTACTGGTTCCAGCCGAGGTACCTCGGTGGATAGCCGGAGAACCCCACGATGGCCTGGGAGAGGTCGCGACAGCCGGAGGCGTGGATGGGCCGGCCGTCCCGGCGGGAGCCGCCGCCACGGACGGCCTCGAACCGCACCCCTGACGCCTGGTTGACCACCACGGCAGCCCGGGGTCCGTCGGCGTCGAGAGCGCAGAGGCTGGTGGCGTACCAGGGGATGCCCCTCGAGGCGTTGGTGGACCCGTCCACCGGGTCGATCACCACCGAGACCTGCCGGTCCAGGCGGTGAGGGCCCGACTCCTCGGACATGACCCCGAGGCCGGCACCGTCCAGAACGGCCAGGGCGGCGGCGTCGGCGGCCAGGTCCGACCGGTACTGCCCCTCCCGGGTACCGGCCAGCCCCCAGTCGGCCAGATCGGCCAGGGCGTCGGTGACCGCGGCGGCGGCGGCCACGAGCACGTCGAGCAGGCCCTGGTCGTCCATGGCTCGACGTTACCGGAGCACGGCCGGACCGGTAGGCTGATCCTCCTGTGGCTGTCATCGACGTGGCCGGATATGTGGCCGATCTGAAGGATCACTCGGTCGACCATGGCTTCCACGTCCACGACGAGCGGCACTTCGTCGAGACGTACTCGCTGCGCCAGGTCTGGGAGGTCGAGCTCCACCCCGAGGACGGCTGCGGAGGCCCGCTCGACCTGCACCTGGCCCTCGAAGTCGACCCGCGCACCCTGCTGTCCTTCGAGGACGCGGTGTTCGGCCTGCCCGAGGACGAGGAGCCGCCCGACGAGTTCCACTTCCCGCTCACCTTCACCTGGGCCCTCCCCCCGCTCCCCCACGGTCCCGACCTGCTCCGTCTGGCCATCGACCTGGCCGGCGTGGGTGGCATCGAGCTCCCCCTGGAGGTCTCGGCCATCGACTCCTACGCCTCGGCCACCGACGCCGCCGAGCGACGGCTGAACAT
>Ga0302196_10004242_pt1 | contig 13040 bp, 13 predicted proteins | sample II_Bog_N1_3_FD_198794 | JGI IMG/M metagenome (GOLD analysis project Ga0302196, IMG submission 198794) | Peat permafrost microbial communities from Stordalen Mire near Abisko, Sweden - II_Bog_N1_3 | ecosystem: Environmental > Terrestrial > Soil > Wetlands > Peat | place: Sweden: Abisko...
CCAGTTTCTCGTAAGTCGCCGCCAGGATCTTCAGCCCTACCGAGCCGAGAAAGTCAACCGCGGACAAGTCGATGACCAGCGCCGTCGGACCCTCAGCGACCACCGCTCTGATCGCTTGCTCCAAGGCGGGAGCGGTTACCAAATCGATTTCGCCGCTCACACTGACTACGGACACCCCGTCGTGGTCGGCAACCAACGTGGTAATCGAATCAGGGGCTGACAATGGCGATCCTTTGTCCCGGGGGGCCTTAAGTGTGGTGCAAGCCTAACCTGCGTTGCGAACTGCGAGAAGAAGAAGACCTCAACACCTGCCCCGCGTCGAACCACGCTAGTCTCCCCCTAGGGCCTGCGCACAGCGGACCGCGACGCCTATTCGGGAGGCCCTGGGAGGCCACATGTCAGAATCGCTGTCGGATTTCAGCAGCACCACTACCGCGCAGACGGTTGGCATCTCGAGCGAGAGTTTGCTGCCGCAACTCGTCCAGCATCTGCGACAGAATCGGACAGTGTTGCGCGAGGAATGGGCGCGCAGGATCACCGAGGCCGAATTGCTCACCGCGATGACGCCTGAGGAGCTTTTCTCTGAAGCGACGGCGGTGTACGACAACTACGTCGAGGTGCTCGAAACCGGCAGCGTCGAAGCTTTGCAGGCCTACGCCCGCGACCTGTCCGAACGCATCATCCCGCGAGGAGTGGAGACAGACGAGGTCGTCGGCATCGTGCTCCTGCTGCGCGACGTGCTGGCGCGTTCCCTGTTCGAGAAATATCAGTCCGACTTCGACCTGCTCAACGTGGTGCTCGATGTCTACGAGCCGGCGGCCAACCGCATCGCGAACACCGTGGCTGTGAGCTTCGTGCAGGAACGCGAGCGCATCATCCGGCAGCAGCAGGAGGCGATCCGGGAGCTGTCGACGCCGGTGCTGCAGGTGCGCGAACAGCTGTTGATTCTGCCAATCATCGGCGTGCTTGACAGTCAGCGTGCCCGCCAAGTCACCGAACAACTCTTGAGAGCGATTCGGGCGAACCGCGCGAAAGTGGTGGTCATCGACATCACCGGTGTGCCCACCATCGACTCCACAGTGGCAAACCACCTGGTGCAGACGGTCGACGCCTCGGGTTTGATGGGCGCCAGCGTGATCATCACCGGCCTGTCCTCGGAGATCGCTCTGACCCTGGTGACGATCGGGCTGGATTTGTCCAAGATGAACGCCGTCGGCGACCTGCAGGGTGGTATCGAGGAAGCCGAGCGTCTGCTGGGCTACGAAGTTACCCGCACCGGCGAGCAGACCGGGTGAGCACCACAACGGCAGAGATGTCATGCCAGTACCAATCCTGAAACAGGGCTCTATCCTGATCGCTTCGGTGCAGGCCGCGCTCACCGACTCCGATACAGAACGCCTTCGGCTCGACCTGATGGAGCGGGTCAGCCGGTTTCGGGCGCAGGGGATCATTGTCGACGTCACCGCCATCGACGTGATGGATTCGTTCGCCGCCCGTTCGCTGCGGACGATCGCGCACATGACCCGGCTGCGCGGCGCCGCCACCGTGATCGTGGGTCTGCAGCCAGAGGTTGCCTTCGCGATGGTCCAACTGGGCCTGGCATTCGACGACATGCTCACCGCGCTGGATCTCGAAGAGGGCCTCGCACTGTTGAATCGGCAACTGGGGCTGCGGAGATCGACGATCGGGCGCGACGGTGACGGGTGAGATCGTCGTCGATATTCACAACCCCGACGACATCGTCGATGCCCGCAAAGCGGGACATCAGCTCGCGCTAGATCTCGGATTCTCACTGACCGACGTCACGATGATCGCCACGGCGATCTCCGAAATCGCACGCAATATCACCAGCTACGCAGGTCGCGGTGCGGTCCGGGTCGCGGTAGCCGACCGGGAGGGCCGCAAGGCGCTGGTGGTGTGCGCCGAGGACGAGGGCCCCGGCATCGCCGACATCGAACGTGCCATGGAGGACGGATATTCGACTGGACGCGGGCTCGGCCTCGGCTTACCCGGTGCGCGCCGCTTGATGGACCGATTGATAGTCGAGTCCACACTCGGCCGTGGAACGCGTATCGAAATGTGGAAATGGGTGCCGGCCCGTGCGTGACCGTGCATAGACGGGCATGACCATGCATGAGAATGGCCGACTGGGCCCGATTGAGTGGGCCACCGCAGGTCGCCAACTTCCAGGTGAGCACGTCTCCGGCGACCAGTCGATCGCGGTCGGGATCGACGTAGATGCCGCGCTGTTCGGTGTGATCGACGGACTCGGCCACGGCCCGGATGCCGCAACAGCCGCAATACGCGCTGTCGACGTGCTCAAGGACGCCCGTGACGAGCGGCTAGAGGTCTTGGTTCAGCTCTGCCACCGGGTCCTGGCCGGCAGTAGAGGGGCAGCTATCACCCTGGCGCGGGTGGATTTCGGGGCCGGCACGCTCACCTGGACCGGGGTCGGCAACGTCACCGGGCACCTGGTCGCCAAAGCTCCCACCGGCATCCACATCCGATCCAGCGCACGCCTTGCCGCAGGCATCGTCGGTTACCGCATACCCGAGATCAGACCGGCGCAGGTAGTAGGACTGCGCGCCGGCGACCTCATCGTCATCGCCACCGACGGCATCGCCGAAGATCATCTGGACCACATCGATTTCGCCGGCTCGGCCACTGTTATAGCCGACGAGATGCTGGGTAAACACGCGAAAGAGACCGACGACGCGTTGGTGCTCGCTGCGCGTCACCGAGGGGTTTCAACATGACCGGCGTCGACGATTTTCACGCCCAGTACATCGCTGCCCTGCACACTTACCTGGATGCGCGCGATGAAGACAGCCTGACCGTGGGTTATGAGCTTGGACGCCGCGCCCTGGAAGAAAAAATCAGCGTTCTCGATATCATCGAGCAGCACGCAAGAACCATCTTCGCGATCTCCGAAGACTCCCGAATCGACGCTCCCGTCGCACTCGAATTCCTGTTGCAGACGCTCGCTCCGCTCGATGTGGCAACCCGGGGGTTTCTCGACGGCACCAAGCGGTATGCGGAACAACGGGCTCGCGCCGAAGATCTCGCCGACCGCGACAAATTCCGTACCGCCCTGGTGAATTCCTTACAGGAGGGGTTCTTCGTCGCCGATCATGAGGGCGCGGTCATCGAGATGAACAACGCCTTCATCGAGCTACTCGGCTATCCCAACGAGGGTTTACCCTACCCATGGCCCCACCCGTGGTTGGTGGAAAAAAAGACGGCGGGTCAAAATCAATCCCTGGTTCGCAGCCGCGGCAGCGCTGAGTACGAGACACCGGTTCGGCTCCGGGACGGCCGCATCGCGTGGGTGATGGTGAGCATCAATGCGGTCAGCGGAGGCGGCACCGAACAGGACGTATATGTCGGCACGGTGCGTGACATCACCGCGGAACGGGCATTTGCCGCCCGGGAAAACGCGGTCTTGCGCCTCGCCACCGCGGTTGCCGTGGCCAAGAGTGTGGCGGAACTGCTGTCAATCACCCTTGAAGAGTGCCGGACGGCGATCGACGTGCGGCGCGTGGTCGCGGTCACGTGGCCGGTGGGCCCAGATCTCCAGGGCGAACCGACCGTGCAGGCGGCAGGTGAGCCCTCCGAATCGACTTGGCGCGGACTCGATCCCTGGCTGCGCGGCACCTTTCAGGATGCCCGCCACCAACTGCCGCTGACAGCCTCGACAGTCGACCGGCCAGACAATCCCGGCAAGGCACAAGGACTGGTCGCGGTGCTCACCGGCACCGGAGATCTCGCGTTGTGGCTGGAGCTCCGCACGCCACGCTGGGTCAGCGCGGAGGATCGGCTGCTGGTTACAGTGCTCACCGGCCACCTCAGTCTCGCCATGCAGCACGTCCGCCAGTTCGAGAGTGCGCGCGAGACGTCGCTGACGTTGCAGCGAGCGATGCTGCCGCTCGTAGAGCCGCCGCCGGGTTTTGTCGTGCGCTACGAACCCGCTGTCCCGCCGCTGGAGATCGGTGGCGACTGGTACGACGTGCTGCCGATCGGCGAAAACCGCATCGGGATCGTCGTCGGCGACTGCGTAGGCCGTGGTCTGCCGGCCGCAGCCGTCATGGGTCAGCTACGCAGCTCGGCGCGCGCTTTGTTGATCAACGGCGCCCAACCGGCGCGACTGCTGGAGCAGCTCGACTCGGCGGCGGCGCTCATCCCGAATGCGTACTGCACAACCGTGTTCCTGGCAATTTTGGACACCGAAACCGGTGTCCTGCAGTACAGCAATGCCGGCCACATGCCCCCTGTGCTGGTCGGTGCCGGGTCCGATTCCGGATCAACAGTGTTCACCGACGCCCGGTCAGTCCCACTCGCCGTCTGCCGAGACGAACCCCGCCCGCAAGCCTCCCGGGTGTTGCCGGCGGGCTCGACGCTGATGCTGTACACAGACGGCTTGGTCGAGCGTAAGCACGAGCCGCTTGATGACGGAATCACCCGTGCCGCAAATGCTTTAATGGAAGCGATGAATTCGCCCCTGGATGCCGTCGCGGACACGATGCTTCGCGATCTGGCTCCGGCAGCGGGATACGACGACGACGTCGCGTTAGTGATATACCGCCGCGAATTGGCCCCACTTCGCATCGAAAGTGCTGCCACCGCAGACCAATTGGCCGATGTCAGGCGCCGGTTGACCGCGTGGCTGCAGGCCGCTGACGTCCAGGCCGCGCAGGCCGGCGACATCGTGCTGGTCATCAGCGAGGCGTGCACGAACTGCGTCGAACATGCGTACCGCGGACACAGCGTCGGGTCGATGCTGACCGAGGTGACAGCCGTTGGAGACGAGGTTCGGGCGCGGATCACCGATTCCGGTTCCTGGAAGCCACCGGCGGCCAACCCGGGCAACAGCGGGCGGGGCCTGGTGCTGATGAGGGCCATCAGCGATTCGATGGAGATGGACACGACCCCAACGGGAACTACGGTCAACATCACCTTCCGATTACCGGCAGGGGGGGCTACAGCCGCTCTTTGACCGCCGCAGACAGTCGCGCTCCGTCGGCTTTTCCGGCCGCGATCGCGGTGGCCGCCTTCATCACCTGCCCCATCTGCTTCATCCCAGGGCGCTCTCCGATTGTCTCGGCCACCTGGGCGATAGCGGTGTCGGCGACGTCGGCCAACTCGGCTTCGGTGAGCGGTGTCGGTAAATACTCGTCGATGATCCGCGCCTCGGCGTGCTCGGTGGCGGCCAGCTCACCACGGCCGTTTTGGGTGTAGATCTCGGCCGACTCGGCGCGCTTCCGGGCCTCCCTGGCCAGCACCTTGAGCACCTCGTCGTCGGAGAGTTCCCTGGCCGCCTTGCCCGAGACTTCCTCGGTCTGGATCGCGGCCAGCAACATCCGCAGCGTCGCGGTCCGCAACTTATCCTGGGACTTCATCGCCCGGGTCAGGTCAGCCCGGATCGTGGATTTGAGTTCCGCCATGCCCCAGACGCTACGCGTGGGACCCGTGAGATTGAGAAATACCCGGAGCGTCGACAGGATAGGGGCCATGACAAACGACGACGGCCGCTGCACACGGTGAGCACGCCGCCTGGGTATCCGGGCTACTGGCCGCCACCCGGCTACGGTGGGCCGCCACCCGGCTACCGACCCCCGACGTACGGGTATGGGCCGCCGCCGGTCTCCGGATTGACCAAACCCGGCATCATCCCGCTACGGCCGTTGACCCTGAGCGAAATCTTCAACGGCGGGGTGGGCTACATCCGCACCAATCCGAAGGCGACTTTGGGATTGACCGCCACGGTGGTGGTGGTCATGCAACTCGTCACGCTGGCCGCCTTTACCGGACCATTGGCCGTCCATGGCAAATTCACGACCGGCCGGGCGGACGAACTGACCCCGGGAATCATCGGCGCGTGGGCGGCATCGGTGGCTGCCGCGCTACTCGTCGCCTGGCTGGGCGGCATCCTGCTCAGCGGGATGCTCACCGTCATCGTCGGGCGCGCGGTGTTCGGCTCGCCGATCACCATCGGCGAAACGTGGGCCAAGATCCGCGGGCGGCTGCTGCCCTTGTTCGGCCTGGCGCTGTTGGAAGCCGTCATCGTGGCAGCACTTCTCGGGCTGGTGGCGGTGATAATGGCGATGCTCGTCGCGATCGGCGGCAGCGTGGCGGCGGTTCTCCTGGGCTTCCCGGTGGTGCTCGTCATGATCGCCCTGATGGTGTACCTGTACACGGTGGTGTTGTTCGCGCCCGTTCTGATCGTGCTGGAGAGGTTGCCGGTCATCGATGCGGTCACCAGATCCTTTGCGCTGGTGCGCAACGGCTTCTGGCGGGTGCTGGGCATCCGGGCCCTGACATACATCGTGGTAACCGCCGTCGCTGACGCGATCGCGATACCGTTCAGCATCGTCGGCCAGGTAATGCTGGTCGGGACCCCGTCCACCGGGGTCATGTTGATAGGAACCGCGATCGCGTCCATCGGGTCGGCGATCGGCCAGATCATCACGGCACCGTTCAACGCCGGCGTTGTCGTGCTGCTCTACACCGACCGCCGAATACGCGCCGAAGCATTCGATCTGGTGCTGCAGAGCGGCGCCGCCGGCGGACCCCACGCGACCGCCTCCACCGACAACCTGTGGCTGACCCGGCCGGTGTAAGGACTCACTGACTGTGCCTTCCATCGACATCGACCGCGATGCCGCGCACCAGGCTGCACAAGACGAGCTCAACAAACCCATCTATTCCAGCGCTTCGACCGGACAACAACTGACCGACTGGATCGACGAGATGTTGTACCGACTGCTGCAGAAGACGGCCTCGATACCGGGCGGGTGGTTTACCGCCATGGTGCTGCTTATTCTGCTGGCGATCGCGGTAGCGGTAGCCGTTCGTATCGTGCGGCGCACGATGCGCAGCAAACCCGGCGGCGACCAGTTATTCGAAGCCGGCCAGCTCACCGCGGCCCAGCATCGTGCTACCGCCGAAAGCTATGCGGCGGAGGAGAATTGGGCAGCAGCGATTCGGCACCGACTGCGCGCCGTCGCGCGTCAGCTCGAAGAGACCGGCATACTCAACCCGGCCCCCGGCCGAACGGCCAACGAACTGGCCCGGGATGCCGGCGCGGCTTTGTTTCATCTGACTTCGGAATTATCGCAGGCGGCAACGGCCTTCAACGACGTCACCTATGGCGAACAACCCGGGACCCGGGATGCCTATCGGATGATTGCCGACCTCGATGACCACCTGCGATCGCGCCCACCGGCCGCGCCGCTGGGGCCGGGACAATCCGCTGCGGTCGATTCATGGGCACAGGTCCGGTGATGGCCGCACCGCGATGGCGATCATGGCGCGGGGTGGTGCTCACGCTGGTCGTCCTGGCCGTCGTCGCCGGGATCGGCGCCTACCTGACCGCACCGCGACCCGGCGGCCCGATGGATCCAGCGGCGACCAGTCCCGACGGTACCCACGCACTGGCGACGCTGCTGCGTGACAACGGTATCGAGGTGGTCGTGGCCGACAACATCACCGCGGTCGAACAAGCAGCAAGCCCCGACACGCTGATATTGGTGGCGCAGAGCCAGTACGTGACCGATACCGCGCTGGACCGACTGGCGAAAACCCCTGGCGATTTCCTGCTGGTGGAGCCGAAGGCACGAACCCGAGCAGCGTTGATCCCGGGTTTGCGGGTCTCGGCCGCCAGCACCTTCGACAGTGACCCGGATTGCGCTCTGCGGGAAGCTAACAAGGCGGGATCAGTTCGATTCGGGCCGAGCGACACCTACGCGGCCAAGGATGACCGGCCGATGACCAGCTGCTACGACGGGGTGCTGGTCCGATATCGAGACGGCGCACGAACCATTACGGTGGTCGGCAGCGCCGACTTCATCACCAACGGTGGCCTGTTACAGGCGGGCAATGCCGCGCTGGCGATGAATCTCGCGAGTGCCCGGCCCCGCCTCGTCTGGTACGCGCCCCAGCACATTGATGGTGAAACATCAGCCCCAACATCGGTTTTCGACTTGATTCCGGAAAACTTCACGTGGGTCGTCTGGCAGTTGGCGGTGGTCGTGCTACTGGTTGCACTGTGGAAGGGCCGCCGGCTCGGTCCACTGGTGGCCGAGGAATTGCCCGTTGTGGTGCGGGCGTCGGAGACTGTCGAGGGCCACGGCCGGCTGTACCGATCCCGCCGCGCCCGTGATCGCGCTGCAGACGCGCTGCGAACCGCGACACTGCAGCGGTTGCTGCCCCGGCTTGGTCTCGGCGCGGGCGCACCAGCGTCGGCCGTGGTGACCAGCGTGGCCCAGCGCGGCGCGGCCGACCCGCGATTCATCTCCTACCACCTGTACGGTCCACCCCCGCCCACCGACAACGACCTGTTACAACTCGCCCGTGCACTCGACGAAATCGAAAGGCAGGTCACACACCAGTGACTGAACCGGATCCCGCCCAGACCCCGCAGGCCGAATCGGCGCGTGCTGCGCTGCTGGCGTTACGCATCGAGCTCGCCAAGGCAGTAGTCGGACAGGAAGGGGTTATCAGCGGTCTGGTGATCGCGCTGCTGTGTCGTGGCCACGTGCTGCTGGAAGGTGTTCCGGGAGTGGCGAAGACGCTGCTGGTTCGAGCGCTGTCCGCCGCGCTGCAGCTGGAATTCAAGCGGGTGCAGTTCACCCCCGACCTGATGCCCGGCGACGTCACCGGTTCGCTGGTGTACGACGCGCGCACCGCCGCGTTTGTGTTCCGGCCGGGTCCGGTGTTCACCAATCTTCTGCTGGCCGACGAGATCAACCGCACCCCGCCCAAAACCCAGGCCGCGCTGCTGGAGGCGATGGAGGAACATCAGGTCAGCGTGGACGGCGAGGCCAAGCCGCTGCCCGATCCGTTCATCGTCGCCGCAACGCAGAACCCGATCGAATACGAAGGCACCTACCAGTTGCCCGAAGCCCAACTCGACCGCTTCCTACTCAAACTGACCGTGTCGCTGCCGGAGCGCGAGTCCGAGATCGCCATCCTGAGCCGGCACGCGCACGGCTTCGACCCGCGCGATCTTTCCGCGATCAACCCGGTGGCCGGACCGGCCGATCTGGCGGCCGGCCGCGAAGCGGTGCAACGGGTCTTGGTGGCCGACGAGGTGCTGGGCTACATCGTCGACATCGTCGGAGCCACCCGCTCCTCGCCCGCGCTGCAGCTGGGTGTCTCCCCACGCGGGGCAACGGCCCTGCTGGCCACCGCCCGGTCTTGGTCGTGGCTGTCCGGCCGGAACTACGTCACTCCCGACGACGTCAAGGCCATGGCCCACCCAACGCTGCGGCACCGGGTGATGCTGCGTCCGGAGGCCGAGTTGGAAGGCGCCACACCCGACGGTGTGCTCGACGGGATCTTGGCATCGGTTCCGGTGCCCCGCTAGTGATCCTGACCGGACGCGCCGGCTTGGTGGCGCTGATCTGCGTCCTGCCGATCGCGGTGTCGGACTGGCCGGCAAAGGCTTTTGTGGCGTTACTGGCGACGCTGGCGATAGTGGTTGCGGCTGACGCCGGGCTGGCGGCCAGCCCCCGCCGGTTGCGGTACACCCGCTCACCAGACACCTCGACACGGCTCGGCCAGCAGGTGGACGCCGGGCTGCGGATCGACAACGACGGTCGCCGACGGTTTCGCGGCAAGATCCGGGATGCCTGGCCGCCCAGCGCGGGTGCCACGCCGCGCGCCCATGCCGTCATCGTCCCGGCCGGTGCACAGCACCACATCCACACGACGCTGCACCCGGTGCGCCGCGGCGACAAGAGGGCGGCCGCGGTCACCGCACGCTCGATCGGGCCACTGGGGCTGGCAGGACGGCAGAGTTCGCGGGCAGTGCCCGGCCAGGTCCGGGTGCTGCCACCGTTCCTATCCCGCAAGCACCTGCCATCGCGGCTTGCCAAACTGCGGGAGATCGACGGGCTATTGCCGACACTGATACGCGGGCAAGGAACTGAATTCGATTCGCTGCGCGAGTATGTCGTCGGTGACGACGTCCGCTCAATCGACTGGCGCGCATCCGCGCGTCGCGCCGACGTCATGGTGCGCACCTGGCGGCCCGAACGCGACCGGCGCGTGTTGATCGTGCTGGACACCGGGCGCATGGCAGCGGGTCGCGTCGGTGTCGACCCGACTTCTATCCAACAAGCGGACGCCCATCCCGCGGGTTGGCCCCGGCTGGACTGGTCGATGGACGCCGCGCTGCTGCTGGCCGCGCTCGCATCGCGGGCCGGTGACCATGTCGATTTCCTCGCCCACGACCGGATAAGCCGGGCCGGCGTGTTTGGCGCGTCACGCACCGAACTGCTCGCCCAGCTGGTCAATGCGATGGCTCCGTTGCAACCGGAGCTTGTCGAGTCGGACTGGCGCGCAATAGTCGCAGCGATCGGGCGGCGCAACCGCCGACGATCGCTAGTGGTGCTGCTGACCGACCTCAACGCCACCGCACTCGACGAAGGCCTGCTCCCGGTGCTACCCCAGTTGTCGGCCAGACACCATGTGATGATCGCCGCGGTCGCCGACCCACGGGTGGACGAAATGGCCACCGGGCGCTCCGATGCGGCCGCGGTATACGACGCGGCGGCCGCCGAGCGAGCCCGCAATGATCGGCGCGAGATCGCATCCCGGCTGCGCCAAAGCGGGGTGGATGTCGTTGACGCTGCGCCGACGGAACTCGCTCCCGCACTTGCCGACCGCTATCTGTCGATGAAAGCGACTGGCCGGCTCTAACCTCAGCGGGTCGGAATCACGTCAGGCGCGTCGTCGATATCGCCGGTCTCCCCGGCTTTTACGGCGCGGCGGCCGAAGTACCCGATGTACGACAGGAAGGCCAGTTCGGCAATGATCCCGATGCCGACCCGGACAAAGGTCGGCAACGACGACGGCGTCACCAATGCCTCGATCAAGCCGGAGACCAGCAATACGACGACCAGTCCCACCGCGACCGACACCACCCCACGTCCCTGCTCGGCGAGCACCTGCCCACGCGGCCTGTCGCCCGGCGAGATCACCGACCAGCCCAGCCGCATCCCGGTCGCCCCGGCCAGGAACACCGCGGTCAACTCCAGTAGCCCGTGCGGGGCCAGCAGCCCTAGCAGGATGCCGCCCTTGCCGGCCTGAAACATCAACCCGGCAATCAGCCCCACGTTGGCCGCATTTTGAAACAGCACAATCGGGATCGGCAGTCCCAGCAGGACCGAAAAAGCGATGCACTGGGCAGTCACCCAGGAGTTGTTCACCCAGACTTGCAAGGCGAACGCCGCCGCGGGGTGCTCGCTGTAATACGACTCGACGTTGTGGTTCACCAGTTCGTCTATGTCACTTGGCGTTCCGATAGCTGACTGCACTTCCGGGTTGCCGGCCACCCAGCATGCGATCACCGCCACAACGCCGAAGAACACCGCCGCCGTTGCCAGCCACCATCGCCACGTGCGGTAAGCGACCACCGGGAAGGACACTGTCCAGAAACGGACGAACGTACTGCTGAGCGGTGCATGCGCACCGGTCACCGCGGATCGAGCGCGCGCGATCAGACTCGACAGCCGGCCGATCAGCAGCGAATCCGACCCGATAGTGCTGGCCGACCTCAGCATCGACAGATGGGTGGACACCCTTTGGTAGAGCTCCACGAGCTCGTCGACTTCGGCTCCGCTCAGTGACCGGCGCCCCTTGATCAACTGATCGAGCCGGTCCCAGGTGCCGCGATGCGTCAGCACGAATGCGTCAACGTCCACCCTGCGCAGCCTAATCGGAAGCCGCAGCCATGTACCGTTCGGTGTTATGTCGGAGGTGGTGACCGGGGACGCGGTGGTGCTCGATGTGCAGATCGCCCAGTTGCCGGTGCGGGCGGTGGGCGCGCTGATCGATATCACGGTGATATTGGCCGGCTACGTGTTCGGGCTGATTCTGTGGGCGGCCACCCTGACCGAGTTCGACTCCGCGCTGAGCACAGCGATCCTGGTTATCTTCACCGCGCTGGCGCTGCTCGGGTGGCCGTTGGTGATCGAAACCGCGACCCGCGGCCGGTCATTGGGCAAGATCGTGATGGGACTGCGAGTGGTGTCCGACGACGGTGGCCCAGAACGGTTCCGGCAGGCAGTGTTTCGCGCGCTGGCCGCGCTGGTGGAGATCTGGATGCTGTTCGGGAGCCCCGCCGTGATCGCCAGCATCTTGTCGCCGAAGGCCAAACGCATCGGCGATATCTTCGCCGGCACCGTCGTGGTCAGTGAACGCGGGCCCCGGTTGAGCCCGCCACCGGCAATGCCCCCGTCGTTGGCGTGGTGGGCGTCATCGCTGCAACTTTCGGACCTGAGCCCCGGCCAAGTCGATGTCGCCCGTCAATTTCTTTCCCGGGCAACACAACTCGATCCCCGGCTACGCCAGCAGATGGCCTACCGGATCGCCGGTGACGTAGCAGCCCGCATCGCCCCACCACCGCCGCCCGGCGCCCCACCACAGTTGGTGCTTGCCGCTGTGCTTGCCGAACGCCACCGTCGCGAACTAGTACGGCTCCGGCCAACGGTGCCCCCTCAGCCCCCTCGGCAGGCGGCGCCCCAGCCCTGGCCGCGGCAAGAACAAGACACCGGCGGATTCGCGCCGCCGCGTTGATGCCTCCGCGCTGCCGCGGCCTTCCCGCAGGTCAGCACCCCGGAGCCAGGCCTCGCCAAGCACTACCGAAATAAAACGTTGCATCGCGATAGTTAACGATATATCGTGATATACCAAGGCGCGCGGATGGTGCGTCACCTCAACAGACGTAAGGACTACAGACATGAACAACCAATTCACTCCTCCCGGCGGACCGTTCGCCGGCGGGCCGGGCTTCGGCTTCGGCCCCGGTCCCGCGCAACGACGTGCAATGCACGGCGCCAGGCGGCATGCCCGACAGGAATTCATCGAACACCTCCGTGACCACCAGGCAGGCGGACACGAGGGACCACTCGGTTTCGGCCCCGGTTTCGGCCCCGGTTTCGGCCCCGGTTTCGGCCGTGGCTTCGGCCCCGGTTTCGGAGGCGGGCGACGCGGCGGGGGGCGCCGCGGCGGTCCCGGACGCGGACGGCGCGGTGACG
>Ga0302196_10004255_pt1 | contig 13017 bp, 12 predicted proteins | sample II_Bog_N1_3_FD_198794 | JGI IMG/M metagenome (GOLD analysis project Ga0302196, IMG submission 198794) | Peat permafrost microbial communities from Stordalen Mire near Abisko, Sweden - II_Bog_N1_3 | ecosystem: Environmental > Terrestrial > Soil > Wetlands > Peat | place: Sweden: Abisko...
CGCCGCCGCACGGCGGCATGGCGGCGGGCGTCGACCGCATCGTCATGCTTCTCGCCGGCGAGCAGAACCTGCGTGAAGTGGCGTTGTTCCCGATGAACCAGCGCGCCGAGGATCTGCTGATGGGCGCGCCTTCGCCGGCGTCGGCGAAGCAGCTGCGCGAGCTGCACATCCGGACGAACCTGCCGGAAGGCTGATTGCGCCTTAGGGTTTTTCGGGGCCGCCGCCGCCCGTGGCGGCGGTCTGGGCGAAGAATCCGCGGAACATGTCGCGGAACCATTCGGAGCCCTGTTGGCCTTCGGTGAACCAGGCCCGCAGGAAGCCGTCGGGCGAGAATTTCGCTGCTTCCGCCATCACCCGTTTCTCGATCTCCCCCATCACCGCCGCCTGCATCGGCTGGACGTCCGGCAGGCCCATGAATTGGCGCGCTTCGACCGGCGTGCAGTCGATCTCGATCGTGACTTTCATCGTTGCTCCGTCGTTTGCGGTCCGGACGCCCGGTTGTAGCATTCAATCGCCCGTTCGTCGTCGGTCCGGCGCATCGCTTGAACGCGCGAACCGTCTGGCCGAACGTCGTATTTTTGACTGGCGCAAGGCTCGATTTGTCGTAGTGTCGCCCGCGCCGGCGTTGCGGGGAGACGGGACCAGCTTTGACGGGCGAGCATTTTGACGTCCTGATCGTCGGGGCGGGGTTGTCGGGAATTGGCGCGGCCTGCCGGCTGCGGACTCGCTGTCCGGGCTCGAGCTTCGCCATCCTCGAGGCGCGCGACGATCTCGGCGGCACCTGGGACCTGTTCCGCTATCCCGGCGTGCGGTCCGATTCCGAATTGTTCACGCTGAGCTATTCGTTCCGGCCGTGGCCGCATGCGGCGGCGATCGCCGGCGGCCGGACGATCCTCACGTATATCCGCGACACCGCCAAAGAGTTCGGCGTCGATCGGCGAATCCGCTACGGCCATAAAGTGCGCTCGGCGGCGTGGTCGTCAGCCGAGGCGCGCTGGACCCTGGAGGTCGAAAGCGGGCCGGAGCGGCGGCAGGTCCAAGTCACCTGCGGCTTCCTCATCGTCTGCGCCGGATATTACAGTTACGAGGGCGGTTACCGCCCGGACTTTCCCGGCCTTGAACGCTTCGGTGGCCGAATCGTCGATCCGCAGCGCTGGACCGACGACGTCGATTACGTCGGCAAGCGGGTGCTGGTGATCGGCAGCGGCGCGACGGCGGTGACGACCGTTCCGGCGCTCGCCCGCCGCGCCGCCCATGTCGTGATGCTGCAACGGTCGCCGACCTACGTGATCGAGCGCGCCTCGCGCGACGCGTTCGCCGACGCGTTGCGCGCAGCGCTGCCGGAGCGGCTCGCCTTCCGGCTCGCGCGCTGGCGCAACATCGTGGTCGGCGCCGCATTCTACCGCTTCTGCCGGCGCTTCCCGCGGGCGGCGCGATGGTTGCTGCTGGCGCGGGCGCGCGACGCGCTGGGGCCGGGCGTCGACGCGGCGAAGCATTTTACCCCGCGTTACGAACCGTGGGACCAACGGCTGTGCCAGGCGCCCGACGGCGATCTGTTCCGCGCACTGCGCAGCGGCCGCGCGTCGATCGTCACCGACACGATCGCGACCTTCACCGAGACCGGCGTTACCCTCGCCAGCGGTGAGACGATCGAAGCCGACGTCGCGGTCGCCGCCACCGGCCTCGAGCTGCAGCCGCTCGGCGGAATCCGCCTCAGCGTCGATGGAGCGGAGGTCGAGCCCGGCGAGGCGACCGTCTTCAGGGGTGCAATGCTGAGCGGCGCGCCCAATCTCGTCATGGTTTTCGGCTACACCACCGCCGCCTGGACGCTGAAGGCCGACCTCGTCAGCCTCTACGCGTGCCGGCTGATCAATCGACTGAAACGGAGCGGTATGCGCCAATGCGCCGCACAGGCCGGCGACCCGTCGATGGCGAAGCGACCGCTGGTCGACTTCTCGTCCGGCGCCTATCGCCGAGCGGCGGCGAAACTGCCGAAACAGGGAACGGAAGGGCCGTGGGCGAGCCGGCAGAGTTACTGGCGCGATTTTCTCATGCTGCGCTTCGCGCCGCTGCGCAGCGGCGGGCTGCGGTTCTCCAACCCCGGCCCGGCGACGACGGCGGGGCGCAATCGCGGCGCCGCCAGCGCGCCTCAGAGGCCGAGCGCGGCGAGATAACGCGGCAAGGCGTGCGACCAGGCGAGCTCTTCACGGGCGCGCTGGCGCGCCGCCTCGCCCATTCGGGCGCGCAGTCCGTCATCGGCGAGGAGCGTCGTCAAGGCCTCCTGCACCGCCTCGGCGTCGTCGCCGCGACGCACGAGGCCGGTCTTGCCGTCGAGAACCGCATCCGAGGCGCCGCCTTCGGCGCCGGCAACGCTCGGCACGCCGCGCCAGGCCGCCTCGGCATAGACGATGCCGAAGCCCTCAACCGAGGCGCCGACCCGTCTGACCGGCATGGCGAAGACGTCGCTGCGCTCGAACAGCGCCGCCTTGGCCTGATCGTCGGGCAGGCGGCCGAGGAACTCGACCTGCGCCTCGACGCCGAACGTGGCGGCAAGCTGGCGCAGCCGCGGCAGGTCGCCGCCGCCGCCGCCGACGAGATAAACGATGCGGGGGAAACGTTCGCGCAGGCGCGGAAGCGCCGCGAGCACCGTGTCGACGCCCTTGCGCGGCTCCAGCCGCGATAGGGTCGAGACAACCGGCCCGCGGCCGGCGATGCGCGCCTCGATCGCCGCCAGCGCAGCTTGGCCGGCGACTTCCTGCGGCTCCAGCGGCGGATTGACGATGACGATATTGGTCGGCGCCGACGCGACGACGCGTCGGGTCATTTCGGCGGTGAATTGGGAAATTGCGATGACGGTCCGCGCGCGGCTCAGCGCCGCGCGAACGCGGCGTGCGCGCTCCCCGTCGATCTCCTGCGGGATTTCGTTGCCGTAGGCGAAGACGGCGATCGGTCCGACGCCCGGAGGAATCGCGGCGACGCTTTTCCACGAGTCGGCGAAAACGCCGGCGAAGCCCGCTTCGGCGCACGCCGCCAGCGCCCGACGCTTCATCCACCGTCGCACGGGTCGGATCGAGCCGAACCGTCGGATCGGGTAGGGGCGAACGAGTTCGCCCGCGTCGCGCCGGCGGATATGGTCGGCGAAGACCTCAATGTCGCGGCCGTCTGCGGCCAGCGCGTCGGCGAGGCTGGTCATCAGCGCTTCGATGCCGCCGAAATCGGGGGCGAAGCACTGGGTGGCCAGGGCGAGCCGCCCGCTCGCCGCGCCGTCGCGATCAGAAGGCATGGAGCGTCGGCCATGGATAGGCCGCCGGATCGAGGCGGTCGAACGCGACATCGACGAGGTAACGGGCGACAGTCTGCTCGTTGAATAGTTCATGATAGTGCTTGCGGCCAGCGGCGGCGACGCGTTGGCGATAGTCTGGATCGGCGATCAGCCGCTTCAGTTTCTCGATCAGTTCGTCGAAATCGCCGAAGTAGACAAACTCGCCCTCGGGCAAAAATCCCTGGTAGCCGTTGGCGGCCTCCAGCATCACGGCCAGGCCGTTGCCGGCCATGTGCGCCAGCCGGTCGGAGGTATACAGGTAAATGTCGTTGCGCCGGCTCAGGTTGAGACCGATGGCGGCCGATTCCAATGCGCGCTGGTACTTGGCGCCAGCGATGTTCGGCTCGCCGCGCGCGCCTGGCGAGAGGATGCGAATTCCGGGGACGCGCGCTTCGATCGTCGCCAGCGCTTCCTTGGCGGTCGTCTGGCGGCCGCAGATCCAGCGGACGCTCAACTCGTTGCCGCAAGCGTAGAAGAGATCGAAGGGCAGGTCGCGCCGCTCGTGGTTGCGGCCGGTCTCGATCGAAAAGTCGACTGGATTGGGCATGAAGCCGAGCGTCTTGCCGGGAACGTATATGCGCCGGAGGGTTTCGCCGGCGGTGGTCGCCAAGGTCGCGTCGACGACGTCTTTCTTGGCGAGGATGTCGCGGATGTTGCGCTCCTCCATCAGCCAGTCGACATCGTATTGGATCACCCGCAGATCGGGAATCCGCTCACGAACCCTGTGCAAGGTTTCGGCGGCGATCAGGTCGGCGTGGCCGAGCACGATGAGGTCGGGACCAACGGCGAGACAGAAGTCGAGGAAGGCGCGGTTGGCCGCCTTGGCGCCGGTGGGCAGGTGGCCAAGCAGGGTGTTGGCGCGGGCGACGTCGCGGTCGGAGAAGTTCGACACCGCGTGACCGTTGCGGATGAGCCCGTTGGTGATCTTGTGCTCGACCCCGTGCTGAAAGGCCCCCTTGGCTTTTCGGCCGAAGTTTGAAGCGTGAACGATGCGGGCCATGGCGTGACAGGGCTTCTATACGAGGGGGCCCGGGGTGGCAACGCGGGCCCGCCTTGCTGGCCGTCGGCCGGTTGTGTAGACAAGCGCGACCCCTATGACAACGCCCGCACGGACAATCGCAGCGCTGGCGACGGCGCCGCAACCGGTTCCCGACGACGTGACCGTCTGCGTGACGAGTTGCGCCCGGCTTGACCTCCTTTCCGCGACGATGCGGTCGTTCCGCGCCTTCAACCCTGGCGGCCGGACGATCATTTCCGAGGACTCGGCCGACGCGGCGGTGATCGCGGCGATCGACGCCGCCTATCCCGACGCGCGCGTCCTTTCCGGCCCCGAGCGCATCGGCCAGATGCGGTCGATCGACCGGATGTTTCCCATGGTCGAGACGACCTATCTCTTCCACCTCGAGGACGACTGGGTGTTCGAGGGGCCGGTCGACTGGGACGCGCTGCGCGAACTCATGGCGACGCGCGCCGACGTCGCCAACATCTGCGTGCGCGATTTCGGCGAGATCAAGCCGAAATACCGCGCCCGCTCCGATCGCGCCGAGTGCCGCGGGGCGTCGTTCCGGGTGATGCGGCTTGACGCGCACCCGGAGTTTTTCGGCTGGTCGAACGGCCCCGGGCTGATGCGCACCGCCCTCTACCACGCCTACGCGCCGTTCGGCCGCGTCCGCCACGACCAGATCTCGGCGATGGTCAAGCGCGACGGCGGGCGGGAGGCGTATGTGCTCCCCGGCGTCGCCCATCACATTGGCCAGGGGCGCAACGTCAAAGACCCGACCGCGCCCGCGCGCGCCAAGACCAAGCTCGGCAAGTGGGTGCGCTGGGCCAAGAAGCGCCTCTACTACGCGGGATTGAGAAAGGAGCCGTTTTGACCGCCGCGGCTGAGCCGAGCCGACTGCCGCTCAGCGTGCTCATCCGCACGCTCAACGAGGGCGACCGCATCGCGCGGACGCTGCGCTCGGTCGCCCCGCTTGGGGCCGAGTTGGTGGTCATCGACGCCGGCTCGAAGGACGACACGGCGGCGATCGCGCGCTCGCTCGGCGCCGTCGTTTACGAGAACCCCTGGCCGGGTTTCGGGCCGCAGCGTCATTTCGGCGAAGCCAAGTGCTCGAACGACATGATCTTCTCGCTCGACGCCGACGAGGCGGCGACCGAGGCGCTGGTCGCCGAAATCAAGCGCGCCTTCGCCGCGGGGCCAGCCACGCTGATGATCGTGCGCAAGGCGTCGGTGTTCCCCGGCTACGACAAGCCGTGGCCGCTGAGCTTCTGCCACGAGCAGATCCTCATCTACGATCGACGCGTCGCCCGCACCGGGCCGAACCCGAACTGGGACAAGCTCGAGATCACGACCAAGGACGCGCCGGTCCGGCTCAGCAACCCGCTCTGGCACTACAGCACCCGCAACCTCAACCACGCCGTGACCAAGGCGGTCTATGTCGGCCAATTGGCGGCCGACACCCAGCCGGTGCGGTCGAGCGCCGGCCTGACGTTGCGGCTGATCGTCGAGTTTCCGATCGCCTTCTGCCGGTATTACTTCGCCCGTCGCTTCTTTCTCGCCGGCGGGGACGGGTTCGCCTATGCGATTGTCGGCGCCTACAGCCGCTGGATCCGCATTGCGCTGATGCGCGAGCGCGCCAGGCGCGAGGGCAAGTGAGCGCCGAGACGGCGAAAGCGCATTGTCCGGCGGCCCCGGCTATGTTAGCCACGGCGCAAACGTCGGGGTATAGCGCAGCCCGGTAGCGCGGAAGTTTTGGGTACTTCAGGCCGCAGGTTCGAATCCTGCTACCCCGACCAGGGCAACCGGCCGCCTGAGGAAAGGCGAGGCTTCATGACGGCGCGCATCTATTTGCCGGCTCGCAACGCGATGCAGTCGGGCCAGGCCAAAGATCAGTGGGTGCTCGAATTCGAGCCCGAATCGCCGCGCCAGTCCGAGCCGCTGATGGGGTGGACGGCTTCCTCGGACATGCGTTCGCAGGTGCGCCTGCGTTTTGCCAGCAAGGAGGAGGCGATCGCCTATGCGACGCGCGCCGGCCTCGCCTACAGAGTCGAAGCGCCGAAGCCAGCGACCCGCAAATTGGTATCCTATTCCGACAATTTTCGTCCTGGCCGCCCGACCCCGTGGTCGCACTGAATGGGCGCGGCCCAGCCGGCTCCGTAGCTCAGTTGGATAGAGCAGCCGCCTTCTAAGCGGCAGGTCGCAGGTTCGAGTCCTGCCGGAGTCGCCAGCCGCAGCCTGCCAAATTCAGCGAAAACATGAGAATGCGCCAATGCCGCTTCAGGCCGCGCTCATTTGAATGTGTACGCCACGCCGACGCGGAAGATATGGTACTGGTCACGCCTCACGGTCGCCCAGCCGCCACCGGCAATCCCCGCATAGGGCGCCCCGGCGGCGTTCGCCGGATCGTTCTTGCCGAAATCCATGAACTGATATTCGCCTCTAATCGACCAATTGTTGGTCAGAGCGTATTCCACGCCGCCGCCCAAGGTGTAGCCGATCGCGGCGCCGGAGAAGGTGTAGGGGCTGCCATTCAAAATCGGGCCGTTGACGTTGCTAGAGAGCCCACCGTAAGCGAGGCCGCCGTCGACATAGACCAGAGCGCGATCGAACGCGTATCCGACGCGGTCACGCAGGGCGCCAAAGTAGCGCAGCCGAGAGCTGAAGTTGTCGCCGTAGAGCTGGTCGTGCTTGGAATTGCCGATGTCGGCGAGGTCGAACTCGGCCTCCACGCCCAAAACGTAGCGTGACACCTGGAAATTGTAGCCGGCCTCCACGCCGCCCAATCCGCCTTGGGAAAAGAGGCCGGTCGGTTGATCGCCTCTGAGCCCGAGTTGGTCGGTTGAAGCGCTCCAAGCGTAGCCGGCGCTCGCGCCGAAATAGGGTCCGCTCCAGACGACCGGCGCCGACGGGTCGCCCTGCGGCTCCAATGTGCCTCTGAGGTCGGACGCCTGCGCAGCCATGCCGATCGCAGACGCGACCGCAGCAGTCGACAGGATTGCCCACAGGCGCGCCATAGGATGATCCAATGTGGCGTTGTCTTCGCGACCGAACAGACGCAACGTAACGGCAGTCCGCCCATTGATCGCCTCTTAGTCTTAAGCGGAAACGCTTAGCCATCTATTAATGGGGGTTAGCCGTGGGCGGGCGCTCGGACCGCCAGATCGGCTCGCTCGACGATGCCTCGACGCACAAAACCACAATGGGTACGCAGGGTGGGGCATCGCCCCGCCGGCCAGGTCGCGGCCGGTCTCCGCCGGCGCATCAGTCGCTTCCGCGGTCGGTTGGCGCAGGCGCCGGTGGTCGCGCTTCGCCGTTCAGGCGCGTGGGGCGCTCGGCGGGTCGGTCGGATTGATGATGAAGCCGTCGTAGTCGCCGCGCGGCCCGACCCGCTTGGCGAGAGCGGCCCTTAGCGTCGCGAGCTCCGCAGTCTGGTCGGGACGGAGGTCAGGAAAGACGTGAAGGACGCGGCGGCCGCCGTCCTCTAGGTAAAGTTGGCCCTCGGTCGCGTAAGGGAGATTGAGAGGAATGGCTTTGTGCATTGACGTCGCCTTGCCCCTGTATAAGCCTGACAGCAATGCCAGCGCAGAGCGGCACTGGCAATGGCTTGCACCTCGCCTACAGGTTGAACCCCGATTATGAGTTGGCGACCTCGGGCCAACCATCGCCGTTCGCGCGAGGCGAACCGCGTCGCACCGGGCGAAAAAGGGCGATGAAGCGACTTTTGCAATTCTTGATCGCAACCGTCGCGTTGCTGCCGGCGGCGGCTTGGTCGGCCTCGACAGGGCCCCAGATTGCCGAGGGCCAGGCGCTGACGGGCGCCGCGGGACCGCCCTCCGCGAGCGTTCAGGAATCCGACGACCGACAGCGCTTCGATTGCTATGCGGCGGCGCCGCATTCGCATTGGTATGAAATCGGCGCCTATCGAGAGGCGCTAAAGGAAATCGAACCGCTGGCCAAGGACGGCTGCGCACCCGCCGAACATCTCCTCGCGGTCATGTACGGAATGGGGCAGGGCGTCCGTCAGGACCCGGTCCGCGCTTATGCATGGCTGCTGGTTGCGTTCAGCATGGGCGTCACGCCGTTTGGCGGCGGCGCCGGCGTACCGGTCCTTGCCGAAGACCCGAGCGAATTTGAAATCGTTCAGTTCGGCGCGCGCCTGAGCGACGAACAGCTCGCCCGAGCCGATGAGCTGGCGTCGCGGCTCGTCAACCCGCGCGCGATCGCCGCGAACGGCGCCATCGGGCCGACCGGCATCGCGGACGCGATCCGAGAGCTGCGTCCGCGTCGGGCGGGCTACTCCCTGAATGGAAAGCTGGCGACGCTGGAGCCGACCAACGCTCTCTCGTCGCTGCTCGCGAAGGCGAACCGGGGCGGACCAAGCGGCGCACTCGCGCAACTCGTGACCGCAGCGAACGGCGCCTCGATCCCTCACCAGCTCGCTTTCATCGACGCCGAACTGACGGACCTGGCGCGCGGCGTTTCTGGTAGCGATCAAGACTTGCAGCGGGAACTCGACCTCGCCGCAGACCAGGGCGAGCGGTTCGAACGACTGGAGATCGGACTCGAAGTGCGAATCGCGAGATTCGGCGTCAACGCCGGCTTCGCGTCGCAAGTCGAACCTGTCGCCGCCGCCGGGACCAACTCGACAGGACAGAAATACTGGGTCGACAGTTGCTTCCTGAAAATGAAGGATCCGCGCGACGCTGGATGGCTGAGCGCGGCGCGCGGCGACAAATGTGAGAAGCCGCGCTGACCCATGGAGTTCACCCCCTGACGAGACCTTATCCGCCACAGCATGGGAGGCTCGGCGCTCAGGGTGCGGCCTGAGTCTGCCGCGCGTTCAACAGGAACAACTCCTGCTGCGCTGCCTCGACGCCCTGGTCGGCTGCACGCTGCAGCCAATCGATCGCTTCCGACGGACTTGGTTCGCCAGCGACCCCCTCGGCGAGATAGCGCGCCAACATCAACTGCGCGTTTCCATTGCCAAGCTTCGCCGCTTCACGAAACCAGCGATGGGCGATCAAGCGATCCTCTGGAATGCCGTGCCCGCCTCCATAAATTGCGCCCAGCGCGAACATTGCGCCGCTGTGCCCGCGCGCGGTCGCGCGGACGAAGAGCCTGACTGCGCCAATGACGTCGCGATCCCCACCGCGGCCGTTCAGCATCATTTCTGCGAGCGCGACCTGGGCGTCGACGATTCCGGCGTCGGCCGCACGGGCAAACAGCGCGCGCGCGGTTTCGAGATCCTGATTTTCGCCACGCCCCTCGGCGAGCATTCGCGCGTAGAGGTACTGGGCGCTCGGGATTCCCGCAGCCGCCACACGCAGCCACTTCGCTGCGCCGTACTCGTCGCGCTCGCCGCCGGCGCCCTTGGCCAGCCAAAGCCCAAGGTTGTGGGCGGCGACGAGATCGCCGGCGGAGGCTGCGCGCTCGAACCAGGTCGCGATCGTCACGCCTTCGTCGGCGCGCGCCGCGCCCTGCAGAACCAAGCTGGCGAAGTCGACCTGAGATTCCAGATCGCCGCCGTCGGCGGCGATCCGCAGCCAGTGAGCAGCCGCTTCGTCGTCCTGCGCGACGCCCACGCCGGTTAGATGAAGCGACCCAAGCGCGCGGGCGGCGACGCGGTGGCCGGTTTCGGCGGCGCGGCGGTACCAGTTGGCCGCCTCGGCGTAGTTGGGCGGCCGCTCGCCGCTTCTTGCGTTCAGATCTCCAACCCGAACCGCCGCCTCGACATCGCCGGCCAAAGCGGCGCGTCGCAGCCACGATTCTGCCTCATCGAGGTCTCGGGCGACGCAATAGCCGGTCATCAAGGCGGCGCCCCACCTCGCCTGAGCGGCGGGCAGCCCTTTTTCCGCAGCTTGCCTGAACAATTCGACCGCCAGCGCCGGATTGGCGGCGACCCCAACGCCTTGCTCGATCAGGACCGCGAGGAGATAGATCGCGGTCGGCAGTTCGGCCAACGCGGCCCGCCGCATGTACTCGACGACCTCCTGCCGGCGCCCCTCGTCGACGGCGCGCTCCGCCAGCGAAAGCGCGTAGCCAAGGCAGCCTTCCGGGCAGCCGGCGTCCGCCGACCGCTTGTAGAGCGCGTGAGCGGCCTCGACGTCGCGCAGACGTTCCGGGCCGCGCGTCAAAACATAGGCGAGCTCCGCTTGTCCCTTGGCTGATCCGGCCTCCGCAGCGCGCCGCGCCCATATGAGCGCGGAATCGAAATCAGGGCCTGTCGATTCGTTCGATTTGAACAAACGGCCGCCTCGCTCCCCCTTGTCATCGGCGATGTCGACGAGACCGTGGACGCAGAGGCCGGCCAACAGCGTCTGCGACTCGACATGGCCGTGTTCCGCCGCGCGTTCGAGCCAGCGAGCGCCCTCCGTGCGGCTGGCGGGCACACCGAGCCCGCCGAAATAGCAAAGCGCCACCTGATGCTCGGCTTCGGCGACGCCACCCTTCGCCGCGTGGGCGTAAAGCGGAAACGCCTCCGCGTCCCGGCCGAGTTCGCGCAGGCGCGCCGCCCGACGCAGGGCGGCGGTCGGCGAAACGAGAGAAAGGAGTTTCTCAAAGGCTAGCATGGACGACTGGCGACGCCGCTCGACGCACGGTCAGCGCTGGAAGTTCGCGACTGCGTGACTAGGGTTCGCGCATTCCCTCCTTGACGATTGGCACGACCCTGCCAATCAGGTAGTTGAGGACCGTGCGTTTCCCGACCATGACGTCGGCGGTCACCGGCATGCCAGGCATCAGGCGGAAGCCGTTCGGCGTGTCGCGAAGCGCAACGCGATCGATCGAGACGCGCGCTCGGTAGAATGGCTGCGTCGTCGATTGCACCGGCAGCGCGCTGGTCGGGTTGCGCGCCTCCTCCTGGGCCGTGAAGCTGTTCGGACTGACGATGCGCACATTGCCCTCCGCCATCCCGTATTGCGCGTAGGGAAGTGTGTCGAACTTGATCGCGACGGGGTCGCCGACATGGACAAATCCATTCTCGTCGCCCGGGATGTTGGCCTCGACTTCGAGCGAGGCGTCGATCGGCACCAGCGTGATGAAGGGCTGGCCGGACTGAAGCACCGATCCCACCGAAACCTTCGCCAACGATTGAACAATCGAGTCCTTGTCGGCGCGGATTTCCACCAGCTTGCGACGCAGCTCGGCCTTGCTCAGCTGCTCGCGCGCTTCGGCAAGCTTGCCGTTGTTCTCCGACTGTTTTTGTCCGACGTCGGCCGACCAGTTCTGGGCGAAGCCGTCGCGTTCGGCCTTCAGAGCCGCCAAGTCGCGCTCGGCGGACTGAATCGTCTCCTCCGCGTTGGCGCGGGCGCGCTCCATCTCGGCGCGCGCGTCGGAAGCCGCAAGGGTATTGAGACGGCTGCCCAGTTCGCGCGCTTCCAACTCCTTGCGGATCTGCTCGACGTGCGTCGCCACCTGAGCGCGCGCGTCGTAACCTGAGCTGTCCGATGTGGCGCGCGCGACGACCGAGGTGAGTTCGTCGATCTTGTCCTTGTAGTTCTCCATTCTGAGCTGGAACTCGGCCTGCCGGTGGTTGAAGATCGACAGTTGCAGCAGCCAGTCTGGCTTGTCCCCCGCGTAGGCGAACTGTTGCCCGGCCGCCTCGGCGTGCAGGCGCGCCGCCTCGGCGCTGAGGCTCGAGATCTGCGTCGTGAGCGTGCTCAAATCCGCAGCGGCGAAAGTCGAGTCGAGCTTGGCCAAAACGTCGCCGGCGTGAACCTGCTGTCCCTCGCTGACCTCGATCGAGCGGACAATCGCCGTCTCAAGCGGCTGCACGAGGATCGTTGGCGACTCCGAGATGACGATCCCCTTCGCAGTCACGACCTGATCGACCGAAATGATTCCAGTGGCGACGATCAGCGCCAGCGCCATGCTGGTGATGACCCAGGCGATGCCGCGCGCCGAGCGCGGAACCGGTGCGTTGACGATCGCCGCCGAGGGTCGCTGAAATTCCAGGATGGCCGGCAAGGTCGGGTCGATTCGGCTGGTCCGACCGCCTGGGGGGGAGCGCGCCGACGGGACGGCGCTTGGAGCGCCCGGACTCTTGGTTGGCCGGGCAAAGAGCTGGCCTCCGACGCGGCCGCCGAGCGTGGTCTCGCCGACTGCGGTCGACGGCGAGCGCCCACCAAATTGGCCTGCGCCGCCGGGCGCCGCCTCACGCGCCGTTTCCACGTCGGCGGCAAGGCGCAGGTCCGTTTCGTCAGCCGCGACCGATCGTCCGCTAGCCGGCGCGGCGGCTTCCATCGCCGAGGTCTTTCGCGCCGAAACGTCGTGAGTGGCGAAATCGGCTTCGATCCGACGGATCGCCGCTTCGAGCGCGTTCGTCTCGCGCTCGACGTTTATCGGCGAGGCCTGCGACACCGAAGCGCGAAAGTGCGACGCCAGCATCGTCCGGGCGCGCGCGTAAACGGACTCGCGCGCCTCACGAGACCGGTCGGGCAGGCTGCCGATGACCCTCTCAAGTAAGGCGCCGTAGTCGTTCGGCGAGATCTCCCGCATCACGGACTGCATTTCCCACCCTGTCGCAACCTTCGCCCCGAGCCGCCTCCGCGCCGTCCTCTCCGGCCGGGCGGCGTCGCTATTTCTTCGCCCTCCGCGATCAATTCACCTGGACGATCCTCGGTCCGCCGCCCGAGGTCCGGCCGCCTTGGCCTTCGAGATGGCGATTCTGCTGGATCCAAAGCTGGCGATAGAGCGA
>Ga0302196_10004256_pt1 | contig 13016 bp, 15 predicted proteins | sample II_Bog_N1_3_FD_198794 | JGI IMG/M metagenome (GOLD analysis project Ga0302196, IMG submission 198794) | Peat permafrost microbial communities from Stordalen Mire near Abisko, Sweden - II_Bog_N1_3 | ecosystem: Environmental > Terrestrial > Soil > Wetlands > Peat | place: Sweden: Abisko...
AGGCCGGGGTCGGCCGCCGGGGTGGCTCCGGTGCCGGAGCCGGCCCGGGTGCCCGGGAGGGAGTCGGAGAGGGTGCCGGAGAGGGAGTCGGAGAGGGTGCCGGGGAGGGAGTCGGAGAGGGTGGCGAGCGCCATGGGGCCATCCTTCCCGGTGGGTGTGACGCTGTCGGTCGACGGGCTGCACACGGGAGCGCGCCCGGCGTTCCCACCGCCCCGCGGCCCGGGGGATCTCCGGGGCCGGTTGACACGAAGGTAGTAAGTGCGCATACTAAATGCATGACGACACTCTGCACGGCATCGGCACGCTCGACCGCACCCCCGGACGCCTTCTTCGCCCGCTGGGAGGACATGGACTCCTGGCCGCAGTGGGACGAGGCCGTCGTGTGGACCCGCCCCGACGGGCCCTTCGCCGTCGGTACGTCCGGAGCGCTCAAGCCGAAGGGCGGCCCCAAGGTCTCCTTCGTGATCGAGACCCTGGAGCCCGGGGCCGAGTTCACCGACGTGTCGTCCATGCCGGGCGCCCGGCTGCGGATCCGCCACCTGGTGGCTGTCGAGGAGGACGGCCGGACCCGTGTCGACATCGAGGTCTCGATCGACGGCCCATTCGGCTGGCTGTGGGGGAAGGTCCTCGGCCGGGGCATCGCCACCTCCACGCCCGAGGCGCTGGCCAAGCTGGTGGTCCTGGCCGAGGCCGACACGGCGGTGGACCGGTGACCGCCTGGTTGGGCGTCGTGTCCGCCGACCACGTGGCCCGCGGGGTGGACCTCGGCATCGCCCAGATCGGCCACGGCGCCCGCTCGGGACTGGCCCGGATGCGACCGGGTGACGTACTCGTCTACTACTCGCCCCGGGACACCATGGGCGGCGTCCCGCTGCAGGCGTTCACCGCCATCGGACGGGTGACGGACGACGAGGTGTGGCGGGCCGACGAGGGCGGGTTCCGACCGTGGCGCCGTCGTGTCGCCTACCGGTCGGGGGCCGTACCGGTGCCGCTGGCTTCGGTGCGGGCCGACCTCGAACTGACGGCCGGACCGAACTGGGGGTACCAGCTGCGCCGGGGAGTGCTGGAGCTGGCGGAGCACGACGCAGGTGTCATCGCCGCCGCCATGGGCGTGCCCGCACCGGTCGACACCGGTGCCGCGCCGTGACCGGCGCGGCCGCACCGGACGAGGACGACATCGGACTGGCGACGGCGTTCGCCTCCACCGAGGAGAGCACCGGGCTGCTGCTCTGGCAGGTCACGAACCGTTGGCAGGCCGCCCAGCGGGCCGCCCTCCAGCCCTTCGGGCTCACCCACGTGCAGTTCGTCCTCACCGCCGCGCTCACCTGGCTCGGGTCCGACGGACCGGTCACCCAGAGGCAGCTGGCCGACTTCGCCGGTACCGACCCGATGATGACGTCCCAGGTGGTCCGGGCGCTGGTCGCCCGCGGCCTGGTCGACCGGTCCCCCCACCCCGGGGACGGCCGGGCGTGGGCGTTGTCGGCGACCGGGGAGGGCCGGGCGCTGGTGAACCGGGCCGTGGTGGCCGTCGAGGCGTGCGACGAGGCGTTCTTCGGACCGCTCGGCCGGTCCCGGGCGACGTTCACCCGGGCCCTGGCCACCCTGGAGGCGGCCCGGGCCTGAGGCGGGATCAGCCCTGCAGTTCCTCGAGCACCTTGGCGGCGTGGCCGTCCGCCTTCACGTGGTACCAGGGCCGGGCGACCGTCCCGTCCGCAGCGATCAGGAAGGTGGAGCGGATGACCCCGACGGTCTTCTTCCCGTACATCGTCTTCTCCCCCCAAGCCCCGTAGGCCTCGCCCACGGCGTGGTCGGCGTCGGTCAGGAGGGTGATCTCGAGCCCGTACTTCTCCCGGAACTTCTGGTGGCGGGCCGCCGAGTCGGCCGAGATCCCGAGGATGGGGACCTTCGCCTTGTTGAAGGCGGCCAGGTTGTCGTTGAACTGGCAGGCCTCCTTGGTGCAGCCGGGGGTGTCGTCCTTCGGGTAGAAGTAGACGACGACCTGCCGGCCGGCGAAGTCGTGCAGCGTGACCGGCTTGCCGTCCTGGTCGGGGAGGGTGAAGTCGGGGGCCTGGTCTCCGGCGGCGAGCTTTCCCATGGTGGATCCTTTCGGTGCGGTGGCTGGTTGGGGTGCACTCTACGGGCGGATCCGACCGCTCGGCCCGGCCCCGGGGACCGCTTGAATGGGCCCAGGCCCACGGGGGGCACTCCGGCAGCCCGCCGGGGGACCGCCGGGAGCCGACCGGGCCGCCCGCCGGGGGACCGGCGGGGGACCGCCGGGGCGACCCCGTGGCGGATGCCGTGCGAGACTCGAGCAGCGAACCGTTCGAAGGGACGACCACCATGACCCAGCCGACGACACCTTCCGATCCGGGAGCCACCGCCTCCGGCATGGCCCCGGCCCACAACCGGACCAAGGTCTACGTGGACGGTCCCGGTGACGTCCGGGTGCCCTTCGTGGAGGTGTCCCTGGCCGACTCGCCCGCCCGCGACGGGTCCACCCCCAACGCCCCGGTCCGCCTCTACGACACGTCCGGGCCGGGATCGGTCCCCACCGTCGGGCTCCCCCCGCTGCGGCGGCCGTGGATCACCTCGCGGGGCGACGTCGAGGAGTACGAGGGACGGACGGTGAACCGTCGTGACGACGGACGGGCCGCCCTGCGCCGTGAGGGCGACGGCCCTGCCCCGTTCCCGCTCGACGGCCGGCGGCCGGTGCGGTCGACGGGTGGTCCGGTCACCCAGTTGCACTACGCCCGGCGGGGGGAGGTCACCCCGGAGATGGCCTTCGTGGCCACGCGGGAGGGTGTGCCGGCCGAGCTGGTCCGGGACGAGATCGCCGCCGGGCGGGCCATTCTGCCCGCCAACGTCAACCACCCCGAGTCGGAGCCCATGGTGATCGGGTCCCGATTCCTGGTGAAGGTCAACGCCAACATCGGGAACTCGGCCGTCTCCTCGTCCATCGAGGAGGAGGTCGAGAAGCTGACCTGGGCCACCCGGTGGGGGGCGGACACGGTGATGGACCTGTCGACCGGTCCGGACATCCACACCACCCGTGAGTGGATCCTGCGCAACTCGCCGGTGCCGATCGGCACCGTGCCGATCTACCAGGCGCTGGAGAAGGTGGACGGCGCCCCCGAGGAGCTCACCTGGGACCTGTACCGCGACACCCTGATCGAGCAGGCCGAGCAGGGCGTCGACTACTTCACCATCCATGCCGGTGTGCTGCTGCGCTACGTGCCGATGACGGCGAGGCGCATGACCGGCATCGTGAGCCGGGGTGGGTCGATCATGGCGGCCTGGTGCCTCGCCCACCACCAGGAGAACTTCCTCTACACCCGGTTCGAGGAGATCTGCGAGATCATGGCCGCCTACGACGTGGCCTTCTCGCTGGGCGACGGACTGCGGCCGGGGTCCATCGCCGACGCCAACGACGAGGCCCAGTTCGCCGAGCTGTCGACGCTGGGCGAGCTCACCGAGATCGCCTGGCGCCACGATGTGCAGGTGATGATCGAGGGACCGGGCCATGTCCCCCTCCACAAGATCGTGGAGAACGTGACCCTCCAGAAGGAGGTGTGCCACGAGGCGCCCTTCTACACGCTCGGCCCGCTGACCGTCGACGTCGCCCCGGGCTACGACCACATCACCTCGGCCATCGGGGCCGCCGTCATCGGCATGGCCGGTACCGCCATGCTCTGCTACGTGACCCCGAAGGAGCACCTGGGACTGCCGAACCTGGAGGACGTCAAGCAGGGGATGATCGCCTACAAGATCGCCGCCCACGCCGCCGACCTGGCCAAGGGGCACCCCGGTGCCCAGGCGTGGGACGACGCCCTGTCCAAGGCCCGGTTCGAGTTCCGGTGGGAGGACCAGTTCAACCTGGCCATGGACCCGGAGACGGCCCGCTCCTACCACGACGAGACCCTGCCGGCCGCCCCGGCCAAGACGGCGCACTTCTGCTCGATGTGCGGACCGAAGTTCTGCTCGATGCGGATCAGCCAGGACGTCCGGGACTACGCCGACTCCAAGGGCATGGACCTGGCCACCGCGGTGGAGATCGGCCTGAAGGAGAAGTCGTCGGAGTTCCGTCACGCGGGAGCCGAGGTCTACCGGGAGCCGTCGGCCACCTGAGGGTCGCCGCCGGGTCGGTCCCGACCCGGACCGCGCCGGACCACCTCAGTCCTGGGACCGCCGGACGGCCACCAGGCCGAGGGCGGCCAGCACGAGGGCCAGTCCCAGGTACAGCGCGGCCTCGGCCCACTGCAGCCGCCAGAAGTGCGCCGGGGACTGGGTGACGAAGCCGCCCTCCACACCGTGACGACCCAGGCACTCGACCACGTCCTGGGGGTGCACGCCCAGGAGGGAGCACGCGGCAGCGACCCGGTCCGGTGACGGGGCCCCGGCGCTGCGGACCACCCCGGGAATGGCCCGGTACTCGTAGGTGACGTTCCACGGCGGTGGGTCCGGCCAGGTCACGTACTGGGCGCTGTCGGTGGTGTCGGCCACCAGGAAGCCGGCGGGCGCCAACGTCGAGCGCACGGCGCCCACCATCACCACGGCCAGGGCCAGGTAGCCGACGACGGTGACGGCGGCCCCCCACGGCACCCGCCGAAGGGCCGCACCGGCCACCGTGCCGAGGGCCACGGCGAACAGGGTGTAGGCCAGGGGGACGACGCCGGAGACGGGGTACACGTCGGGTTGGATCCGACCACCACCGAGGGTGAGCGTGCCGGGGAGGTCGACCCAGGCGATGCCCGCCCACCAGTGGGCGATCGGGAGGACCACCGCCGCCACGACCAGGGCCCCTGCGGCCGCGGTGGCCAGTGACGTGAGGTACCACCGGGTCCGGGAGACGGCCTGGGTCCACGCCAGCCGGTGGGTGGCCCGCTCGGTCTCCCCGGCGACGAGCCCCACGCCGAGCACCAGTCCGAGGGCGAGGGGGAGCACGAGGAGCAGGAGGTCGATGAGAGCGGCCTGCCGGGCGGGGGCGAACGCACCCGTCGGCTGCTGGCAGGGCAGGGTGGGGCAGAGGCCGGTCCGTCGGAGCTCGTCGGCCGACGCGTGCCCGTCGGCCAGCATCCAGGCGTCGAGGGCCACGGCCAGCACCAGGAAGACCTCCAGTGAGGTCCGGTGTCGCCGGAGGGCCAACCAGGTCACGCCCGCCACCGCCGCACGGCCCACAGCCCGAGCGCCAGCAGCAGCACCGAGGCCGCCACGTAGATGGCCGACTCCCGCCACTGGAGCTTCCAGTAGTTGTACGCCGGCTGGAAGCTGCTGCCGTACTCCAGGTGGGCGGCGGCGATGCAATTGGAGGGCACGGTGGCGTGGTACTCGCAGTGGAGCACGATGGCCTCGGGTGACGGGGTGCCGGCCGGCGGGTGGTAGCCGGCGACGAACTGGTAGCCCGAGCTGATCAACCACGGGTCGGCCCCACCCGCGCCGTAGTAGTCCGGCCCGGCGCCGTAGAGGATTCGCTGGGCCGCCGGGCTGATGGTGCCGCCGTCATAGGCGAAGAACTGCGGGGCGAGCACCGGGCGCACGGTGGTCGTCATGACCAGCAGGGCCAGTCCGTAGACCACGACGGTGCCGACGACCGCCCAGGTGACACGCCGGAGCAGCGCCCCGAGGGTCGTCCCGAGCGCGAAGGCGAACAGGGCGTAGGCCACCGGGACGACACCGCTCACCGGGAACACGCCCGGCTGCAGGCGGCCGCCGTTGCCGAACGCCCCGAGGTTGCCGGTCGCCTGGGTGGCGCCGATCACGTGGAAGGACCACAGGTGTGTGCCCACGGCCAGCCCAACCGTCATGGCCACCAGGGGGATACCCGCCACCACCCACTTGGTGACCAGCCACCGGGTGCGGCCGATGCCCTGGGTCCAGGCCAACCGGTTGGTCCGGTCGTCGTACTCGCCGGCCACCAGGGGGGTCCCGAGCAGGACCCCGACCACGCACGGGACGGCCAGGAGCAGCGCATGGATCTCGGACACCTGCCAGGGCAGCCAGAACAGACGCGGGCCGTAGTTGTACTCGCGTAACCGCTCGATGCCGAATCCCGGGATCGTCTCGGTCCGCAGCACCGGAGCGGTGTGGAACTGCCACTCGACGGCGGCCATCCACGCCCCGAGCGCCATCAGGAGACCGAGGACGACGAGCAGGTTGGTGCGGTGCCTGCGCCAGGCGAGCCAGATCATGGGTTGCCGGCCTCCGTGGTCATCCCGGTCCCCACGCCCGGATTGGCCAGATAGGCCAGCACGATCTCCTCGAGTCCGGGCTCGAGCACCTGCCAGTCCGCCCCGAGCTCGGGTGGGGTGCCGCGCACCAGCAGCGTGGTCTGCCGGGACGTCGAGCTCGACGACACGACGTCGGCCCCGGGTGGGTCGGCATCGACTCGGGGCCCGACGAGGAGGCGGTGGCCGGCCAGGAGCCCCTCGATCGACCCGCTGGTCTGGACCCGGGCGGCCGACAGGATGATCAGGTCGTCGCACACCGGCTCCAGCTCGCTGACGATGTGGGACGAGAGGAACACGGTCGTACCGTGCTCGGCCACCGTGGCCAGGAGGGTCTGGAGCAGCTGGCGGCGGGCCAGGGGGTCGAGGCTGGCCACCGCCTCGTCGAGCAGGAGCAGGTCGGGACGCTTGCCCATGCACACGGCCAGGGCCACCTGGGCCTGCTGGCCGAGGGACAGCTTGCCGACCCTGTGGTCGAGCGGGATGTCGAACTCCGCCAGCCAGCCCCGGGCGGCATCGTCGTCCCACGTGTGGTTGAGCTTCCGACCGAAGGTGAGCATCTCCTCGACCCGGAAGCCGGTGTACAGCGGCCGCAGCTGGTCGAAGTAGCCGATCCGGCCGAGGTGGGCCCGGCCGTTGGGCTCCACCTCGGTCCCGAAGACCCGTACGGTGCCGGTGGTGGGCCGGGACAGCCCGGCCGCCAGGCGCAGCAGCGTCGATTTTCCGGCACCGTTGGGCCCCACCAGGCCGGTGATCGACCCCCGTCGGACGGTCAGGCTGCAGTCCCGCAGCCCCCAGTTCGAGCGGTAGCGCCGGCCGAGGCCGTCGGTCACCAGTGCGTCGGTCATGTCGGACCCTCACTTTCCCGTTGTTCCCCGGCCCTGAGGGCCTCGGTCACCAGTGCGGTGACCGATTCGTCGTCCAGCCCGGCCGCCCGGGCCGTCCGGACCCAGTCCTCGAGCGCCCGGCGCAGCTCGGATCGGGCATCCGGGAGTTGCTCCAGGGAGCCCTTGACGTAGGTGCCGCTCCCCGGCCGTCCCTCGGTCAGCCCCTGCTGCTCCAGCTCCCGGTAGGCACGGTGGACGGTGTTGGGGTTGATGGCGATCTGACGGACCACGTCCCGCACGGTGGGGAGCTGGTCGCCGGGACGGAGGACCCCCAGGCGGAGGGCCTGGCGGACCTGGTCCACGAGCTGGCGGTAGGCGGGCACCCCGGACCGGCGGTCGAGCCGGAATTCGATGGTGGGGCCCGGATCCATTGTCTTAGTGTATTAATACATTAGTACAAATTCAAGGGTGTTCTCCGGCCTCCCGGGACGGTCGCACCCCCCTGGCCTGGCCCGATGATCGCGACAACGGGGGGTTCCCCGGTAGAGTGGTGGTCGTGGTGGACGAGTGCCCGCCACCGGGGTCTTCCTCATCCTGTTCTCCGGGCCGTGCAGTGGGGTCCGGACGACGGCCCGAGGCGGGCCCGCTCGCGACCGTGACTCGCACGGCGCAGACGGTCGGCAGCGGCCGTCGCTGAACGATGAGAGAGAGCTTCTGAACCCCATGACCACCCTGTCCGATCCCACGGATCGTGCCGTCGGCGGCGCCCAACCCTCCGATATCGACGAGCCCGTCGTCGTCCCCCTGTCGTTCGCCGAGCTCGGCGTCGATCCGGCCATCTGCGCCGCCCTCGAGGAGCAGGGCATCCTCGCCCCGTTCGCCATCCAGGCCATGACCGTCGTCGACGCACTGGCCGGCCGGGACGTCTGCGGGAAGGCCAAGACGGGGTCGGGCAAGACCCTCGCCTTCGGCGTGCCGCTCCTGCAGCGGACCATGGCCGCCCCGGCCACTGAGCCCGGCCGCCCGAAGGCCCTGGTGCTCGTGCCCACCCGTGAGCTGGCCGTCCAGGTCAGCGAGGTGTTCGAGCCCCTGGCCGAGGCCGCCGGGCTGCGGGTCGTCGCCGTGTACGGCGGCGCCGACATCGAGCGCCAGATCAAGAAGCTGCGCCGCGGCGTGGACGTGATCATCGCCACCCCGGGACGCCTCATCGACCTCGGCGACCGGGGGGAGCTCTCCGTGGCCGACATCGAGACCCTCGTCCTGGACGAGGCCGACCGGATGGCCGACATGGGGTTCATGCCCCAGGTCGAGTGGGTGCTGCGCCGGTTGGAGCGTGAGCACCAGACCCTGCTGTTCTCGGCGACCCTGGACGGGGCCGTCGACCGTCTGGTCAGCCGGTACCTGACCGACCCGGTGCTGCACGAGGTCGCCTCGCCGTCCACCACGGTGGAGGAGATGGAGCACCGGTTCATCGAGGTGCACCAGATGGACCGGGTCAAGGTCTGTGCGGCCATCTGCCGAAGCGCCGACAAGGTGCTGGTGTTCGTCCGCACCAAGCACGGCGCCGACCGGCTGGTCGACCAGCTGGGCAAGGAGGGCGTCCGGGCGGGCGCCATCCACGGCGATCTGCGCCAGGCCAACCGCGAACGGACGCTGAAGGACTTCACCGACGGCAAGCTCCACGTGCTGGTGGCGACCGATGTGGCCGCACGGGGCCTGCACATCGACGCCGTGGACGTCGTCGTCCACTTCGACCCGCCGGAGGACCACAAGGCCTACCTGCACCGGTCGGGCCGTACCGCCCGGGCCGGCTCGGCCGGGCTGGTGGTCTCGCTCGTCCAGTGGAACCAGGTCCTCGAGATCGAGCGCATCCAGTCCCGGATCGGCGTGCGGATGCCCATCGTCGAGATGTTCTCCAACGACCCCCGTCTGGCCGACCTCGCCGCGTGGACTCCCGAGAAGTCCTGATCCGGTAGAACGGACACGACCCGGGGGCGCCCGCCGCCCGGGCCGACCCGCCGACCGAGACCGAGGAACCACCGTGCCCGACCACGCCGAGCCCATGACCGTCGACGACGGCACCGACGACCCCGAACGCATCCTGGTGGTCACCGCCCACCCGGACGACGTCGACTTCGCCGCCGCCGGCTCGGTGGCCGTGTGGACCGATCGGGGCGTCGAGGTCTCGTACTGCATCGTGACCGACGGCGACGCCGGCGGGTCCGACCGCTCGATCTCGCGGGCCGAGATGGCTGCCATCCGGCGGGAGGAGCAGCTCCAGGCGGCCCGGGCGGTGGGCGTGGACGACGTGACCTTCCTCGGGTTCCCCGACGGACGGGTGACCGCCGGCCTCGAGCTGCGGGCCGCCATCACCCGGGTGATCCGGACCGTGCGCCCCGGCCGGGTGGTGGCCCAGTCCCCCGAGCGCAACTGGGCCCGGATCTACGCCAGCCACCCGGACCACCTGGCCGCCGGCGAGGCGGCCGCGTGCGCCGTCTACCCCGACGCCCGCAACCCGTTCGCCTTCCCGGAGCTGCTGGAGGAGGGGCTGACCGAGCACACCGTGCCCGAGCTGTGGATCATGGCCACCGAGCGGGCCAACCGGGTCGTGGACGCCACCGACGCCTACGACCGCAAGCTCACCGCCCTCCGGTCCCACGTGAGCCAGGTGGGCGCGGGCGACCACCTCGACGACCTGCTGTCGGGCTGGATGGGAGGCACCGCGTCGGCCGCCGGCCTGCCCCCCGGCCGGATGGCCGAGGCCTTCCACGTGGTCGACACGGCCTAGTGGCCCCAGCCGTGTCGGTCCGGGGATGGACCGTGCTCCAACACGTCTCCTACGAGGGCCCGGGAGTCGTGGCCGCGGCGCTGGCCGACGCCGGCATCGGCGTCACCACGGTGCGGCTCGACCTCGGTGATCCCCTGCCGGAGGTGGACGCCGTCGCCGGGCTGGTGGTGATGGGTGGCCCGATGGGCGTCCACGACGGGGACGAGTACCCCTGGATCGTCCCCGAGCGCCGCCTCCTGGAGGCGACGGTCGCCCGTGGGCTCCCGGTCCTGGGAATCTGCCTGGGGGCCCAGCAGCTGGCGGCGGCCCTGGGGGCCGAGGTCACCACGGGGCCGGCGGCCGAAGTCGGACCCGGTCAGGTGGAGCTCACGCCCGACGGTCGGCTCGACCCGGTCCTCGGGCCGGAATACCACGGGCTCTCGGGGACCTCGGTCCCGTGCGTGCACTGGCACCGGGACACGTTCACCCTGCCCGACGGCGCGGTCCACCTGGCCGGCACCCGGGCCTTCCCCCACCAGGCGTTCCGGGTGGGGCCCCGGGCCTACGGGTTCCAGTTCCACGTGGAGGTGGACGGGCCCCTGGCCACCGGTTGGCGTCCCCGGCTCCCCGAGGGGGTCACCCTGCACGGAGCGGCCGTGGCCCGGGTCGAGGCGGTGGGCCGCCGGGTCCTGCGACGGTTCGTCGACGTGGCCCGGGTCGACCGGGAGGTGCAGTCGTGAGCGTCCCCACCGGGCCCGCCCCGGCCGGTCTCGACGTCGACGACGCCGCGGGCGCAGCGGACGTGGCCAAGCCGAAGCTGCGCGGCGTCCTCCACGAGGTGGCCTTCTTCGTGTCGCTGGTGTCCGGGGCGGCGCTCGTCTGGGCGGCCCCGACGACGTCCTCGACGCTCATCTGCCTGGTGTACGCCTGCTCGATCTCATTGCTGTTCGGAGTGAGTGCCCTGTTCCACCGGCACACCTGGGGCCCGGTCGGCCGCCGGCGGATGCGGCGGGCCGACCACTCGACCATCTTCATCGCCATCGCCGGCTCCTACACCGCCGTCGCCGGCATCGCCCTGTCCGGATGGGCCCGGACCACCGTCCTGGTCATCGTGTGGGTCGGGGCCGCCGTCGGCATCACCCTCCGTCAGCTGTGGCTCGACGCCCCGAAGTGGGTGATCGCCCTGCCCTACGTGGTGGTCGGGTGGGCCGCCGTGGCCGTGCTGCCCCAGCTGGAGCGGGCGCTCGGCCCCACCGGGTTCGTCCTGCTGCTCATCGGGGGCCTGGCCTACTCGGCCGGTGCCGTGGTCTACGCCCTCAAGAAGCCGAACCCGGTGCCGGGGGTCTTCGGGTACCACGAGGTCTTCCACGCCTGCACGATCGTCGGGGCCGTCCTCCACTTCGTGGTCATCGCCTGGTTCGTCCTGCCCCTGGCCGGCTGAGTCGGGTCGCCGGCGGGGTCGCCAGGCCGTCGGCAGGGCCGTCGGCAGGGCCGTCGGCAGGGTCGCCGGGCGGGCCGGCGGGACCCGGGTCGTCCATCGCTCTCGTCGACCGGCCCGCGGTGGCTACGGTCGATCCATGGCCCTCACCGTCGCCGGAGTCCTCGTCCTCACCTTCATGATGACCATGTACGCGCTCGAGCGCCGAGGCGACGGCTACGTCCTGGCCTTCGCCGTAGGGTGCGTGCTCTCCTCGGCCTACGGCTTCGCCTCGGGGGCGTGGCCCTTCGGGGTGGTGGAGGCGGTCTGGTCGCTCGTGGCCGTCCGTCGGTGGTGGGGTCTGACCCGCGGGGCCCCGGCCACCTGACCCGGGAGCCGTCGGCCGATCGGTTTGGTCGCCGCCCGGCATCCGTGGGACCCTGGCAGCATGGACGATCGAACGCAACTGGTCGTCTGCGAGGGTGACGAGACCGGCCAGGAGCTGCTCGAAGAGGCGCTCCGCGTGCTCGATCCGCAGGTGATCGGGATCTCGGTCGACCTGGTCCGGTTCGACCTGTCGTTGGGCAACCGGCGACGGACCGCCAACGCGGTGGTGTCCGAGGCGGCGGCGGCCATGGTCGAGGTCGGGCTCGGCCTCAAGGCGGCCACGATCACCCCGCCCACCACCGGAGACGTCGGTTCCCCCAACCGCATCCTCCGTGAGGGGGTGGGTGGGTCGGTGATCGTCCGGACCGGTCGCCGGATCCCCGGGGTGGTGCCGCCGGCGCCGGTGGTGCACCCGATCGTCGTGGTCCGGATGGCCGTGGGTGACGCCTACGGGGCCGAGGAGGGCCGGACCGGCACGGCCGGCGGGGCCGACGAACAGGCGTGGCGGACCGAGCGCATCGACCGGTCGGTGTGCCGGTCGGTGGCGGAGTACTCGTTCCAGGCCGCCGACCACCTGGATGCGTGCGTCTTCGGTGGGCCCAAGTGGACCGTGTCCACCGTCTACGAGGGCATGCTGAAAGAGGAGATGGACGCCGCCGCCGCCCGTCACCCCGACGTGCCCTACCGGCCGATGCTCATCGACGCCGCCTACGCCGGGCTGCTCACCGAGGCCGACGACCAGTCCCTGGTGATCCCCGCCCTCAACCGGGACGGCGACTGCCTGTCCGACCTGGTGCTGGCCATGTTCGGCTCCATCGCCGGTGCCGAGTCGGTGCTGCTGGCGCTGGACGACGACCTGCACCCGACGGTGGCCATGGCCGAGGCGCCGCACGGGACCGCCCCGTCGCTGGAGGGCAAGAACGTGGCCAACCCGATGGCCATGCTGTTGGCCTGTGCGGCCGCCCTCGACCACGCGCCCGACACCGGAGGGGGCGGGGTGGCCGCCGCCGCCCACGCCATCCGGGAGGCCACGCTCGGAACGGCCGCCGACGGGATCCGGACCTTCGACCTCGGGGGCGAGGCGTCCACCAGCGAGGTGGTCGACGAGGTGGTCCGGCGCATCCGGGACGGCCGCGGGGGCTGACTCCGGGCCGGGGCTCCGTAGGATGGCGGACGGAACAGCCGATACCCGCCGGCGCAGCCTGCACCCCGCCAGGCGGCCCGCACCCGACCGAGGAGGGTCCGTGACCGACTTCCCGCAGGCCATCGTGCCGGTCGACCACGTGGAACCGGTGCCGCGCCGGATCCGGGCCACGCTCGGCGGAGCGGTGGTCCTCGACACGACGTCCGCCCGCTACGTGTGGGAGTGGCCGTACTACCCGCAGTACTACGTGCCG
>Ga0302196_10004260_pt1 | contig 13009 bp, 6 predicted proteins | sample II_Bog_N1_3_FD_198794 | JGI IMG/M metagenome (GOLD analysis project Ga0302196, IMG submission 198794) | Peat permafrost microbial communities from Stordalen Mire near Abisko, Sweden - II_Bog_N1_3 | ecosystem: Environmental > Terrestrial > Soil > Wetlands > Peat | place: Sweden: Abisko, Stordalen...
GCGTGATTGTTCAATGCACGCCGGCCTCGCCAGCGGCCTAGGGTGAAGCTATTTCGTTTACGCGCCCACCCCGTCGTGGTTATGCAAATCCCGATTGCGAATAAGGCGGAAGACCTCAAAGTGACGTCGATTCTCTCCCAAGCCCTCTCAGGCCCGCACCTCATCTTCCATTTGGGAGCGGTGCTGTCGTTTGTCGCGCTGGCCTTCAGGGATCAGCTCAAGCTGCGCACGGTGCTGCTGTTCAGCATCCTGATGGACCTGATCTATCACCTGGCCGACGGCCCGGCCTGGAACGAGGTGTTCTGGAACGTCGTCATCTTCGCCGTCAACCTCAAGGTGCTGGTCGAACTGACGCTGGATCGAACCCACATCGGCCTCAGCGCCGAGCAGGAAGAGCTGTTTTCGGCCTTGGGGGCCCTGACCCCAGGACAGTTTCGAACCCTCATGAGGCTGGGCAAATGGAAGACCGCCGAGGACAAGACGGTCATCACCACCGAAGGGGTTGTTCCAGAGAGCCTCTACTATGTGCTGCACGGCGGGATCGACCTGCGCAAGGGCCGGCGCAAGTTCGCCACCGTGGAGCGGACCTTCATCGGCGAGGTCGCCTACCTGCATAACACGCCGGCTTCGGCGACCGTCTCGCTCAGGCCCGGGACCCGGTACATGGAGTGGCCGGTCAAGCGGCTGCACAAGGAGCTGGAGGCGCGCGAGGAGTTGAAGCACACCGTCATGAGCCTGATCGGCCTGGACATGGCGCTGAAAGTGGCGCGCACATGACCTGCCGACCGCACCCCGGCGGCGGACGGCGCGGTCCTTGCACGCAGCGGCCTCGCAACGTCGCAAGACCGGGGTGGGGCGCGGATTGAGCATGCGAACGAAGGCGACAAGGTCCACGCTGCCGGCGACGGGACTGGCGATCGCCTTCGTGCTGCTGGCGGCCTGTCTCGAGGCCGCGCCGGCCGGCGCCCAGGCGCTCAGCGACGTGACGCCTCTCGGCCGCAGCGCCTCCAGCGGCGCGGTGTGCCAGGCGGTGCGGGACTATGACGACCCCGTCGTGCAAAGGCCCGCGGCCAGGGCCTGGTCGATCCGCTGCCTGGGATGGGACATCCCGATCGGCCGCCTCTACCGCCTTCCCTCGGCCGACGCCGTCACCGTCTGGGACAAGGCGTTCGAGACCCGCTCCACCTGCCAGTCCACCGGCTCGGTGAAGATCGATGGCCTCGGCCAGGTCGAGCGGCGGCTGTGCCATAATGGGGCGCTCAATTCGCCCTACGTCGCCCTGGTCGCCCGCCGCGGCCGCTATACCGACATCGCCGAAGGCTACGCCCAGGTCGCCGATGTGCTGGCCACCGGACTGCGCGTCACCTCGGGCGTGGCCCCGCCGCCGCCCGCCGCGCAAAGCCAGTCCTCCCAGGCCGCCGCCGCCATCGCGGCCGATTTCGGCGGCGAGATGACCGGGCTGGCCAGCGCCGAACGCGCCGCCGCGGCCGACGGAAAGCGGCTGATGGCGCGCGGCTACGTCCAGAACAGCGAGTGGCGCTTCGACGCCGCTGAAACCGATTTCCGGGCGCTGGCCGCGTCGGTTCAGGCCCAGAACGCGCCGCCGGCCGACCAGGCGCTGGCGCTGATGAATCTGGCGCTGAACATTTCCAACAGCGGCCGCTTCGCCGAGGCGGCCGAGCTGTTCGACCAGGCCGACCGCCTCGTCGCGGCCTCGGGCGATCAGGCGCTGAAGGCCGAGGCGCTCAACTACCGCGCCTATGACCTGCGCAATCAGCGGCGCTTCGCCGAGGCGGCCCAGACCGCCCGCGACGCCCTGGCCGCGCGCGCCGTGGCCCGGCGGGCCGCCACCTTCTCCGTCGCCGGGGCCCAGACGGTGAGCACCGTCGACGCCACCACCATCGACCACTCGTTGGCGGAGGCGCTGCGGACGCGGCCCGGCTCTAGGGAGCTGATGAGCGACGATCAGGTCGACCCGGGCGTCCGCCTGACGATCCAGGACGCCGAGGCGCTGGAGATCGAAGGCTCGAGCCTGCTCGCCACCGACAATCTGGACGCCGCCCGACCGGTGCTGGAGCAGGCGCGGGGCGACCTGAAGGCCGCCGAGGACCAGGGCGCCGAAACCACCGCGCTCGGCGCGCGCGTGGAGGCGGACGCCGGCGATCTGGAGCTGGCCGCCGGCCATGCCGACGCGGCTGTCGAGCGGTACGAGACCGCGCTGAAGATCCTGCGCACCAGCCATTCCGGCAGTTCGCCGGAGGGTGGACTGCTGCTCGACCTGGGGCGCGCTGACATCGAGGCGGGCCATACCGACGCGGCCCTGGCCGCCTATGACGACGCGTTCGCGGTGTTCAAGCGCGCGCGCGGCGCGCTCGGCGCGTCGGCCGACGGCGCCGAGCCCTACCTCGATCTGCTCATCGACCTGACGCGCCGCTTCCCCGACAAGGCGGCGGACTATCAGCGCCGCTATTTCGCCGCCACCGAAGCGGTCACCAGCGGCGCGACGGCCGCGACCATCTCCCGGCTGGCGGCCCGCGTCGCCTCCGGCGACGATGCGACGGCAGGCCTGGTCCGCGCGGTCGACGACACGCGCCGCGCGCTGAGCGCCGCCGAAAGCCGCATCGCCGCCCTGCAGGCCCGCAACGCCTACGTCGGCGAGGCCAAGGCCGCCGCCGACGACGAGCTGAAGCAGCTCCAGGCCCAGCTGGCGTCGGTCAACAGCGCGCTGCTGACCGCCAACCCCCGCTACGATCAACTGGTCTCTTCGGACGCGACGCTGGAGGATCTGCAAAAGGCCCTCCGCCCGGGCGAAGCCTACGCCAAGGTGCTTCTGCTCAGCGATCGCGGCTACGGCATGCTGGTCACCCGCGAGTCCGTCAGCGCCTACGCCATTCCGCTGCGCCGTGAGGCCGTCACCGCGATGGCGAGCGACCTGCGCGCGCCGCTGGAGGCCTCGGACGAGAACCTGCACGCCTTCGACGTGGCCGGGGCGCACAAGCTGTTCGAGGCCCTGTTCGGGCCGGTCGCCGAACCGCTGCTGAAGGCCCGTCACCTCATCTATGAACCCGACAGCCAGCTGGTGTCCCTGCCGGTGGGGATTCTGGTGACCGACCAGGCCAGCGTCGACCTGATCGCCGCGCGCGGCGCCCGGCAACACGACTATCGCGGCGTGAGCTGGCTCGGCGCGCGGCTGGATTCGGCCATTGCGCTGTCGGCGGCCTCCTTCCTGCAGGCGCGCCAGGTCCAGCCGTCGCACGCCCACCAGCTCTTCCTCGGGTTCGGCGATCCCGCGTTCGCGCGGACCGGGACCCGCGCCTACGCCTCCCTGACTCCGTCCACCGCGCTCGACTCCGGCTCCGCGGCGCTCAGCGCGCGGGCGCTCAGGATCTGCGAGGCCACGCGGCGGGCGCTGTTCAAGATCGACGCCCTGCCGGACACCGACAAGGAGGTCCATGTGGTGGCCGCCAGTCTTGGCGCGCCGGCCTCGGACGTGGTGGTCGGTCCGGCCTTCAACGACGCGGCGGTTCGCGCGCGAGCGGACCTGGGCGATTACCGGATCCTCTATTTCGCCACCCACGCCCTGCTGCCGATGCCGGACGCCTGCCTTCCCGAACCGGCGCTGGTCACCTCGCTGGGCGGCGACGGCAGCGACGGCCTGCTCGACGCCAGCGAGATCGTGAACCTCAAGCTCGATGCGGAACTGGTTGTACTGTCGGCCTGCGACACCGGGGGCGCGGGGTCGGACGATCCGTCGGGGACCGGGTTGACCGGCGGCGGCGAGGCGCTTGGCGGCCTGACCCGCGCCTTCATCTACGCCGGCGCCCGCGGCGTGATCGTGTCCCACTGGTCCGTCGACAGCGCCGCCACCGAGCAGCTGATGACCCGGATGTTCCAGTCACGGTCGGACTCGCTGTCGAGCGCGCTCCAGCGGGCCCAGCTCGAGATGCAGTCGGACGAACGCCTGTCGCACCCCTATTTCTGGGCGCCCTTCACCATCATCGGCGACGGCGGCCGGGCGATCTCCGCGGATGCGCAGGCCGACGGCGGCGCGGCGCCGACCGCCAGGCTGGCGGCCGCGTCCTAGCCGCCGATGGTGTAGGCGGCGATCGGCTGTTCCACGCCCTTGAGCTTGATCTCGCCGACCGGCCGGGCATCGGGAAGATCGCCCAGCAGCGCCCGGGTCGCCGCGCTGAACAGGATGCGCGTATCGAACTCCTTGTTGGCCGCCTCCAGACGCGCGGCGATCACCACGACCTGGCCGTAGGCGGTGTAGTTGAACCGCCGTGCGCCGCCGAAATTGCCCACCAGGCCGATGCCGGAATTCACGCCGATGCGGGTGCGCCGCACCTTGAAGCCGGCCTTGACCGAGCGTTCGCGGAAGGCCTCGGCGAAGGCGTCGATGTCGCGGGCGCACGCCAGCGCCCGTTCGGCGTGGTCGGCCTGGACCACCGGCGCCCCGAAGATCGCCACGATGCCGTCGCCGGTCATCTTGTCGATCAGCGCCTCGTGCTTCCAAAGGATCTCGGTCAGTTCCCCGAGATAGTCGTTCATCACCTTGGAGAAGTCGTCGAGCGGGGTTTCAGCCACCAGGGTCGAGAAGTTCTCCAGGTCGCTGATCAGGACCGTGATCTCACGCTGGGCGCCGCCGAGCCGCAGCGGTTCGGAGCCGGACACGATGCGGTCGATCACCGAGGGTGAGAGATAGCGTTCCAGCGTGCTGGAATAGAGCGCCCGCTCGCTGTTGAGCCGCACGGCGGTCAGGCGGGACAGCACGAAGAAGCCGAGGATGAAGGCCAGGGCCGGGGTCGCCATCGGCGCGATCAGCCCATAGGCCCTGAAGACGAACAGATCGGCCGCCGCGGTGGTGGCCAGGCCCGCCAGGATCAGGGCCAGGGACAGCCACCAGCTCAGTGTCGCCTGCCCCAGCAGGCCGCCGGCCAGCGCCGCCACGATCAGCAGGATCGCCACCAGGCGGGGATTCAGCGCCGACAGGACGTCGCCCTGCATCATCTGCGAAAAGGCGTGGGCGTGAATCTCGACGCCCGGCGTGCCGTTGAAATGCCCGGGCAGGAACCGGAGCGGGGTCATATGCATGTCTTCTTTGGGGGAATCGGCGTCCGCGCCCACCGCCCGGGTGGTGCGGCCGATGAAGACGATGCGATCCTTGAAGAAGGCGTCCGGCAGCAGGCTCACATAGGCCGCCGAATAGGAGGGCGCGAGCGCGCCGGCGTTCTCGGCCGAGACGCTGGGGTCGGGCCGGCGATATCGGATGACGAAGGTCTTGGTCGGCGGGTGGCCGCCCAGGGCCAGCGCCAGTTCCGAGGCCATCGACTTCAGGTGCGTGGGCCAGGGATCATAGCGGCGGACCACGTCGTCATAGTCGTCGCTGACCAGGGCGCGGGCGTCGGCGTAGCGCACGCCGGGAACGGCCTGGAAGTCCACGCCCGATTTCAGCGACGGGTCGACCACCGCGATCAGCGGCGCATGCATCTGCGCCACCGTCGCCTTGAAGGTCGCGTACTCCTGCGGGGTGCGCCAGGTGTCGATCAGATAGTCGAGGGCGATGGCGCGCACGCCCTTCTTGTCGAGCGTCGCAAGCAGGTTCGACAGCCAGATCTTGTCGATCGGCGACAGACAGTGGCACGGGGAGGCGTCGCGCATCGCGTTGACCGCCGCATCGTCGATCTTGACGATGGTGATCGGCTGGGCGGCCGGCGGCGCGGTCAGCGTCATGCGCAGGTCCTGCGACAGGGCCTCCACGAATCGCACAGGTGTTGAGTAGCCGAGAACCAGGGCCACGCCCGCCGCCGCGAGGGCGGCGGCGACGGCGATCACCGCTTCAATCACCTGACCGGTCATCCGCCCGTGGCGGTCGCGCAGGTCATTGAGCCAGATGATGAATCGGGCGAAGGCGCCCTCGTTTTGCATGTGACGATCCCCGGCGTCCCTTGTGGACTAGGGGTTTATTATTTAATATTTGCGTAGGCGAAAGTTGTTGTTCGGGCGCCGCCCCGAAAACCCGCCGGGCGCCGGCTAAGCCGGCGGGGGAGACTGGAATGCGCAAGACTGTCCTGGCCTTGTTGATCGCCCTGTCGTTCGGGACCGCCGCCCAGGCCGCCGAATTTATTGTTGTCGGCTCCAATGACCCCGGTCTGAAGACCGGCCAGTCCCTCGATGGGGGCGCCCACCTGCCGCTCTACGCGGGCCACACCCTGACCCTGATGCGGCCGTCCGGCGAAGTCATCACGCTCCAGGGCGGTCCCGGCGGCGTCGTCCTGCCCGGCGCGTCCGCCGGCGGCGGCGGCGCTTCGAAGTTCGATGCGGTGCAGGCCTTGTTCGCCCGTCCGCCGAGCGGGCGCACCTATGGGGCCCGCCGCGGATTCTGCCCGGGTCCGGAAGTTCTGGACAATATCGATGCGATCGTCCGCTCCTACCAGGCGGGTTGCCGCGCCGACGCCCGGGCGGCCTTCATCGACTATCTCAAGGCCAAGGGCGTGAGCCCCGCCGACGCGGACGTGCTCTACAGCCGCACGATCGTCAGCGACCCCGACGACGGCGGCGCCCCTTAGCCAGCCCCCGTAACCGGCGGTCTCAGCCGGTCATGCCGGTGCGCCCCTGATCCTTCTGGAACGCGTGCTCGTATCGCGCCGCCGTTGGGTAGGGACCCGCCACGCAGAAGTGGGTGGTCAATTCGCCGTCGTCCCACATGTGCAGCGCATAGCCGGGCGGTTCGGCGAGCAGGATTTCGCGCCCGTCGGGCTTGGTCATGTCGATCGGCGACAGGTCCAACGTCAGCTGAATGTCGGTCGCGGCGGCGACGGTGACGGTTCGGCCGGCCAGGGCCCGGGTGAAGGCGCGATGCAGGTGGCCGCACATGACGACGCGCACCTGCGCCTGCCCGTCGAGCGCCGCCACCAGCCGCGCGATCCACGGCTCGTCCGGCCGGGGGTCCATCCATTGGATGCCGCTGGCGATCGGCGGGTGGTGAAGCACGACCAGCGTCGGCCGGTTCGGCTGCTCATCGAGGGTCTGCTTCAGCCAGCCCGCGCGGTCCGCGCAGAATCCGCCGCCGGAATGGCCCTGTTCGAGCGTGTCGCAGACGACCAGGCGCAGGTCCTCGGCGAGGTCCGCGGCGTACTGGACAAATCCGCCCGCCAGCCGTTCCGGGGGCCAATCGCTGGCCTTGATGAAGTTTTCGCGGTGATCGTGATTGCCGACGGCCGCGTAGATCGGCAGGTCGGTCTCTTCCGCGAAAATCCGCCAAAGGGCCCGATAGGCCTCGATCTCGCCGGCGTCGACAAGGTCGCCGGACGCGACGATGGCCGCGGGGCGAGGACGAGCGGCCATGATGGCGCGCAACACCTGCCGCAGCCGGGCCTCCGCCCGCGCCTGGTTGGCGGGATCTCGGTCGGAGCAGATATGCAGGTCAGTGATCTGCGCAACCGTTAACATTGGGACATTCTGGCGAGGAACTTTCTTCAAAAACCAGGTTACCTACCTGCCCCGAACGCCACGGTCGAGTGGCGCCGAGAAGACGCGTCGCCGCACGGCGCCGCCGGATCGTCCGGCGTGTCCCGAATCTCAACAAACGCGCTGAGCGGCGCCCAACCGGCAAGCATGCGCCTTGCGTAACTCCCCCAGCCAGCGTTTGGTGCGTCCCCAAATGGGACTCCGACCTCGTCCGAGTCTTAAATGAGGAAGCGGTCAGTAAAATTTCGAGTTTGACAGATTTCGTTCGCGCGACGGGAGAATCGTCACGCGCGGCCCTGTAACGGCAGGTATCCGGTGGGTAAGAATAGGGGCGCGCATGAAGAGGATCGGGGGCTGGATACTTGCTGTTGTAATCCTCGCGATCGCTTCGACCGCCCCGAATGCGCTTGCCCAGACTGCGCCGACTCCGGGATCGACTCCGACCGGCGTCGTGGCGCTTACGCCCCGCGAAGAGCTTAATCCGGCCCAGACCGTGCCGTCCGGAAACGGCCGGTCCGGCGGCGACGGCGACCTGTTCGGGTCTCCCGAGCCCGGTCCATGCCCCCTGTCGCAGTCGCATCTGAAGTTCACCCTGCGCTCGGTGGAGTTTTCGGGCGCCTTTCGCGTGCGTCTGCGCGACCTGAGGCCAGCCTTCGCGGCCGACCTGGACCAGGAGATCGACCTGGCCGAGCTCTGCCGCATCCGCGACCGCGCCGGGGACATCCTGTTTCGCCAGGGCCTGCTGGCCCGCGTCGAGGTGCCCGAGCAGCGGATCGAGGGCGGCCAGCTGAAGCTGGAGGTCGTCGAGGCGCACGTGGTCTCGGTGAGCGTGCGCGGCGACGCCGGCCCGGCGCAGGAGCGGGTCGAGATCTATATGGAAAAGCTGCGGGGCATGCGGCCGTTCGATATCCGCAAGGCTCAGCGCTACCTCTATCTCGCCTCCGACGTGCCGGGTGTTCGGGTCTCGGCCGCCCTGCGCCCCGACGCCGAAGGCTCCGGCGCGGTCGACCTGGTGGTGACCGTGTCTCGCAAGCCCGTCGACGCCCTGGCCAACGTCCAGAATTACGGGTCGCGATCGCTGGGTCCCTTCGGCGCGGTGGCGCGCACCGACTTCAACGGATTCACGCGCTACGGCGAGCGCACCTCGCTGGTCGCCTATTCCACGCTGGAGAATTCGGAACAGCAGGTGCTCGAACTGCTCAGCGAGGCGCGGCTCGGCGGCGAGGGGTTCACCCTGCGCGGCTCGGCGGCCTATGGCCTGAGCGCGCCGGGCGGCGATCTGTCGCCGCTCAAGCTGAACGGCCGCTCCCTGGTGCTCGATGCCGGCGGCTACTACCCGGTCATCCGCTCGCGCCGGCGCAATCTGAATGTCGGGATGGGCTTTGACCTGATCGATCAGAAGACGACGCTGGGCCAGGGCGGCATCCTCAGCGAGGATCATCTGCGCGTCCTGTTCGCCCACGTCGACGCCGAGCAGCAATGGCGCGCCAACGGCGCCTTCCTGCCCGCCGGCGCGTTCGGCGGCGACCTCGATGTCCGCCAGGGGCTGAACGGCATCGGCGCGAGCGCGCTGGACGCCAAGAACCTGTCGCGCATCGGCGGCCGGTCCGACTCGTCGGTGTTCCGCGGCGACCTGCATCTGGACCTGGCCCTGGCGTCGAAGCTGACGGGCCGCACCATCATATCGGGCCAGTATTCGGCCACCCCGCTGCTGGCCTACGAACAGTTCGCCGTGGGCAACCTGACCATCGGCCGCGGCTACGATCCGTCGTCCCTGACCGGCGATTCAGGCTTCGGCGGGGCGTTCGAGCTGCGCGCCGGGCCTTTCAGCGGCCCGGCGAAATGGAAGCTGCCGTCGGGGACCAGCGTCACCGCCTTCACCTTCTATGATGTGGCTGCCGTCTACGGTCGCGAAGCCGGCTTCGTCGACCGGACCGTCCATTCCGCCGGCGGCGGCCTGAGCTTCCAGTTGGGCAGCCGGGCGAAGCTCGACATCGCCTACGCCCACCCGTTCGATCGCGTGTCGAGCTTCGCCGCCCATCCGCCGGCCGCGCGGATGCTCATCAGCCTAACCAGCAACATCCTCTGAGCGCGCGCCATGATCCCCCGCGCCCGCCGCTCGTACCGATCGACCCTCGCCCTTAGCGTCGCGATTCCGAGCCTGCTTCTGGGGCTCGGCCTGGCGCTGGGGGCGACCGGCGCGGACGCCAGCCCGTTGAACGGATCGACGACCGGGCTCGGGACGGTGACCAACGTGCAGCAGAGCGCCGACGCCTCGGCGTCGGCGACGATCACCAGCAGCGCGACCAGTACGGGAACGGCCTATGTCATCGCGCCCAACGCCGGCCGATCGATCATCGACTGGAATTCCTTCAACCTCGCCAACGGCAATTCGCTCAATTTCGACCTGCCGGCCACCGACGCGATCGCCATCAACCGGGTCAATACCGGCGTGGCCAATATCAATGGCGTCCTGACCAGCACGGTCAGCGGCGCCTACGGCGGCAACGTCTGGTTCATCGCCCCCGGCGGGGTGGTCTTCGGGTCGGGCGCGGCGGTCGATGTCGGGGGGATGCTGGCGACGACCGCGTCGCTGTCCATGTCGGACTCCGCCTTCCTGGCGAGCACCGACACCGCCAATTTCAGCTTTTCCAACGCCCCGACCGGTTCGAGCGTCACGTTGAATTCCGGCGCGGTCCTCAACGCCCACGGCGACCTCCTGGCCTTCGTCGCGCCGATCGTCGTCACCCAGGCCGGCGCCCAGGTGGGCGGCATCCCAGGGACGTCCCAGGTTCTCTACGCCGCGGCCAAGGCCTTTGAGGTCAAGCTGGCTCCGAACGCGTCCAACGATCTCGACCTGATCGGCTTCATCATCAATGCGCCCAGCGATAGCAGCGCTCCGCTGTCGCTGGCCGGCGCGACCGGCGCGGGCAACATCTATATCGCCGGCGCCTCGTCCCTCGTCGACGCGGTGATTTCGGTCCCTGGCGACTTGGTCGCGACCCAGGCGTCCGCGGACGGCGGCGCCATCGTGCTGTCCCCCGGCGGGCTCAAATCGCTGCCCTCGGGCACGATCGCCCCGACGTCGGCCAGCACCGCGACGGCGGGCTCGGTCATCCAGACCAATCTCGGCCCCCTGACCGCCGACGGGGATGTCATCATCCACGCCGCGGGTGCGCTTGACCTGTCGGACCTGACCGCGGGCGGACCGGCGTTCGTCCGCTCGGACGGCGCCTTGACGCTGGGCGGGGCGGTGAACACCGGAACCAACACCCTGAGCCTGACCGCGGGCGGCGTGATCGACGCCTCGGCCGCGAGCGTCGAAACCGGGCGGCTGACCGGCTCGTCGGTGGGCGGGACGATCCTGACCAACGCCGGCAATCAGATCGCCGACCTGGGCGCCTTCACCAACACCGGCGGCGGCTTCACCCTGATCGACAGCCAGGCCCTGACCATCGGCGGGACCCTGGCCAACACCGGCGGCGCCGTCAGCCTGACCACCACCAGCGGCGGGATGACCCTCTACGGCGCGATCAACGCCACCGGCCAGACGCTCACCCTGAACGTGGCCGGCGCGATCGGCGGCGGCGGCTCGCTCGAGGCCGACACCCTGACCGGGTCTTCGGTCGGCGGAGCCAACCTCGGCAGCGCCAACAATCAGGTCGCCCAGCTGGGCGCCTTCACCAACACCGGCGGGGCGTTCAACTTCTATACCAGCGACGCCCTGACCCTGGCCTCGGGGTTCAGCAACACCGGCGGCGACCTGACGCTGGGGTCCGGCGGCGCCCTGACGCTGGGCGGGGTGGTGAACGCCGGGAGCAACACGCTGGCGCTGAGCGCGGGCGGGGTGCTCGACGCCTCCGGCGCGGCGCTGCAGGCGGGGCGGCTGACCGGCGCCTCCGTCGGCGGGGCGATCCTGACCAACGCCAACAACCAGATCGGCGACCTCGGCGACTTCACCAACACCGGCGGCGGCTTCGCCCTCATCGACAGCCAGGCCCTGACCATCGGCGGGACCCTGGCCAACACCGGCGGGGCGGCGGCCGTCACCACCACCAGCGGCGCCCTGACCCTCTATGGCGCGATCAATGCGACCGGCCAGACCGTAAACCTGAATTCGGCGGCCGCGATCAGCGGCGGCGGAACGCTCGAGGCCGCTAGCCTCACGGGCTCGTCGGTTGGCGGGGTGTTCCTGTCCGGCGCCGGCAACCAGGTCAGCCAGCTTGGCGCCTTCACCAACACCGGCGGCAGCTTCAGCCTGGTGGACAGCCAGGCCCTCACGGTCGGCGGGGTCCTGACGAACACCGGCGGGCCGGTGGCGCTGACCACCACCAGTGGCGCGATCGGCCTGGCGGCGGACCTCGACGCCTCGGGCCAGACGGTGACCCTGACCAGCGCCGGAACCATCAGCCAGACCGCTGGCGCGATCACCGCCGCGACGCTGACCGGCTCCTCGGTCGGCGGCGTCAGCCTGACCGACGCCGGCAACCAGATCGGCCAGCTCGGCGCCTTCACCAACGCCGGCGGCGGCTTCAGCCTGGTCGACGGCCAGGGCCTGACGCTAGGTGGGATCCTGTCCAACACCGGCGGGCCCGTGGCCCTGACGACCACCAGCGGCGGCCTTACCCTGGCGGCGGACCTGGACGCCCCTGGCCAGACGCTCACCCTCACCAGCGCCGGAACCATCAACCAGACCGCCGGCGCGATCACGGCCGCAACACTGACCGGCTCGTCGGTGGGCGGGGTCAGCCTGACCGACGCCAACCCGATCGCCCAGCTCGGCGCCTTCACCAACACCGGCGGGGCGTTCAACTTCTACACCACCGATCCCCTGACCCTGGCGTCCGGGTTCAGCAATACCGGCGGCAGCCTGACGCTGGGTTCGGGAGGCGCCCTGACGCTGGGCGGCGTGGTGACCGCGGGGAGTTACACCCTGAGCCTGAACGCGGGCGGCGTGATCGACGCCTCGGCCGCGGCGCTGCAAGCGTGGCGCTTGACCGGCTCGTCGGTCGGCGGGGCGATCCTGACCAACGCCAACAATCAGATCACCAATCTGGGCGCCTTCACCAACGCCGGCGGGAGCTTCAGCCTGACCGACGGCCAGTTCTTCACGCTCAGCGGAACCCTGACCAACACCAGCGGACCCGTCGCCCTGACCACCACCAGCGGCGGGATCCGCCTGGCCGCGGACGTCGACGCCTCGGGCCAGACGCTGACCTTGACCGCCAGCGGCCCCCTCACCCAGACCGCCGGCGCGATCACCGCAGCGACGTTGACCGGCTCGTCGGTCGGCGGCGTCAGCCTGACGGACGCCAACGCCATCGACCAGCTGGGCGCCTTCACCAACTCTGGCGGCGGCTTCAGCCTCACCGACAACCAGGCGCTCACCCTCGGCGGCGCCCTGACCAACACCGCCGGCCCTGTTGCGCTGACCACCACCATCGGCGGGATCAGCCTGGCGGCTGACCTCGACGCCGCCGGCCAGACGGTGACCCTGACCAGCGCGGGGACCATCAGCCAGACTGCTGGGGTCGTCACG
>Ga0302196_10004274_pt1 | contig 12989 bp, 9 predicted proteins | sample II_Bog_N1_3_FD_198794 | JGI IMG/M metagenome (GOLD analysis project Ga0302196, IMG submission 198794) | Peat permafrost microbial communities from Stordalen Mire near Abisko, Sweden - II_Bog_N1_3 | ecosystem: Environmental > Terrestrial > Soil > Wetlands > Peat | place: Sweden: Abisko, Stordalen...
ATCTTCTCCTCCATCGCCCCGTCTCGCACGGTTGGGGGCCGCTACCTTACCTCACCCCCGCCGCCGCGCCAGCGCCACCAGCGCCAGCATCACCACGCCGAACACCGCCATCACCGCACCCCAGGCGACGTCGATATTGATCCCCGGGGAGTGGGCCTCGAACACCGCCGGATCGCCGACCAGGCCAACACCGGCCACCATCACCCCGACGGCGAGAAACAGCAGGCCGATCGGCAGACGCACATCGAAACTCATGGCCGGGCCTCTAACGGAACAGGAGGTTGAGAATGACGGTGCCGACCAGGACGATGGCGCCGAGGATCAGCGGGTTGCCGTACCAGGGGCCGTCCTTGCCGTTGATCTTGGGCGTCAGCGAATAGACCAGGCCCACGAGCCCGGTCTCGTCGTGCGGGCGGGTCACCAGGCTGACGGCGATGGTCACGACGAAGCACGCCGTCCAGGCCCAGATCGCGGTCCAGAAGTTCTGGGCCATCTCGCTGGGATAGGTGTGGACCACGTGCAGCCAGCCGCCCTTGACGCCAGCGATGGCGTCCAGCGGCAGCGTCAGGCCGTGATGCAGGGCCGCCACCACCGTGCCGGTCAAAAGGCCGATGAAGGCGCCGTGGCCCGTGGCCCGCTTCCAGAACATGCCCAGCAGGAAGGTGGCGAACACCGGTGCGTTGACGAAGGCCATGATCAGCTGGATCAGATCCATGATGTTGTTGAACTGGCTGGCCAGGTAGGCGGCGCCGATCGAGGCCAGTATCCCGATCGCCGTGGCGAGCCGCCCGACCATCAGATAGTGCTCGTCCGACGCCTTGGGCCGGATGTGGGCCTGGTAGATGTCGTAGGTCCACACCGTATTGAAGGCGGTGACATTGCCCGCCATGCCCGACATGAAGCTGGCCAGCAGCGCTGTCAGACCGACGCCCAACATCCCGGTCGGGAAGTAGCGCAGCAGCAGGTTCGGCGTGGCCAGGTCGTAGTCCAGCTGGGGCTGTCCCTTGGCGTCGAGCATCGGCTTGCCGGTGGAGGAATCCATCTTGATCGGGATCACGCCCGGATCGTGCTGGGCGATGGTCGCGACCTGGCCCGCGGGCGCCGCGACAGCATGGACGCTTCCGTGATCGGGCGCGGAGGTCAGCGCCAAGGCGATCAAGCCGGGGAAGATCACCAGGAAGGGGAAGAACATCTTCACCGCGGCGGCGATCAGCGGCGTGCGCCGGGCCGAGGTCATGGAGTCGGCCGCCATGGCCCGCTGGACAATCAGGAAGTCGGTGCACCAGTACCCGAACGAGAGGACGAACCCGAGGCCCATCACCAGCCCGAACCAGTCGACCCCTAGCCGGTTGGTCGAGGCATGGGCCATCCCCGCCCAGGCGTGGGTGTAGCTGGGCCCCAGCGTGGTCTGCAGCCCATGCCAGCCGCCCACCTGGCGCAGGCCCAGCCAGACCAGCGGGGCGAAGCCGGCGACGATCAGGAAGAACTGCAGCACCTCGTTGTAGATCGCCCCGCGCAAGCCGCCCATGTAGATGTAGACCAGCACCACCAGGGCCGAGGTCAGGATGGCGGCGTGGAAGATCCAGGCCTGGGGCAGGCCCATGTGGGCGAACGGCGCGTCGAACACGTGCAGCGTCTGGATCAGCTTGGCCAGGGCGTACATGGACACGCCCGACGAGAAAATGGTCATGGCCGCGAAGGTCAGGGCGTTGAGCGCGCGGGTCTTCTCGTCGAAGCGCATGCGCAGGTATTCCGGGGCCGAGCGGGCCTTGGAGCCATAGTAGAAGGGCATCATGAAGACGCCGATGAAGACCATCGCCGGAATGGCGCCGACCCAATAGAAGTGGGCGGTGGCGATGCCGTACTTGGCGCCCGACGCGCCCATGCCGATGACTTCCTGGGCGCCCAGGTTGGCCGAGATGAAGGCCAGGCCGCAGACCCAGGCGGGGATCGACCGGCCGGCCAGGAAGAAGTCGGACCCGCTCTTGGTCCGCCGCGCGGACACCACGCCGATGCCGACGACGAACGCCAGGTAGAGGGCCAATATGCCCCAGTCGATGGCGCCCAACTGCATGAACTCCCCTCCCCCAAGGGATTACGATCGCGATTCCGCGTGGGCGGAGTTGGGGGTGGTTATGGGGCTGGCGTCAAGACGTGGGCGGTGACACGGCTCATGGAACCGTCGCGGCCGGGCTTGCCCCCCCCGAGAGCTCAAAGATTACAAGGCCGCGTGGGGACGCGGGGAGATGGATCATCGGGACAAGCCCGGTGATGACGGGTTGCGGACTCCGGATGTCGCAACCCCCGCCCCACCCCCCTTCCTCATCCTGAGGCGCCCGCGCAGCGGGCCTCGAAGGACGCAGCGGCGACGACGTGCGTCCTTCGAGGCTCGCCGCTCCGCGACGAGCACCTCAGGATGAGGCGCTTGGGTGGTGGCCGCCTTAGCTTACCGCCGATGGGCATGCGCCAGGATGAGCGGCAGGGCGGGCATTACGCCGGCGCGACCTCAATGACTCGCCATTGGCTATCGGCGCGATCGCTTAGCACCCGCCCGGAGGCGGCATGGATCGGACGGGTCTCGCCATGCGGCAGGAGGACGGTCAGGACCTCCGAGGCCGGCGGCGTTGGCCCTTCGCGATGGCAGGCCAAGACCAACCGGTCTTGCTCACATTCGACCGCCACGCGCCAGAAGCCGTAGCCGCCCTCGCGCCAGGCCTCGCTCTCGCCGTCGTCCTCGAAGCAGCGTCCGTCCACCCGGCCGAGCGGCGGCGGGAAGACCGCGAAGGCGCGCTGGTCGGCGCGGCGGTCGAAGTGCTGCTCGGCGATGTTGAGCGGGATGGCGGCGCCCTCGCGCACCAGCATCACCGGCCGCTCGAGCGGCGCGGATACCGTCACCCTTTGGTCACCCGCGAAGCGCTCGCCGCTCCAGAAATCGAGCCACGCCGCCCCGGCCGGCAGGTGGAGGCTGCGCGTCGTCGCGCCCGGCTCGACCACCGGGGCGGTCAGCAGCCAGGGCCCCAGCATCAGCTCGTCGTTCTCGGCCAGGCATTCGGGATCGTCCGGGAATTCGACGAAGGTCGGCCGCACGATCGGCTCATAGGCGTGGTGATGGCGCCAGCTCAGGTCGTACAGATAGGGCAGCAGCCGGTAGCGCAGGGCGATCAGCGCCCGGACGGTCTCGGTCGCCGCCGGATGCATCCAGGGCTCGTTGACCGTGCCGTCGTCGTTCCAGGAGTGGATCGAGAACCGGGGCATGAAGACGCCCGCCTGCACCCAGCGGACGAACAGCTCCGCGTCCGGCGCAGGGCCGCTGAAGCCCCCGATGTCGTGGCCGGAATTGGACACCCCCGACAGCGCCAGGCCCAAGCCCATGCGGATGTTGTAGCGCAGCGTCTCCCAAGACGTCGCATTGTCGCCCGACCAGGTCTGGACATAGCGCTGCATCCCCGTCCCGCCGGCGCGGGAGACCAGGAAAGGCCGCCGGTCGGGCGCGTGGGCCCGCTGCGCCTGGCGCGACGCCCGCATCATCAGATTGGTCTGCAGCGGCTTGGCCGAGGCCGCCGCCGCGCCCGCGCCGAACAGGGCGATGCGCGCGTCGCGGGACGGAATCTCGAACTCGTTGTTGTCGTTCCAGGTCGCCTCGATGCCCACGGACAACACGTCCTGGTCGACATGCCCCTTCCACCAGTCCAGCGTCTCGGGGTTGGTGAAATCGAGATAGGCGCCGCGCCCGTCCCAGAACTGCACCCAATAGGGCTCGCCCGCGGCGTCGCAGATCAGCAGCCCCCGCGCCTTCGCCTCTTCGAACAGGGGATGGTCGTCGAGCAGGCACGGCTTGATGTTGGCGCACAGGCGCACGCCGGCCGCGCGGTAGCTGGCGGCGAACCCGGCGGGGTCGGGAAACTTGTCGCGGTTCCAGTGGAACACGTAGCGACGCGGGCCGATCGAGGTGTAGCCGGACGACAGGTGGAAGGAGTCGCAGAGAATGTCGTGGCGCCGGCACCCTTCGATGAACCCCGCCATCCGCGCCTGGGCGTTGGCGGCGTCGGTATAGCTCATGGTCGAGCCGGAATAGCCCAGGCCCCACTTCGGCAGGAAGGCCGGCCGGCCGGTCAGCCAGGTGAACCGGCGGGTGACATCGGCGACCTGGGGCCCCGCGATGACATAATAGTCGAGGTCGCCGTCCTGCGCGGTAAAGCCGCGATACCGGCCGTGGTAGTTGCTCCGTTCCATGCCGAAATCGAACGTGCAGTCAGCCAGCGTGTCATAGAACAGTCCGAAGGCGGATGACGGCTCGCCCGTGAGGGTGATGTAGAAGGGAATGTGCTTGTAAAGCGGGTCCGACGTCGCGGCGCTGTAGCCCATGGCGTCGGTGTTGCTCAGGCGAAACCGCCGCCCGGCGCGGTCCATGGCGCCGCTGCGCTCGCCCAGGCCGAAGAAGCGCTCGTCCTCGCGCAGGACCAGCTGATGGCTTACCGCCTCGTCCCACCAGCCGAAGTTATAGGCCTGGGTCGGACGGTCCTTGGCGATTGGCCGCCAAGCCCCGCCGACCGCCATCTCCCAGCGGCAGAAGAAGCCGTTCAGCAGCACGGTCAGGCGCAGGGCCGAGGTGGTGACGATCAGCCGGTCGCCGGTCTGCTCGACGGCGTAGTCCGGCGCTGAAAAGCCTGAGACGTCGAACCGGTCGCGGCCCTCCGTCGCGACATCCTCCGCGCCCGGCGCGACGGCCCAACTGCGCGGCGTCACCGGCGCGCCGTCGGGCAGGACGAAGACGCGGACGATATCGGGTTCGAGCACGAAGATGTGGACGACCTCGGCGCCATCGCCGCGCAGGGTCAGGCGCGGACCGTCGCGTTCGGCGAGGTGAAACACCGGCGGATTGGCGATCGAGCGGCTCATGCGGACGCCCTCGCCTCGCCGACGTCGGCCCCTCGGATGAGGGCGATCAGGGCCGCCGCGCCGATCAGATCGAACACCGCCAGGCAGGCGAACAGCGGCCCATAGCCGATCCGCTCGGCCAGCTGGCCGACGATCAGGGTGAAGATCAGTCCGCCGGTCCAGCCGGCCATGCCGATCAGGCCGTTGGCGGTACCGATGCTGGCGGCGGGAAAGACATCCGCGCTCAGGGTGTTGATCAGGGTCGAGATCATCTGGTGCGCGAACCCTCCGACGCAGAACAATCCTATCGCCCAACCAGGCCCGGCCGCCAGGCCGACGAGCCCGGGGCCGATCATCAGCACCGCGCCGATTACGATCCCGGCGATGCGCGAGGGGATCAGGCCGATGTTGAACCGCGCGATCAGGATCGGCGACAGATAGCCGCCCGCAAGGCCGCCAATGTCCGCTGCGAGAAAGGGCAGCCAGGCGAACAGGGCGACGCCCTTGAGGTTCATGCCGCGTTCGGTGGTCAGGTAGAGCGGGATCCAGAAGCTGAACGTCTGCCAGGCCGGTTCGGACAGGAACCGGGGAATGGCGATGGCCCAGAAGGCGCGCCGGCGCAGGATCGCCGCGACGGGGGCGCGGGCGACGGGCGCGGAGGGCTGGCCAGCCAGGATGTAGGCGCGCTCGGACCCGCCCAGCAACGGATGCTTCGTCGGCGGACGATAGACGATCAGCCACAGGAGCGCCCAGGCCGCGCCGAGCACGCCGGTGACCACGAAGGCGGCGCGCCAGTCGTAGCGGAGCGCCAGTCGTAGCGGAGCGCCAGGAACACCACCACCGGCGGGGCGATCAGGGCGCCCAGCGAGGTGCCGGTGTTGAAATAGCCGACGGCGACGGAGCGCTCCCGGGCCGGAAACCACTCGCCGACCGCCTTGACTCCCGAGGGGACCGCGGCGGCCTCGCCCGCGCCCAGCAGGCCCCGGAACAGGGCCAGGGTGGGCCATCCGCCGGCGAAGGCGTGCAGCATGTTGGCGGCGGCCCAGATCAGGGCGAACAGGGCTACGCCCAGGCGCAGGCCGATGCGGTCGATGACGAAGCCGCAGACCGGCTGCATCACCGTATAGGCCAGCTGAAACGCCGCCACGACATAGGAGTACTGAGCGGTGGAGAAGTGCAGGCTGAGCTTCAGCTGCGGCGCCAGTACGCCCAGCGAATTGCGCGCCAGATAGTTGAGAATGGTCCCGAGCGAGATCAGGGCGACGATCCACCAACGCAGGCCGCGAACGGGCTTCATCCGACCGCCCCGGCGACGCCGACGGGGCGCGGGGCGATGGCGCCCGGCCAGCCGATCACCTCGGCCGCGAGCGCCGCGCCGGACCTTGCCGCCGCTTTCGGGTCCGCGCCCGCTAGCAGCCGCGCGGCGAGGTAGGCGGCGTTGAAGGCGTCACCGGCGGCCGTGGTGTCCGCGATCCGCGCCGGATTTGCGGCCGGGACAAACCCCTCCGCCTCGCTTGAGAGCACAAAGGCGCCGGCCGCGCCGAGCTTGATCACGACCTCGGCCGCGCCCATCCACCGCCAGCGCTTCGCCGCCGCCTCCGGGGCTTCGTCGCCGAACAGGGCGGCATGATCCTCGATCGACGGCAGGGCGATCGAGATGTGCGCCGCCAACTGCTCGACGGCGTCGCGGGCCGCCGCTGGCGACGGCCATCCGAGGCGGCGATAGTTGGCGTCGAACGCGACCCGGCCGCCGTTCGCGCGAACCCTGGACGCCAGATCGCCGATCAGGCCGCGTTCCGCCTCCGTGAAGATGGAGAGGGTGACGCCGGTCAGATAGAGAAGGTCCGCCTGCGCCATCGCCTCGAACGCCTCACGCCAGCCGTCGATCTGGAAGAAGGCGCGCGCGGCGCTGCGGTCGCGGTCGTAGCTGAAGCTGCGCTCGCCCTGCGCGTTGATGGCGATGGCGTAGCGGCCCGGCGCGCGGGTTGGATGTCGCCGCAGATGGTCCAACCCCACGCCTTCCGCGCCCCAGGCTTCGGCCAAGGCGTTGGATTGGTCGTCCCTCCCCACCGCGCTGACAAACTGCGGCGCCAGCCCGGCCCGGGCCATGTAGACGGCCGTGTTCAGCGCGTCGCCGCCATAGGCCAGGACGCCGTCCGCCCGCTGTTCGACCATCCCCTCGCCGAGGACGAAGACCTTCACCTCACCAGTTCCACATGGTCCCGTCCTCGAGACGGGCGACCGGAAGCTGTTTGGGCTCGTAGGGGTAGCGGGCGGCCAGGGCCTCGTCGATCTCGACCCCGTGCCCGGGCGCCTCGCCGGGGAACAGCATGCCGGCCTTGAAGCTGTAGGCGTGGGGGAAGACCGCGTCGGTCTCCGGCGTGTGGCGCATGTATTCCTGGACCCCGAAATTGGGGACCCAGCTGTCGAAGTGCAGCGCCGCGCCCATGGTCACGGGCGACAGGTCGGTGGCGCCATGGCACCCCGTCCGCACCTGCCAGACCGAGGCGAAATCGGCGATGCGGCGCAGGTGCGTGACCCCGCCCGCGCCGACGATGGTGGCGCGGATGTAGTCGATCAGCTGCTCCTGAATCAGGTCCTTGGCGTCCCACAGGGTGTTGAACACCTCGCCCACCGCCAGCGGCGTCGTGGTGTGCTGGCGGATCAGGCGAAAGGCCTCCTGGTTCTCCGCCGGCGTCACGTCCTCCAGCCAGAACAGCCGGTGCGGTTCGAGCGATTTCCCAAGCTGGGCGGCTTCAAGCGGCGTCAGCCGGTGGTGGGCGTCATGCAGCAGGTGGACGCCAAAGCCGAACCGCTCGCGCAGGGCGTCGAACAGCTTGGGGGTGTGATCGAGGTATTTCGGCGTCGACCACACCGTCTCGGTTGGCAGCGCCGCGTCGGCCGGCTCATAGAACATGTGGTCGCCGGACACGCCGTAGGGCTTGTCGAGACCCGGCACGCCGGATTGGGCGCGGACGGCCATATAGCCCATGTCGATGTAGCGCCCGACCTCGTCGACGGTCTGGGCGATGTCGGCGCCATTGGCGTGGCCGTAGACCATCACCCCCTCGCGGCTCTTGCCGCCGAGCAGGTCATAGAGCGGCGCGCCCAAGGCCTTGCCCTTGATGTCCCACAGCGCCACGTCGACCGCCGCGATCGCCCGCATGGTGACCGGCCCTCGACGCCAGTAGGCGCCGCGATAGAGGTACTGCCAGAGGTCCTCGATCCGCCGCGCGTCGCGGCCGATCAGCACCGGGATGACGTGCTCTTCCAGATAGGCGACCACCGCCTTCTCGCGTCCGTTCAGCGTGGCGTCGCCGATGCCGGTCACGCCTTCGTCCGTCTCGATCTTCAGGGTGACGAAGTTGCGCCCCGGGCAGGTGACGATGACGCGCGCGCCGGTGATGCGCATGGCTTGGCCTCCCCTTGCTCCGCGCGACGCGGCGCGGTCTTCGCCAAGAGCGGTAGCGGCGCAAATTTGGTTCGTCCAGACCGGCGCGGGCTGTCGGGTTGGCGCGACTCAATTGGGCTGTTCCCCGATTTCCTTTTCCCCTTGCGGGAAAAGGTGGCGGCGAAGCCTACGGATAAGGGGTCGCGCCGGCTTGAGAGATTGTCTGGTCTGACGGTTACGCGCGGATAGGCCAGCGCGACCCCTTATCCGGCCCTTCGGGCCACCTTTTCCCGCAAGGGGAAAAGGGGAATGCCTTGTGGCGCTGAGATGGGGGAATGAATCGAGAGAGCGCGATTCCGTTTGGCGGCGAGGCGCTATAGGTTGGCGGCGATGACCGCGCTGGCCCTGCATCCCGACCGCCTGCTGCCCGCCGAGCCGGGCGTGCGGGATATCGCCCGGCGGCTGTACGCCGAGACCGCCGGCCTGCCGATCCTCAGCCCGCACGGCCATACCGATCCGATCTGGTTCGCCGAGAACGCCGCCTTCGCCAATCCAACGGCGCTGCTGCTGACGCCCGACCACTATCTGCTGCGCATGCTCTACAGCCAGGGCGTCTCGCTGGGAGCGCTCGGCGTCGCCGCCGCCGGCCAACCGCCGGGCGCGTCCCCGCGCGAGGCCTGGCGCACCTTCGCCGCCCACTACCGACTGTTCCGCGGCACGCCGTCGATGATCTGGCTGGACCACGTCTTCGCCGAGGTGTTCGGCCTGACCGAGCGGTTGTCGGAAGCGACGGCGGACGCCTATTTCGACGCCATCGCCGAGGCGCTGGCCACGCCAGCCTTCCGCCCCCGCGCCCTGTTCGAGCGGTTCAACATCGAGGTGCTGGCGACCACCGAAAGCCCGTCGGATTCGCTGGAGCACCACCGCGCCATCCGCCAGTCCGCCTGGCAGGGCCGGGTGATCACCGCCTACCGCCCAGATCCGGTGATCGACGCCGAGCATGAGGGCTTCCACGCCGCCCTGCGCCGGTTCGCGGTGCTGTCGGGCGCCGACGTCCAGTCCTGGCGCGGCTACCTCAACGCGCACCGCGTTCGCCGCGCCGCCTTCATCGAGGCCGGCGCGACCTCGACCGACCATGGCCATCCGACGGCGGCGACCGCCGACCTCTCGCCCACCGACGCCGAGGCGCTGTTCCAGCGCATCCTGCGCCCGCACCCCTCGCCCGCCGACGCCGAGCTGTTCCGCGCCCAGATGCTGACCGAGATGGCGCGGATGAGCCTGGACGACGGGCTGGTGATGCAGCTGCATCCTGGCTCGTTCCGCAACCACAACGCCGCCCTGTTCAGCAAATACGGCCGCGACAAGGGCGCCGACATTCCGGTCGCCACCGAATATGTCCGCGCCCTGAAGCCGCTGCTCGACCGGTTCGGCAACGACCCACGCCTGAGCCTGATCCTGTTCACCCTGGACGAAAGCGCCTACGCCCGCGAACTGGCGCCGCTGGCCGGCCACTATCCGATCCTCAAGCTCGGCCCCGCCTGGTGGTTCAACGACAGCCCCGAAGGCATGCGCCGGTTCCGCGAGATGACCACCGAGACGGCTGGCTTTTCCAACACCGTCGGCTTCAACGACGACACCCGCGCCTTCCTGTCCATCCCCGCCCGCCACGACATGGCCCGGCGCATCGACGCCGGCTTCCTGGCGCGGCTGGTCGCCGAACACCGGCTGGACGAGGACGAGGCGCGCGAGACGGCGCTGGATCTGGGCTATCGGCTGGCCAAACAGGCCTACCGGCTTTGACCCGGCGACTGTCAGCCATGGCGGCCGCCAACCTGCCGGCGGTGATCGCGCCCCTGCGCTACGATCGTCGCCAGATCATCGCCGGGGTGGCCCACATCGGCGTCGGCGCCTTTCACCGCGCCCACCAGCTCGACTATTTCGACGACCTGCTGGCCGCCGGCGCCACCGACTGGGGCGTTCGCGGCATATCGCTGCGGTCGAACCGCGCCGAGCGGGCGCTGGTCCCGCAGGACAGCCTCTACGTCCTGGACCGGCGCGGCCGCGGCGGCGAGGACCTCGCCCTGCGCGGCGCCCTGATGGCGGTGCAGACCGCCGGGGAGGACGTGCGCGTCATCCTGCGAACCCTGGCCGAGCCGGAGATCGCCCTGGTCACCCTGACCCTGACCGAAAAGGCCTATGTCCCCGAGCCGGACGATTTCGCCACCCAGGCCGCGCCGACCAGCGCGATCGGCTATCTGACACTGGCGCTCGCGCTGCGCCGGGCCCTGGAGCTGGAACCCTTCACGGTCATCTCCTGCGATAACCTGTCCCGCAATGGCGATGCGACCCGCGCCCTGGTGCTGGGCGCCGCCCGCTCGCTGGACCCGCGCCTGGCCGACTGGATCGACGAGCGGGGCGCCTTTCCCAACAGCATGGTCGACCGGATCACCCCGGCGACCACCGACGCCGACCGCGCCCGGTTTACGGCCGCGACCGGGATCGAGGACCTGGCCCTGACTGTCACCGAGCCCTTCCGCCAGTGGGTGATCGAGGACCGTTTCGCCGGCGCCCGGCCGCCGCTGGAAGAGGTCGACGTCGAGATCGTCGACGATGTCGCGCCGTGGGAGGCGGCCAAGCTTCGTCTGCTCAACGCCGCCCATTCGACGCTGGCCTGGACCGGGCTGCTGGTGGGCTTGCGCTATGTGCATGAGGCGATCGCCGACCCGGCCATCCGCGCGTTCGTCGAGCGGCTCTGGGACGAGGCCAGCGAGGCCCTGCCCCGCGCCGGCGGCCCGGATCTGGCGCGCTACCGCGCCGACCTGCTGGATCGCTTCGACAATCCCGCCCTGCCGCACAGCCTGCTGCAGATCGCCGCCGACAGTTCCCGCAAACTGCCGCCGCGGCTGCTCGCCGGCCTTGCCGAGCGCCAGGCGCGCGGCCAGGCCTCACCCGCGCTGACCACCGCCGTCGCCGCCTGGATCAGCCTGCAGCGCGGGACCGACGACGCCGGGGCGCCGGTCGAGATCGCCGATCCCGCGATGGCGGACCTTGGGCCAAGGCTGGCGGCCGCGCCGACCGCCGAAGCGATGGTCAGCCTCGCCCTGGGCGCGCGCGACATCTTCCCAGCCGCACTGGCCGACGACAGCGTGTTCAAGACGGCGCTGGCCCAACAGCTGAATGGGATGCTGGCCGAGGGCGTCAGGCGCGCGATCGCATGACGGAGACGCCTCATCCCGGGCAGCAGCGGCTGTCGGCGCTCGTGGCGCTGCTGCAGGCGGGGCGCGGCGACGAGGCGACCGCGCACGCGGCGGCCATGCTCGCCGATGGCCTTGTCCACCCACTCCCGCTCGGCCTGGTCGCGGCGCAGCGCCAGCGCGAGGGCCGGTTCGAGGACGCCGTCGCCCTGCACCAGCGGCGGGTTCCGCTGATGGGCGCGGACCCCGCCGGCTGGGCGGGACTGGCCGCCTGCCTGTTCGCGGCGAGGCGGCCGGAAGCGGCGCTGGACGCCTGGAACGAAGCCCTCGCGCTGGCGCCGCACGACCCGCGCGTGCTCAGCGGCAAGGCCGGCGTGGTCCACAGCCTGGGCAATCCCGGCGTGGCCCGGTCCCTGTATCGTCAGGCGTTGGGCGCGGCGCCGGAGCTGCTCGAGGCGCGGTTCGGGCTGGCTCAACTGGCGCTGGAGGCCGGCGACCTCGCCGAAGCCTCTGACCTCGCCGAGGCGATGGCCAGGACCCACCCCGCCCACCCCGCGGTCAGCGGACTGGCGGCGCGGATCGCGACCAATCAGGGCGCGTTCGCCGCCGCCGACTCCCATCTGGCCCGGCTGCTCGCCACGCCCGGCCTTGGCCCCGACCAGCGCGCCGAAGCCCTGCTGCTGCGCGCCGAGGCGCTGGAGGCGGCGGATCGGCCGGCCGAAGCCTTCGCGGCCGCAAGCGAGGGCAAGGGGCTGCAGCACGCCCTCTACGCCGAGCGCGCCGCGGGTCGTGAGGGCGAGACGGCCAAGTTGAAACGCCTGGCCGGCTGGTTCGCCGCGGCCGATCCCGGGCCCTGGCGCGAGGCGGCCGCCTCGGCGTCGCCGCCGCCGCCGGCGGCGACCCACGTCTTCCTGGTCGGCTTTCCCCGCTCCGGCACCACGCTGCTGGAGCAGGCGCTGGCGGGCCATCCCGAGGTGGTGGCGCTGGAAGAGGCGCCGACGCTGGCGGCCCAGTATGGCGAGCTGATGACCTCGGGTTCGGCCCTGGAGCACCTCGCCCACCTGGCCCCGCGCGAGGCCGACGCCTGGCGGGCGCTGTACTGGGACGAGGTGACGCGCTTCGGCCCGGACGTCTCCGGGCGGGTGTTCCTGGACAAGGCGCCGGCCGGGACCCTCTATCTGCCCCTGATCGCCAAGCTGTTCCCCAACGCCAAGGTCCTCTTCGCGGTGCGCGATCCGCGCGACGTGGTGCTGAGCTGCTTCCGCAACAACTTCCAGCTCAACGCCATGACCTACGCCTTCACCGACCTGGCCGAGACCGCCGCCTGCTACGACGCCTGTATGGCCATGGCCGAGGTCTATCGGCGCGTCCTGCCGCTCGACCTGCGCGAGGTGCGGCATGAGGCGCTGGTGAATGATTTCGACGCCGAGTTGGCCGGGATCTGCGACTTCCTGGGGTTGGAGGTGACGGCGGGCATGGCAGACATCGCCGCGACCGCGGCCGGACGGACCGTGCGCACGCCCAGC
>Ga0302196_10004280_pt1 | contig 12987 bp, 15 predicted proteins | sample II_Bog_N1_3_FD_198794 | JGI IMG/M metagenome (GOLD analysis project Ga0302196, IMG submission 198794) | Peat permafrost microbial communities from Stordalen Mire near Abisko, Sweden - II_Bog_N1_3 | ecosystem: Environmental > Terrestrial > Soil > Wetlands > Peat | place: Sweden: Abisko...
GAGGGCACCGACGGTCGGGTCGTCGTGGCCGCGGGCTTCTCCGGGCACGGCTTCAAGTTCGTGCCGGTCGTGGGTGAGCTCCTGGCCGATCTGGCCACGGGCGTGTCGCCCTCCGTGGACTGCTCGTTCTTCGATCCCCGCCGGTTCCCCTGAGGGTGCGCGGGTGCTCAGCCTCCCGGTGGCGGCTCGGCTGACCATCCGCTGAGGCTCACGACACGGAAGGTCAGCAGCTCGGCGAAGGGCCGGTCGCGGTACTGGGCGTACTTCTCGCTCAACCGGGACGCCAGGCGGTCGCCAGCCGAGGCCTCGGTATCCACGCGTTCGAGGGAAGCACGGACCCACCACAGCCGCGACCAGTCCGTGACGTCCCAGTGATCGCATAACAGCACGGCCCGGGGATCGGCGTCGAGGTTCCTCGCCCGCTGCAATCGGACCGTGCCCTTGGCCTTGACCGTGTCCACGGGCACGACGATCATCGGCCCCTCCACGGCGAAGCAGACCGGGACGGCGTCCACGCCCCGCTCGGCGTGGACCGTTCCGAGGGCGCCGTGCTCAGAACGCTCCAGCAGGTACTGGCAGCGGAGCCGGTCGAGCCGCATCCCCCTGGTCTACTCCCCATCGCCGGCGGGGACGTTCACGTCCGGACCCCCGTCGGTTTGGGGTGGGCGGCAAAGAATGTCCAGATGGTGGCGGTGGCATCCAGCGCTGTGGAGGGCGGATCGGCACCGAGCAGTCGTTCACGGAGAGGGTGGGCGGCCGAGCCGGGCCACTGGTGCCCGGCCCCGGCGATGGCAATCAGCTCCACCGACCGACCCTCGGGACACCTGGCCGTGGTCGTGGTCAGTGGGCCGGCTATCACGGTCGAGGGCGGCCGGCAGTGGTCCGTCTTCCGCCACGCCGCCACCACACTGGGCACGGACGGGCCGTCGATGACGGCGCGGCCGTCACCTGGGCCGCCGTTGAACCGCACCTTGGTATCGGCGGTGCCGTGGATGTGGATCACCGAGACCGGCGACGGGTGGGGGCAGGCGCCGAGCAGGGTGGCCGAGTCGGGGCCGATGGCGGCGAAGAGCGACGTGTCACAGGCCAGTCGGTAGTCCATCATCCCGCCGTTCGAGATGCCGGTGGCGTAGATGCGGCTCGGGTCGATGCGGAGGTGATGGCTGATGACCGAGACCATCGAGGTGATGAAGGCGACGTCGTCGACGTGGGCTGCTCCGGGCTTCCCGCAGCAGCCTCCGCCGACGTCCCAGGCACGGTTGAGCCCGCTCGGGTAGGCCACCACGAACCGGTGACGGTCGGCCTCGGCGTTCCACCCGTAGTCCTTCTCGGCCTGGGGTCCGGAACCGAAGCCCCCGTGGAGCATGACCACCAAGGGGACCGCCGACCGTCCCGACACCGACGCCGGCCGGTAAAGCACGTAGGTCCTGACCGCACCTCCCACGGTGATGGTCCGGGTGGACGAGCCGACGGGGAACGCCGACGCCGTCGACCCCGTCGACCCCGTCGACGCCGCCGACGCCGCTGGTCCCGACCACACCGCGGCCAGCACCACGATGGCGCTGACCACAGCCAGTAGCGACGCCGAGTACCGCCACCGAGCTGATCTCATGCATCGGTTCTACCGGCCAGGTGTGAGGAATCCGTGAGTGATCGGTCAGGGATCGTCGACCCGGGTCGACCGGGCCTAGATGACCGGTTCAGGAGCGGCGACCCTTGAAGGGGCAGCGAACCAGATGGTCGTCGACGACTCCCACGGCCTGGAGGTACGAGTAGACGATGGTCGACCCGACGAAGGTGAAGCCCCGCCGCTTGAGGTCCTTGCCCAGCCGGTCCGAGAGATCCGTGCGGGCCGGCACTGCGGTCATGGTGCGGGGACGATTGACCTTCGGCGATCCGTCCACCCACGGCCAGAGGTAGTCGGCGAACGAGCCGTACTCCTCAGCCGTCTCCAGGAACGCCTGGGCGTTGGTGACGGTTCCCCGGACCTTCAGGCGGTTCCGCACGATGCCGGCATCGTCCAGCAGGGCGGCGATCTTCCGCTCCCCGTAGCGGGCGATCCGGACGGGGTCGAACCCGTCGAGCGCCTGGCGGTAGTTCTCACGCTTGTTGAGGATGGTCGACCACGACAGACCGGCCTGGGCCCCCTCGAGGATGAGCATCTCGAACAGGTGGCGCTCGTCACGGGAAGGCACGCCCCACTCATGGTCGTGGTAGTCGCGCATGGCGCCCGAGCCCTCGGCCCAGTCGCACCGCCGTTCGAGTGCCATCCCGCGACCCTATCCGGCGTCCCGCCCGGCTCCCCGAACCACAAGCCAACTGGTGTCGGGCGCGGTGGATTCGAGGCGATGGGGGGTCTCCCGGGGCAGCAACAGCCACTCCCCCGGCGACAGCCCGACCGTGGTGCCGTCGACGGTGAGTGTGGCGCTCCCGGCGAGGACGACGACCCATTCGTCATAGGCCTGGAGGTACTCGACCGGGCCGTCGATCTCGCCACTCAGGATCTGTTCGACGACGACACCGGACACCTCGGCCACCACCTCCACCGACTCACCCCGGATCGGAGCGGCACCGGCGTTGCGCAGCCGGCCTCGCCGAACCTGGTCCATGCCCCACCGTAGGCCGACGCATCCTCGCAACCGGGACTCCCGCTCTGGCCTCACCCGGACCCGTGGTGCCACCACCACGGGGTGGCCGGGGCCGTGGGGCCGAGAGGGTCGCCACGGGGGGCGCCGCCGGACAGGCAGTGATGGGAGGTACCCCCGTCGCGGCGCGATCATGGGCCATGGACTCGACCCTCATCACGGTGGACACCGCCGGCCGTACCGTCGTCGACCTGACCGGAGCGGTGGGGAGATTCTGTGCGGGCAAGGGAGACGGACTGGTAAACGTGTTCGCGCCCCACGCCACCGCCGGTGTGGCCCTGATGGAGGTGGGGTCGGGATCGGAGCAGGACCTCGCCGAGGCGTTGGTCCGGCTACTCCCCCGTGACGACCGCTACGCCCACCGCCACGGCGCCACCGGCCACGGCGCCGACCACGTGCTGCCGGCCCTGATCAGTCCCTCGCTGTCGGTACCGGTCCTCGACGGGCACCCCCAGCTGGGCACCTGGCAGAGCGTGGTACTGGTGGACACCAACGGGGACAATCCCGTGCGCAACGTCCGACTCAGCTTCGTTGGCGGCTAGGCCCTTCGCTGCCGGACCCTCGGTTGTCAGGCCCGCAGGGCGGCGGCCACGGTCTCGGCCTCGTCGAGGGCCACCTGCAGCACCTCGAGGACGGGGGCGGACGGCCGACCGTCGGTGAAGTCGGCACCGGTGGCGTAGACCACCGTGGGCACGGTCCACCCCTTCAGGCTGGCCACGACGGCCCGACCACCGGTATCGAGGGCCAGGAAGTGACCGGGTGCGGCGGCGGTCCCGACCCAGACCACCGCCGTGCGGCTCAGGGCGTCGGGACCGAACCGGTCGAGGAACGCCTTGATGGACCCGTTGTAGGTGGCCCGGTAGATCGGCGTGGCCAGGACCAGTACGGACGCCGCCGAGGCCGCGGCCACGGCATCGTCCACGGCGGCGTGACGACTCCGGCCCAGCAGGGCGTCGGCCGGCAGTTGGATGAGATCGATGAGCCGACCCCCACCCCCGAGTTCGAGGGCAGCCTCAGCCACCGCCCTGGTCTTCGAGGTGGCCGAGTCCCCGCTGCTCACGACCACCAGCGAGGATTGCCCGGTCGTGGTCACGAGGGTGCGGCAAGGCTGGGATCGTGGTCGAGACCGGCATCGGCGAACGCGCCGCCGCCAACACCCACCAGACCGTCGGCCTGGAGGAGGGGGAGCACACCTTCCCCGAACCAGTAGGCCTCCTCGAGATGCGGCTGTCCCGACAGGATGAAGTGGTCGATGCCCAGCTGGTGGTACTCGGCGATCCGGTCGGCCACCTCCCGGTGGCTGCCGACGAGGGCGGTGCCGGCTCCCGAGCGCACCAGGCCGAACCCCGCCCACAGGTTGGGGGACACCACGAGGTTGTCCCGGCTGCCGCCGTGCAGCGCGGCCATGCGACGTTGGCCCACGGACTCGGCGCCGAGGAACTGCTCCTGGGCCCGGCTGATGACGTCATCGGACATGGCGTCGAGCATCCGGTCGGTGACCGCCCAGGCCTCATCGGAGGAGTCGCGGCAGATGACGTGCAGCCGGATGCCGAACCGGAGCCGTCGCCCGACGCCCTCGGCCAGGCTGCGCATCCGCTCGATGCGCTCGGCCACCTGACCGGGCGTCTCCCCCCAGGTCAGGTAGACGTCGGCATGGCGGGCGGCCACCCGTTCGGCAGCCGGCGAGGCGCCACCGAAGAAGATCTCCGGCAACGGATCCGGTGGCTTGGCCGTGGATGCCCCCTCGGTCCGGTAGTGCTCACCGGTGAAGTCGAAGGGGTGTTCGCCCCAGGAACCCCGGAGCACGGTGATGAACTCGGCGGTGCGGTCGTAGCGCTGGTCGTGATCGAGCCAGTCCCCGAAGCGGCGCTGCTCGACGGCGTCCCCGCCGGTCACGATGTTCAACAGGAGCCGGCCGCCGGAGATGCGCTGGAACGTGGATGCCTGCTGGGCGGCCAGGGTGGGCGAGATGAGGCCGGGCCGGAAGGCGACCAGGAACTTGAGGTGGCGCGTCTCCCGGGTGAGGGCCGCGGTGGTCAGCCACGAGTCCTCGCACCACGTGCCGGTGGGCGTGAGGACGGCCTCGAAGCCGAGGTGGTCGGCGGCTCGGGCCACCTGGGCCAGGTACTCGATGTCCGGCGCCCGGTGGACGCTCGTCGGTCCGAAGCCGACGATCTCCCGGCTGTCTCCCGTCGTGGGGAGGAACCAGTGGACGTGGATACTCACAGGTCGGGCTCCTAGTCGTGCTCGGGGAGGTGGGGAGGCCGGAGGGGATCCGACCCTTCCGGGATGAGCCCACGCGACATGGGCGACTCGCGATCAGCTTAAGTCTGCAAACCCGACCAGTCCACTCATCTTTTGGCGGCTGAGCGCCGGGCGGTGAGGTTCGGCGCTCCCGTGCCGAGACGGTCTCGACCGGCGCGCCGGACACCTAGAGTCGGCTGGAACACTGCGGGGGCGGTGGTCGGAGTCACCTGAACCCGTCGTGCTCCGCTGGTCGATGACCGGCCCGCTGCCCGACCGACCGCCCTCGGCCCAGGAACACTGACCATGCCCCGCTACCCCATGAACCCGAAGATCAGCGTCAGCGTGGTCTACGTGGCCGCCATGTTCATGAGCATCATGGACATCACCATCGTCAACGTGGCCCTGCCGGCCATCGGCCGACAGTTCCACGAGGCGACGGCCGGACTGGACTCGGTGGCGGTCGGCTACCTGGTCAGCCTGGCTGTCTTCATCCCCGCTGCCGGATGGCTGGGCGACCGATTCGGCTCCAAGCGGATCCTCCTTCTGGCCGTGGCCATCTTCACCGGCGCCTCGGTCCTGTGCGGTCTGGCCGACAGCCTCTCCCAACTGGTCCTCTTCCGGGTCATCCAAGGGGTGGGCGGCGGGATGATGACCCCGGTGGGGATGGCCATGTTGTTCCGGGCCTTCCCGCCCGCCGAGCGGGTCCGCGCCTCCAGCATCCTGGTCGTCCCCACGGCGTTGGCTCCTGCCCTCGGACCGGTGCTCGGGGGGCTGCTGGTCACCGAGCTCTCGTGGCGGTGGGTCTTCTTCGTCAACCTCCCCTTCGGGATCGTGGCCATCCTCTTCGGCCTGCTCTTCCTGGAGGAGACCAGACAGCCCCGTCCGGGGGCCTTCGACCTTCCCGGCTTCCTCCTCGCCGGCGTGGGCTTCGCCCTTGTCATGTTCGGGGTCAGCGAGGGACCCGACAAGGGTTGGGGGTCCACGGAGATCCTCGGCTCCATCGCCGTCGGTGCCGTCCTGCTCGCCGTCATGGTGTGGGTGGAGCTGCGGACGACGGCACCCATCCTCAAGCTGCGACTGTTCGGCAACCGGCTGTTCCGGTCGACCAGCCTGGTCCTGATGGTGGGCATGGCTGCGTTCCTGGGCGTGCTGTTCGTGGTGCCCCTGTTCTTCCAGATCGCCCTCGGCCTCTCCGCCCTGCAGTCGGGGCTCAACACGTTCCCCGAGGCCATCGGGGTGATGATCGGCGCCCAGCTGGCCAGCCGGCTGTTCTATCCGCGCTTCGGCCCCCGCCGGCTGGTGTCCACCGCCCTGGTGGGAGTGGCGGGGGTCATGTCCCTCATGACCCTGGTGGGCTTCGACACCGACCTGTGGTGGATGCGGGTCCTGATGTTCAGCCTCGGCCTCGTCATGTCCCAGGTATTCGTGTCCTGCCAGGCCGCCGCCTTCGCCACCATCTCCCTGCCGGACACGGGTTCGGCGTCGTCGCTCTTCAACAGCGGCCGGCAGCTGGGGAGCGCCCTCGGCGTGGCCGTGCTGGCGACGGTGCTGGCCGCCGTGGGGACCACCCACGAGGTCGTGGGCCGGACGGTGCCCAACCTGGACGCCTACCATGCCGCCTTCCTCACCGCCGCAGGGATTTCGCTGGTGGCCTCGGCCATCGCCCTGACCATCCGTGATGCCGATGCGGCCAACACCATGGTGCGGCGCGGGAAACGCAGGGCCGGATCCGAAGTGGCCACGCCGGTGCCCACTCCCCAGACCGCCCGCTGAGCACGGCGTCCCCCGTCGGCACCCGCCGGCGGTTGCGCTAATTTCGCGTATGGTCCCCGAGGTCCTGCTCGACATCGACGGCGTCCTCACCGTGTCGTGGGAGGCACTGGACGGCGCCGTGGACACGGTCCGATGGCTGGAGGACCACCGGTTCGGGGTCCGGCTCCTCACCAACACCTCGTCGGTCACCCGGGCCACCATCGCCGACCGCCTGGCCCGGGCGGGCATGCCCGTCGACCCTGCGCACATCGTGACCTCGGTCAGCGCTGCGGCCCGGTACCTGACCGAGACCTATCCCGGGATCGGCTGCCTCGTCCTCAACCAGGGCGATCTCCGTGACGACCTCGTGGGCGTCGACCAGGTCGGAGCGGACGAGGCCGGCGTCGTGCTCCTCGGCGGCGCCGGCCCTGCCGTCGGCTACCGGGAGCTGAATCAGGCGTTCGCCCTGGCCATGGACGGCGTGCCTCTCGTCGCCCTCCACCGCAACACGCGGTTCGAGACGTCCGACGGCCTGGCCCTGGACATGGGGGCCTTCCTCATGGGCCTGGAGGCGGCCTCCCACACAAGGGCCGCCGTGGTGGGCAAGCCGGCCGGGGCCTTCTTCCTGGCCGCGCTGGACGATCTCGGCGCCGACGCCGACCATGCGGTGATGGTGGGTGACGATATCGAGTCCGACGTGCTCGGTGCCCAGGCCCTGGGGATCACCGGGGTACTGGTCCGCACGGGGAGGTTCCGGCCCGAAGACCTGGAGGGGGATGCCGGAGCGCCGGACCACGTCATCGACGACATCGGCCACCTGCCGGCGCTGCTCGAGACACTGACCGACGGCCTCTGATTCCACCAGCATCCGAGTCCGCCCGGCTGCACCACGGCGTGCCCATTCACCGTACGATCATCACCGTCAGCGTGGCGGGGGGCGACCCGGCCGGCACGACCAACGAGCGGAAGCGTGAGTGTCATCACCGAACACGATGTCGTAGGAGATGCCCGGGAGCGCCTGGGCAGTGTGGGCGTGTGGCTCGGCGCCCTCTTGGGGGTCACGGCGGACGTGGAGCGGCCGGCGGCCCGGCGCATCGAGGAGCTGGGCTTCGGCTCGATCTTCGTGGGCGAGCGGATCGGGGGCAAGGAGGCCATGGCCCACCAGGCCGTGCTGCTGGCCGCCACCGACCACATCGTCATGGGCACGGGCATCGCCAACGTATGGTCGCGGCATCCGGCCGCCATGCAGGGGGGCGCAGCCACGCTGGGCGACGCCTACCCGGGCAGGTTCGTGCTCGGCGTCGGGGTCAGCCACGCAGTGATGGTGGACAACAGCGGCCTGGCCTACGAGAAGCCGCTGGCCCACATGGCCCGCTACCTCGACGACATGGCCGCATCCGCTCCCCTGGGCCCCGAACCCCGCGTCCCCGTCCCCCACCTGCTCGCCGCCCTCCGGCCCCGCATGCTGGAGCTGGCACGCACGTCGACGGACGGGGCCCATCCCTATTTCGTCCCTCCCTCCCACACGCCGCTGGCCCGGGAGGTGCTGGGACCCGACAAGCTCCTCGTACCCGAGCAGGCCGTGGTCCTGGCCAGCGATCCGGACACGGCCCGGCGGGTGGCCCGACAGCACATGTCCACGTACCTCGGTCTCCCCAACTACGTGAACAACCTCCGCCATCTGGGCTTCACCGACGACGACCTCGCCGACGGGGGCAGCGACCGACTGGTCGACGCCATCGTGGCCTGGGGAGACGAGACGGCCATCGCCACCCGTGTCACCGAGCACCTCGACGGTGGGGCCGACCACGTGCTCCTCCAGCCCCTCGGAGACCTCGAACGGGCCATGGCGCAGCTGGAGGTGCTGGCTCCCGCCCTGCTGGGCACCTGATCGGGAGCGGGGCGCCCGGGCCGGTCGACCCGTCGTCTAGTGGCTGTGGTGACGCCGACGGAGCCGGGGGTCGGCCAACGCCGGGGGCGACCAACCGGCGTCCTCGCGGTTGATGTTGGTCCCCGGCGGCACGATCTCATCGATCCGGTCCAGCACCGATCCCTCCAGACGGACGTCCGGCGCCGAGAGCTGCGTCTCGAGCTGCTCCATGGTGCGCGGCCCGATGATGGCGGCACTGACCGCCGGGTGCTCGAGCACGAAGGCCAGGGCCAGCTCGACCATGGTGATGCCGGCCCCGTCGGCCACGGCGGCCAACTCGGTGACGATCTCCAGCTTGCGCTGGTTGTCGGGGAGGCTCAGGTCGTAGCGGCCCGGGACCCGTTGGGCGCGGGCGCTGGTGTTGTCCTTCCCCACCCCGAACCGACCGGACAGCCAACCGCCGGCCAACGGGCTCCAGGGGATCACCCCCATGCCGTAGGCCTGGGCCACGGGAAGGACGTCGGCTTCGATCCCCCGCACCAGGATGGAGTACGGGGGCTGCTCGGTCCGGAACCGCTCCCGGCCCCGGCGCTCGGCCACCCACTGGGCCTCCACGATCCGTTCGGCCGGATAGGTCGAGCTCCCGAAGGAGCGGACCTTGCCTGCGTGGACCAGGTCGCTGAGAGCACCGAGGGTCTCATCGAGGTCCGTGGTCTCGTCAGGCCGATGGACCTGATAGAGGTCGATGTACTCGGTGCCCAGACGGCGCAGGCTGTTCTCGCACTCGGCGATGATCCACCTCCGGGAGCTGCCCTGGGCATTGGGATCGTCCCCCATGGGGGCGAAGACCTTGGTCGCCACCACCACCCGGGATCGGTCGACGGTGGCCAGGGCCTCGCCCACGATGACCTCCGACTCCCCGTCCGAGTACACGTCGGCCGTGTCGATGAAGTTGATGCCGGCGTCGAGGGCCCGGTGGATGATCCGGACGGCATCCTCGTGATCGGGGTTGCCCCAGGCACCGAACATCATCGCCCCGAGGCAGAGCGGACTGACCTTGATGCCGGTTCTTCCCAGTGTGCGTAGCTTCATGGGGCCACCCTACGCCGAGCCGCCGAGGGCGGCAGCCGTCGGGTGGGGTGATGTCCGGCCCTGCCGGTCAGCCCCGGGGGACGTCCTTGGCCGGGATCTGATACCGCTGGAAGAACTGCCACATGGCCTCGTTGGCGTCGACGAGGACGGTGCCCCGGCCCACGCCACCGAGGAGCCAGGTGCTCGGCGGGCCGGTGTTGAGGAAGCTTCCGGGCCACACGTGCCCGGACCCGGTGAACCTCCACAGGGCCACCTCGGCCCCCGCCCGGCAGTGCCCGTAGGTGACCGGGGTGGCCGTCTCCCCGGCCGAGATCGATCCGGTGGCGCCGATGATGGTGGTGCCGGTCACCGCGTCGGCATCGCACCCGTCGGCCTTGACCCACTGGTCGATGCCCTCCATGACGGACAGGCGGAGCCGCGGGTCCTTGTTGGGGACGCCGACCCACTTGGCGATGGGATCGTCGAGGCTGTGGAACTCGAGGGTGGGCACCGGACGGGACGGGTGGATGGTGGGCAGCTCCACCTGGCCGGAGATCGACGAGATGGCGGCCACGTGGTCTGAGGCCTCGGCGGCCATGGCGTAGGCCATCATGCCGCCGTTGGAGATCCCGGTCATATAGACCCTCGTCGGATCGACCGGGGTCCGTGCGGCGATGTCGGCGATCACCTTCTCCAGGAATCCCACGTCGTTGATGTGCCTGGTCACCGGCAGCCCGCAGCAGGCACCGGCGTTCCACCCGTACTGGGCGTTCTTGGCCACGGGATCGGGCGTCAGCACCTTGGCTATCCGGGTCCCGTCCGGATAGGCCACCAGGTAACCGTTCTGGTCGGCCGAGTTGTCCATCCCCGTCTGGAGCTCTTCGAGGAAGCCGTTCTGTGTGGCACCGTGCAGGTTGAGGACGAGCGGTAGTGGCTCACCCGAGCTCGCCTGCGGAGGCACGTGGAGCCGGTAGTCGCGCTGCAAGCCGTCGAAGGTGAGGTGAAAGGTGTAGGAGCCGTCCATCGGGGCAAGTCCCGACACCGCCGTCCCGGTCTGCCCGGGGGTCGTCCCGGTCTGCCCGGCCGCGTCGGCGGCCGGTGACACCACCAGGGCGCCCAGGAGTGCCACCGCCACGAGCGTCGCCCCAAGCCATCGACTGATGATCACGGTGGTCGCCCCCTCCCGGTGGGACGACGGGCACGGGCGCCTCGTCGCCAAGCGGCGATGCTACCGGCCCGGACCACCGTGAGCCCGGGCTGTGGCCCAGTCGGATGTGGCCGCCACATCCGGCTTCGGTAGCATCGGGCGACGCCGCCGGGGCGCCACGACATCGGGACGCCGCAGGGGGTGGTGAGGACGAAGACTCGCGCAGCGATCTGCTGGGGCGTGGGCAAGGAGTGGAGCGTCGAGGAGATCGATCTGGACCCGCCCCGCCACGGGGAGGTGTTGGTCCGGGTGGTGACGGCCGGCCTGTGCCACTCCGACGACCACATCGTCACGGGCGACTCGCCCATGCCCACACCGATGATCGGGGGGCACGAGGGGGCCGGCGTCGTCGAGGAAGTCGGACCCGGTGTGACGAGCCTGGTGCCTGGCGACCGTGTGGTGCTGGCCTTCCTCCCGTCGTGTGGCCGGTGCGTCCCCTGTTCCACCGGGCACCAGAATCTGTGCGACCTCGGGGCCCTGATCGGCTACGGACGCCAGACCGACGGGACCTCCCGTCACCACGCCGGTGAACGGGACCTGCAGCTCATGTGCCTGGTCGGGGTGTTCGCTGACTTCACCGTGGTCAATGAGGCCAGCTGCGTCAGGATCGACCCGGCGGTCTCGCTGCGCACTGCCTGCCTGGTGGGTTGCGGAGCGGTCACCGGATGGGGCTCGGCCGTCTACGCCGCCGACGTCCGGGCCGGCGAGACCGTGGTGGTGGTGGGCGTCGGGGGCATCGGTGCCTCCGCCGTCCAGGGAGCGCGGCTGGCCGGGGCCGAGACCATCGTGGCCATCGACCCGGTGTCCTTCAAGCGGGAACAGGCTGTCCGGTTCGGCGCCCACGCCACCTTCACCTCGATGGAGGAGGCCCATGACCCGATCCGGACGATGACCCGTGGGCGCATGGCCCACAAGGTCATCATGGCCATGGGGGTGGGCCGGGGGGATCTCATGGACCAGGCCCTCGGGCTCACGGCCAAGCTGGGTCGGGTGGTGGTGACCAACATCCACCCCTACGCCGAGAACCGGGTCTCGATGAACCTGAGCAATCTGACGGGAATGGAGAAGCAGGTGGTGGGATCCCTGTTCGGGTCGGCCAACCCGCGCGCCGACATCCCCAAGCTTCTGGAACTCGACGCCAAGGGCCACTTCGACCTGGGCGGCCTGATCACGCGGTCCTACCCGCTCGAAGGGGTGAACGACGGCTACCGGGACCTGAAGGACGGACGCAACATCAGGGGGATCCTGACGTTGGACGACGAGCTGGCCGGCGGCTGACGGTGCGAAACAGGTCCTCGTCCCACCATCGTTGCGGGGCGGCGGCGGTGAAGCCAGAATGCAGGTCATGGAGCCCCTCGCCATCCACCATGTGGCCATCAACGTGTCCGACGTCCCCCGGTCGGTCGCCTTCTACACCGAGGTCCTCGGGGGCCGGCTCCGCGGCGACAGGCCGGACTTCGGGCTCGGGGGAGCGTGGATCGACTTCGGTGGCCAACAGGTGCACCTGCTCGAGGCACCGGTACCCCGCAACTTGGGACAGCACTTCGCCATCCGGGTCGGTGATCTCGATGCCGTGGTCGCCGAGCTGCGGGCGCAAGGAGTGGAGATCGCCGACCCGGTCGACTCCGGGACGAACCGTCAGACGTTCCTCGACGACCCGTCCGGCAATGCCATCGAGCTCCACGAGGTGGGACCGGCTCGCTGACCGTCAGGGGGGCGACATGACCTTGGGGACGGCGGGATCCGGGACCCTGCCGGGCCGATGAAGGTCGGAGTCATCGGCACCGGCTTCGGCGGACGGGTGGTGGCCGGCGCCTTCGAAGCCAGCGGCTGTCAGGTGACTGACGTGGTCACGGCCCGCGACCACGATGCCGTACGGGGACTGTGCCGCTCCGACGTCGACCTCATCTCGATCCACTCACCACCGTTCCTCCATCTCGACCACGTGGCCATGGCCCTCGATGCCGGTCGGGCTGTGCTCTGCGACAAGCCCTTCGGCCGCTCGCTGGAAGAGGCGGAGGCCATGGCCGGGCAGGCCCGCGAGGCCGGGCTGGTCAACCTGGTCAACTTCGAGTTCCGCCATCAGCCGGCACGGCAGGCCATGCATGACCTCGTGGCCTCCGGTGCCGTCGGACGCCCACAGCACCTCGCCTACACGGCGTTCACCTCCGGATCACGGGTCCCACTCCGCCCCT
>Ga0302196_10004290_pt1 | contig 12975 bp, 8 predicted proteins | sample II_Bog_N1_3_FD_198794 | JGI IMG/M metagenome (GOLD analysis project Ga0302196, IMG submission 198794) | Peat permafrost microbial communities from Stordalen Mire near Abisko, Sweden - II_Bog_N1_3 | ecosystem: Environmental > Terrestrial > Soil > Wetlands > Peat | place: Sweden: Abisko, Stordalen...
GGTTTGGCTCGCTCCGACATGGAGCTTCTACGTGCTGGGGATCGGGCTCGAACTGGCGACCGCCGTGTTCCTCTTCCTCCTGTTCCGCCGGCGCGGCTGGCTGGGCGGGCCGACCGTCTGAACGACGAGCCGACGCGCCGACGCGACGACGAGCGGCGGCTTGGTCAGCCGCGACCGGACGAGAGGACGGGCAGCCCCTGCGGACGCTCGGCCGTGTGAGCCTCGTACCCGGTCCACCAGTACCCACAGCCGTCGGGGACGGGGAAGCCGAGTTGCTTGCGCCGGTCCACCAGCGAGCGGACCGCCTCCTTGTGCTCGCGCACCAGGGCAAGCGTCCCGGCGTCAGCATCCCCGATCCGGCCGGCGGCCCAGAGTGATTCCTCCAGGCGCCAGGCCTCGCGTCGGGCCTCGACGATGGCGTGGGTGCCGTCCGCGATGTCGGCCCGCATGGCGGCGTCGCCTTCGGCGAGGAGGTCGGCGGCGCGTAACCAGCCGTAGTCCTTGTTGATGCGCAGGAGGCCCGGCTCAATTTCGAACAGCCCGACCACGTCGACGACGGGGTCCACCGTCGTCAACGTGGTCCCTTCGGGCAGGTGGATGTTCAGGTTGGCGATCTGACGCTCCGCCACCCCGATCATGCCCATGGAGCGCAGCCCGATGTAGCCGGCGGGAGCGGCGGCATAGTCCCGCTCGTCGCGGGGGAGCCGGAGCGGCACCGCCACCACGGCGATGATGCGTGTGGCCCCCAGCGCGGCGGCGGCCGAGACCGGCACGACCTCGATGACCCCGCCGTCGACGTAGTCGTCGTCGGCCATCGGGTGGGGCGGGAAGACCATTGGCACACTGGCCGAGGCGATGGCACCGTCGACGAGGTCCACCGGGCCGGCCGACTCGGCCGGGGCCGGGGTGCGGGCGTCGGACTCCACCAGGGTGCCGTCCTCTGTGACGTAGCGCAGCACGCCGGCACGCAGGGCGGTGACGGCCAGCCGCAGTTGCAAACCGGGACGGGCGATCAGGGAGGGGTCCACGGCTCGGAACCCGTCCGGGCTGCCGTGCCGGAGCGCGCCTTCCAGCGGATTGAGGTTGAGGACCGAGCTGCCGTTGCTGCGCAGCTGACGCCGGACCCGGGGGAGGCGGAGGCCCGCACCGACCACCAGGCGGGCCAAATGGCGTTGGCGCCGGCGCCGGGCCCGACGGGCCAGGCGCCGACCCTTGCGACCGGCATCGCAGGCCGGCACGACCTCGTCGCCGGCCAGCACGGTCGAGGGGGTCAAGGGAAAGGGCGGGCGGGTGCCCTCGGTGATCTCCTGGTGGATCTCACGGCCGAGCGCCGTGCCGTCGAGCGCGCCGAGCCAGGGCTGCTTCCCGAAGACGTTCTCGGTCTGCGTCCAGGCCAGCACATCGCCCTCAATCTCGTTGACCCGGTCTTCGAACTCGGTGAGCGTGCGGGCCTGGGCCAGCACGGTGGCCGCAATGGCGCCGGCGGAGGTCGCCGTGATGATGTCGGGAGCGATCCCCTCGACGCCGACCAGGTACTGGAGCACACCGACCTCGAAGGAGCCCTTCGTGCCACCGCCGGCCAGAACGAACGCCGTGGGTCCGTGGCGGGGCTCGTGTGTCACCGATTGATTGTGGCACCGGCTCACCGGTGTGGACAATGGGTGAGGGGACACGGGCGGTGCAACCACTGGGCTGCAACCAGTGGGGCTGCAACCATCGGCGGTTCAACCACCAGCGGCGGCGGCGACCACCTCGACCAGGGAGCCGGCCCGGGCCGGCGTGGTGGCCCACTCCGAGCGGGGGATGACGCAGCGGTCGACGGCGACCGCCACCCCCTTGGGATCAGCCTCGGCCGTGATGCCGGCCACGAGATCGGCGATGGTGGACCCGGCGTCCACCTCCACCGGCTGGCCGTTCACCTGGAGGGTCAGCGCGCCCATGCGGGAGCCAAGGCCTGCATGCGCGGCGCCACCGGTCGGCGGCCGACGAGATCGACCACGGCGGCTGCGGTGAGCGGAGCGAGGAGGATGCCGTTGCGGTAATGGCCGACGGCGGCCAGCACGCCGTCGAGGCCGGTCCAGCCGATGCGCGGGGCGTTGTCGGGTGTGGCCGGCCGCAGGCCGGCGGCGGCCTCGAGCAGCTCCAGCTCGTCGACCGCCGGCACAATGGCCCGGGCGTCGCACAGCAGCTCATGCACGGCGCCCGCCCGTACCGCGGTGTCCGTGCCCCGCTCCTCGACGGTCGCCCCGACGACGATTGAGCCGTCGGGGCGGGGCACCAGGTACACCGAACGCCCGTGCACCAGGCCGCGGACCGTGCGGGCCAGCAGCGGAACCGGCGATGTCGGGTCCGCCGGGCCCAGGCGCAGGATCTGCCCCTTGACCGGACGGAGTGAGGGAAGCCCGGCGTCGGCCAGCCCGTCAATGGAAGCCGTCCCCGTCCCGGCCGCCAGGAGGACCTGGTCGGCCACCAGGCGCCGGCCGTTCTCCAGGACGAGCGCGGGCCCGTCCAGCAGTGCGCGGACACGACTCTGGACAAAGGTCACCCCGCCGCGACGGCAGGCCTCGCCGAGTGCGGCCAGAAGCGCACGGTTGTCGACCTGATGGTCCCCTGGCACCTCGATGCCACCCCGCAAAGCGGGGCTGAGCGCCGGGACCAGCCGGCGGCACTCGCTGGCACTGCGGCGGTGCGCCTGGAGACCGAGCGTGCGCTGGTAGGCGAGGAGGTCGTCGAGGCTGGCGCGGTCGGACGCATCGAGCGCGACCGTCACCGTGCCCGTGGTGTCGTACCCGATGGGGAGGCACGTGGCGTCTTCCAGCGCGGCGGCGAAGGCGGGCCAAGAAGCGGCGCCGTCCACCAGCAGCGCGGTCAGGGCCGATTCGCCGAACTGCGCCTCGGTGACCGGGGCGAGCATGCCGGCTGCCACCCACGACGCACCGTCGCGTCCGGGTGCCGGGGCAACCACCGTCACTGCATGACCGTTGCGTGACAAATCCCACGCACAGGCCAAGCCGACGACCCCGCCCCCCACGACATGGACGCGTGATCCCATGTGCCAAGCCTACGAGAGCGGTCGTGTATCCTGTTCTTTCCACTTCGGGCCAACGTCGTCCCGGTATCCGTTCAACTTCTCCTCACTCGGAAGGACGCCGATGGCCACTGGCCTCTACGACCCGGCATACGAACACGACGCCTGTGGCGTCGGCATGGTGGCCGATCTCAACGGCCGCCCCGACCACGACATCGTCGACCGCGGTCTCACCGTCCTGGAGCGCCTGGCCCACCGCGGCGCTTCTGGGGCGGAGGTCAACACCGGCGACGGCGCCGGCATCCTGGTCCAGATCCCGCATCGCTTCCTGTCCGCCGCCGCCGAGTCGGCCGGCTTCAGGCTGCCCGAGGCCGGCGGCTACGCCGTTGGCCTCGTTTTTCTCCCCACCGAGGCCGACGACGCCGCCAAGGCCCGCACCGTCGTGGAGCACACGGCCGCCGAAGAGGGCCTCACGGTGCTCGGCTGGCGGACGGTGCCGACCGAGGCCGGCGACCTCGGCCTGATTGCCGCGGGCGCCATGCCGCGGATTGAGCAGCTCTTCGTCGCGCCCACCGTCCCCGGCGTCGACACCATGGCACTGGAGCGGCGCGCCTTCGTCCTGCGCAAGCGCGTGGAGCACGCGGTCGAAGACGTCTACTTCCCCTCGCTGTCGGCCCGCACGATCGTCTACAAGGGCATGCTGACCTCCGAGCAGCTCCGCCAGTTCTTCCCCGACCTGCGCCACCCCACCTTCGAGTCGGCGCTGGCCCTCGTGCACTCGCGCTTTTCGACCAACACTTTCCCGAGCTGGCCACTGGCCCACCCGTACCGCTACCTGTGCCACAACGGTGAGATCAACACGCTGGCCGGCAACCGCAACTGGATGCGGGCCCGGGAAGCACTGCTGGAGACGTCACTCATTGAGGGTGACCTCTCGCGCATCTATCCGATCTGTACGCCCGGGGCGAGCGACTCGGCCAGCTTCGACGAGGTACTCGAGCTGCTGCATCTCGGCGGGCGCTCGCTGCCGCATGCCGTGTTGATGATGATCCCCGAGGCATGGGAGAACCACACCACCATGGATCACGAGCGGCGCGCGTTCTACCGCTATCACGCGTCGCTCATGGAGCCGTGGGACGGCCCAGCGGCGGTGTGCTTCACCGACGGCACCGTCGTCGGGGCGGTGCTCGACCGCAACGGGCTGCGCCCGGCGCGCTACTGGGTCACCGATGACGGGCTGGTCGTGCTGGCCAGTGAAGTGGGCGTCCTCGACATCGCGCCCGAGCGCGTCGTTCGCAAGGGCCGCCTGCAACCGGGACGCATGTTCCTCGTGGACACGGCCAAGGGGAGGATCGTCGAAGACGAGGAGATCAAGGCGGAGCTGGCGTCGGAGCACCCGTACCGCGAGTGGCTGGCCCAGGACCAGGTCCGACTCGATGAACTGCCCGCCCGCACCATGCTCACGCCCCAGCACGGCCGCGTCGTCACCCAGCAGCGCCTCTTCGGCTACACGACCGAGGAACTCCGGGTGATTCTGGCTCCCATGGCCCGGACGGGTGGCGAGCCACTGGGCTCCATGGGTTCGGACACCTCCATCGCCGTGCTCTCGGACCGCGCCCGTCTGCTCTACGACTACTTCACCCAGCTGTTCGCCCAAGTGACCAACCCTCCGCTCGATGCCATCCGGGAGGAGCTGGTGACCTCGCTGTCGGCGACCATCGGGCCCGAGGCCAACCTGCTCGAAGCCAAGGCGGGCTCGTGCCGGCAGATCCTGCTGCCATTGCCGGTCATCGACCGCGACGACCTGGCCAAGCTGATGTACGTCAACGAGGGCGGCGAGACTCCCGGCTTCAAAGCCTTCGCCATCGACGGGCTCTTCGAGGTGCACGAAGCCGGCGAGGCCGGTGCCCCGACGGTGGCAGGCGGCGAGTCACTGCGCCGGGCCATCGACGACGTGCGGCGCCGGGTTTCCGAGGCCATCGCCGATGGCGCCAACCTGATCGTTCTGTCGGACCGCAACGCCAACATCGACTGGGCCCCCATCCCCTCACTCCTGCTGACCGCCGCCGTGCACCACCACCTGGTGCGGGAGAAGACGCGGACCAAGGTCGGCCTGGTCATCGAGACCGGCGACGCCCGCGAGGTGCACCACATGGCGCTCCTCATCGGGTACGGCGCCGCCGCGGTCAACCCGTACCTGGCCCTCGACTCCATCGACGACATGATCTCCGAGGGCCTGCTCGAGGGCGTCTCGCCGCGCCAGGCCCGCCGCAACTACGTGAAAGCGGCCTGCAAGGGCGTGCTCAAGGTTATGTCGAAGATGGGCATTTCGACGGTCGCCTCCTACACCGGTGCGCAGGTCTTCGAGGCGATCGGCCTCGACGGCGCCCTCATCGACGAGTACTTCACCGGCACAGCCAGCCGCATCGGCGGAGTGGGGTTGTCCGTCCTGGCCGCCGAGGTGGCGACGCGCCATCGCCAGGCCCACGAGCCGCGCCCGACGGAGCGCGCCCACCGCGAGCTCGAGGTAGGCGGCGAATACCAATGGCGACGCGAGGGCGAGTTCCATCTCTTCAACCCGAAGACCGTGTTCAAGCTGCAGCACGCCACGCGCGCTAAGCGCTACGACATCTTCAAGGAGTACAGCACCGTTGTCGACGACCAGGCCGAGAAGCTCGGCACACTGCGCGGCCTGTTGCGGTTGAAGCCGGCGCCGGGCGGGCCGATCCCGATCGAAGAGGTCGAGCCGATTTCGTCCATCCTGACCCGCTTCTCCACGGGTGCCATGTCCTACGGCTCCATATCGGCCGAGTCGCACGAGACCCTCGCCATCGCCATGAACCGGCTCGGGGCCCGCTCCAACACGGGGGAGGGGGGCGAGGACGCCGACCGCTTCACGCCGGACGCCAACGGCGACCTGCGGCGCAGCGCGATCAAGCAGGTGGCCTCTGGTCGCTTCGGCGTGACGAGTGAGTACCTGGTGAACGCCGACGACCTCCAGATCAAGATTTCGCAGGGCGCCAAGCCGGGCGAGGGGGGCCAGCTGGCCGGCTTCAAGATCTACCCGTGGATTGCCCGCACCAGGGGATCGACACCTGGCGTCGGGCTGATTTCGCCACCACCACACCACGACATCTACTCCATTGAGGACATCGCCCAGCTCATTCACGACCTCAAGTCGTCCAACCCGCAGGCCCGCGTCCACGTGAAGCTGGTGGCCGAGGTCGGCGTGGGGACAGTGGCGGCGGGGGTGGCCAAGGCCCACTCCGACGTGGTGCTCATTTCGGGCCACGACGGCGGGACCGGCTCGGCGCCGTTGACTTCGCTGAAGCACGCCGGCATCCCCTGGGAGATCGGCCTGGCCGAGACGCAGCAGACACTTCTGGTGAACGGGCTGCGGGACCGCATCGTCGTCCAGGTTGACGGCCAGCTGAAGACGGGCCGTGACGTGATCATCGGTGCGCTGCTCGGTGCCGAGGAGTACGGCTTCGCCTCGGCGCCGCTGGTGGTCTCGGGCTGCATCATGATGCGCGTCTGCCACCTCGACACCTGCCCCGTCGGGATCGCCACGCAGAACCCGGTCCTGCGGGCCAAGTACAGCGGCAAGCCCGAGTTCGTCGAGACCTTTTTCGAATACATTGCCGAGGAGGTGCGCGAGCTGCTGGCCTCGCTCGGCCTGCGCTCGCTGGACGAGGCCATCGGGCGCGTCGACCTGCTCGACACCGAGGCGGCGGTCACGCACTGGAAGGCGGCAGGTCTGGATCTGTCGACGGTGCTGGCCGAACCCGACGTGCCGGCGTCCATGAGTCGGCGCCAGCTGGTCGAGCAGGACCACGGGCTGGAAAAGGCCTTGGACCACGCCTTCATGGACGAGTGCGCGCCGGCGCTGGCCGACGCCACGCCGGTGTCGCTGGCCCTGCCCATCACCAACGTCGACCGAACGGTGGGAACGCTGCTCGGCTCGGAGATCAGCCGCCGCTACGGCGCGGCCGGGCTGCCCGACGACACCATTTCGCTCACCTTCACCGGGTCGGCCGGACAGAGCTTCGGTGCCTTCGTCCCCAAGGGCATGACCATGCGTCTGTACGGGGACGCCAACGACTACTTCGGCAAGGGGCTCTCGGGCGGACGGCTGGTGGTGCGTCCGCCAGAAGACTCGCCATTCGTGGCCGAGGAGCAGATCATTGCGGGAAACGTCATCCTTTATGGCGCCACCTCCGGCGAGGTCTTCATCCGGGGTCAGGTGGGGGAGCGCTTCTGCGTTCGCAACTCGGGGGCCACCGCGGTCGTCGAAGGTGTGGGCGACCACGGCTGCGAATACATGACCGGCGGCCTCGTCCTGGTGCTCGGTCCGACCGGCCGCAACTTCGCCGCCGGCATGTCGGGCGGGATCGCCTACGTCTACGACCCGGCGCGGACGTTCGGGCAGCGGGTCAATCCCGAGCTGGTGGACGTCGAGCCGCTCGATCCGACCGATGCCTTCAGCGTGCGCGCCCTGGTTGAGCGTCACGGCGTCGAGACCGAGTCCGCCGTGGCGGCCGCCCTCCTAAAGCACTGGGACACCGAAGTGCTCGAGTTCGTCAAGGTCATGCCGCGTGACTACCGGCGCATCCTCGAAGCCACCCGCCTGGCCGAGGCCGAGGGACGCCCGGTGGACGAGGCTGTCATGGAGGCCGCACATGGGTAAGAAGACCGGCTTCATGGAATACCCCCGGCGGCTGCCGCGCCGGCGGCCGGTGTCGGTGCGCCTACGCGACTGGCGCGAGGTCTACGAGCCCTTCAGCGAAGAGTCGACCAAGGAGCAGGGCGCGCGCTGCATGGACTGCGGCATCCCCTTCTGCCACGACGGCTGCCCGCTCGGCAACCTGATCCCGGAGTGGAACGACCTCGTCTACCGGGACGACTGGCCGGGGGCCATGGAACGGCTGCACGCCACCAACAACTTCCCCGAATTCACCGGACGTCTCTGCCCCGCACCGTGCGAGGCCGCCTGCGTGCTCGGGATCAACGAGGATCCCGTCACCATTGAGCGGATCGAGTTCGAGATTGTCGAGCGGGCCTGGGACGAGGGCTGGGTCACCCCCCAGCTGCCGACGATCCGCACCGGCAAATCCGTCGCCGTGGTGGGGTCCGGTCCCGCCGGCCTGGCCGCGGCGCAACAGCTCGTGCGGGCCGGCCATCTGGTCACCGTGTTCGAGCGGGCGGAGAAGCCGGGCGGACTCCTGCGCTACGGCATCCCCGAATTCAAAATGGAGAAGGCGGTCCTGGACCGCCGGCTGGCCCAGATGGAGGCCGAGGGCGTGACCTTCGTGTGTTCCACCTCTGTCGGGGGGTCTCCGAGCAGTGTGGCAACGAGTGCCGCCACAGCCCGTGCTGGTAACCCAGAGCCGGGACAGGAGCGTGGGCTCGGGACAGCCTGTGCGCCCGACGTCACGGTGCGGCCGGCCGCCGATGTGCGGGCGGCGTTCGACGCCGTGGTCCTGGCCGGCGGCGCCACGCTGCCGCGTGACCTGCCCGTGCCCGGCCGGGAGCTCGATGGTGTCTTCCTGGCCATGGAGTACCTGAAACCGTCCAACCTGGTGCAAGAAGGCGCACTCAGCACATCGCCGATCAACGCCAAGGGCAAGCACGTCGTGATCATCGGAGGCGGCGACACGGGGGCCGACTGCCTCGGCACGGCGCACCGCCAGGGCGCCGCCTCGGTGCATCAGCTCGAGATCATGGCCGAGCCACCCAGCGACCGGTTGGCCGACAACCCCTGGCCCCTGTGGCCCCTCATCCTGCGCACCTCGTCGGCCCACGAGGAAGGCGGACACAGGCTGTTTTCAGTGACGACGACGGAGTTCGTCGACAACGGGTCGGGTGCGGTCAACGCGCTGCGCGGCCACACCGTCGAGATGCGGACCGTGGACGGGCGCCCGGTCTTCGAGGAGGTGCCGGGCTCGGAGTTCGAGATCCAAGCCGATCTGGTGCTGCTCGCCATGGGCTTCGTCGGGACGGAACGCCACAATGCCGTAGAGGAGCTCGGCGTCGAGGTGGGACCGCGGGGGAGCGTGACGGCCGACTCCGACTGGACCACCAGCGTCGAAGGCGTCTTCGTGTGCGGAGACCAGACCCGGGGCCAGAGCCTCATCGTCTGGGCCATCGCCGAGGGACGCTCCTGCGCGGCAGCCGTCGACCGCTGGCTCATGGGGACGACGGCGCTCCCGGCGCCGATCGTGCCTGGGCAGGTGGCGCTCCGCTAGCCGTCATCGCCAGCCGTCGCCGGCCGCTCGGTACTCTGACTGTCCATGCCCTGGACCGACGCCAATGGTGTCTCGCTGTACTACGAGCTCGTGGGGACGGGAGCGCGCCTCCTGGTGGTTTCGGGCACGGGCAGTGACCTGCGCGAGCGGCCACGAGTCAGCGATGGACTTCTGGCCGAGCAATTCGAGGTCCTGGCCTACGACCAGCGCGGCCTGGGGCAGAGCAGCATGCCCGCCCTGCCCTACGCCATGGTCGACTTCGCGGACGACGCCGCTGCCCTCCTCGACGCCTTGGGCTGGGACGACTGCTTCGTCATCGGGATCTCCTTCGGTGGCATGGTGGCCCAGGAGATCGCCATCCGACACCCCGAACGGGTGCGCCGGCTGGTCCTGGCCTGCACCTCGTCCGGCGGGGCTGGTGGCGCTTCTTATCCACTGCACAAACTGTTCGAGCTGAACCCCGACGAACGATCAGCCGTGCGCCTACAGCTGATCGACACCCGCTGGGACGAGGCCTGGCAGCGCGTCAACCCCCAGATGGTGCGCCTGCTCAGTGAACGCATGCGTCTCGACGATGAGGGTGAGGTCCCGCCAGGTCTGACCAATCAGCTGGCGGCCCGGGCCGAGCACGACACGGCGGACCGCCTGGGTTCCATTTCCTGCCCGACGCTGGTGTGCGGAGGACGCTTCGACGGGATCGCCCCTCCGGTCAACAGCGAATTCCTGGCCCGAGCCATCCCAGACGCCCGCCTCGAATTGTTCGACGGTGGCCACGGCTTCTTCATGCAGGATGCCGCCGCACTCCCGGCCATCATCGCCTTCCTGTCCGCCGGCGCACCCGGGCACGACGCCCCGTAGATTGCCTGGCATGGACATCACGTCGACACCGGAGTGGAAGGCGCTGGCAGCGCACTACGAAGAGATCTCGACGCGACATCTGCGCGAACTCTTTGCGAACGACCCCGAGCGGGCCGAGCGCATGACCGCAGGGGCCGCCGACCTCACCCTCGATTACTCCAAACAGCGGGCGACGGACGAGACGCTTCGGCTGCTGTACGAGGTGGCCCGGGCGGCGAAGGTCGAGGAGCACCGTGACGCCATGTTCGCGGGCGAGCACATCAACACGACCGAGGACCGTGCCGTCCTGCACGTCGCGCTGCGCATGCCTCCCGGCAGCGAACTGCACGTCGACGGCCAGGATGTCGTCGGCAACGTGCAGGCTGTCCTGGACAAGATGGGAGATCTCTCCGACCGCATCCGCAACGGCGACTGGACGGGCTCTACGGGCAAGCGGATTGCCGCCGTCGTCAACATCGGAATCGGTGGTTCGGACCTGGGCCCGGCCATGGCCACCCTGGCTCTGGCTGACGACGCGCAGCCCGGCCTGACCAGCCGCTTCGTGTCGAACGTCGACCCTGTCGACCTCTATGCGGCCACGCAGGGCCTGAATCCCGAGACGACCCTCTTCGTCATCAGTTCCAAGACCTTCACCACGCTCGAGACGCTCACCAACGCCACGGCCGCCCGGGACTGGCTGTTGGCCGGGCTGGGCGACGCCGCCGGTCAGGACGCGGTGGCAAGGCACTTCGTGGCCGTCTCCACCAACGCCAAGGGGGTGGCGGCGTTCGGCATCGACACCGACAACATGCTCGAGTTCTGGGACTGGGTCGGTGGTCGCTACTCCTACGACTCGGCCATCGGCTTCTCGCTCATGATTGCCATCGGGCGCCACGGCTTCGCTGACATGCTCGCCGGCTTCCACGCCATGGACGAGCACTTCAAGACGGCGCCTCTGGCGGAGAACCTCCCGGTCATTCAGGGCATGCTCAACGTCTGGTACAACAACCTCTTCGGCGCGCAGACCCACGCCGTGTTGCCCTACAGCCACCGGCTGGCGCGCTTCCCGGCATACCTGCAGCAGCTGACCATGGAGTCCAACGGCAAGTCGGTCAAGCTCGACGGCACCCCGGTCGACGGGCAGACCGGCGAGATCTTCTGGGGTGAACCGGGCACCAACGGGCAGCATGCCTTCTACCAACTGATCCACCAAGGCACGAAACTGATCCCGGCCGACTTCATCGCCTTCGCCGAGTCCACCCATGACACCGGGGACCAGCAGGACCTCCTGATGGCGAATTGTCTGGCCCAAAGCAAGGCGCTCGCCTTCGGCAAGACGGCGGAGGAGATTGCCGCGGAAGGGACACCCGAGGCCGTCGTCGCCCACAAGGTGATGCCCGGCAACCGCCCCAGCTCCACCATTCTCGCCCCGAAGCTCACACCCTCCGTCTTGGGTCAGCTCGTCGCGCTCTACGAGCACACCGTGTTCGTCGAGGGCACCATCTGGGGCATCGATTCGTTCGACCAGTGGGGAGTCGAGCTCGGGAAGGTCATGGCCAAGGAACTGGCGCCCATCCTGACCGACACCGCGGCACCCGATCTCTCGGGTGAGGACTCTTCGACCGCCTCCCTCGTCCGGCAGTATCGGGAGCTACGAGGTCGTACCGTCTGAGGACGGTACCGTCTCGACACTCAGACCCGCACCGCAATGCCGTGCAGCGGTTGTTGTGGCATGAGACCGCGCCACGCACCGGGCAGCGTGCGTCCGAGGCGCTCGAGCTCTTCGAGATGGGCTTCGGAGAGGGCGTCCAGGCGCTTGCTGCCGGCCGCCGTCAGCTGTAGGCGGACGACGCGCTGATCCCGCGAGCCTCGGGTCCGCTTGACGAGTTTGGCGGCCACAGCCCGGTCGACCAGCCCGACGGCGCTGTGGTGGCGCAGCAACAGGTAGTCGGCCACCTCGCCGACGGTGGGGCCCCGGTGATCAGGATGCCCCCGGACGACGAGGAGCAACTGGTGCTGTGCCGGCGTCAGCCCGGCGCCTTCCGCCTGCTGCTCGCTCCAGCGCAGGAACCGCCGCAGCCCGGTGCGCAGAGCCAAGAGATCTTCGTAGTCGGCATTTCGCAGTCCCATCGTGTCACGATACTCTCGTGGCACGATAGAAGTGGGGATGAAGCCAATTCATTCATACCGGCCGCGTTGCCCCCACGAAGAGCAGACTCCCGAAGGACGCGCCGGGCGTGGCGGGAAAGGCCTCGGCCCGCACGTGGGCGCCCGTGTGCGGTGCGTCGACCATGACGTCCTGGCCGCCCACAACCCCGACGAACAGTCCGACGTGGTCGATTGAGTCGGTTCCGCCGCCGAAGAAAACGAGGTCGCCCGGTGTCAACGTTGCGCTCGCCGCCAGCTTCGGTGTGGCGTCGTACTGGTCCTGGGCCACCCTGGGGAGGGCGACACCCGCCACGGCATAGGCGGCCTGCACCAGACCCGAGCAATCGAAACCGACGCCCGGCGTCTCCCCGCCCCAGACATAGGGCGTGCCGATCTGCGAGAGGGCCCACGACACAGCGAGGTTGCCCGCGCTGGAATCCACTACCAGGGTCGAGGTCCCGCCGGCCGAGCCCGTCGATGCCGCCGCATAGGTCTGCGCCAGCGCCAGCACCTGGGCCACGTAGGCCTCCGAATGGTTGTAGTCGTACACGGCGCCGGGCAGGTCGGCCCCGCCCGACCCGCCGTTGGCGCACAGGAGCCGGTCCGCTGCGTAGACGGCGTCCGTCGGGTCGTACGGGCTCGGAGGAGTGGCCCCGCCGGGCGGGACGGGCTGGTCGTACGCCGTAAAGGTTGCAGGTTCGAACTGCATCGGCCCTT
>Ga0302196_10004293_pt1 | contig 12967 bp, 9 predicted proteins | sample II_Bog_N1_3_FD_198794 | JGI IMG/M metagenome (GOLD analysis project Ga0302196, IMG submission 198794) | Peat permafrost microbial communities from Stordalen Mire near Abisko, Sweden - II_Bog_N1_3 | ecosystem: Environmental > Terrestrial > Soil > Wetlands > Peat | place: Sweden: Abisko, Stordalen...
CGCATCCCGCCGGGAGACCGGCCTTCTCATTCCATCTAAAGCCTTTGGCTACCTATGTGGTGCGGCCGGGGACATGGGTAACACTTTAGCCCGACAACATGGGTGACAGTTTAGTGGGGTGTAGTTGATCGCCTGAACGAGTATAAACCCATAGTCGTGCCGGTGGGAATGTGGGAATCGCGGAGCGATTTCCAAGCTGGGTGGGAAGAGGGGAAATCCTGCCTTTGGATTTCCACGCTTTCCACCCAGCGTCATTTCCACGGGCTCCTGCTTACGATGTTTCCAGCAGCGGCTTGGGCTGCTTTCTTTGCATCACGCAGCGGAACGTGTCGAACCATCCGATCACCAGAGGCCCGTAAAGAATTTCGTAATAGCGGTCGTGCGAGGCTCTGAGTCCAAGCGATTGCCCCCGAAAGATCTTACTGACAAAGACTTCCTTCCCCTTCCAATACAGCTGGCCTTTCTTCATGACGCGCCGCACCAAGACGCCGGAGTCGTACTCCACTTCCGGCACGCGCCGCGGAAACTCCCGCGGCGATCTGGCGTAACAGCTCGCCGGTGATTGATACCCCAGCGACTCGTGCGGACGGTCCTCGTTATACCGCTTCTGCCAAACCCGAAACGCCTCTTGCTGCCGCTTCGGATCCCGCGCCGGAGGACTCAGCGTGTCCTGCTTCAGCGTACGATGCATCCGCTCATGACGGCCATTATCCTGCGGGGAAGCAGGCCGGCTCCGTTCCGCCACAATGCCTAGCCGAACCCATCGCATCGATAAGCGGCTCAGGCCTCCCGGAGCCCTGCTGGCAAAGGGCGCCCCGTTATCCGTGTGAATGACTTCCGGCAATCCATACTCGCGAAACGCAGCATCAAATAGGGCCTCCACATGCACCGTGTCAGCCTTGACCGCGATCTGGCAGCACAACAGAAAACGGCTGTACGCATCGGTGATGGTCAGCGGATCGCAGCGCGTTCCATCCCTCGTGCGGAACCAGCCTTTGAAGTCCGCGCACCAGGTTCGGTTGCATTGCGCAACATCCGCAAATGGCTCCGCGTAAGGTGGCGTCCGTAGCCGGCGCTTGCGCGCATGACTCAGGCCTTTGCCGCGCAATACCTCGGCCACCGTGCTGGCCGATGGGATCTTTTCCTCCGGCCAAGCCTCGGCCATTTTGACGAGCAGTTTGCGCGGGCCCCAGCCCCAGTGCTGCCGCGTTTCGATGATGTGCGCGATCATCTCCGCGCTTACCTTCAGCGGGCTGTTATGGGGCGCGCGGCTGCGATCTGCCAGCCCCGCGGTTCCTTCACTCTCGTGGCGCCCCAGCCACTTGTAGATCGTCTTGCGAGAGACGCCGTACGCTTCCGCCAACGCTGTGACGCTCTCGCCTTCCTTCCACTCTCGAATCAGTTCGGCTCGGAGTTCCATTGGTCCGTCTTCCTTCCATGGCATCGCCTTCTAGCTTGGCGTGCTTTTCAGGTCGATCAGATCCCACCCCTTCGGACTGTCACCCATGTCCTCGGGCTAAAGTGTCACCCATGTCCCCGGTCCGTACCCGATTCTTCGGCACGGCTAAAGCCGTGCCCTGATACAAGGCGTCCAGCTTCGGAATTCAGGCTTAGTGCTGGTGCCCCGCGTGTCCTTCGGCGGAAACCGGGATGGCGCAGCCGTTTTCGGAAATCGCACAGCTCAGGTGCTCGAACTGCACCGTGCTGTGGAAGATGTGGAACCGCTCGGCCAGCACGTGGTTTAGCCGGCGCAGCACCACATCGCTGGCCGACGCCGGGATATCGGCGATCGTCACGTGGCAGCTCAGCGCGCGCGTGCTCGAGCCCAGGCTCCAGATGTGCAGGTCGTGAACGTCCAGTACGCCTTCCACGTCCCGCATGGTGGAGATCACGCCGCTCAGGCTCAGACCGCGCGGCAGGCCCTCCAGCAGAATGTTGAGCGACTCGCGGATAATGTCCCATGCGGTCCACACGATCAGCAGCGCGATCAGAATCGAAAGCCAGGGATCGATCTGCCGCCAGCCGGTGAAGCGGATGGCCACCGCGCCGATGACGATGGCGATGGAGCCGAGCGCGTCGCCCAGCATGTGGACGAACGCGCTGCGCACGTTGAGATCATTGCGCGAGGACGCCCGCAGCGCCAGCATGATGCCGCCGTTGACCACCAGGCCCAGCGCCGCCACCGCCATCATGATCACTTCGCTCACCGGCGCGGGGTGCTGCAACCGCTCCACGCTCTCCCACAGGATCCAGACCGAAAGCGCCACCAGCGTCAACGCGTTGACGAATGCCGCCAGCACGCCGGTGCGGTGATAACCGTAAGTCTTGACCTCATCGGCCGGCTTGGACTGGAAGTAGACGCCAAACCAGGCCAGCAGCAGCGCCAGTGCGTCGGTGAAATTGTGGCCGGCGTCGGAGATCAAGGCCAGCGAGTGGGCGCGCATTCCGGCCGCCACTTCCACCGCCACGAAGACCAGCGTGGCGGCCAGCGACCAGCGCAGAACGCCGCCCGCGTTCGCAGGATGGGAGTTGGTGTGCGAGTGCAAGAGGGTTCCTCAGCTCCTGGCCGGAACCGCGAGCAGTCGTTCCGCCCGCGGACCTGCTTTCTTTATCTTAACCGCGTGACTGGCGCCGCAGTTTCACTGGCCTGCCGGGATGTGCGCGACACAGTAATGGCTAAACTCTCCCTTCCTAGTGAATTCGCACGAATCTGAACGTAGGGGTACGCACGCTTCTCTCTTTCAGGAGGCTTTGTATCGGGGCACGGCTTCAGCCGTGCCGAAAGATCGGGAGAAAGGTCTGGGCTTTAGCCCCTGCTGCCGGGTTGTGCCTTATTGAGATACCGAGACTTCTGCCGGCAGGGCGGCGGCGCCGGCGGCGGGCAAAGTGATGGTGAATCGCGTGCCTTTGCCGGGCGTGCTCTCGACATCGATGACGCCGTGATGCGCCTTGGCGATCCAGGCGACGAAACTCAAGCCCAGTCCGAGGCCTTGATCGGGAGCCGGTGCGGTACCCGAACCGGGGACGCGGTAGAAGCGGTCGAAGATGTGCGGCAGGTGCTCGGCGGGAATGCCGCGGCCGGTGTCTTCGACCACCAGTTCCACGCTGCCCTCGAGCGGCTGCGCGCTCAGTCGCACCTCGCCGCCTTCGGGAGTGAATTTGAGGGCGTTCGAGAGCAGGTTGGTGATCATGCGTTCGATTTGCACGCGGTCGGCATCCACAAAACAGCCGGGCTGGCAATGCGCGGCCAGGCGCACGCCGGCGCCCTCGGCGGGTATCTGAAACTGCTCGGCCAGATCTTCCAGCACCAGGCCGAGATCGACGCGCGATCTCTGCAACGCCAGTTGGCCGGACTCGGCTTGCGAGAGCAGCAGCAGCGCGCGCACGATTTGCGACAGGCGGTCGATGTCCTGGAGCGCGTTGAACATGGCTTCGCGATATTGCTCGGTGCTGCCCGCCGTCATCAATGCCACCTCCAGTTGGCCGCGGATGGCGGTGATGGGAGTGCGCAACTCATGCGAAACGTCGGCGGAGAATTGCTTCATCTGCCGGAAGGAGGCCTCCAGGCGCTCGATCATGCGATTGAAGGTGAGGATCAGATAGTCCAGCTCATCGCCGGCGTTACGCGAGGGAATGCGCAGTCCGAGGTTCGAACCGGTGATGCGCTGCGCCGCCTGCGCCACATCGCGCACCGGAGTAAGCGCGCGGCCGGCCACCAACCAGCCCACCAGCCAGCCGAGGAGGGTTGCGCCGGGGAGGACGCCGACAAAAAGCATAAAGGAGTATCTGCGCAGGATCACCTCATTCTTCGCGAGCGAAGTCCCCAGAGCCACGTAATACGGGGCGTGCCGGTGCTCGTCCCAGATCACCGCCGCGCGAATCAGGAACAATTCGCCCGATGAGTCGCGCTTCTCCATCCAGAACGGCTTGCCGGCCTGGCCGGGCTTGGAGGCGCTCACCCACTGCCGCACGCGCGCCTGAATCTCGGCGGGGCGATCCTGCGGCAGATCCTGGTAGATGGTGGATTCGGCGGGTTCCTGGGTCTCGTGGTCCTGAATCGCCTTCCCGCTGCTGTCGGTGATCAGCAGAACCTTCTTGATATCCAGCACCACGGTGGTTTCGTCGGGATCGTCCTTGTCGTAATACCAGTAGGCTTCGTAGGCGCCCGAGTCCGGATCACGTTCGATACGCAGGATGCTGCCCTTGAGCGCGGTCCAGTCCTCGTCGAGCGAATCGGTGGCCTGCGTCTGCAGGCTGGCTGAGAGTTGTGCGCGGGCCAGCCACACCGCGCCTACCACAAGAACCACAAACAGGGCGGCATAAGTAGCGGTGAGGCGGAAACGCAGGCCGCGCGACGCGCGGCGCAGGTCGCGGCCGATGCGGAGCAGGTCGCGGCGGCGGAATCGCATATTACCCCTGCCGTTCGGAGACGGCATCCGGCGCCCGGTCCACGGGCTTGTCGGGAGCCTCGATCATGTAACCGATACCGCGCACGGTCTGAATCAGCTTCTGCGGAAAGCGGTCGTCGATCTTGCTGCGCAGGTGACGGATGTAGACGTCGACGATGTTGGTCAACCCGTCGTAATCCATGTCCCAGACGTGCTCTACGATCATGGTGCGGCTGAGCGGCCGGCCGCGGTTGCGCATCATGTATTCGAGTATGCCGAACTCCTTGGGCGCCAGATCGATGGTCTCGGCCGCGCGGGTTACTTTGCGGCGGATGCAATCGAGCGCCAGGTCGGCCACCTGCAGCTTTTCGAGCGTGGGCTGGCCGCGCCGCAGCAGCGCGCGCACCCTGGCCAGCAGTTCGACGAAGGCGAACGGCTTGACCAGGTAGTCGTCGGCGCCCTGCTCCAGGCCCTTGACGCGATCGTCGAGCGAACTGCGCGCGCTCAGGATGAGCACGGGCGGGCCCGCCTTGGCGCGGCGGATTCTCTCGAGCACCTCGATACCGTCCATGTCGGGCAGCATCAGGTCCAGGATCACCAGGTCGTAATCGGTGGAGTGAGTGAGATCCAGCGCGCCGGCCCCGTTGGCCGCCGCATCCACCGCATAGCCGGCGCCCTCAAGGCCCCGGCACAGGAAGTCGGCGATGCGTTTTTCGTCCTCGACCACCAGCAGTCTCATGTGATTTCAGCTTATCAACAACGCGGCGGGAAATGGCAATGCGGCGGCTTCGGCGCGCGCCACCATCCCGGCGCGATCCGAGGCACGGCGCAGCACGGGCACCGCGTCCGCGAGAGCTCACCGACACCGCTGCCGGGAGCATTCGCAGGCACTTACGGAGCGTGCTACGGCTCCGTGATTTCTTTTCCGTCAACCGCGTGGTCCCCTGGCGCCGGAGGGCGGTACGGGACGACGAAATTGTCGATCAACACCAGTATTCCGAAAGCGACGAAGCCCCACGCCGCTCGGCTGAGGATACCGATGCCGATCGAAATCGACATGAAAGCAATGATCCTTAATGCTCGAATTCCGCTCATATGCACTCTCTAAGCTGCTCTGTTCCTGGTGTCTCTCTTGCTGTCTCTCTTGCGCTTCTCGGCATCGCGGCGTCCAGTGACGCCACGCTTTGAATCCCCTGGGAACTCGCGGCGCCGCCGGCCGATGTCCACCGGTCCAGTTGCCGCACCACCTCCGCGGCCACCGCGGGCATGGCACTGGCGACCGCGGGCGACAACTGCGTTCCCAATCCCATCGCGGCAGGTTGAACTCCCACCAGGACAACCTGGCGGGGCGCCTGGCCGAGCAGGCGCAGGTCGTCGAGCAGTCCGGGGATTCCGGACTGGTGCGCATTCCGCGTATCGATCTGCTGCGGATCGGGGCCGCTAAAATCCATCCGGATGGTAGTGCCGGGCGGCAGGCCCGCATCCACGGCGTCGACGATCAGCAGTTTCTCACAGCCGCAAACTTCGGCCAGCAAATCCGTTCCAACCGTGCCGCCATCGATCAGGCGAGCCATCGATGCGACGCGCGAATCGCTGCGTAACCTGCGGATAGCATGAATACCGACTCCGTCATCGGACAGCAGCAGGTTCCCGACGCCGACGATGGCAATCGGCCGCGGCGGATCCGGATCGCGGTAGACGCGGGGTTCGCCAGCCAAATCAATCACTGCGGCCCTCCCGTATGGCACGAGTTGCACGGCTGTTCCGCCCACGCATTGCCGATGTCGACCGGGTGCTCGAAAGCCAGCCCGTCCGGCCCCTTGGCGAATTGCAGGCTCCCGGCTTTGCCCTGCTGCAGGATCTTGTGACAGTCGCCGCAATCGGACCGAATGGCCTTGCCGCCCAGGCTCTTATGCTGGCCGTCATGGCAGCGGAAGCATCCCGGGAACTGCATGTGGCCTTCATTCATGGAGTATGTGTCCCAGCGGACTTTCATCCCCGGGAAGAAATATCGGTTGTAAGTCTCCTGTAAGTAAACGACAGCGGCAGTGATCGCCTGCCGCTTGACCGCGTATACCTGCGGGTAAGTCTTTTGATAATAGCTGTCGAGGGCGCTGTCGATTCCCTGCATCGCCTGATGTCTGTCCCCGTAAGCCGCGGTAAGCGCCGCTACGCCCTGCTGCTTGAGGAACGGCAGTGACGCGTCCAGACGGCCATCGGCCAGCGCCAGGTCTACGCTTCGATCCGGCGATTGCAGGATATGGCTCGGGCGGTTGTGGCAATCCACGCAGTCCATGGTTCGGATCTCACCCGCCGGCGCGGTCGTCGAGGACTGCGGCTGCGAGGTATACACGTTCGCCTGGCCGGTTCTGGGGTCCACGGCCCGCACCCACGTAATGTTCTGCCTCTCCGCGTCGGTCGCGACATACTCCACCTTGCTCGCCACGTGCCAGTGAATTCCCAGGTCTGACCGGCCCACGGGCGCGCCCCCGCCGACCAGCACCGCCATGTCGATCTCCCAGCGCGTGTTCTGTTCGTCGGATAGGAAGTGCGTGTTGCGCACCAGCTTGGCTCCAAAGAAATTCGCCGGCCAATGACACTGCTCGCAATTGCCCCGTATCGGGCGCAGTGACATCACGGGAACCGGAATCGGGCGCGGGTAGCGGTCTTGCATGGTCTCCACCAGTTCTTCCACACCGCGAACCTTCGATTCGAGATACCCGGTTGGGCCCGGTCCGACATGGCATTGCGCGCATTGCACGCGCGCATGTGGCGACAGCTTATAGGTGACGTACTCGGGCGTCATGGAATGGCAGACGGCGCCGCAGAACGGCACCGCGTCGGTATAGAGATAGGCCTGGTAACCGCCATAAATGGCAGGCACGGATAGCAGCACGGCCCCGATCGCGACCACCAGAAGAGCCTTTCTCTCCCTGGCCACATTGAGGTCCCACTTGGGGTAGCGCGCAAAGGACAGCGGCTTGTGCATCCGCCACCGGATCCACTGAACGTACATGCCGATCAACACGACGAAAACGCCGGCAATCACCAACATCGGCGGACCAAAAAAGATCACCAGGTCGCCGTAAGGCTCAGCCAGCGCGCCGCCCCCAATAGTGTGGTAGGCGGTCAGCACGACAAATACGAACAAGCCAACGGCGGCGATACCGGTTCCGGCGAAACTGATCCAGTTGCGGTAAAGCGCCACCGGCCCCGGTCCGGGACGGGGCGTGGGTGGCTTTTTCTCGCCCGGCCCCGCTTCCGGCAACAACTGATGGCGTTTGACGAAGCGCCGTGCTTCCGGAATCGCCGCGACCTCATGACGCAGCTCGCCGGCGGGCACGAACTTCCATCCGGAGAAAATGCTGTCCAGCAATCCGTTTTCTTCCTCGATCGAGACCAGAACCGAAAGGTAGACGTGAAAGATCACGAACGAGAAGAACACGAACATCAGAAAGAAGTGAATCTCGCGGAGGTACTGGGGATCGATCAGCAGCGGCAGCCAGCCGATGAATTGAGTAAGTACGGGGTTACCCACCACCCGGCTGTAGAGAGCCAGGCCGGTCAGGATCTCGACCAGGAACAGCAGGTAGATGATGAAGTAAGTCAGCGCGGCCAGAGGATTATGACCTACCCGATGGCCGGGCTCGAACCGCAGGAACGAGTAGAACTCGATCATCGATCCCATACCGCGCCATTGCTCGCGGTGAATGGGAATGTAAGCCGACCACCTCGCCCAAAAGTTGCCTTTGAAAAACCAATACATGCGAAACGCGAACGCACCAATCAGCACGAATCCCGAAACCACGTGAACAAATCGCACCGTGGCCATCAGGAAAGGCGCTTGCCCGGATGGCAGCAGAAACGGGCGGTGCATGAACAGACCGGTCGACGCGAGCGACACGAACGCAAAGAAAATCAGCCAGTGAGCAATGCGAACCGGCAGCTCCCAAACATACGTACGGACCAGCTCCGTCGCGGGACGGCGCGCCAGCACGGATTTGGGCGAAGCGGGTTTCGGCACCGGAGCCTCCTATGTCGCCTCAACCGGCTGCCAGCGGCGTCCTCGCGCATCCACCACTTGAACCGCGCAGGCCAGGCACGGGTCGAAAGAGTGGATCGTGCGCAGCAGCTCGAGCGGCTTGTCCGGGTCCGCAATGGGATGTTTGATCAACGCAGCCTCGTACGGACCGCGTTGCCCCATTGCATCGCGCGGACCGCCGTTCCAGGTGGTGGGCGCGACCACCTGGTAATTGCGGATGGCGCCATTCTCGATCTCGACCCAGTGGCCTAAAGAGCCGCGCGGCGCTTCGTGCCACCCGAAGCCGCGGCACGAGCTCGGCCACGAGTCGGGATCCCAGCGCGCGCCGTTGTGCATGGTGAGCTCTCGCCGGCCGAGATTGTCCTCTAACTGATGCAGCCAGTCGGGCATCTTGTCCGCCACAAGCTGCGCTTCCAGGGCGCGCGCGGCAATCCGCCCCAGGGTCGAGAACAGCACCGCCGGAGGCTGCTTGATCTGGGCCAGCACGGTATCGACCAGCCCTTTGGCGGGCTGTTTACCGGCCGCATAGGCGACCACGAAACGTGCCAGAGGTCCGAGTTCCATCACCTCGTTCTCATAGCGCGGAGCTTTCAGCCACGAATACTTCTGATCGACGTTGAGATAGTCGTACGGCGGCGTGGGACCCGTATAAGTGGGCTTTGTCTCGCCTTCGAATGGATGCTTGGCCGGCTTGTTATCTCCGTATTCATACCAGGACCGCGCAACATACTCGGTTACCTTTTCCGGAGAAAACGGCTGCACCGCCGAGATGTCGCGTTTTCGAACCACTCCGGCGGGGAAGAAGAACGCCGACGGGTCGTGCATGCTCTTGTCCGGAAAGTCTCCGTAGGATAGGAAGTTGCCCACGCCCTCGCCGCGCGTAAACCAATCGGGGTAGAAACCGGCCACGGCGAGCACGTCCGGTACGTAGACCTGGCGCACGAACTGCCGGCCCATCTCAATCAGCGTGCGGAGCAGTTGCAGACGTTCCGGGTTGAGGGGAGCTTGGGGAGAATCGGGGTCCATCGCGGTCGACATTCCGCCCACCAGGAACGTCTGCAGATGCGGATTCTTGCCGCCCAGCGCCGCATGGATCCGTATGTAGTCGCGCTGAAATTCCAGCGCATCGAGATAGTGGGAAACCGCCAGCAGGTTGACCTCGGGCGGCAGACGGTACGCCGGATGGCCCCAGTAGCCGTTGGCGAACACGCTCAACTGGCCGCTCTCCACCAAAGTTCGCACAGTGGTTTGAACGGCCCTGAAATGGCTCGACCCGGACTTGGCCCAGTCGGATAACGAGTTGGCGATCTGCGCCGTCTTCACCGGATCGGCCTTAAGGGCGCTCGCGACATCGACCCAATCGAGCGCCTGCAAATGATAAAAGTGGACGACGTGATCTTGCACCAGTTGCGCGCTGGCGATCAGGTTGCGCACCAGGCGCGCGTTATCGGGCACTTCGATCTGCAGAGCGTCCTCCACCGCTCGCACGGAGGCGAGGGCATGGACGACGGTGCACACGGAGCAGATTCGCTGCAACCAGTACCACGCCTCGCGCGGGTCGCGGTTGCGGACCACTAGTTCCAGGCCGCGGAACATGGTACCGGAGCTCCAGGCATCGGAGATCACGCCACCCTCTACCTGGGCCTCGATCCGAAGGTGCCCTTCAATTCGCGTCAGCGGATCAACGACAATGCGCGCCATATCCGATCTCCTCGGCGGTCACGATTTCTCGGGCGGCCCTTCGCGCTCCACCAGGCCGCTTCCCCGTCCGATCTCGGTCGGGCCGCCCCTTGGCGCTTCCCCTCGCGGGCGCATTTGCGAGCGCGCCGCGCTGGCGATTCCGTGCAACGCCAGACCGGTGGCAACGCCGGCCGTCATCCAGCCGCCGATCTTCCCGGCCGTGATATCCACCCCGAAACCGGGAACCCCCGGCAGGCGCTGATAGAGCGGCAGCGCCGTGTCCCAGAAGCGGTAAGAGGCGCAGGCGGCGCAGCCGTGCCCGGATTCGACCGGCCAGCTCGTCCCGTCGTTCCACCGCACCACCGGGCAGTTGAAGGTTCCTTGCGGCCCCTTGCATCCCATCTTGTAAAGGCAATACCCGCGGCGCGCGCCATCGTCGTCCCAGCGTTCCACGAAACGGCCGGCATCGAAATTGGCGCGCCTCTCGCACTGGTCGTGGATGATGTGGCCGTACGCAAACAGCGGGCGCTTATGGGCGTCCAGCGCCGGCATCCGGCCGTAAGTCAGCCAATAGACCAACAGCGCGGCGGTGTTGGCGGGGTTGTGCGGACAGCCGCCCATGTTCACCAGATTCAGGTTCGGGACGGCTTCCCCTACGCTGATCGCGCCGGTGGGGTTCGGCGCCGACCGTTGCGGGCCGCCATCGAACGCACAGGAGCCGACGGCGATTACCGCCGCGGCATTCCCGCAAACCTGCTTCGCGATATCCAGAGCCGAGCGGCCGCCGATCGTGCAATATCCGGGGTTGCCGGTGGGAATCGAACCTTCCACGATCGCCAGGTATTTGCCGGCGTCCTCATGCACCACGCGATCCAGAACGGCGTTGGCCTGCTTGCCGGCCGCCGCCATGATGGTCTCGTGATATTCCCAAGAGAAAAACGAGAGCACCAGCTCAGTAATCGATGGATGGCTCGAGCGCAACATCGATTCCGTGTTGCCGGCGCAATCCTGCAACTCCAGCCATACCAACACCGGCCGGCGCTTCTTTTCCAGGGTTGCCGCAACCTGTGCCGCCGCGCCCGCGGGCAGACCCAGCACGGCTGCCATCGACCCGCAAAACTTCAGAAATTTTCTTCGTGGGATTCCATAGCACCGCAGGGCGTCCGCAATGCTCGACTCGCGACCAGGCATCAGGTTTCCCCCATCGCTGACTGGCGGCGCGACGGCCGGCAGGTTGGCTATCCAGTTCGGAGCCACAGGGACGAACGCGCGCTATTAGTCCCGTGCCGCGCGCCCAATAACGCCTCATTATGAGTCGGTTCAGACCGGCAGTCAAGAGAAAAAGAGCTTTTTATTATGTTTTAGGCGAAGGGGCGAGCCGTGCCTGTAGGGGCCGGGCACGCCCGGCCCGGCGCGCGTTAACCGCCCATGGTCGCAGCTCTGATCGGAGCCGCGACCATAGGGAGCGGCTTTTCAATGGCATCGAATTCCACGGTCATGGTCCCAGTCGGCTACGCCGGCTTCCGCAGCAGGGGGCGCAGCGCCAGGTTCACCAGAATCATAATCACGGAGAAGCCGGGCAGCAGGAGTAGAGCGGTCTGCAAGTGGGCAAACTGGCCGATGATGGGGCTGCTGACGACGAGGCCCAGCCAGCCGCAGGTAATGACGATGCCCATCGCGGTAGCGCTCATGCGCGGGAAGGCGTCGCCCACCAGGGCCAGCGTAGTGGGGAAGATAGGCGCCATGGCGAGGCCGGCGCAAAACACCACCACCCACGCAGCCGATGGGCTGGTGACCTGCAGCATCGCGAAAGTGGTGATGGCCATGGCGACCGAGGCGCCGAGCGTGACCGCCAGAGCAGACACGTTGATGAGAATCCGCGACACCACCAGGCGTCCCACCAGCAGACCCAGCGCGAAGCCTAGGGCAAGGATATTGAGCGCGGTGGATCGATCCAGCTTGCGCACATCGATTAGATATCTGGCCAGCCAGTTCCAGACGCCCACTTCGCAAGCGATGTAGAGGAACAGGAACAGCGCCAGCATATACAGCGCCGGGCGGCCCACCACGGAGCCGATTTCGGAAGCTTTGAATCCGCGCTCGCCGGTGGGTTTCGGCATCGGTGTGACGATGTTGAAAATCAGAGCGGCGGTAGCCAGCACGGCGGCGACGTAGCACATGCGCACCGCGCTGCCGCCGAGGATGTTGGCGGTGACGAACGGCGTGATGAGCCCGCCGAGCCCGAAAAAGAGATTCAGGATGTTCAACATGCTGCCGCGGCGCGATTCGCTGACATCGGAGACCAGCGCGTTGGCGCCGGTGACCACGATGCCGCCACCCAGGCCGAGCAGCGTCAGCGCCACCAGCACCAGGGTGAAATCGCGGCCGGCGAAGGGCAGCAGCCAGAAGGAAATCGAGATCAGCGCGAGGCCGCCAACAAGCGCGATTTTCTTGCCCTTAAGGTCGATCAACGGCCCGACGGAGAGGGATGCGACCACCAGCCCGATGCCTTGCGCCATGGCGATGGTGCCGGCCTGCGCGTCCGTGAATCCGAGCGTGGGGTTGAACGTTCCCCAGGTGGCGGCGACGATGCCGTAGATCAGAATGCCAAGAATCGCAGCGAGTATCAACATGGAGAGTTGATCTTATCACCACGCCCGGCCGCTTGGTTGGGCGAGTTCCGGCGAGTGTTCCGGGAGGTGTGCGACATGGAAGTGAAAACCCGGTGGCGGGCTTCGTATCAGGGCACGGCTTGAGCCGTGCCGCAACGCATCGGTAGCCAAAGGCTTTAGATGGAATGAGAAGGCCGGTCTCCCGGCGGGATGCGATATGCTCCCGTTGAGGAACGCACTCGAAG
>Ga0302196_10004296_pt1 | contig 12963 bp, 13 predicted proteins | sample II_Bog_N1_3_FD_198794 | JGI IMG/M metagenome (GOLD analysis project Ga0302196, IMG submission 198794) | Peat permafrost microbial communities from Stordalen Mire near Abisko, Sweden - II_Bog_N1_3 | ecosystem: Environmental > Terrestrial > Soil > Wetlands > Peat | place: Sweden: Abisko...
AACGGGCGCGGTGGTCATGCGCTGTTATAGGGCCGAGCCGGCGTCCTTCAAAAGTCCGCAGAACCAGTCCAGCCCGGGATCCGCCTCGTCGCGCCGGGCGGCGGCCAAGGTCCAGGTCTGGGTGAAGCCTGGTGGGTCCAGCACCTGCAGACCCAACGCCTGGGCCCGCTGTTCGGCGAGGCGGCGCGGACAGGTGGCGATGGAGTCCGAGCCGGCCACCAGCTCCAGCGCCATCTCCCACCGGGGCACCACGGCCGTGGTGACCACCCGCCCGGTCGGCATTGGGTCCTCGCCGACCGCGGGGCCGAGAATCTCGTCGTCATGGGAATAGGCGGACGCGAAGATGTGGCCCGTCCGCATCCAGCGGCCCAGGCTGATCGATCCCTGGATGGTCGGATGGTCGCGGCGCGCGACGACGCAGTAACGGTCCTCCAGCAGGTTCTGGCTGGCGAAGCCTGTCGGCAGGCTCTCGAAACGGCCGAGGGCGGCGTCGATCAGCCCGCGGCGCAGGGCGTCCAGCGCCGCGAAGCCGCGCATGTGCTGCAGGGCGAAGGTCGCGTTCGGGGCGGCGTTGCGAAAGCGGGTGACGAAGGCGCCATCGATCAGGCCGACGCCGTATTCGGTGGCGGCGAGGTTGAAGGTGCGGCCGCTTCGGGCCGGATCGAACCCGTGATCGGATCGCACCGCCGCGCCCATCATGTCGATCAGCGCCTCGATCCTCGGCGCCAGCTCCAGCGCCCGGTTGGTGGGCTCCAGGCCGTGCGGGCGGCGCAGGAACAGGGGATCGCCGAACAGGTCCCGCAGCCGACCCAGCGCGTGGCTCACGGCCGACTGGCTCAGCCCCAGATGCACCGCGACCGCGGTGGTGCGCCGGCGCCGGATCAGCTCGCGGAACACCAGCAGCAGGCCGCCGTCGATGCGGCGGATATCGTCATTGTCGATATCACTCATGCGACCTATTCAGTATACGGGTTTCATCGCCCCGGCTAGTCCAATCCGCAGGACAGCCAGGAGGGCGCCATGAACCACCCCATCATCATCTTCGCCGGCGTGCTCGCCGCGGTGATCACCACCACCCCGGCGGGCGCGGACACCACACCGTCGGGACCATCGTCCCAACAGGCTCAGGCCGCTCCGCCGCCGGCCCATTTCACGCCCCGCAGGAACGCCCCCTGCGCCGCCTACTATGTCGCCGCCTCGATGATCAGCGACTATCGGTTCGACGGTTTCAGCGAGAGCAATCGCGAGCCCACGTGGCAGGTCAATCTGCACTGCTACCGCACCGACGGCTTCTACGCGGGGACTGTGCTGACCGGAGTCAACTTCGAGGACCGGCCGCGCACGACGCTGGAGACCGACTTCTATGTCGGCAAGCACGTCCCCGTCGCGGGCTCGGACCTGAACCTCGAACTGCTGGAGGTCTGGTTCCCAAACCAACGGACGGGTGGACCGGCCTACGGCCTGTTCGAACCCGAGGCGGAGGTGTCGCACACCTTTGGCCGGCTGACCTTGAAGGCGCAGTTGGCCTGGTCGCCGAACTATTCGAGCAACAGCGGCGAGTCCTGGCACCAGAAGGCGACCGCATCGTTCGCCTTGACGGACTGGCTGAGCATCAGCGGCCACTACGGCCGCATCACCATCGAGCGCGGGTTTGAGCGCCATCACTTCGACATCGGCGCAACCGCCAAGTGGCGCGAACTCTCCCTCGACGCCCGTTACGGCGGGACCGACCTGAAGAAGCCGCAATGCTACTACACCAACTGGTGCGCGCCGGGCGCGTCGGTGACGGTCACGTGGGCCAAGGTGCTATAGGGCCGGCGGCGGCCTGCTGACATCAGCTGTCACCAGGAGGGGGTAAACCGGACGTCTCTTCATCGTGAGGACACGCCATGACCGACCTGCAGACCCTCGATGCGCCCAGTGTGCATGACTTCGACTTCTTCGCCGGCGACTGGACCGTGCGTCACCGCCAGCTGAAGCGGCGGCTGGTCGGCGAAAGCGATTGGATCGTCTTCGGCGGCAGGACCACCACCCGGCTGATGCTGGGCGGCCTCGGCAACATCGACGAGAATGTGATCGACAAGCCAGGCGGCGCCTATGAGGCCGTGACCCTGCGGCTGTTCGACCCGGCGCTCCGGCAGTGGTCGATCTGGTGGATCGATAGCCGCAACCCGGCGCTGGAGCCGCCCGTGCAGGGACGCTTCGTGGATGGCGTCGGCCGCTTCTTCGGCGACGACGTCCTGGATGGCCGCCCGATCAAGGTGCGCTTCATCTGGTCGAACATCACGGCGCGATCGGCCCACTGGGAGCAGGCGTTTTCGGCCGACGACGGGCGCAGTTGGGAGACCAATTGGCTGATGGATTTCGAGCGGGTCTGATTCCGCTTGAAAGGCCGGTGCAAGCGTGGCTTCAAGCCGGCATGCCCCTCTATGCCGCTGTAGACGCTGACATTCCCAGCGTGGTCGCCCTGGTCAACTCCGCCTATCGCGGCGAGACCTCCCGCCAGGGCTGGACCACCGAGGCCGACTACATCGGCGGCCAGCGCACCGACGCGGACTCTGTTCGCCGCGACCTGGCGGCCAAGCCAGGCTCCCGGCTGTTGCTGTTCCGTGACGATCCCGGCGGCGACCTGCTCGGCTGCGTCTGGCTGGAGCCGGCGGGCGCGGACGCCTGGTACCTTGGCATGCTGACGATTCGCCCCGACCTGCAGGATCGCGGGCTGGGCCGGATCATGCTCGAGGGCGCGGAAGCCGAAGCCCTCGCGAACGGCGCCAGGCGGATCCGCATGACCGTGGTCAATGTCCGCGATACGCTGATCGCCTGGTACGAACGGCGCGGCTATGGGCTGACGGGCGAGACCTCGCCCTTTCCCTACGACGACCCCCTGTTCGGCGAGCCGTTCCGCGACGACCTGATGTTCGTGGTGCTGGAGAAGCGGCTTTAGCCGCTCGCCGTTCCATCCGGCCCTTCGGGCCACCTTTTCCCGCAAGGGGAAAAGGAAGGGGAGTATCAATCCCGGTACCGCAGTCACGCTGTCGCCCTCAAGCGGAGCTCCATCCCTTGAAATCCATCGCCCCCGTCCTCGCCGCCTGCGCCCTACTGCTCTCGGGCTGCTACGCGTCGACCAAGCTGCTGCTCGACCCGGAGGCGGCGGTGCAACCCCTTCCAGCCGGAATCTATGTCCGCGACGGCGATCCCGACGACCGTTTCCAGATCAGCATTGAAGCCGACGGCTGGTACCGGGCCGAGCGCTTCAACGAGAACGGCACGATCGGCGAGACCGAGCGGGTCCTGGTCAACGCGACAGATCCGATCGGCGGGCATCCGGCCTTCGCCATCGCCGTGGAGACGCCCGACGGCTTCGACTATGCGACGGCGTTCACCGACGGCGGGCGTGTCTTTCTGGCGACACCCGATTGTGGAGATCCGCTCGACCGCAATCTGGCGGTTGACCAGACCGGAGACGCGGGGGACGATGCTGACATGACCCGCACCTGCCCCTTCCATAATCGTGGAGCGCTTCTCGCAGCGCTGACCGCGTTCGCGGGTCAAGCCGACTTCGGCCGCCCGTACCAACGACATTGACTCAATAGACTCGCGCTCCGGCTCCGGCCTGACCTCTCGCGGGTCAGGGAACCGAAGTTATGAGCGAAGTTTTTGACGAGGACACCGGCGAGTTCCGCAAGCGAACCCTGAGCAATGGCCAGGTGCTGTCCTTCATCGCCGGATTCTGGCTGCGCCGTCGCGGCCTGTTGGCGGCCTCGGCCGGGCTGATGCTCTGCGCCGTGGCGTTCGACCTCTCCACGCCCTGGGCGTCGGGATTCCTGGTCGACGCCCTCAACGCCCAGCACGCCGGCGCGGCGCGGCGGATGCCCTGGCTCGCCTGGGCCGCCTTTGTCGGCGTCTATGCCGGCTTCACCCTGATGCGCAACCTGTCGTTCCGCTTCTGGAACCCGCTGGCGGCGGACAACATGGAGGAGCTGATCACCGAGGCGTTCAGGCGGGTGCAATCCTACAGCGCCGACTGGCACGCCAACAACTTCGCCGGCTCGACCGTGCGGCGGGTCAGCCGGGCGATGTGGGGCTATGACCAGGCGTCAGACGCCGCGGTGCTGTGGATCACCCCGGCGCTGGCGGTGCTGGTCGGGCTGAGCGTCAAGATGCTGTTGCGCTGGCCGATCGTGGGCGGGTTCGCCCTGTTGGTGGTGGCCTTCTACATCGCCTCGAACCTGCTCCTGACCCGCTACTATGTGCGGCCCTATAATCTGAAGTCGATCGCCTTCGACAGCCGGATCGGCGGAGCCTTGGCCGACGCCATCAGCGCCAACCCGACCGTCAAGGGCTTCGGCGCGGAAGCCCGTGAGGAAGCGCGGTTCGCCGCGGTCGCCCGCGACTGGAATGTTGCGGCCAAGACCACCTGGGGCCGGTTCCTGGACGTCTGGTTCGTCTCATCGGCCATCCTGGTGGTGCTGCAGGCCGGCCTCAGCGGCATCCTGGTCTGGCTATGGATCCAGCACCGCGCGACGGTCGGGGATGTGGTGTTCGCCATCACCTCCTTCATGCTGATGAGCGGCTACCTGCGGAATTTCGGCGAGAACGTCCGCATGCTGCAGAAGGGGCTGGACGACACCGAGGACGTGGCCGGCTACATGCGGATGGAGCCCCAGGTCGCCGACGCCCACGCCTGCCGCGACTTCCTGCCGGGGTCCGGCGAGATCGTGTTCGACCAGGTCACCTTCCGGTACGCAAGCCAGGCCAAGCCCCTCTACGACCACTTCTCCCTGCGGATCACGCCGGGCGAACGGGTGGCGCTGGTGGGCTCGACCGGATCGGGCAAGTCGACCTTCGTCAAGCTGATCCAGCGGCTCTATGACCTGGAGGCGGGCGAGATCCGCATCGATGGCCAGCCGATCGCCGACGTGACGCAAGGCTCCCTGCGCCGCGCCATCGCGGTGGTGCCGCAGGATCCGGCGCTGTTCCACCGCAGCGTGGCCGAGAACATCGGCTACGCCCGGCCTGGCGCGACGCTGGACGAGATCGCGCTGGCCGCCAAGCGCGCCCGGGCCGACGACTTCATCCACCGCCTGCCCAAGGGCTACGACACCCTGGTCGGCGAGCGGGGGGTGAAGCTGTCGGGCGGCGAGCGTCAGCGTGTGGCGATCGCCCGGGCCTTCCTGGCCGACGCCCCGATCCTGGTGCTGGACGAGGCGACCTCCTCGCTGGACGTGGAGACCGAGCGCGAGGTGCAGGCGGCGACGGAAGCGCTGATGCGTGGGCGCACGACCATCGTCATCGCCCACCGCTTGTCGACCATCCGCCACGCCGACCGCATCCTGGTGTTCCAGAACGGCCGCATCGTGGAAGAGGGCCGACACAGCGAACTGGTCGACCGGGGCGGGGTCTACGCGCGGCTGAACGCGGTGGCGGAGGGGGCGGTGTAGTCTTCTTAGATTCCCTCCCCGCAAGGGGGAAGGGGCTTTACCCCAGCGCCGTCTCCAACGCCGCCGCCAGATCGCCTTTGCCGGCGACCGCCACGTCGCCCAATCCCAGCCACGCCGCCATGACCTGCAGCTCCGCCGCCAACGCCGGCGCGGTGACGCCTTCGTCGGTCCATGGCTCGCCATGCGCCGACTGCACGCGCAGCACCCCGGCCTGGCGGTCGGCCTTCAGGTCCACGCGGGCGGTGATGGCGTCGCCTTGCAGGAAGGGCAGGACGTAGTAGCCGTGCTCGCGCTTGTGCGCGGGGGTGTAGATCTCCAGCCGGATGCGGGTCCCGAACATTCGCTCGGTGCGGTCGCGAAACCAGATCAGGTTGTCGAACGGCGACAGCAGCGCGGCGGCGTCGACCTTGCGCGGGAGGCGTGCGTCCGGGTGCAGATAGGCCGGCTGCTTCCAGCCCTTGACCGCTATGGGTTCGAGCGCCCCCGACTCGACCAGATCGGCCACGCCCTGGCGCGCGGCGGCCACCGGCATGCGGAAATAGTCGCGCAGGTCGGCTTCGGTCGCCACCCCCAAGGCTCTCGCGGCGATCATGAGCAGGGCGCGCTGGGCCTCTTGCGCCGACGGGGTCGGCGTATTGTAGATCGCCGCCGGGATCACCCGCTCGGTCAGGTCATAGACCCGCTCGAAGCCGCGCCGGGTCTTGGTGGTGATCAGACCGGCCCAGAACAGATATTCCAGCGCGTGCTTGCCCTTGCTCCACGACCACCAACCGGGTGCGCCGCGGGGGCCCTCGGCGAAGTCTCCGCCGGTGACCGGACCCTCCCTTTCGATCCGGGTCATCACCGCGTCCACATAATCGCGGTTTTCCCGCGCGAAGCGGGCGATGCCGGCCCAGGTGCCGGTCCCCGCCCGCGCCGCCTCCATCCGCCAGCGCAGCAGCGGCTGCATCGCAAGCGGCATCAGCGAGGCCTCATGGCCCCAATACTCGAACAGGCTGGGCTTCCTGCCCCAGGCCTCGGTCTCCAGCAGCTCGCGCGGATAGGCGCCCAGCCGCGAGAACCCTGGCAGATAGTGGGTGCGGCTGACCACATTGACCGAGTCGATCTGGATCACGCCCAGGCGCTCGGCGAGCGTCTTAAACTGCCGCCGGCCGACTTCGCCGGTCGGCCGCGGATCGGCAAGCCCCTGGGCGGCGATAGCGATGCGGCGCGCTTGGGCGGCGGAGAGGTCGCGAGTCATCGGCGGAACACTAGCGCCGGTTCCCTAATTGTTCCAGGCGTTCATCTCAGGCCCACGTGCGCCATTCGATCTTCCGCGGCCAGCGCCTCGACCAGCTCGCGCGATCGCTCGGCGCCGTCGAGCCGGACGTTGTGTTGCGGCCGAGGCCTTGCCAGACGCTCGACAATCGCCTCGGCGAGGACGTTGGGCTCGGTCTGGTCCGGAGCGATCATAACCGCCAAGCCGTGGGCCGCCAGGACCGCCGCGCGTTCGCACTGATCGGAGATGGGGTCGGGCGCCAGGATGGCGCGGGCGCGGGTTTCGAGCAGGTTGGCGCAGGTATTGTAGCCGGCGCAGCTGATCGAGAGCTCGGCCGCGCCAAGGCAGGCGAGAAAATCGGTGGAGAAGGGGCGCACGATCACTGTCTCGCTCCACCGCCCCACGGCCTGAAACGACCCGGCGAGGCCGGGGCACAGGACCAGCCGCCATCCGGCGAGGCGTCCGCCGTCGCGCAGGCTGCGCCAGGCTTCCAGGGCGCGCCCCAACAGGTCCATCCGGTCTTCGCCGCCGCCGACGCTGACGAGGACGAACGGCGCGCCGCAGCCGGTTGGATCGATGCTCGGGCCAGCGACGGGCGCCGGCTTTTCCGAGACGATGCCGGTGTAGGCGAGCGGCAGGCCGACCTGCGCCAGGAAGGGCAGCTGGGTTTCCAGGCGGCTGAGAACCGGGTCGCCATGGATCAGGATCTGGTCGAAGCCGGCGCGCAGCCGGATCGAGACGCCCGTCGCATAGTCGGCGTCGGACGCCGGCTCATGCCGCGTTCGCGGGCGGATGTCGCGCACCGAGCAGACGACCTTGAGGCCGGGGTTGGCGGTCCGCGCTTCGGTGACGAAGGCGTCGATCTCGGGTCCGAGACGCCATTTGCCGAAAGGATAGTGCTCGACGATCAGCACGTCCGGTCGCCAGCGGCGCGCCGTATCGCGCAGGATCGCGGCGCGTTCGCTCATCACGGCCTCGATGCCGACGCCCTTTTGTATCGGCTCCAGACCCAGGCGCCCTTGCCGGATCCGCGGCAGGGGCAGGGCGGTCACCGCCTCGAGGCCCGGTCGGGGCGCGGGCGCGCCGCCGTCGGTGATCATCACCTCGTGACGGACCGCAAGCGCCTTGGCGATCTCGCCGACACGCACGAAATGTCCAACGCCCGTCAGATGCTGGACGTACATCAGGACACGCAGTCGTCGGTCGTGGGCCAGGAGCGTCATCGCGGCGCGATCAGGCCGGTTCAAGCCGCGCCGAGTCAAGGACCATGGCCGGGGTTCCCGTGCGGCGACGCCGCCGCTCAGATGTCGAGGAAGGCGTAAAAGGCGCCGATGTCCGCGCCGGTCTTCAACGCGCGAAACGGAAACGCCAGCCACGGCGCGGTCGGATCGAGGGTCTCCAGCCTCGCCAGGAACGCCGCCTCGACGTCGGGCTTAACCGCGCCGCGATGGTCGAGCAATTGGCCCCAGGTTGAGGTTCCGGTCAGGCGGACAGGCTCCGGGGCGAGCCGGCGCGACTCCCCATAGACCGGCGGGAACAGCCGCCGGTAGGCCTCCAGATTGTAGAGCCATGAGCCGCCGATCACGCTGTTTGCGTTCGGATAGGATTCGCGGATGGCGGCGAACATGGCCTGGAGCTCCGCCCGCCGCGGGGCCTGGCGGCGGCGGTCGAGCGGACCGATATCGGGATCGTTCTCGACATTGGTGAAGTGGATCTGCACCGCGCCCTCGTCGTTCGGCGGGTCGCAGCCGAAACAGCCGAAGCGGAGGCGCGCGGCGGGCGGACGGTCGTCGGGCGCCTCGGCGTAGAGGGCCTGGGTCCAGTCTGACCGCTCCGCGATGGTGTCGCGGGCGTCCAGCCCCTCAAGGTACCGGGTCCACAGCGGATCGGGCGTCGCGCCTGGCGCGGGATTGCCCAGTCCGAAGCGGCGATGGAGATTGGTCTGGGTTGTGACCACCTCGCCCAGCGCCCTGCCGGTCAGCGCCGCCAATCGCGCGGCCAACAGCAGTTGAAGCCGGAAATAGCCGCGAAGGCGCGCGGCCTTGCCGGCGCCTGGCGCGCCTTCGCTTGTCGGTTGGGTCGTCACCGGGAAAGCCTATTCAGAGTCCGCCGGCGCTTCCAGGCTCGAACGAGGCTCGCGGCGAAGCCCGCCTACTTCTCCAGCCGTCCGTCAGTGAGCGCCTCGGTCTCGAAGGTGTAGAGCACCTCCGGATCGGGCGCGGGGACATCCTGCCGGACCTTGGCCGGCGCCAGGGTGTGCAGCAGGTGGCTCAGGATCGCCAGCCGGGCCTTCTTCTTCTTGTCGGTGTGGACGATGGTCCAGGGCGCGAAGGCGGTGTGGGTCGCCTCGAGCATCTCGTTGCGGGCCTTGGAATAGGCTTTCCACTTCTTCTGGGCGACGCCGTCCAGGTCGCTGACCTTGAGCAGTTTCAGCGGGTCCTTGCGCCGCGCGTCCAGACGCTTCTCCTGCTCGTCCTTGGAGATGTCGAGCCAGATCTTGATGATGCGGATGCCGGCCTCGGTCAGCATGTGCTCGAAGTTGGGCGCATCATGCAGGAAGTCGGCCTGCTGCTTGGGCGTTGAAAAGCCCATCACCACCTCGACCCCGGCCCGATTGTACCAGGAGCGGTTGAAGATCACGATTTCGCCCGCCGCGGGCAGGAAACGGACATAGCGCTGGAACCACCACTGGCTGGCGTCGCGGTCGGAGGGTTTGGGCAGGGCGATGACCCGGGTGTTGCGGGGCGCCAGATGCTCGGTGATCCGCTTGATCGAGCCGTCCTTGCCGGCGCCGTCACGGCCTTCGAAGACGATCACCACCTTCTCGCCCTCGGCGACGGCCCACTGCTGATAGCGCACCAGCTGAATTTGCAGATCGATCAGCTGTTTCTTGTAGTCGCCGGCCATGATTTCAGGGTCTCCATTATCCGCCGCATCCTGACAAACCCGGTCGCGCGGCGCTACTAAAGCCGCATGATCCGGCTTTTCGTTCCCGACGACCTGAAGGACGGCGCGGTCCTACGCGCCTCGGCGGAGCAATCCCACTATCTGCTTGGGGTCATGCGGCGTTCGGCGGGCGACGAGGTCGCGCTGTTCAACGGACGCGACGGCGAGTGGCGCGCGGCGCTGCGGGCCGTCACCAAGAAGGGTTGCGACCTGGCCTTGACGGCCAAGACGCGGGAGCAGGTCAACGGCCCGGACCTCGAGCTGGTCGTCGCCCTGGTCAAGCGAGCCCGGCTGGAGACGATCGTCGAGAAGGCGGCTGAGCTGGGGGCCGCGCGCGTCAGGCTGCTCATTACTCAGTTCACAAACGCCGACCACACCAATGTCGCCCGGCTGCAGGCCATCGCGACCGAAGCGGCCGAACAGACCGGGCGGCTGGATCGGCCTCAGATCATCTCGCCGGTGAAGCTCGCCGCCCTGCTTGACGGCTGGTCCGATCGGCCGCTGATGTTCTGCGATGAGGCCGGGAATGCGAAGCCGGCGATCGAGGCTCTGGCGGGCGGTCCGGCCAGCGGCGCCATCCTCATCGGCCCCGAAGGCGGCTTTTCGCCGGACGAACGTGCGCGCCTGCGCGGCCTGCCCTACGTCATCCCGGTCAGCCTCGGGCCGCGAATCCTGCGCGCCGACACCGCCGCGATCAGCGCCCTGACCCTGTGGCAGGCGGCGGTCGGCGACTGGCGCTGAACCGGCCCTGCCAAGCCTCCACGCAAAAGTGAGAGGGTTTCGAAAGCCAACCCTCTTGAGCTTCAGCGGCTTGGCGCCCAAGTGCTTGCAGCTTAAGTAGTCGCGCCGGACCGGGGGGGACCATTCCCGGAAGGCTCTGGGAGGCAGCATGGCGGATACCCTGGTGGACGGACGGCCGCTGACGCTCGCCGATCTCGCGGCGCATCTGGCGACCGGTTCGAAGCCGGCGGCCGATTTCCGCATCGGCTCCGAACACGAGAAATTCGTCTTCCGCCTGGGCTCCCACGAGCCGGTTGACTACGAGCGCGACGCCGAGGGGCGCGGCGGCATCCATGCCCTGCTCGACGGGCTGATGCGGTTCGGCTGGAAGGGCGTCTACGAAGACAACGATCATGGCCATACCCTGATCGCGCTGGAACGCGGCGGCGCCAACGTCAGCCTGGAGCCCGGCGGCCAGTTCGAACTGTCCGGCGCTCCGCTGGAAACCGTCCATGATGTCTGCGAGGAAATCGGCCAGCACCTGGACGAGGTTGCGGTGGTCGGCGAGGAATTGGGTCTCGGCTTCCTCGGCCTGGGCTACACGCCGCAATGGACCCGCGCCCAGGTTCCGGTGATGCCCAAGGGCCGCTACGCCATCATGCGCCGCTACATGCCAAAGGTCGGCAATCTTGGCCTGGACATGATGTTCCGCACCTGCACGGTGCAGGCCAATCTCGACTTCGGCTCAGAAGCCGACATGGTCGCCAAGTTCCGCCTGAGCCTGGCGCTGCAGCCGATCGCCACGGCGCTGTTCGCCAATTCGCCTTTTGTCGAAGGCAAGCCCACGGGCCTGCTCTCCAATCGCGCCCACGTCTGGACCGACACCGACGCCGCGCGCACCGGCATGCTGGATTTCGTCTTCCAGGACGGCTTCGGTTTTGACACCTATGCCCGCTATGCGCTTGATGTGCCGATGTATTTCGTCAAGCGCGGCGGCCGCTATATCGACGCATCGGGCCAGTCGTTCCGCGCCTTCATGGCCGGCGAGCTCCCGGCGCTGCCGGGTGAGAAGCCTGATCTGCACGACTGGGCCGATCATCTGTCGACCATCTTCCCAGAAGTGCGCCTGAAGACCTATCTGGAGATGCGCGGCGCCGACACCGGTCCGCGCGGCCGTCTCTGCGCCCTGGCGGCGCTGTGGATCGGCCTGCTGTACGATCCCGCCTCGCAGGCCGCGGCCTGGGACCTGTGCAAGGACTGGTCGGCCGAGGAGCGGGTGACGCTCCGCAACGAGGTTCCACGGCTCGGGCTGAAGGCCAGCGCCGGCGGCCGCAGCGTCCGCGAGATCGCCCGCGATGTGGTCGCCATCGCCCGCGAGGGCCTGAAGCGCCGCAACCGCCTGTCCGGCTCGATGAACGACGAGCAGGGCTATCTCAATGAGTTGGCCGAGATCGTCGAGACCGGCATGACTCCGGCTGAGCGGCTATTGGACCTCTACAATGGCCCATGGCGCGGCGAGGTCACGCCGGTGTTCGAGGCCGAGGCGTATTAGGGGCTGTGACTTGGCGCGCGTGCGCCTGCTTCGAGGCTCGCGGCTGGCTCGCACCTCGGGATGGAGACCTTTGCCCCCCGGGGCGCGCCGCAAGCGCGGCCCGCCCGAGGGCATGCTTCCACGACGCCCCAAATCCATTCCTCATCCTGAGGCGCCCGCCTCGCGGGGCCCGAAGGACGCACGACCTACTCCGTCCCACTCGTCAGTGCGAACACCGCCTCCTGCGGGTCGCGGCCCTGCAGCACCCAGGCGCCGCTCGGAACCTGGTGAGGCCCGTTGATCACCGCGCCGCCCGCTTCCAACACCCGCGCGGCCGCGGCCCGGATACCGTCGACGGTGATGTAGAAGGTCCAATAGGGCGACGGGATCACCGCCGGCTTGGTCATGATGCCGCCGAAATCGCCATCGTCGCCCGCCGAGAACAGCTGGTAGTCGCCCATCGGCCCCATGTCGTGGACGCCGCCGCGTCCCCAGCCGAACAGGCCGGCGTAGAAGTCGAACGCGGTCGGCCCCTCGACCGCCATCAACTCGTGCCAGCCGATCGAGCCGACCGATCCGCGCGGCGGGAGGGTGCGGACAGAGCCCTCGACCGGCTTGAACAGCACGAACAGCGCGCCCTGCGGGTCGTTGACCAGGGAAAAGCGCAGCACGCCGGGAATGTCGGCGGGATCGGTATGCACCGCGCCGCCGGCCCTGATCACCCGCCCGACATAGCCGTCGACATCATCGACCGGGATATAGCCCACCCAGATCGGCTTGGCGCCCGCCGCCCGCTCCGCGTCGGGGATTTCGATCATGCCGCCGACACCCAGACCATTGGCGCTGAAGACGGTGTAGGGCGACCCCGGGGTGGGGTGCGAGCGGGTCCAGCCGGCTACATGGCTGTAGAACTCGCCCGCCGCCGGCGCATCGTGGGTCAGCAGTTCGTACCAGGTGAAACGGGCGGGCTGTCCGGTCATGGTCTCAAGTCTCCCTGGCGCCGTCTTATTCCGGATCGGCGCTCGTCAATGATTGCCTTTAAGGGGTCGTCAGTTCCATACCTTGAT
>Ga0302196_10004303_pt1 | contig 12950 bp, 13 predicted proteins | sample II_Bog_N1_3_FD_198794 | JGI IMG/M metagenome (GOLD analysis project Ga0302196, IMG submission 198794) | Peat permafrost microbial communities from Stordalen Mire near Abisko, Sweden - II_Bog_N1_3 | ecosystem: Environmental > Terrestrial > Soil > Wetlands > Peat | place: Sweden: Abisko...
CCGCATGGTTTTGTGGCGGCGACGCTGAATAGGTCTGAAATCCCCCCAAAGCGGAAGTTGCGCTGGCCCTCTGCTGAGGTCATCGTAACTAGATTGGGCGGTTACCAAGAGGAGATATATGCACTGGGAGATGTTCATCCCTGCCACTATCGGCACCGGTTTGCTAATTATAGCACTGGCTACCGGCAGGGCATTCAACCCATTGCGGGGAACGTCGCCCATGATCGTGCGCCGCAAGCTTTCCCCCGGCCCTTACTGGTGGTCGGTCAGTTTGAACCTAATATTCATCGCTCTGGCCCTTTGGATCGCGTTAGTTGGTCGCGTCGTGAAGAGTTGAGCGTCTGGCGACGCTAATGGCGGCATTCCCCCCGTTTCGGACATTGAGGGTCGGGTTAGCTACGGAGGCGCTTGAGCCGCTTGGAGCCGAGAAAAACCACACACAGTAGGGCGGGGAATATAATCGATGCCCCCGTCACCAGAATGCTTGGGTCGGGCGTCGCGCCACAGTCGTACTTCCATTTCGGATCAAATGGCCAAAGGCCAAAGAAAGCGGCGGTCGGCAATAGGATGCCAATTAGCCAGCCCATCCAAAATCCAATGGGCTTCGCTAGTCTGGAAGCGACCCAGCCAGTCAGGATTGCTGCGCAAATCAAAGCTGCGGCACCCAGAAAGTCTTCCGAGGAGTAAGCCCTGCAGACTATCAGCGGGATCATTTCACCTCCGGACCGCGACTTCCGGTCTCTGTCAAAGTCACCTTAGCGGTCATTGGCCGCCGCGCTCGCTGAGCGCCAATCTGACGCCCAGGACCATGAGAAGGCTCCCGAGAATGACTATCGCCGCTGTGGTGATAGCCCCGTGGATCGTGAAACCCACCGCATACATGTGATGCGCCCAGGCTACGAACGCCGCAAACAACAACAGCAAGGCCGCACCGGCGACCGCAATGCCTGAGCCCAGAAACCGACGTGTCATGAGCCGACCCTAGCGCCGCGCAATATGTCCGGTAACCCCCCAAATCGGACGTTCGCCAACCTACCATTCGTCGTCGAAGGACCGATCCCGCGACGTCATTCCATCATGCGTTCGATGGCAGACTCTGATCGAAGGGGGTCGCAGGCCTCAGCCCGCCTTGTGCGGCGTCAAGCCCGGCAAGCCGTCGATCGACAATGCGTTGGACTCATACCGCCGCGCGGCCCACTCGTCGTCCGGCCGGGCGTCGACCCAGCGGCGCAGCTGGTCGCGCTCGCCGCGGTAGTCGAAGAGGGGAACGCCCCAGCCGCAGCTGTCCGAAACGCGGTCGATGTGGACGGTGATGACGCCCCGCGCGCGCTCGAAATCGGGAAACAGCGCCATCTTCTGCTCAAAGCCCGGTTCGTCGAACGCGCAGCTTTCGCCGCGCCCGTACAGCCGCACGATGTTGGCCGGTCCCTCGAAGGCGCAGAACATCAGGGTGATCCGGCCATTTTCGCGAAGATGGGCGTGGGTCTCGATCCCCGACCCGCCCAGGTCGATATAGGCGACCGTCCGGTGATCGATGATCGCCAGGCTGTCATAGCCCTTGGGCGAGACGTTGACCGTGCCCTCGTCCGACCGCGCCGCCGTGGCCACGAAGAACATCTTCTGACCGCGGATGAATCCGATCAGCTTGTCATTCAACTGTTCGTAAGTCGTGCTCACGGCGGCGGCCTCCAAGGCGGTCGGTTCGCTGTATGTATTTCCAGCGAGACGTCGCGTCGAGACCAGGCTCCCTATAACTCCACCATGTCGAAGTCGGCCTTGGGCGTGCCGCATAGGGGGCAGACCCAGTCGGCCGGCACGTCCGCCCAGCGGGTGCCCGGCGCCAGGCCCTCGTCCGGCGCGCCCTCGGCCTCGTCGTAGATGTAGCCGCAGGTGCGGCACTGCCAGGTCTTGTAGGGCTCGGCGGTCATGAACGCCTCCTTGCCGGTCAGCCGGCGGGGGGATGGGTTGAGAAGCTCTGGCGCAGGGTGGCCACGCTGGTGACGCGGATAGGGTCGAGATCCATTGCCGGGTCGACCAGCCACTGGATCGACAGGCCCAGCAACAGGCTGCCGATCATCAGGGCGCCGGCGTCCGGATCGATGTCGGCGCGGATGTCGCCCTCGCGCTGGCCCCGCTCGAGCAGGGCCCGAAGCCAGACCCGCACCCGTTCGTGCGAGGCGGCGAAGGCTTCGCGCAGGGCGGTCGCGTCGGCGACCGCGGCGGCCAGCAACATGAAGTAGGCCCGGCCGCCGTGCTCGCGGCCCAGGTCCTTCAGATGGCTCTCCACATAGTGGAAGATGGCCTCCAGCGCCGGCATCTCCGCCAGGTGGGCGTGTTCCAACCAGGCGTCACGCTTCTGGTGCAGATAGTCGATCACGGCCTCGGTCAGCCCCTGCTTGGAGCCGAACCGCTGGGTCGCCAGCCCGCGGCTGTAGCCCGCCTGCCGGCCGACCTCGTCGAACGTCGCCGCGCTGACGCCCTGTTCCGAGACGACGGCCAAGGTCGCCTCGACCAGCAGGCGTTCGGATTCGTCGCGCCGTTCGGCCTGGGTGCGGCGCGCCGCGGTGGATGAGGAGAGGGGAGGCATGGGTGAAGCCTAACTTATTTGTTGGACGTATAGCAACATAGTGTTAGCGTCGTCTCAGTCGCGGCTGACGGCGACATCGAAACACTGGGCGGAAGGCATAGGGCCATGCTGGTCATCGACCGAATCTCCAAGGACATCGCCAACACCATCGTCGATCCCAAGGCCTATGCCGATGGGCGCCGCATCGACGAGGCGTTCAAGCAGCTGCGCCGCGAGCAGCCGCTCGCGGTGGCCGAGCCCGATGGGGTGCGGCCCTTCTGGGCGGTCACCCGGTTCGCCGACATCCAGGATGTCGAGCGCCGCAACGACACCTTCCACAACGGCGACACCTTCACCACCATGACCACCATCGAGGGCGGCGAGTCCGTGCTGAAGATGACCGGCGGCAGCCCGCACCTGGTCCGCTCCCTGGTGCAGATGGACAACCCTGACCACTTCAACTACCGCCGCCTGACCCAGGCCTGGTTCCTGCCGCAGAACCTGCGCAAGCTGGAGCCGCGCATCCGCGAGATCGCCCGCGCCTTCGTCGACCGTATGGCGTCCTATGGCGGGACCTGCGACTTCGCCCGCGACGTGGCCTTCCTCTATCCGCTGCACGTAATCATGGAGGTGATCGGCGTGCCGGAGCGGGACGAGCCGCTGATGCTGAAGCTGACCCAGGAGCTGTTCGGCGCGGCCGATCCGGATCTGGCCCGTTACCGCGGCACGGACCTGGCCGAGGGCCTGGCCGGCATCCAGGCGACCGTGGGCGAGCTGATGGCCTACTTCACCGAGATGAGCGAGAACCGCCGCAAGCTGCCGAAGGAGGACCTGGCCACGGTCCTCGCCAACGCCCAGATCGACGGCCAGCCGCTCGGCGTGCTCGAGGCCCTGTCCTACTACATCATCGCCGCGACGGCCGGGCACGACACCACGTCCAACACCACCGGCGGGGCCATGTGGGCCATGCTCGAACACCCCGACCAACTGGCCAAGGTCAAGGCCAACCCGGCGCTGATCCCCGGCCTGGTCGAGGAGAGCATCCGCTGGGTCACGCCGGTGAAGCACTTCATGCGCTCGGCCACCGAGGACACCGAGGTCGCCGGGACCAAGATCGCCAAGGGCGACTGGATGATGCTCTGCTATCCCTCGGGCAACCGTGACGAGGCGGTGTTCGACGACCCGTTCCGCTTCGACATCGAGCGGACGCCCAACAAGCACGTCGCCTTCGGCTACGGCGCCCACGTCTGCCTCGGCCAGCACCTGGCGCGGATGGAAATGCGCATCCTCTGGGAAGAACTGCTGCCCCGGCTGGACCAGATCGAGCTGAACGGCGAGCCGAAGAACACCGAGGCCAACTTCGTCAGCGGGCCGAAGACCATTCCGGTGCGCTACAAGATGCATTGACCGATCGCGCCGGCCGCCGCGGTTGGCGGGGCGGCGCAACATCGGCATAGTCGGCATCCAAGCGGGGCGTTCAGACCCCGCCTCTCGGGAGGACCCATGGACACCAGCCTGCTGGCGCCGGATCCGGCGCGCATCGATCCCGCGTGGATGACCCATGCGCTGGCGGCGGCCGGCGTGATCGGGGACGCGAAGGTGACCGAGGTCGTCCGCACGCCGGTCGGCAACGGGCTGGTGGGCGACAGCTTCCGGTTCGTCCTGACCTACGACCGCGCGGCGCCGACCGCCCCAAGGTCGGTGGTCGGCAAGTTTCCCGCCGCCGATCCGGCCAGCCGCAAGTCCGGCTCCGACCATCTGCTCTATCTTCGCGAAGTCTCCTTCTATCGCGAGCTGGCGGCGACCATCGCCATCCACACCCCGCGAGCCCTGGTGGCCGAGATCGACCCCGCGACCGACGACTTCACCCTGATCTTCGAGGATCTCGGCCCCGCCCGCCAGGGCGACCAGCTGGCCGGCTGCTCGATCGAGGACGCCCGCGTCGCCATGGTCGAGGCCGCCGCCCTGCACGCGCCGCGCTGGGGCGACCCGGCCCTGCCGGTGCTCGACTGGCTGTCGGTCAAGCCGGCCGAGCGCCAGCCGCAGATCATGGCCGCGCTGCCCTTCATCATCCACTTGTTCAAGGAGCGCTACCTGGACCTGCTGCCGCCCGAGCACATGGCCCTGGTGGAGCGGCTGCCTGGCGCCCTGACGCGGATGGGCGAGACACGCGACACCACGCTCACGGTCGTGCACGGCGACTACCGCCTCGACAACATCCTGTTCGACGTCCAAGGCGGCAAGCGGCCGATGGCGACGCTGGATTGGCAGACGGTCACGGTGGGGCCGGGCGTCGGCGACGTCGCCTACTTCCTGTCGGCGGGGGTGGATCCGGAGACACGGCGCGCCAACGAGGCCGAGCTGGTCGGCGTCTACCACGACGAACTGCTGCGGCGCGGCGTGACCGGCTACGACCGTGAAACCTGCTGGCGCGATTACCGGCGCTATACGCTCAACGGCATCATGATGGGGGTGTTCTCGGCCCTTGCGGTCGAGCGCACGGAGCGCGGCGACGCCCTGTTCCTGAAGATGACCAGCGGCGCCTGCCAGCAGGCCATCGACCTCGACAGCTTCGCCTTCTGGGAGGACTGATCGAGCCGCGTTGCAGGTCGGTTGAACCGCGAAGAACACAAACACACGAAGGCCAGACTTGGGGCCCAATGCGCAGCGGTCGCTTTCCTCTTCGGGGTCTTCGCGGCCTTCGTGTCAAAAAAGGGCTTCGCCCGAAACCGCCTCGCTGGCTCCGCAACCCTCTGGTTGAATTGTGGATTCGGCGTATCCTGCACGCTAGGCAGGAGACTTCATCATGTCCAGGATCCGCAAAGCCGCCCTCGTGGCGGCGGGTATTGTGAGCTTGAGTAGCCTGATTTTCGCCGGCGCCGCCCAGGCCGCGGTGACCGTGTTCGGCGGCGACTTCGCCCAGGCCTGCTACCAGGCGGCCAAGAACGGCCTGAGCCGCGACGAGAACATCGAGGACTGCAACCGCGCCATCTCCACCGAGCAGCTGGAGGGCCACGATCTGGCCGGCACCTACGTCAATCGCGGCGCCCTCTATCTCGCCCAGCACCACTGGGCCTGGGCCCACGACGACTTCCAGCAGGCGCTGATGATCGAGCCGAAGCTCGGCGAGGCCAGGGTCAACCTCGGCGCGGCCGAGATCGGCATGCGCGAGAACCGGCAGGGCGTCGACGACATCACCGCGGGGCTGGCGCTGGGCTCGCAGGAGCCGGAGAAGGCCTACTACAACCGCGCCCTCGGCTATGAGAACCTCGGCGACGAGACCGACGCCTACTACGACTATCTGAAGGCCTCGCAGCTGAAGCCGGACTGGGCCGACCCGCGTAACGAGCTGGTGCGGTTTTCGGTCAAGCCGGCGCAGTAGGCGCGGACGCGATAGCGTTGCAAATGGCCGCTAGAGTCATCGGCCTTCAGTGAGTCGTGAGGAAGCGGTCCAGATGCAGTTCGCACCCCGCCGGATGTTCGCCGGCGCCATCCTGGCCGCCGGCCTTGCCGGGCTGAGCCTCGGCGCCCCGGCGATCGCCGAAACGCCGGCGAAGATCGGCGCCACGGGCCAGTCGATCACGCCGCAGGCCGCGCCGGGAGCCCTGTTCCAGCCGCTGAACCCCGGTCTGGCCGAAGCGCCCGACTACACCGCCGGCCAGGCCGGCGCCCTGGCGCTGTCGCCGGACGGGCGGACCCTGCTGATCGTCACCAGCGGCTACAACCTGGTCTTCGGCGCCAATGGCAAGCGCATCCCGGATCTCTCGCGCGAATATGTGTTCGTCTACGACGTCTCTGGTCCCGCGCCGATAAAGCGCCAGGTGATCAAGGTCGCCAACACCTTCCTGGGCCTGGCATGGGCGCCCTCGGGCGACCGGTTCTATGTCTCAGGCGGGGTCGACGACGACGTGCTCGAATACGCCGCCGGGGCCGGCGGCTTCGCGCCGTCACGCACCTTCAAGCTGGGCCACAAGGCGGGGCTGGGTCTGGCGATCCAACCCTCCGCCGGGCCCCTGGCGGTCAGCCCTGACGGGCGCCGTCTGCTGGTCGCCAATGTGCAGAACGACTCGGTCAGCCTGATCGACTTGGCCAGCGGCAAGGTGGTCGAGCAGGACCTGCGCCCTGGCGTGATCGATCCCAAGCGCGGCGGCCAGCCCGGCGGCAGCTTCCCCCGCGCGGTCGCCTGGGCGTCCGACGCCAAGGCCTATGTGACCAGCGAGCGGGACCGCGAAATCCTCGCCCTCAGGGTCGGCGACGGCGCTGTCGCGGTGACCGCGCGGCTGAAGACCGCCGGCCAGCCGATCGCGCTGACGCTGAACCGGGCCCGCACCCGTCTCTATGCGGCCATGGACAACACCGACGGGGTCGAGGTGGTCGACACCGCCGCCGACCGGCGGATCGAGCGGATCGGCGTCGTCGCGCCAGCCGGCGTGGCCGAGGGGCTGTCCCGGCTGGGCGGCGCGGGCTCCAACGCCCTGGCCCTCTCGCCCGATGGCCGCAGCCTGCTGGTGACCAATGGCGTGGAGAACGACCTGGCGGTGATCCGCCTTAGCGCGCTGGCCGCCGGCGCGCCCGCCGCCAAGCCGGCGAAGGACGACGATGGCGACGACGATGACGCCGCGCCGGCCGCCGACCGCTCGGCCGTTGTCGGCCTGATCCCGACCGGCTGGTACCCGACCGGCGTCGCCGTGCGCCCCGACGGCCAGCGCATCTTCGTCATCAACGGCAAGAGCATCCCCGGGCCCAACCCCGGCAACTGCCGCGTCAACACCGGCATCGATCCCCATCACGACGACGCCTGCCGCGCGACCAACAGCTACGTCTGGCAGCTGCAGAAGGCCGGCTTCCTGACCCTGCCGCCGCCGACCCCGGCGCAGCTGGGCGAATTGACCCGCCAGGTCGCCGAGAACGACCACTATCCCAGCGCCGCCAACGCCCAGGCCGACGCGGCGACCATCGCCTTCCTGCGCCAGCACATCCATCACGTGATCTACATCGTGAAGGAGAACCGCACCTACGATCAGGTGCTCGGCGACCTGGAGGTGGGCAATGGCGACCCCAGGCTGACGGTGTTCGGCCGGGCGATGACGCCGAACCAGCACGCCCTGGCGCGCAATTTCGTCGACCTCGACGCCTTCTATGACTCGGGCGAGAGCAGCAACACCGGCTGGGACTGGACCACCGCGGCGCGCACCGACGACTGGACCGAGCGCGAGGCGCCGGTGAACTACGCCAACCGCGGTCTGCAGTACGATCAGGAGGGCAATAACCGAAACATCAACGTGGGCTATGCGACCTCGGCCGAGCGGGCCGCGGCCAACCCGGTCACGCCGGCCGACCCCAATCTGCTGGCCGGCGCCCGCGACGTCGCCGCGCCGGACGGCCCCGGCGGCGAGGAAGGCCGCGGCTACATCTGGGACACCGCGCTGCGCGGCGGTCTGAGCGTCCGTAACTACGGCTTCTTCGGCGACCTGACGCGCTACGAAGCGCAGCTCGGCCCGCTGCAGATCCCGCGTGATCGCGAGCCGTGGAAGACCAAGCTTAAGGTCTTCTACGTCGCCAAGGCCGCGCTGATGCCGGTCACCGACCCCTATTTCCGCGGCTTCGACCAGGCCTTCCCCGACTATTGGCGCTTCAAGGAATGGGAGCGGGAGTTCGACGGCTTCGTCGCCGCCGGCAAGGCGCCCGACCTGATGCTGGTGCGCCTGCCGCACGACCACACCGGCAGCTTCGCCGAGGGCATCGACGGCATCAACGACGTGGAGACCGAGCTGGCGGACAACGACTATGCCGTGGGCCTGCTGGTCGACAAGGTGGCCAAGAGCCCGTTCGCCAAGGACACCCTGATCTTTGTCATCGAGGACGACGCCCAGGACGGTCCCGACCACGTCGACGCCCACCGCTCCATCGCCTTCGTCGCCGGACCCTATGTCAAGCAGGGCGCGGTGGTCTCCCACCCCTACAATACCGTCAACATGGTGCGGACGATCGAGGCGGTGCTGGGGCTTCAGCCCAACGGGCTGAACGACGCGCTCGCCGCGCCGATGAGCGAGGTGTTCGATATCGCCAAGCCGGACTGGAGCTTCGACGCCAAGGTCCCGGCGATCCTGCGGACCACCAAACTGCCCCTGCCGCCGGCGACGACGGCGCAGGCGGCCTGCATCCCCCAGCCCAGGCGGTCGGCCGCCTGGTGGGAGGCGGCGATGGCTGGGCAGGACTTCAGCCAGGAGGATCGGCTGAACACCCCGGCCTATAACCACGCCCTCTGGCTCGGCCTGAAAGGCGATGTGGCCTATCCGGCGCGACGCGACGGCCGCGACCTGAGGGCCAACCGGGGCGCGCTGCTGAAGGCGTCCGCGGCCGGCAGCTGCCCCGACTGAAAGGGCTCGCCCACGCGCACGACGCAGCCGATGATCGGGCCATGAGCCCGCCGCGCCGAATCTGGGTGACCCGCACCGAGCCTCAGGCCGAGGCGACGGCCGCGCGTCTGCGCCGCATGGGACTTGACCCGGTCGTCGCGCCGGTGCTTGAGGCGCGCCCGATCGCCGGCGCCGCGATCGATCTGGCCGGCGTCGACGCCATCGCCTTCACCAGCGGCCACGGCGTCAGCGCCTTCGCGGCCCTCAGCGACCGCCGCGACCTGCCGGCCTTCGCGGTGGGCCAAACCACCGCGGCCCTGGCCCGCGCGGCGGGCTTTGCGTCGGTCACGGCGTCCAGCGGCGGGGCGACAGGCCTGGCGAAGGCGATCGGCGCGGCATCGCCCAAGCCGCGCCTCGTGCTCAACCCCACCGCCGCCGAGCCCGCGGCCGATCTGGCGGCAATTCTGGCCGGGCTGGAGATCGGCGCGCGCATCGTCGCCGTCTACGAGACCTCGGCGGCGGGCCCCGATGCGGCGCCGGCGGACATCGACGCCATCCTGATCCACTCCGCCAAGGCGGCGCGGCTCGTCGCCGGCTTGATCGCCCCCGCCGAGGCCGCGCGGATCGCCGTATTCGCCATTTCCGGAGCCGCCGCCGCGCCGCTTTCGGCCCTGCCGTTCGCGCGCATCGCCGCCGCGCCGTTTCCCGATGAAGCCAGCCTGCTCGATCTGTTACAAGGTTGACGCAGCCGCCGTTCCAGAAGCACCAATGGTCATGACCAGCGCGCCAGAGCCCTCCGATCTTCCCGTCCCCGACGCTGCCGTCTCCGATCTGCCGCGCGATCCGGCCGACTACGCGCCGCGGCGGCCCGGCCTGCCGGTCAGCTTCTGGTTCATGATCGTGTTCGGGTTCGTCTGCATCGCCGCGGGGACCGTGGTCGGCCTGTTCGGCGCGCGCTTGTTCGCACCCAAGCCGGCCGCCGAGCCCCCGGCGGCCGTCGGCCAGGCGGGCGACGCGGCCTTTAACCCGCCGCCGCAGTCGCCGCAGGTCGACGCATCCATCGCGCCCACGACCGGCGCCGGCGCGCCGCCGCCGGTGCAGATCTCCGCCCTCAGCCAGCGCTTCGACGGCTTGGCCGCCGACCAACGGCGCACCGCGACCGCCGCCGGCGAGGCCCTGGCGGCGGCCGAACTCAGCGAAGCCTCGCAGTCGTCTCGGCCTTTCGCCGACCAGCTGGCCTCGCTCGACCGCATCCTGCCGGACTCGTCGGCCCTCCGCGCGCTTCGGCCCCTGGCGGCGCTGCAGACGCCCAGCCGCACCGCCCTGGCCGCCGACTTCGTCGACCAGGCCGACCATGTCGCGGTGGTGTCCCGCGCCGCGCCCAAGGGGGCCGGCCTGTTCGCCCAGATCACCCACGCCCTGGCGGGGGTGTTCGCCATCCGCCGCGTCGACAAGCTGACCGGCAATTCGCCCGACGCCGTGCTCGCGCGCGCCCAGCGGCAGGTCGATGACGGCGACCTGGAGGACGCCCTGGTGACCCTGAACGCCCTGCCGCCCCAAGGACTGAAGGCCATCGCCCCCTGGCGCGCGCGGGCGTCGCAGCGGGTCGAGGTCGATCGCCTGGTCGCCGCGATCCGCGTCTCGGCCGCGGAGGACCTCGCCCAGGTCTCGGGCCGCGGACCGGCGACATGATCCGCGCCTTCGCCATCCTCTTCGCCCTGACCGCGATCGCGGTGCTGATCGCCGCCGGATTCGCGCTGGCGGGCGAGGCGGGGCGGGCCAGCGTGGAGTGGCTGGGCTGGCGGGTGAACATGACCGCCGCCTCGGCGCTGACGGTCGTGCTGATCGGCGCCTTCCTGGCCGTCAGCATCTGGCGCGCGCTGCTGTGGGTGCTGGAGACGCCGTCGCGCAACGCTCGCGCCCGCACTGAAATTCGCCGCCGTCAGGGCCATGAGGCGCTCAGCCAGGGCTTCCTCGCCGCCGCAGCCGGCGACGGGTCGGAGGCCCGACGCCTGGCCCAGCGCGCAGCGGAGCTGGATCAGGACGCGCCGGCCCTGGTGCGGGTGCTGGCGGCCCAGGCGGCGGAAGCGGCGGGCGACGCCGCCGCCGCCCGCGCGGCCTACACCGCCATGCTGGGCTTTCCCGAGATGCGGCTGGCGGGTCATCGCGGCCTGATGCAGACGGCGCTGGCCCAGGGCGATCATCATGCCGCGCTCGGCCAGGCCGAGGCCGCCTACAGCCTCACCCGCACCGCCCGCTGGGCCTGGCGCGCGCTGCTGGAGAACCGGCTGGAGATCGGCGATTGGGCCGCCGCGCTGGAGCTGGTGCAGAGCGGCCTCGCCCGCAAGATCGTCACCCCGATCAGCGCCGAGCGGGCGCGCGCGGCGCTGCTGGCCGCCTCGGCGGCGGTGCTGGAAGAGGACCGCGACCCCAAGAAGCGGGCTCAGGCGCTGGAGTTCGCTCTGCAGTCGGTCAAGCTGGGCCCCGGCTTCGCGCCGGGCGTGATGATCGCCGTGCGGCTGTTCCAGGCCGACCACAAACCCGCCCGCGCCCAGGCGCTGATCGAACAGGCCTGGAAGGTTCAGCCTCATCCGGCCCTTTGGCTGGCCTGGCGCGACCTGCGGACCGCCGAGACTCCGCCCGAACGGGCGCGGCGGATCGAGGCGCTGGTGGCGCTCAACCCCGGGCATCGCGAGAGCCGCTTCCTGACCGTCGAACAGGCCCTGCTGCTGCGCGAGCCGGCGGCGGCGCGGGCGGCGACCAAGCCGCTGCTCGAGCAGGCGCCGTCGGCCCGGGTCTGCGGCCTGATGGCCCGTGTCGCCTTCGCCGACTCAGCGCCCGACGAGGCCAGGGCCTGGATGGCCAGGGGCGCGGCCGCGCCGCAGGAGCCGGCCTGGACCGACCTCGACCCCCAGGGCCGCGCCTTCGCCTATTCTCCCACCGACTGGGCCCGGCTGGTGGCCGCCTACGCCGAGACCGGCGAGTTGATCCATCCCCGCCTTGAGCGGCGCGAAAAGGTCATGACCGAACTGCCCGAGCTGCCGCCCTCGTACGAGGACGCCGCGCCATTCGCCGAGGGCGGCCAGACCCTGGCCTATCCCCTGGACGACCCCGGCGCCTACTATGGCGATGCGGGCCTGGCCCCCGATCCCGAGCCGGAAGGCCCTGCGCCCGCGCCGCCCTCGCCGCGACGCGCGCGTCCCCGCTTGGCGAGCCCCACCCGCCCCGCGAAATAGACAGCCCCCGCTCCGGCGCGGCGGGGCGGAAGCTCTGTGATGGTCAGAGGGCTGCCCAGAAATGGCGAAAACGCCTGTCCGGGGGAATGCCAAGAAAATGCCCGGCGTGCGGGATTTTCGGAGCGATTTAGCGACGGGGAACGCGATGGTTGCGCGGATGTCACAGAGTCGCTTTTTAGATCGTTCGCAAGGTCATGGCGTTCAATGAGTTGCTGACCGAAAACCCCAAGCTGCCCTTGGGGTGATGCGTTGTTGCTGGGCCTGGGGCGCCGAATTTGTGAGCGCCCGGCTGAAGATGGACAAATTGTCACCATATTGTCGCCGCCGCGCTGGCATGATCTAAATTCGCCCCAGTAGCGTACGTGGCAAATCGACGATCCGTCGCGGACGCGGTTTGGACCGGTCGGACGACCGACCGTCTGTGCTGGAGGGGCTTAATGCGTAGAGTGGGAAAGGCGGGCTTGCTCGCCGGGGGGCTTATTGCGGCGACCATGCTCGCGGCGCCGGGAATGGGGTGGGCCCAGTCGAGCGCCGATACGTCAACGCCGCCGCCGCCGCCGACATCCAACCCGAATTCGACCGAAGTGACCGGTGTGGTCGTCACCGGCTCGCGGGTGAAACCCACGCCATATAACTCGCCATCGCCGATCACGGTGATCACGTCCGATCAGGCCTCTCTGACGGGCTCGGTCGACACCGGTCAGTTGCTGCAGCAGTCGGCGGCGGCGAACGGCTACTATCAAATCAACAACGCCTACTCAGGATACAATGTCATCGGCGGCGATGGCA
>Ga0302196_10004309_pt1 | contig 12942 bp, 11 predicted proteins | sample II_Bog_N1_3_FD_198794 | JGI IMG/M metagenome (GOLD analysis project Ga0302196, IMG submission 198794) | Peat permafrost microbial communities from Stordalen Mire near Abisko, Sweden - II_Bog_N1_3 | ecosystem: Environmental > Terrestrial > Soil > Wetlands > Peat | place: Sweden: Abisko...
GGACCCCGAGGAGCAGGATGAAGAACTGCATCGGGATCTTGAAGACGGCGTTGAACATGAGCCCGAGGCGGCTCTCGCGGAGCGAGGAGCCGCCGAGGTAGCGCTGGACCTGCGACTGGTCGGTGCCGAAGTACGACATGGCGAGGAAGGCCCCGCCGAGGATCCCCGACCACGCCGTGTACCGCCGGTCGAGGCTCGGCGAGAAGTCGACCGCCTGGAGCTTGTGGAACCCGCCGGCCAGGGTCAGGGCCCCGGAGAAGCCGAGGCCGGCGGGCAGTTTCGCCAGCAGGACGCCGAAGGCCGCCATCATCCCGAGGAAGATCACCCCGATCTGGTACTTCTGGGTCAGGCTGACGGCGTCGCAGCCGCCCGCCACCGTATAGGCGACGACGACCAGCCCGCTGCAGATGATGGTGGCGTCGAGCCGCCAGCCCATGACGGTCGAGAGCACGATCGCCGGCGCGTAGATCGTGATCCCGGCCCCGAGCCCGCGCTGGACGAGGAAGAGGGCGGCCCCGAGGAGGCGCGTCTTGCCGTCGAACCGGCGCCCCAGGTACTCGTAGGCGGTGTAGACCTTCAGCTGCCGGTAGATCGGCAGGAAGAAGATCGAGATCACGATCAGGGCGAGCGGCGCGCCGAAGTAGTTCTGCACGAAGCCGAGCCCGCTCTCGAAGCCCTGGCCCGGGGTGGAGAGGAAGGTGACGGCGCTCGCCTGGGTCGCCATGACCGAGAGCCCGATCGTCAGCCAGCCGGCCTGGCCGGAACCCCTCAGGTAGGCGCTCAGGCTCTGCTTCCCCCGGGTGCTCCAGAGGGCGTAGGCCGCGATCGCGAGCAGCGACCCGACCAGGATGGCGTAGTCGAGGCCGTTCACCGGTAGAGGGCGCCGAGGGCCGCGAGGAGCCCCACCCAGGCGACGAAGACCACGGTCACGGCGACGTAGACCTGCCGCCAGGTCCGCAGCCCCGGCAGGCCGGTCGTCTCGTCGTCGACCGGCGGCTTCATCGGCCGAGCGACACCAGGTTGGCGAAGAGCCGGTAGGCCCCGGGCACGCCGGCCGGCAGCTGCCGGAAGAAGGAGAGGCCGGTGTAGACGAAGTAGCCCCGGCCGTAGTGGGCGACGAGGAGTCCGCCCGTGAGCGGCGCCTCCCCGGGGTCGCTGCAGGCGAGGAGCGGCACGAGGTGGGCGGCGTCGAACTCGCTCGCGAAGTCGAGCCCGCGCTCCTGCACCCAGCCGGTGAAGTCGCCGGCGCCGATCTGATTGGGGACGTTGAAGGCGGGGTGGTCGGGCTGCAGGAGGGTGACGGGGGAATTCTCGTCCGTCACCCGGTAGCGCGGCAGGTCGCGCGCCAGCTTGAGCGGGTACGGCGCCAGCTGCGGGGTCAGGAGGCCGCCCGGCGTGTTGTACTGCTCGACGACTGTCCCGCCGGCCTGCACCCAGGCAAAGAGCGCCGGCAGCCGGGCCGCCAAGTCGGTCCGGGTGTTGAAGGCGCGGACCCCGATGACGACGGCGTCAAAACCCGCCAGGCGCTCCGCGGTCAGGTCGTCGCCGGTCAGGTTCGTCACCGCGTAGCCCATCTGCCGGAGGCTCGAGGCCGTGCTGTCGCCGGCCCCGGGCAGGTAGCCGACGGAATGCCCGCGGATCGCCAAGTCGAGGCTCACCGCCCGCAGGCGGGCCGGCGGCTGGAGGAGAATCGGGGGGAGGTGGGGATAGTTGATCGCGACCCGCCCGGTCCCGAACTCGGTGCCCCCGACCGTCGCCCGGGCCGCGATCTCGGCCGTCTCCGGGACGGCGGGCGCCGTCACGGTGAAGGCGAGCACCTGGGAGGCGCCGGCCGCGGCCAGGCGGAAGCCCTGCACCCGCGGGGCGACGGACCAGCCCTTGGGGGCCGCGAGGCGGAGCGTGCCCTGCACTTCGGCGCGGGCGGCCAGCACGGTCACGTCGACCTCGTGCGCCGAGCCGGGGGCGAAGAGCTGGACGGCGGAGCCGAAGGCGAGCGAGACCGGCGCCACCACCTCGGGCCGGCGCAGGAGGCCGGCCCGGGCGGGGTCCGGGTCGCGGAAGAGGACCTCGTGGCGGACGACGAGCGGCTGGCCGCCGACGACGAAGGTGTCCTCGATGGGGATCGTCGGGGGATTGCCGGGTTGGCCGATCAGCGCGGCGTCGGCCACCCGGAACATGCCCGGCGCCTCGTCCGCCCGGAGCCAGTAGGGCTGGGTCGGCACCGCGTCGGGGGGCACCGTCCACCGGAGCGCGGCCGTCGTGCCGGCGGGCCCGAGCGGCCCGGCGTCCGGGCGGGCCGGGCGCCGGCCGGGCAGCCGGGTCGACTGCCAGGTGACCGGCACGGCTGAGGCGAGGCGCACGGAGTCCGTCAGGGCGAGGGACTCGCCCGGCGTCACCTCGGGGGCACCGGCGAGGGCCGTCGCCGTCAGGCCGAGGGCGTCCTGCAGGATGCGGTCCAGCAGCAGCCGCTTCTCGTCCACCACCGGGTCGGGGGCGAGCGCGGCCACCCGGGCCTTCAGCGCGAGGAGGGCCGGCACGCTGGCGGCCGGGTCGGTGGGGTTGAACTGGGCGAGGACGGCGTCGGCCAGCGGGCCGACCGCGCCGCCGCCCGGGACGCGGCCCCAGGTCGTGTCGACGCCGTCCATGATGTCGTGCGTCGCCGGCTCGCCGGCCAGGACCTCGAAGGACTCGATGCGGGGGCCGCTGCCGCCGGCGGCGACCGTGAAGTTGGCGAACCCCTGCGTCCGGTGCATCGAGCGGCTCTGGGCGGCCAGGACGCCAAACGGGGCGCCGGTCACCGGGTCGTCGCCGTCGATCGCCAGGTGGAGGACCCCGGCCGCCGGCGCGTCGCCGCGGGGGCCGTAGCCGTTCCAGAGGATCCGGCGGGGCTGCCAGGGCGCCAGCGCCGGGAACTGCTCCGGGAAGGCGTGGGGGTCCCCGGCCAGGGCGAAGGCCTCAAGCGCCAGCGCGGCCGAGGCGGTGTGGTGGCCGTGGGTCGGGCCGGGCTCGGGCGGGAAGCGGGTGACGAGGATGTCCGGCCGGAAGGTGCGGATCACCCGCACGAGGTCGGCCAGCACCTGCTGGTGGTCCCACTTCGTCAGCGTCTGGCGGTAGTCCTTCGAGTAGCCGAAGTCACGGGCGCGGCTGAAGTACTGGCGGCCGCCGTCGACCGCGCGGGCCGCCAGGAGCTCCTGGGTGCGGATGACCCCGAGGAGGTCGCCGAACTCGGGCCCGAGGAGGTTCTGGCCACCGTCGCCGCGGGTCAGGGACAGGTAGGCGGTCCGGTAGTCGCGCCCCCGGGCGAGGTAGGTGATCAGCTGGGTGTTCTCGTCGTCGGGGTGGGCGGCGATGTAGAGGACGCTGCCGAACTCCCGGAAGCTCCGCAGCTCCTGGGCGATCGCGGGCGGCGACGGCACGACCTCCTCGGCCGGGAGCCGGCCGGCCAACAGGAGTCCCAGGGCGGCGAGGAGGACCCCCGCCCCGGGAGGGCGGCCAGAGGACGTGGCGGGCAGGCGGGTCACTGCAGGCCGTCGATCACGGCCTGGTTCAGGCGGAGGTACTCGTCCTTGCCCGGCCCGGTGTCCTTGTCGGCGAGGGCGATCGACTCATGGGCGGCCGCCAGGGCGCCCGCCTTGTCGCCCTTCTTCGCCAGGATCCGGGCCTTCTGGTAGAGGAGCGAGTACTGGCCGGGGTCCTGCGCGATGGCGGCGTTGATCCAGCCGGTCGCCTTCTCCAGGTCGAGGCCGTGGTCGGCGTAGAAGAGGGCGGCCGCGTAGTAGGGCTTGCGGCCGGCGCGCGCCATGGCGGCCTCGATCCGGGGGACCATGACGGAGACGACGTCGACCCCGACCTGGACCGGGACCAGGGTGTGCTCCCAGCTGAGCTCGAGCGTCGCCCCGTCGGCCTTGAAGTCGCCGAACTCGATCGTGAACGTCTCGACCGGCTCGGCGAGGGTGACGGGCTTCACCTTGACCCGCAGGATGTCGTCCTTCGGGTCGTAGGCGTAGGCGCCCCACTGGCCCTTGGCCTTCTGGAGGATGATCGTCCACTCGTCGGCGCCCGGGATCGTGAAGAGCTCGTAGGCGCCGGCCGCGACCGGGGCGCCCTCCAAGGTCACCGGGGTGCTGAAGCTGACCCGGGTGGCGTTGTTGGCGCCGGTCCGCCAGACGGTGCCGTAGGGGTTGTTGCCCCCCAGCATGTGGCGGCCGCGGGCGCTCGGGCGGGAATAGGAGACCTCGATGTCGGTGACGCCGAGGCGCTGGGTCAATGTGGCGGCCGGGCTCGCCTGCGGGATGTCGAGCGGCGCCGCGGCGGGCTTCAGCGCGACCGAGAACTCCGTCGTCTCCCACTTGATGGCGAGGGTCGCGCCGGTGGCGGAGGCGTTCTCGAAGCCGATCGTCAGCTGGTCGACCGGCTGGTCGAGGAGGCTCTTCTTCAATTCGACCCGCGCGACGTCGTGCGTCTCGTCGACCGGGACGCCCCACCCGCCGACGTTGCGGCTGATGGCGAGCTGCGAGGGCCCGGTGGCCGACGGGATCATGTAGAGGGTGTAGGCGCCGGCCGGGACCGTCGTGTCCCCGATCGCCAGCGGCTGCTGGAGCAGCAGGAGCGTGGCCTCGTCGGCCCCGAGGCGGTAGGACCGCTCCCACGGGACCAGGCCGCCCCAGATCTTCCGGGGGGCGCCGGTCTCGGGGTCCTTGGTGTAGGGCCGGCCGTAGGTGATCGTCACCCGGACGCCGGAGTGGCGCTCGCCGATCACCGTGCCGACGGTCTCGTGGGGGCTCTTGCGGGTCTCCTGGGCGCCGAGGGGCGCGGCCGCCAAGGTGGCGAGGAGCAGGGCGAGGGGAAGGCGGGGAAGTCTCATGGGGAGGTCCTGGGTTTGGCCGGTCCGGGATCCGGCACCGTGCCGGGTCGCGTAGGTCGAGGATTACGGGAGTGAAGCCCGTTCGGCAAGATTTGCCACCCCGGGCGGACGGTTCCATGCTGGGGGCATGCCCGAGCGCGACTACCTTCTCCGCCTGATCGAGCAGGCCGCCCAGGTCCTGGCCGGGATCGTGTGGGAGCGGGAGCAGGGCCGGCCCGAGGTGGCGGTGCAGGGGGTCATCCACGGGATGGAGCAGCTCTTCGGCCTCTCGGTCGAGGACCTGGCCCCCCTGGACATCGACCAGATCCTCGGCCAGCTGACGCGGGAGGAGAGCCCGGAGAACGCGCGGGACAAGTGCCTCGCCTTCGCGGCCCTGAACGAGCAGGCCGGGCTCGCCTTCCTGGAACGTGACCTGCCGGCGCTGTCCCAGCCGGCGTTCGCCCTCGCGCTCGTCTTCACCCTCCTGGCGCTGACCGCCTACCCGCGGGCGGGGGCGCCCGCCTTTGCACCGAGGGTCGACGCCCTCCTCTTCCAGCTCGAGGGCTTCGAGCTCCCGGCCTCGACGGCCGCGCTGCTCGAGGCGTACCGCCGGGGCCCGGGGGCGGCCTAAGGCTTGTCGAGCAGGCCGCGGCCCTGCAGCCAGTCGGCGGCGCGCGCGGGCCAGGTGGTGACGTGGTCTTGGGAGGGGCGGAGCCCGTAGCCGTGGCCACCGGTCGGGTAAACATGGAGCTCCATCGGGACCTTGGCGGCCTTCAGGGCCAGCCCGTAGGCGAAGACGTTCTCGACGTGGATCGGGTCGTCCTCGGCCATCACGAGGAAGGTGGGCGGCGTCGCCGGGGTCACGGCGACATTGGACTCGAGGCCGGGGCCGATGTCGTCCTTCACGAGGTAGGCGGGATAGACGAGGACCTGGAAGTTGGGGGCGAACGGGAGGTCGTCCGCCGCGTCGACCCGCGGGTAGGTCCGCGCGGCGCTGGCGGAGAGGACGGCGCAGAGGTCGCCGCCGGCCGAGAAGCCGAGGACGCCGACCCGGTCGGGGTTGAGGCCCCACTCCTTGGCGTGGAGCCGGGTGAGGCCGAGCGCGCGCTGCGCGTCCTCGAGCGGGGCGGCGGACGGCGCCCGGCCCTCGCGGCGGGGCACCCGGTACTTGACGAGGACGGCGTTGACCCCGATCGAGTTCAGCCAGTCGCAGACCTCCGTCCCCTCGAGGTCCCAGGCCAGGATGTAGTAGCCGCCGCCGGGGAAGACGACGACCGTCGTGCCGGTGGCCTTGCCGGCCGGGGCGGGATAGAACGTCAGGGTGGGCGTCGAGACGTCGGCGGTCTTCATCACCGTCCGGCCGCCGACCAGGGGGTCCGACGGCTTGGCGCTCTCGTGCTCGGCGGGGAGCCCGCCCTTCTCGCCGGGGGGCGTGGCGGGCCAGAGGTTGATGGGGTCCAGCGGGGTCCCGCGGCAGAGGCTGGCGGCCAGCAATGCGGCGGCATAGCACAGGGGGTGAGGGGTCACGCCCGGAAGCCAAGCCCCGGGGGGAGCGGGAGTCGACCCCATTCCCGGCGCAGGTTGCGGTTGCCGCCGCGCGCGTCGTGTGGCTCCTTGGGGGGCGATGCCGGAGAACCGCCTGCCCGTCCTGCTCTACGACGGCGACTGCCGCCTCTGCAACGGGGTGGTCCGGTTCATCCTGCGCCACGACCGGGAGGGCCGGCTACGCTTCGCGCCGCTGCAGAGCGCCCCGGCCCAGGCGTTCCTCGCGGCGCGCGGGCTGCCGACCGCCGACTTCGACAGCCTGGTCTACGTGGGCGACTGGGATCGCCGGGAGACCGCGGCCATTCTCCTCCGGACGGACGGGGCGCTGGCCGCGTTCCGGGACATGGGCGGCCCCTGGGCGCGCCTCGCCGGGCTGCGGGTCGTCCCCGCCTTCCTGCGGGACGCCGTCTACCGGCTGGTCGCCCGGACCCGCTACGCCCTCTTCGGCCGGCACCGGCCACGGCCGCTGCCCGATCCGGCTTGGGAAAAGCGTTTCCTTGCCCGATAACGGGGCCCCGTGACCGCCGCCCCGCCGCCCGCGCCGACCGCCCCGCCCCGCCGGAAATTCTGGCAGCGCTGGGTCGTCGACCCCGTGGGCAAGCAGCTGACCCAGGGCGTCACCCCCGAGAAGATCTCCCTCAGCATCGCGGTCGGGAGCGCCCTGGCCCTCTTCCCGATCCTCGGGACCACCACCACCCTCTGCCTCGTCGCCGGGATCGTCCTCGGCCTCAACCAGCCGATCATCCAGGGCGTCAACGCGCTCTGCACCTTCGTCTACTTCCCGCTCCTCCTGGCCTTCGTGCGCCTGGGCGACCGGGTGCTCGGCTCCGCCCCCTCGAGCCTCAACATCGCCCTCATGATCTCGACCTTCACGCACCATCCGGGCCAGTTCTTCCGGCAGTTCGGGGCGACGGCGCTCCACGCGATCCTCGGGTGGGCGGTCGTGGCCCCCTTCTGGACCGTCGCCGTCTACCTGGCGCTCCTGCCGACCCTCCGGGCCGCGGCCCGCCGGGCGCGGCCGGCCCCGGCAACCTCCTGATGCGCCTCCCCATCCTTCCCCTCCTCGTCTTCGCGGCCCTCGTCCTCGTGACCGCCCGGGCCGCCGAGTCCCCTCAGACGGCCAAGGGCATCGCCCTGTATGAGGCCGGCGACTTCGCGGCGGCGGCGCCGGTGTTCGAGGCGGCTGTCGCCCAGGCCCCCGACGACCTCGACGCGAACTACTATCTCGGGGAGACCCGGATCGCGCAGGACGACCCCGACCGGGCGATCGCGTGCCTGGAGCACTGCGTCGCCCTGGCGCCGGGCGACGCCCGGTCCCAAGTCGGGCTCGGCGACGCCTACGGGATGGCCGCCCAGAAGGCCGGGCTCTTCTCCAAGTACGGACTGGCCAAGAAATGCCTCGCGGCCTACCAGCGGGCGGTCGCGCTCGAGCCCGCCAACGTCTCCTGGCGCCTGAGCCTCCTCAACTACTTCATCGCGGCCCCCTCGATCGTCGGAGGTGGCAGCGACCGGGCCGATGCGGAGGTGGCGGAGATCATGAAGATTTCCCCGGTCGACGGGCACCGGGAACTCGGGATCCTCAGGGCCCAGGACGGCCGGACTGACGACGCCCTGAGGGAATTCCACGCCGCGCTGGCGCTCCAGCCCAACGACTACGGAGCCCTCTACGGGATCGGCAAGGTGGCGGCGACCACCGGACAGGTCCTGGTCGAGGGACGCGCCGACCTTGAGCGTTGCCGGCAGATGAAGGTGCCGGACAAAATGGCGCCCCATTCCGCGGTCGCGTGGCGGCTCGGCAACATCGACGAACGGCTGGGCCAGCCGGCCCTGGCGCGGGCCGACTATGAGACGGCCCTCCGCGAGGAACCCACCTTCCAGGCCGCCGCCGACGCCCTGAAGAAGTTGGGCGGGGCCGGGGCGCCGTGACCGGCCCGGCCTTGCGCGCGGCCCGCCCCGTGCTAGGTTTCGCCGGTGGACCCCACCCCCTTGGCCTGCCGATCGACCTCGCTGTCCCCGCTCAGCGCGCTGGCCCTCGCCGGGCTCCTGGCCGCCCTCGTCCTCCCCGCCCGGGCGGCCGCCCCGCTCGTGACCCCCGAGCATGAGGCGCGGATCGACGCCCTGATCGCCCAGATGACGGTCGACGAGAAGGTGGGGCAATTGAACCAGTTTGCCTCCGACACCCTGACCGGCCCGGGCCAGGTCGTGACCGGCGCCGCGGCCCTGGTCCGCAAGGGCCAAGTTGGCGCCCTCTTCAACGCCGTCACCGCCCGGGAGACCAATGCGCTGCAGCGCGAGGCGGTCGAGGGCTCGCGGCTCCACATCCCGCTCCTCTTCGGCTACGACGTGATCCACGGCTTCCGGACGGAGTTCCCGATCCCGCTCGCCCTCTCCGCCAGCTGGGACGCGGACCTGGTCGCGCAGGCGGCGCACCGCGCCGCCGCCGAGGCCTCGGCCCAGGGGGTCCGCTGGACCTTCTCGCCCATGGTCGACATCGCGCGGGACCCGCGCTGGGGCCGCATCACCGAGGGCGCCGGGGAGGACCCGTACCTCGGGTCGGTGTTGGCCCGCGCCTACGTGCGGGGCTACCAGGGCGACGACCTGGCGAAGGCCGACGCCGTCGTCGCCTGCGCGAAGCACTATGTCGGGTACGGCGCCGCCGAGGGCGGCCGCGACTACAACACCACCGGGATCCCCGAGCGGGTGCTGCGGGACGTCTACCTGCCGCCCTTCCACGCCGCGGTGGAGGCGGGCGTCGGGACCCTGATGGCGGCCTTCAACGCGAACGACGGGGTCCCCTCGACCGCCAACCCGTTCACGCTCTCGACGGTGCTGAAGGGCGAGTGGGGCTTCCAGGGCTTCGTCGACAGCGATTGGACGGCGGTCCGCGAGCTGATGCTGCACGGGATCGCCAACGACGAGGCGACCGCCGCCCGCAAGAGCATCCTGGCGGGCCTCGACATGGACATGCAAAGCACGATCTTCTACGCCCGCCTGGCCGACCTGGTGCGCGTGGGCCAGGTGCCGGTGGCGCGCCTGGACGACGCCGTCCGCCGGGTGCTCCGGATCAAGTTTGCGCTCGGGCTCTTCGAGCACCCGTACGTGACGGAGGCCCCGGAGGCGCCGCTGGACCTGGCGCTGGCGCGGAAGGCGGCCGAGCGCTCTTTCGTGCTCCTCGAGAACCGGAGCGTCGGCGGCCACCCGCTCCTGCCCCTCGCCGCGGCGGCGGGCAAGCGGATTGCCCTAATCGGCCCCCTGGCCGACAGCCAGGCCGACATGATGGGGTCGTGGGCGGGCGCCTCGCATCCCGAGGACGCGGTGACGCTCCGGACCGCACTCACGGCGCGCGCGGCGGCCGCCCGCATGCACCTGAGCTTCGCCAAGGGGACCGACATCCCGGGCACGTCCGAGGCCGGCTTGGCGGCCGCGGTCGCGGCCGCCAAGGGCGCCGACGTCGTCATCCTGGCCCTTGGGGAGACCAGCCACAGCTCCGGCGAGGCCTCCGCCCGGTCGAACCTCGACCTGCCGGGCAACCAGGAGAAGCTCCTCGAGGCCGTGGTCGCCACCGGCAAGCCGGTCGTCCTCGTCGTCTTCAGCGGGCGGCCGCTGGCGCTCCCCTGGGCCGCGGCGCACGTGCCGGCGGTGCTCGAGGCCTGGTTCCCCGGGATCCAGGCGGGCCCGGCGCTCGACCGGGTCCTCTTCGGCGAGGCCGACCCGCAGGGCCGCCTCACGGTCTCCGTCCCCCGCGCGGTCGGGCAGCTGCCGATCTACTACAACCATATGAACACCGGGCGGCCCCGGATGGACGCGCAGGTGCCCGGGACCAACCCGACCGACTCCTACTATGTCACGGGCTACCTCGATTTGGAGGACGGCCCCCTCTTCCCCTTCGGCTACGGGCTCGGCTACACGACGTTCGCGTACGCGCCGGTCCGGGTGGACGCGGCGCGGGTGAGCGCCGCGGCGCTCAACGCCGGCACCGCCCGCCTGACGGTGACGGCCGAGGTCCGGAACACCGGCACCCGGGCGGGCGAGGAGACGGCGCAGCTCTACATCCGGCTCCGCGGGACGAGCGTCACCCGGCCGATCCGGGAGCTGAAGGGCTTCGCCAAGCTGCGCCTGGCGCCGGGAGAGACGCAGACGGTCACCTTCACGCTGGGCAGGGACGAGCTCTCGTTCTGGAACCTGGGGATGAAGGACGTGGTCGAGCCGGCCGACCTCTTCGTCTGGGTGGCTCCCGACAGCGCGCAGGGCAAGCCCGCCAAGGTCACGATCGGGGAGTAACCCCGCGCCGCCGGGAATCAGCTGGGTCCGCCCAGCCGGAGCGCCAGCGCCGCGCGATGGCCGCTACCCGCCCGGCTACGGGCGAGCAGCCGAAGGGGAGACGAACGCCTTTGCCATGCGATCCGTCTCCTCGCGGGAGAGGCGAAGGCCGGCCGCTGCCTTCCGCCACTCGCCCACCGCGGCTTGAACGCGGTGGAGGATTTCAGCCGCCTGGGGTGCGCCCAACCCGTAATATCCGGCCGTCGAGAGGGCCAGATCCACGTCGGGTGAAGGGTCGTCCATGTCGATGGCCAGAACATGCTCCGCCTTCTCGATCGTGGCATTGAGGTCGTAGGCGGGGGCCAGCCGCCAGCCGTCGGCCGCCAAGATGAACCCGTGGTTACGCAGGTGATCATCCCGATTGGAGACGAGGATGTTGAAAACCACCCGTGTCCACAGTTCGCGGAGGTCGCCTTGCCGATGGGAGGCGCTTCCGCGGCGGCTGATGAATTCCGCCAGTTCAAGGTAGCTCGCCGTCTCGCCGTCCCGCCGGTCCAGGAGCGTCATGGCGGAGACAAAGAATCGGCGGCGCCCTTGGGCCAGGCGGTCAAACCGGCGGCTGGCGAAGGTCCGATGCCGGGCGCCCAGGGTCAGGAGCTGGGCTTCGGGCACCTCCAGGCCGGCGTGCCGCGCCAATTCGTGGACCACCATTTCCCAGGCCGCCATGTCGCGGAGGTCTTGTTGGCTGGGGAACTTGGCGATCCACATCGCTCCATCCGGAGCGGTGAAATTGGCCTTCGGCCGGGCGCCCCCCAGCGAAGCGCCCGGGGCCAGGAGGACCATGAGCCATTGGGAGAAATGGGGATTTTCATCGGCCCCCGGTGTTTCCAGCGCCAGGGAGGCCGCCTCCAGCTCGCGCAGGGAGGCCAAGGGAGGAGCGGCCTGTCCGTCGTCGTCGTCCAGGAACGGGGAGTCCTTCGTCCGGCGAAACCTGAGGGCGCCCATTCGGCATGAGTCATGCACGCCCAGCAGGTAATCCCATTCGGACAGCGTTCGCACCGGGCGACCCTCATTCCGGGCCCGGAGGGTTTCTCGTCGATCCAGCAGGGTATGACCCCAGCGGTCCGGTGCCGAATCAACGAAGATGCGGAACACTCCGGAGGGATGGCTGGGAAAGGTCTCCCCCTCGTGGAGCTGCAGGTCCGGGTCGATCTCGAAGGTGTTGGGGCGGCGCAGCCATTCGGGATCGTAGGCAAAGGAGAGCACCGAGCGACCCAGGGCCGTCGCATGCAACAGCGTGCCGATGCGGCTCAGCGGTTCCATGATGTCGGCATCGAGGCAAACGTCCACCTGCTGCCGGCTGGCGCCGGCTTGTCTGGCCACGCGTTTCATGGCTGGAGAGGCTCCCTGGGGGACTCGGCCGGATCGGCGGGAGCGGGCTGACCCAAGGTATCATTGCCGCGCGCCTTGGGCTTGGGCGGCGCCGCTTTCCGCGTCGGAAGATCTAGGTCCTGCAGCTTTCTTCCCAGCACGTCATCTCGTCCCACCGCGTCCAGGTCCGACTGCAATCCCAATACGCGGAGGACGTTGGCATAGGCGGCCATGCTGACCCCGGGGTCGCCTTCTTCCAGGCGATAGAGCGTTGCGCGGACGATGCCAGCGCGCTTCGCGACTGATTCTGCCGAATAACGCCTTCGCAAGCGGGCTAATCGCAGGCGCCCGCCCAACTCATTGAGTTGACGGAGGGAAGGAGGAAAGAGCAGAGGGACGGTGCGAGGCATGATGTCTTATATATTGAGCATAACTTGCTGTCTTTGTCCATAATATAAGACATCTTTGCGGCATTTAATGTTCGAACAAGAGGTGGCCGCCCGGGATCCGGATCACGTAGGCGTACCGGCAGGGCATGCCGTCGGGTGACACCCGGGGCATCCTGACCTTGACCGACGTGTCGGAGATCCCCGCGTGCAGGGGCCCGGCGTGGCCGAGGAGCGTCACCCGCGACCCGGAGGGGGCCTGGACGTTGCGGAGCACCAGGTCGCGGTCCGGCCAGCCGACCGTGATGGCGTAAAGGGCGTCCTTCCCCTGGGTGAAGAAGACCTGCTTCACGGCGTGGCCCTGCACCGGCTCCTGGCCGACGATGTCCATCAGGTCGTACTTCACCTTGTACTCCCCGAACTCCTGCTTGGGCCGCGGGCCGTCGGTCCACTGGCAGGAGCGCCCGGCAAAGCGGGTCCCGTAGATCGCCTCCCCGTTGACCCGGAGCCAGTCGCCCATCTCGATGAGGCGCTGCT
>Ga0302196_10004314_pt1 | contig 12929 bp, 9 predicted proteins | sample II_Bog_N1_3_FD_198794 | JGI IMG/M metagenome (GOLD analysis project Ga0302196, IMG submission 198794) | Peat permafrost microbial communities from Stordalen Mire near Abisko, Sweden - II_Bog_N1_3 | ecosystem: Environmental > Terrestrial > Soil > Wetlands > Peat | place: Sweden: Abisko, Stordalen...
GCCGGGTCCCCTCCCCGCCTCCATCCTCAAGGCCCAAACGAAAACCCCCGCGCGGCAGGGGGGGTGGCCGCGCGGGGGGGCATTACGGGTCGATCAACCAGGAAACCTGACCCTGGGGGCTGGGGGGCTGTTCAAGTCCTGGGCCAAGCCATCTGATTGATCGATAGTGAAAGATCGCGCCCCAAGGCGGCGCGCGAAAGACCGCAATAAGGTCATATTGAGACCCATCCTTCGGTGCGGAAATGCGGGCGAACGTTCGGCGACGATCAACCGACCCCCATTTCAGGGATATTTTCTCCCCAATCGATTGATAAGCTTGATAGGTTTGGCGCAGCGGCCCCGCCACGCCAGCGGGTTAAGCGTCACCGTTCGTGTCTGCGCCGCAAGGTCTCGCCAAACGGGCGCGATCAGGGTTAGGCTAGGGTGTGAACCTGGATTCGACGCCCTCTCCGCCCGCGACCCCGCTCGTCTTCTTCGAACGACGAGAGCTCGACGCCCTGCTGCGGCTCTATGGACGTCAGGTGGCCGCCGGCGAATGGCGTGACTATGGCATCGCCGGCCTGCGTGATGCGGCGGTGTTTTCGGTGTTTCGCCGCGCCGCCGAAGCCCCTCTTTACCGGATCGAGAAGCGCCCGGCCTTGGCGCGCCGCCAGGGCGCCTGGGCGGTGATCGCCGCCGGCGGGGTGGTGCTGCGCCGTGGCCACGAGTTGGCCCAGGTGCTGCGCGTGTTCGACAAGGGCCGCCTGACGGTCATTGAATAGCAAAAACCCCGGCGGATGACCGCCGGGGCTTGAAGTTCGCCGTCTTGGCCTGCGGTTAGCGACGGCCGTTCAGCAGCCGCAGCAGGAATAGGAACAGGTTGATGAAATCCAGATACAGGTTCAGCGCGCCATAGTTGGTCGCTACGCCCATCGCCGCCTGATCGCCGCCCAGATGGTAGTAGGTGATCTTCAGCTTCTGGGTGTCATAGGCGGTCAAGCCGGCGAAGATCAGTACGCCCAGCACGTTGATGATGAAGGCCATCGGTCCGCTGTGCAGGAAGAAATTCACGATCATGGCCAGGATGAGCCCGACCAGTCCCATCGTCATGAAGCTTCCCAGCCCGGTCAGGTCCTTCTTGGTGGTGTAACCCGCCAGGCTCAAGGCGCCGAAGGCGGCGGCGGTGATCAGGAAGGTGGTGGCCAGGGACACGCCGCTATAGGCCAGGACCAGCACGCCCAACGACAGACCCAGCAGGGAGACGATGGCCCAATAGATGGCCCCGGAACTGGCCGGAGTGGGGTTGCGCATGCCAAAGCCGGCGAACAGGATTATCGCCAACGGCGCCCAGGAGACGATCATGCCCAGGGTGGTGAACCCGGTGGTGTAGCCGTCAATGCTGGTGCGGAACATCAGGTCATGCACGGCCGGCACATAGGCGGCGGCATAGGCCAGGGCGGCGGACAGCAGCAGGCCCAGACCAACCTTGTTATAGACGCCGAGCATGAAGGCGCGCAGCCCCGCGTCCACCGACATGTCGGCGACCGGCGCCGTCACGTTACGCGTAAAGCCGCGGTTGAAATCGCTCATCGCGAACAGATCCTTTCAAAACGCCCACGTCCGGGCGCACCTCAAATATCGTCCACAGGCGAGCCCTCCGCAAGGGGGGCCGAAATCACCCGGAATTAAGGAAAATTAAGGCGTGCGCAGCACGGGCGCCGGGCGCTGAGACAGGGCGATCAGGGCCGCGATCAGGCCGCCCAGACCGGTCAACAGGGCGGCGCTCCCGACCAGGACGCACAACCCGCTCCAATCGACGCTCCAGCCCGCCTGGAATACGACCACCACCACCGGCCAGGCCGCCGCTGCGCCCAGGCCGACGCCCGCCAGACCGGCGATCAGCCCGACCGCGCCATATTCCACCGCATAGGCGGCCAGGACCTGGACCCGCGCCGCGCCCAGCACCTTCAGCACCGCCGCCTCCCGGCTGCGCGCCGAGGCCCCGGCGGCGATCGAGCCGGCCAGGACCAGCAGCCCGGCCAAGGCCGCCACCGCGGCCGCTCCGCGCACCGCCAGGGCCAGACGGTCGAACAGGGCCGCCGCCGACTCCAGCTGCTCGCGCACGCTGATCACATTGACCCCCGGAAAGTCGCGGCCCAGGGCGCGGGTCAGGGCCAGTTCGTGGGCCTTGTCGGTCTTGGCGATGGCGATGCTGCGCAGCGGCGCGCCGGCCAGGGCGGCGGGGTCGAGCACGATGGCGAAGTCGGCGCCGAACGCGCCCCAATCGACCTTGCGCAGGCCCGCGACCCGCACGGTCAGGTCGCGCCCCAGGATCGACAGGGTGAAGCTGTCGCCGACCTTCAGGCCCCCCGCTTCGGCGACCTTCTGCTCAACCACCGCCAGCGGTGGTCCGGCATAGTTGGCCGGCCACCAGGCGCCTTGGATGACGCCCGCGCCGGTCGGCTCCGGCCCGATCACCGACAGGCTGATATCATTGTCATAGGCCCATCGCTGGTCCTGGCGGATGCGTTTGCGGTCCAGCGGGGCGCCCTTGAGCGCGGTGATGCGCCCGGTGATCAGGGGAAAGCGCAGATAGCGGTCGGCGCCTGGAGCGGGATGAGGAAAAGTGCGAAGCGGTTTTCCGCCCGCATCCCGCTCCAAACCTTTGAATCGATCACGTTTTATAATTTTGGATTGATCCAATCCAAAATCATCGTGATCGAAGCCCCCGATGCCGTGGCCGACCTCGGCGTCGAACTGAGCCGCTCGGTCGCCCGGAATTTCGGTGAACACCAGGGCCGGTGAGGACTTGGGCGCCACCGCCCGCACCTCGTCCAGCAGGCTGGACTGGATCAGCACCACCGCGCTCAGCAGGGCCACGCCCAGGCCGATCGCCGGCGTGGCGGTGCGCGCGGCCGAGCGCGGACCGGCCAGGTTGGCCAGGCCCAGGCGCAGGGCGCCGCGGGCGCCGCCGCGCGCCCGGCCGGCGGCCCAGACGGCGATCCGGCCGAGCACCCACAGCAGGCCCAGGGCTATGATCACGCCCGCGATCATCACCAAGGCCATGATCGGGGTCGGGGCGGTGACCACGGTCAGGGCCGCCAGACCCAGGCCGGCGAGCAGCGCCCCGGCCGCCTCCAGGCTGAAGCCAGGGCGCGCGGCGAGGTCTTGGCGAAACAGGGCGGCCGGCGGCGTCGCCCGCGCCTGGGCCAGGGGCGCCAGCGAAAAGGCCGCCGCCGACAGCAGGCCAAACAGCGCGGCCTTGGCCAGGGGCGCGGGATAGACCGCGAACAGGGCGGGGATCGGCAGGGCGTTCTGGGCCAGCTGGCCGAGCGCCAGCGGGGTGGCGGCGCCGATGCCCAGACCGATCGCCACCCCCAAGGCGGCCATGACCGCGATCTGGATCAGATAGGTGTCGCGGATCAGGGCGCCGTCGGCGCCCAGCGCCTTGAGCACGGCGATGGAGCGCTTGCGGGTCTCCAAATAGGCCTGGACCGCGCCGAACACGCCCATGCCGCCGGCCAGCAGCGAGGCTAGGCCGATAAAGCCCAGAAAATAGTCCAGCTGGTCGATCAGCCGCCGCGCGCCGGGCGCCGCCTCGCCGCGATCGCGAATATCCAGATCATCGCCCGGCAGGGCCGTCTTGAGGGCCTTGATCACGCGCCCCACGTCGCCGCCGGGCGGCAGGGCGATGCGCGCGGTCTCGCCGTGCAGCATGTTGGGATCAACCAGGCCGGTGGCCTGGATCGCGGCGAGGCTGGTCAGAACCCGAGGACCTAGGGCGAAGCCACGCCCGATCCGGTCCGGCTCGCCCAACAGAACGGCGCGGACGATGAAGCTGCGCTCGCCGATCAGAATCCGGTCGCCTAGCCGCAGATGCAGGCGGTCGATCAAGGCCGGCTCTACCACCGCCCCGGCGGTTCCGTCGGCCGCCGGCGTCAGGGCCTGGGCCAGGCTCGGCGCACCCTGCAGGGTCACGGCGCCCGCCAGGGGATAGCCGGGGCCGACCCCGCGCAGCTCCACCAGCCGCCGGTCGCCCGAGGCCGCCTGGGCCATGGCCCGCGCGCCGGCCGCATAGACCACCCGCCCAGCCTTGGCGAAGGCGCCTCGCTCGGCCGGAGTGAAGCCGCGTTGCTGGATGGAGATGGCCAGATCGCCGCCCAGGATCTCGCGGGCCTGGGAGGACAGCCCCTGGCGGAAGGCCTCGGCTGTCGAGCCGGCGGCGGCGATGGCCGCCACCCCCAGGGCCAGACAGGCTAGAAAGATGCGAAACCCCCGCACGCCGCCGCGCAGCTCGCGTTCGGCGAATCTCAGGCTGAGGGCGATCATCCGGCTGTGGCCGCTTCGACGATCCTGCCCCCGGCCATGGCCACCTGGCGGCCGGCGCGGGCGGCCAGGTGCGTGTCGTGGGTCACCAGAACCAGGGCCGCGCCCAGCTCCGCCACCAGGTCGAACATCAGCTCGGCGACAGCTGCAGCGTTGGCGGCGTCGAGATTGCCGGTCGGCTCGTCGGCGAACAGCAGGGCGGGGCGGGCGGCCAGGGCGCGGGCCAGGGCCACACGCTGCTGCTCGCCACCGGACAGCTGATGCGGATAGTGGCGACGCCGCGCCAGCAGCCCGACCCGATCCAGCCAGTTGCGCGCCGTCTCCATGGCCTGGTGGGCGCCGGCGATCTCCAACGGGGCGGCGACATTTTCCTCGGCGGTCATGTTAGGCAGCAGGTGGAAGGACTGGAACACCAGCGAGACCCGTCCCCGCCGCAACCGGGCGCGCGCGTCCTCATTCAGTCCGGCCACGTCCTGGCCAAACAGCGTCACCTTACCGCGCGTCGGCCGCTCCAGCCCGGCGGCCAGGGCGATCAGCGAGGACTTGCCCGAGCCTGACGGCCCGACCACCGCCACCCGCTCGCCGGCATGGACCGTCAGATCGACGTCCTGCAAGATCTCCACCGGTCCCGCCGCCGAGGGCAGGGTCAGACTGACCGCCTGCAGCGCGAGCGGGGGCGCGGCGGCCGCGGAATCGACTGGGGACATGCGCGCTTTCGGTTGAGCCTTTGGATACAGTCCCTACATAGGGCGTGACCATGGATTCCACACCCCGCCTGATCTTGACCCGGCGCGCCGGTTTGGCTGCGCTCGTCGCCGGACTGATCGGTGGGCAGGGCGCCCGCGCCGCCGCTCGGATACCGGTCATCACCCTGCTGGGCGACTCGATCACCGCCGGCTATGGCTTGGCCGCCGCCGACGCCCTGCCGGCCCAACTGCAGGCCGCCCTGGCCCACATCGGCGTTCAGGCCCAGGTGCGCGGCGCGGGGGTGTCGGGCGACACCACGGCCGACGGCCTGGCGCGGGTTGATTTCAGCGTCCAGGCCGACAGCGCCCTGGTCCTGGTCGAGCTGGGCGGCAATGATCTGCTGCAGGGGATCGAGCCCGCGGCGGTCAAGACCAGCCTGACGGCCATCGTCCAACGCCTGAAGGCGCGCCATCTGCCGGTGGTGATCGCCGGCATGCGGGCTCCGCCCAAGATCGGCGCCGACTACGCCCGCGCCTTCGACGCCGTGTTTCCGGCGGTGGCCCATGCGCAGGGGGTGGGGCTCTATCCCTTCCTGCTGGAGGGGGTGGCGGGCGATCGCAGCCTGAACCAGGGCGACGGCGTCCATCCCAACCCCGCCGGGGTCAAGATCATCGCCCGCCGCCTGGCGCCCGTACTGGCGCGGGCGCTGAAGGCGCGCGCCTGACGTCATTTTTTAGCTTACGACCCGAGGGGGAACTTGATGGACTTTGCTGAACTCGGCCGCACCGGCCTGAAGGTGTCGAAGATTTGCCTGGGCACCATGACCTGGGGCGATCAGAACACCGAAGCCGAGGGCCACGCCCAGATGGACTATGCGCTGGAGCGCGGCGTGACCTTCTGGGACACGGCGGAAATGTATTCCGTGCCGCCCAAGCCGGAGACCCAAGGCTCGACCGAGCGGATCATCGGGACCTGGTTTAAGAAGACCGGCAAGCGCGACCAGGTCATCCTGGCCAGCAAGATCGCCGGGCGCTCGCCGATGGGCTGGACCCGCGACGCCGGCGGAACCACCCGCCATACCCGCGCCCAGATCGAGGAGGCGGTGACCAAATCGTTGAAGCGGCTGCAGACCGACTATATCGACCTCTATCAGCTGCACTGGCCGGACCGGGCTATCCGCACCTTCGGCGGCATGACCTATGCCGACTATCCGCTGGATTTCGAGCCGTTCGAGACCATCCTGGAAAGCCTCGGCCGCCATGTGGAGAAGGGCGATATCCGCCATATCGGCGTCTCTAACGAGACACCCTGGGGAGTGATGCGGTTTGTGGCCGAGGCGGAGAAGCGCGGGCTGCCGCGCATCGCCTCGATCCAGAACGCCTATAACCTAGTCAACCGGACCTTTGAGGTCGGCCTGGCCGAGATCGCCATGCGCGAACAGGTCGGCCTGCTGGCCTATTCGCCCCTGGCCCAGGGCTATCTGACCGGCAAGTACCAGAGCGGCGCCCTGCCGGCGGGCTCACGCAAACAGCTCTATAATCGCCTGGGCCGCTATGAAGGGCCCGGCGCCGACGTGGCGATCCAGAGCTATCTCGACCTGGCCAAGGAAAAGGGCCTGGCGCCGGAGGCCCTGGCGCTGAAGTTCTGCGACACCCGCCCCTTCACCACCTCGACCATCATCGGCGCCAGCAGCCTGGCCCAGCTCAGGGCCGATATCGACGCCTTCGAGACGCCCTGGACCGAGGATCTGGAGGCGGCGGTCGAAGCCCTGCATTATCGTCAGCCGAGCCCCTGTCCGTAAGGCGCTCCGTTCAAACCGCTCCAACCGCGCCCTTGTGCGCAAACCGATGCTGAGACTGTTCGCCGCCATCCCCGTCCCCGCCGAGATCGGCCAGGGCCTCGTCCGCCGTCAGACCGGACCGTTCGAGGCCCGCTGGAGTCCGCTGGAGCAGATGCATGTCACCTTGCGCTTCTTCGGTGAGGTGTCGGAGGCCATGGCGGATGATCTTGACGCTGAGCTCAGCCAGATCAGCGCCAGGCCCCTCGACCTGATCGTCGAGGGCGCCGGCGCCTTTGGCGAAGGGATCGACATCCACGCGATCTGGGTCGGCGTCTCAGCCCATCCTGGCTTGAGCCAGCTGGCCCAGGCCTGCGAGCGGGCGGCGCGGCGGGCGGGGCTGAAGGCCGAGACGCGGGCCTTTCGGCCCCATGTGACCCTGGCCTATCTGCGCCGGCCCGACCCGGTCGCCATCGCCGCCTGGATCCAGGCCAACAGTCTGGTCCAGGCGCCGGCCTTCACGGCCCGCGGCTTCGGCCTCTATTCCAGCCACGCCACCCGCCATGGCTCGCGCTATGTGCAGGAGCGCTACTATCCGGCGGGGTAGTTAGTTCGGCGGATTGTTGACCTCCAGGAAGCTGACCACCGCTGTCAGCAGCTGCAATCGCGTGGCGCTGCGCGAGCCCCAATGGTCCTCGCCGTCCAGCGTCACCAGGGTCACCGGCTTGCCGGCGCGGGTCAGGGCGTCGGCCATGATCCGGCTCTGCTCGTAGGCCACGACGGTGTCGTCCTTGCCGTGCGCGATCAGGATCGGGATCTGGACCTTGGCCGCCAGCCTGGCGGGGGAGATGGCGTCCAGGGCCGGATCATCCGGGCTCTTGGCCCCCATGAACCGGTCCCAATAGCGCAGAGTCAGGTTTTTGGAGCTCTGCTGAAGGTCCTCTTCCCAGGCCAGCATGCGCCTCAGATCCGACGGCCCGGCCATGTCGGCGGCGCAGCGATAGACGCCGGGGTCCAGGGTGGCGCCGGCCAGGGCCGCGTATCCGCCATAGCTCCAGCCAAAGATGCACACCCGCTTGGGGTCGATCATGCCTTGGCCTGCCAGATAGCGAACGCCGTCGGACAGGTCCGTCTGCATCTTGCGGCCCCATTGCCCATAGCCGGCGCTGGTGAAGTCTTGGCCATAGCCGGTCGAACCGCGGAAATTGGGCCGCAGCACCGCATAGCCTCGCGACGCCAGGGCCTGGCTCAGCCAGTCAAATCCCGGCTCGTCACGCGCCTCCGGTCCGCCGTGGGGCATGACGATCAGGGGCAGGTTCTTTTCGGGCTTGCCCTTGGGCAGGGTCAGATAGCCGTGGATCAGCAGGCCGTCGGCGGCCTTGTAGCTGATCGGTCGGGTCTCCAGCTCATCGTCAGCGGTGATCCCCGTATAGGCGTCGCCCAGCCAGTCTGCGGCCCCGGTCGAGACATCCACCAGGGCGTAGCCATAGCCGAGCCCGCCGCCATCGACGCCCACCACCAGCTTGCGGTGGTCGGCCGCCCACGAGGCCAGGGTGACGTCCGCCCCGTCAAAGGCCTTGGTCACCGCTGACCAGGCCTTCTCAAGCTGGGGGTCAAAGAAGGTTGTCGTTCGAACGTCGCCGTCCAGTTCGACCCCGCCGATCAGGGTGTGAGTGGTCTGGTCGTAGATCAGGTCGTCATAGGGGTCGGGCAGGGGCGGGCCCCACACGCCCGTCGCCAGATTGACCTCCTGCATGACGGACTTGCCGTCCCGATTCAGGCGGATCAGGGCGGTGTCGGTCGTGCGACCGAGGCCCTCCAAACTGGGCGTCGCCAGGGGCGTGATCAGGGATTGACTGACGATCCAACCATGATCCGGCGTATGCACCCGCAGGGTCCATCGGCCGGAGGCCTGTTCGTACTGGCTCTCGGCCGCGACCCGGCCCTGGCCGTCCACCAGCCAGTCGGCGGTTCGATCCGAGCCCGGTTCGATCAGCTTGCTGACGCCGTCATCGACATGGGTGCGAAACAGGCCCAGCACGCCCTGACCCTCGGCGGCGTCGGCGCCGTTCGGAAAATCGATGCCGGTGGAAAAGGCGGTGGTCTCGCCGTTAATCGTGCGAATCTCCGGCGGGCCATAGACCACGTTCATGGTCGAGGTTCCTTCCTCGCCCTGATCGTCGAGCAAGGGCCGCTGCTTGCCGGTCTGGACGTCGAGCGACTCCAGCATGAACCACTCCTGTTTCGGACCGATCAGGCCGGTCACCGCCGCCGCCTTGGAGGCGGTGATGATCAGCGTTCCATTGTCGGCCCATTGCAGGCCGCGCAGCTTGGAGCTGCTGACCCGGACGGCTCTCAGGGTCTGGTGGTCGGCCAGGCGCTTGACCACCACGTAGCGATCATCGCCCTTGGTCAGGACATAGGCCAGCAGGTCGCCCTGGGGCGACAGCTCCATCTGTTCCAGGGTGGGAAGCCGGCCATAGACCTCCAGGGGCGGCGACGCCTGGGCGTCTGGCGCGCACACAGCGGCGCATGCCGCCAACAGCAGCCCAAGGACCACGCGCATGGATATCCCCCGATCTCGACCTTGGGGTCATAGGGGAGCGACCAATTCAACTCAAGAGGAGGTTTGGCGACCAACCGCGCAGAGTGAAGTGGCATGCGCGTCATTCGCGTGAACTTGCCTGCCCTATGATCAATCCGGGGTGGGAAGGGCTGGCCATGGGAACCGAACAGACCCAATCAGGCTTCAGGCCCGTGGCGCGGCTTATAAACCGCCGGGTTAAGGCGAGACGAGGACGGACGTTCATGGCGCTGACCCGGCGTGACACCCTGGCGGTTCTAATGACCTATGCCGCCGTCCTGGCCCAGGCCGGCCCTGGGGCCGCAGGCCCGTCATCGCCCGGCGAAGGTCCGGCGCTGGGTCCCGCCGCTCCGTTTGATTTTGATCGCTTGAAGGCGATGGCGCGCGCGCGCGCCGCCCATCCCTATGCGCCGGTTCAGAGCCCGCCCGCCTCCTTGACGGACGCCATTGGCTATGACGCCTTCGGGGCGATCCGCTATCGGCCCGGCGCCGGGCTCTGGGCTGATAGGCCCGGCGACGCGGCGGTCCGGTTTTTCCACATGGGAGTATCCGCGCCGACACCGGTGGCGATCCACGTGGTCGACCAGGGCCATGCGCGCCCGCTGATCTATGACGAGGCGCTGTTCGACCAACCCGCCGACTCGCCCGGCCGCCGCCTGGGCGCCCTGGCGGGATTCGCCGGGTTCAAGGGTATGAACGCGGACCACCAGACCGACTGGATCGCCTATCTGGGCGCGTCCTATTTCCGCTCCGCCGATCCCTTCAACCAGTACGGCCTTTCAGCGAGGGGCCTGGCTGTGAATACGGCGACCGCCGAGCCGGAGGAGTTTCCAGGCTTCGTCGCCTTTTGGCTGGAGCACCCGGTCGGCGGCGACCTGGTGGTCTACGCCTTGCTGGATGGCCCCAGCGTGGCCGGCGCATACCGCATCAGCCACCATCGATCGCCCGCAGGCCTGGTGCAGGACATCGCCGTCGAGCTCAGCTTCCGCGCGCCGGTTGAGCGGCTGGGGCTGGCGCCGCTGACCAGCATGTACTGGTATGGGCGTCCCGATCACACGCCGGCGCAGGACTGGCGGCCCCAGATCCACGATTCCGACGGCCTGTCCCTGTGGACCGGGGCGGGTGAGCGCATCTGGCGGCCGCTCAATAATCCGCCTCGGGTGATGACCAACCTGTTCCTGGATCAGGGACCAAAGGGCTTTGGCCTGATGCAGCGGGACCGGGCCTTTGACGACTATCAGGACGACGGGGTGTTCTATGACCGCCGCCCCAGCGCCTGGGTCGAGCCGGTTGGGGACTGGGGACCTGGCTCGGTGCAACTGGTTGAGATTCCGACCAATAACGAAATTCAGGACAATATCGTCGCCTTCTGGACACCGCGGACGCCGGTGGTCGCAGGCCAGGTCCAGGCCTTGCGCTATCGCCTGCATTGGGCGGCGCAGGAGCCGGGCGTGTTCGGCGTGGCCCGCGCCGTCGCCACTCGAACCGGCCGCGCCGGACGGCCCGGATTCGCCGCGCCGTCGGATCGGCGCAAGCTGGTGATCGACTTCCAGGGCTCCAGCCTGGCGGGCTTGACCCGTCAAAGCGGGGTTGAGCCGGTGGTCGAAGCCCATCGGGGACAGGTTTTTGATCCCGTCGCCTACCCGGTGGTTGGAACGGACCGATGGCGATTGATGTTTGATGTGCAGGCGGACGCCGGCGCAGCGGTGGATCTGCGCGCCTATCTGCGCCATGGCGGCGCCGCCCTGACGGAAACCTGGGTCTATCAGGTGTTCGCCGCATGAGCAGTACACGGAATATGGCTAGCCCACCCTGTCCCATGGCCCTGTTTTCGCCGCAGAGGGTGCTAATGCTGCAAGCTGGAAATAATGCCGTGCTCGATCCCATCCCCGCGCTCCGGGCGCGCGTCTTCGGAGGCCCGTCATGACCGCACGCCAAGGACGCGCCCTGGCCGGCTGGCCGATCGTCGACCCGCCGGACGGCGATGGCGACCTTCCGCCAGAGGCGGCGCTCGCCATGCCGCGCCAGGCGCTGGCCGGCCCAGACTGTCCCCGTCGCCCGGCGATCCTCGCCCAGGACGGCGCCTGGCGGGCGGCCCTATTGGTCGTGGCGACCCTGGCCTTGACCGCCCCGGCGGTGGTCTATCTCTATCTGGGTTTGGCTGCGGACGGGATCGCGCCTCTGGACGTCGGCGTTCTGGCCGTCTTCACGGTCTTGTTCGCCTGGATCATGATGGCCTTTTTGAGCGCCGTCGCCGGTTTCGCCGGCGGAGGACGCAGCGGCGGCGATCCCTGCCTTGATCCCGCCTATGCCCGGCCAGGTCTGGTGTCTCGCACCGCGATCCTGTCGCCGGTCTACAATGAAGACCCCCACGCCCTGTTCGCCCGGCTAGGGGCCATGGCGGCGTCGCTGGAGGCGGTCGGCGCCGAACGAAATTTCGACCTGTTCGTGCTCAGCGACACCATCCAGCCGGCGATCCAGGCGGAGGAATACGCGCTATTTCGCCGTCTGCGCACCCGCCTGCAGGGCCGCGTCCGGGTCTACTATCGCCATCGGCCGCTGAACACGGATCGCAAGGCCGGCAATCTGGCCGATTGGGTCACGCGGTTCGGCGGCGCCTATCAGCACATGGTGGTGTTGGACGCCGACAGCCTGATGGCCGGCGACACCCTGGTGCGGCTGGCTGCGGCCATGGAGCGTGATCCTGAGGTCGGATTGATCCAGACCACGCCGGTTCTGGTCAATCGGGCCAGTCTGCTGGCCCGCGCCCAACAGTTCGCCTGCGCCCTTTACGGCCCGATGCTGGCCCGCGGCGTAGCCTGGTGGTCCGGCGCCCAGTGCAACTATTGGGGCCATAACGCCATCATCCGCGTCCAGGCCTTCGCCGCCTGCGCGGGCCTGCCCCATCTCTCGGGCCGCCGGCCGTTCGGCGGCCATATCCTCAGCCATGATTTCGTCGAGGCCGCCCTGCTGCGCCGCGCGGGTTGGGCCGTGCGCATGGCCCCGCTGCTGGGCGGCAGCTATGAGGAAAGCCCGCCGACCCTGACCGACCTGATCGCTCGTGATCGCCGCTGGTGCCAGGGTAATCTGCAGCACCTGAAGGTGCTGCCCGGGCGCGGCCTGCACTGGATCAGCCGCCTTCACCTTTTGCGCGGCGTCCTGTCCTATCTGACCGCGCCGATCTGGTTGTCGCTGATGGTGATGGGCGTCATGTTGGCTGCGCATCCGCCCTGGGGCGTCGGCGATCAGGCCAGCGCCACGGCCGCCGCCCAACAGGCCCCCAGCGCGGCCTTGACTGTCCTGTTTTGGATATCCATGGGCCTGCTGCTGGCCCCCAAGGTCCTGGCCTTCATCGCCATGCTGGTCTCGCCGCGTGATCGCCGCCGGTTCGGCGGCGCGCGCCGCGCCCTATCGGGGATGTTGCTGGAGACCCTGCTCTCGACCCTGATCGCACCGGTGATGATGTTCAACCAGGTCCGCGCCCTGATCTCCATCCTGGCCGGCCGTGATTCCGGCTGGCCCTGCCAGGTTCGCGCCGAGGGAGGACTGGGCCTGAACGAGGCGGCGCGCCGCCAT